>ERZ791801.120-NODE-120-length-96357-cov-10.224969_pt1 | contig 96357 bp, 95 predicted proteins | sample MGYA00510309_ERZ791801 | MGnify/ENA primary metagenome ERZ791801 (study PRJEB30046, sample SAMN00791979) | human gut metagenome | study: EMG produced TPA metagenomics assembly of the A metagenome-wide association study of gut microbiota in type 2...
ATTTCCCAAAAGCAGGAAATCTCGACTCCTTGAGCGCTGTTTTTTTTACAACGCCCTATGCCAGTCACTACAAGTGACCTGGTGCGCCAGAAGGGACTCGAACCCCCGACCTACTGGTTCGTAGCCAGTCACTCTATCCAAAAATAAAACCACAAATTTCTTTCAGTTAAATAAAATATCATGAAAATTGCTGCTAAGACTTCTTTGGCAGCTTTTTTGATGATATTTACACATATCATCAAGCATAGACAGGGTAGCTCCCTGAGCGGCAGGACGTTCTCCCCTGCCGCTTTTTCTGTGCTTAATACGGAGAACTTAAACATTTTCAGAAAGGGTGTTTTTAATGGAGAACACAAAAACAAAGATCATATCCGTTGCAAATCAGAAAGGCGGAGTTGCCAAAACAACATCGGCATTCAATATTGCCGCTATTCTTGCACAGCGAGAGAAAAGAGTCCTTATGATAGACCTTGACCCTCAGAGCAGTTTGTCGGTATCGTGCATGAAGTACGAATATGACCCTGACGATATCACTATCACTGAGCTTATGTCATCTATCATCAATAAGAAAACCATTGATTTCAAGACGGCTGTTCATCACAACGAGCCAAACAACATTGACTATATTCCTGCGACTATAACACTTTCAGGAATTGAAGTTGACCTGTGCAGAACACGCTGCTGCGAAATGGTGCTGAAACGTGTCCTTAGTAATTACATCGGCTGCTATGACTACATCATCATAGATTGCCCTCCGTCACTGAGCAACTTGCTCTATAATGCGCTTTCCGCCGCAGATATGGTCTTAATACCTGTGCTTGCTCAGGAAATGACATTGAACGGAATACCGCTTCTTCTTGACAGCATTGACGATATCCATGAGTACGCTAACCCTGACCTTGAAATACTTGGAGTATTCGCAACATGGACAGAGAAAAACAATACCATGTCAGCCGAAGTAATTGAGTCGATAAAAGCCGCATTCAATGATAAATACCTTGGCAGCATAAGCAAGTCAAAGGCAGCTCAGGACAGCAGCCGTGAGGGCATCGCCCTTTGCAACTATAAAATCAGCAGCACAAATAAATACAAGAATATGCTCGCAGACGAGTATCGTGTAATAGCTGACAAAATAGAGTGTGTCACGGTGACACACTAAGGAGGTTTCAATATGATAGATATAAAACGCTCCGCAAATCGTCCAAGAGCTAACTTCTCAAATAACTTTGAGGAGCTTCTCATGGATAAGCAAAAGGTGGTTTCACTGCCTATGTCAAAAATTGAGCCATTCAGCTTTAATGGTGATCCACAGCCCTTTGCAATAGATGAAAATGAGATATCTGCACTTGCCGACTCTATTTCAAAGTGTGGAATTATCACACCGATAATAGTTCGCAGCATTAGCAGCAACAGCTATCAGATACTCAGCGGTCATAAAAGATACGCCGCCTGCAAAAAGCTTATGTACCTTGACATTGACGCCGTTGTTATCGAAGTCACTGATGATAACGTGGCTTTCGATATAGTCTGCCAGGCAAACATTCAGCGTAAAGAGCCACGTCCAAGCGAGCTTTCAAAAATGCTCAATATATATTTAAGTTTGAGGAAAAACGTTTCAGCAGACCTGACAGTAAATGAGATAAGCAATATGTTCTGTATATCCAGAAAAACCATTTACCGCTATGCAAATATCTCAAATCTTGATAATGGGTTAGCAGAGCTTATAGACAGCAAATCTATTCAGATAAAGTTCATTGAGCCGCTTGCAAAGCTCAGTCCTGAGCAACAGAAAGCCATAGCAGACTATTACAATTATGACGAACGGCTCAGTTCAAAAGAGCTGACGTTGGTCATAGAGCAAATGACAGACAGTGGAAGCAGTGATATCTATGATATCATAAAAGCTATAAGAAATCTGTCTGAAAAGAAAAAAGAGCCATACAAGAACAGCTTATATAATGAGATGTATATCAAAAAGCCGTTATGTATGCAGAACATGACCGAAAGTGAGCTTGATAAGATAGTGTATGAACTGCTTGATAAATATCTTGAAAATAATTTCAAGAGTACAAAAAAAGTCACCACAAACGAAAAATAATATGATATAATCATAGCACAGGAGGAAAAGTAATGAACATGACGTTCAAAATAGACATAGACCGCAGAAAAGTTGAAGCTATCCGCTGCTATATGCCAGACGGAAACATCGAAGAGTTGCTCAATGAGGAGATAACCAAAGCCGCAGAAAATGTTGTGAACAGGCTTTACAGCAAGACCGTTCCGAAAAAGGTTCAGGAATATCTCAGAAAATCAGCGGAGATTAAAACTGATAGCAAGAAAAAGACGGAGCAAGTCAATGAGTAGCGGTGTCATAAAAACATTTGGCAGCAATCATCAAACCGCCTTGTACATGGCTAAAGACAAACGGCTGTATGAGATAGTATCAATAGACAATGATTGTGCTGTGATGGCGGCATTTAATGATACATTTGCGGTGGCTGCGAAGCCGTTTCTTGATGAAGTAAACAATGTAATAGACTATTCGAGCATTGAATACTTTGACCGCATATCACAGGCAAAAAGCTACAGTGATAGACTTCACAAGTGCTTTGACAGCTCCAAAGCAGAAGAAAACATCAAAGAACAATGTGTCACGGTGACACACTCAGATAACATCACTCAAAAACATAAAAGTTTGTAATTGAAAGAGGAGGACCATTATGAACGAAAACAGGAATTTTAACGAAGATTTTGAAATCGAGCAGGCAGGACCAGAAGATGTTGGCTGCGATCTTTTTGAGTATGAGCTTACTCCAGAGGGTACATACGTCCCGAAGATAGCATACACAAGTGACCCCGAAGAAGAAAAGCTTCTCAAAAAGCCTATCCGCAGATGGGGACGTGCATGGATGAAATGGATGGAAGCAGAATACCCAGCAGACGTTGACATTATCGTGTGCGAATGCCGTTGGCAGATCATTCCGAGAGAAATAGATATCGAAGCTGAGGAGAGGTTTGACGAGCTTGACGAGATCTACAGAAAAGATCACCCACGTCCTACAGAGTTCAATGCTATACGCAAGTGGGAAAAGGAAAGGCTCATGACGCTCGAACATCAGGTAATGGAGGAGATCGTTTATAAGCTCCGTGAATAGGTTTCATATGACAGACTTCTTGCAGAAATCGTTATTTCTGCATTTAAGATGTAGGTAAATAAAAACTTAAGGACACTTGAAGGTTCAGGTGTCCTTTTTTTATAAAAAGGAGTAATTAGACCATGGAAAGAATATTTTACATTACACTGGGTGCAAGTCTTTGTATAACAGGAATTTGGGGAATAATCAGAGAATTTATTCCTGAGAAATACAGACTTTTCAAGAAAGGCAGGAAAGAAAAATGATTTTTCAAGATAAAGAACACGAGAAAATGTTCAATAAGTTGTGCAAGGAAATGCCATATCTCGATAACTTTCATATGTCACTTGCTTACCTCCTCACATTGGACACTGTTTTGCGTGACCATATCGGCGCACTATATGACGTAAAAAAAGATGTTATTATTTTCGAGGGGTTGAACAAGCCTTTTCAGACAAGCACAAGCAGTAAAACAACACGTTTGGCATTCAACCTTTGGAACGGTTCAGTGTATGACTCCGATCCCCCCGAAACGTATATCGACAAGGATGGTGAGAAAAAATATGTGCCGAGCAAATACTATGCTCCTGACAATATTTTTAACTGCACGTATGCACCGTACTACTTCGAATCAATCAAAATCAGGTTCGAAATTTTTATGTGAGAAAATTTTAATAAAGGAGTGATATGACAATGGCTGAATTAAAGTGCAAAAAATGCGGTGCTATTCTAAATGATGATAATTGTGATGAATTGTATCACTTGCATGTGAACAATATAGACGTTGATAATTCAACCGAGCTGATGTGCAACGATTGTGCTTTTAGAGAAGATGCAAGAAAACACGTTCAGGAGTTTATATGTGATGATGAAAGTCTTGAACTTGATGAGCGTATGTTCTTTTCATTCAAGCGTGTTATGGAAAAATATAAGATAGAGGAGAAATGGCGAGACTATCTTAATGAAGTCTTTTCGAGTGGCGAAGATCCGACGAATTGTAGTTTTGACAATATTGAAGGATTTATTTGTGACTCTGACCAAACAGGCGATGCAGACGATAAGCTCGATTACCTCGCAGACTACTATTATGGCGAGAATTGGGAACTCAATGCGCAATTTCAAGATTGGTACTATACATACTTTGGTGGCTTTTGGGTTACGGACTTTGAAGATGATTATGTTTAATATAAAAAGAAAGACATAGGGAGCAATTATGGCAAACAAAAGGGTTGATATAATGACTAAAGAAAGAATGATTCGCATTGCGTATTATTATATAAATTACCACTTTAAGAGTTTAGAAAATTCGCTTGATGAATGGGAAAAGAGCAAACTTCACTATGACATTATTTTACACCGAATTGATAGCTTAGAAACAACAATCTTTGCATATAACTTTATAAAGCTTATTCCCAAAACTGATGTTTCTAAATTTCAGTCACGCTGTAATATGCTACGCAACAAACTTGATGAACTGTATGAGAAAACGGATTTTTCGGAGGATAAATAATTATGGCAAACAAATATATAGTTTTGGACACTGAAACAACAGGTTTGAACGCAGCAGAGGACGAGCTTCTTCAGGTGTCTATCATTGATAATGAGGGTACAGTTCTATTCGACAGTTACATAAGACCAACACAGCACACGGAGTGGGCAGAGGCGGAACGTGTTAATCATATCACGCCTGAAATGGTAGCTGACGCACCGACTATAGCGGAGGTCATGCCAGAGATAAATGATATCTTAAAAAGATATGATAAAATCGTTGGGTACAATGTCAGGTTTGACGCAGATTTTCTAAAACACAACGGAGCAGAATTTTCAAACGCAGAATATGCTGACGCAATGAAAATGTTTGCACCGATTTATGGCGAGTGGAATGACCAAAGAGGAAGCTATAAATGGCAGAAACTCACTGCAGCCGCAGACTATTACGGCTATGATTGGTCTGCGCATGAAGAAGCACATAACAGCTTGGGTGATTGCTATGCAACGCTTTTTGTGTATCATAAAATACTTAGCGGAGAATAGCAGCCATGAGCAATGATATCGCAAACGTGATAAACGCTCAGAATTAAACAGTAATATTTGACATCACAAATCAATTGTGATATAATCTAGTTTGGAAAAGGTAAACTTAAACGGTAGGCGGTGTCCTCCCACACGGAATGGTCTGAATATTGTCAGCCGAAAGGCTCAGGCAAAATAGGATATTCGGGAGGTGATAGAATGGACTTAGCTTTCTTTGTCTTGACTATCGTGCTGATTGTCGCTCTCAACGAGCTGATAAAAAGCATAAAAAAATAACCGCCCTCGACCAAAAGTTGCGGTTATTTTTTACATAATCAAAAACTGAGGATAGCCGTCTATGCGGTTTACCTTTTCTATATATAAGTATACACCACTTTAAGATATATGTCAAGTCTAAAAAAGGAGGACTCCACAATGAAAAGAATAGATATAACAAGAACGATAGCTTCCCTGCTGATAACAGCCGCAATGCTCGGCGTGACAGGCTGCGGAAATGTTAATACAGACACATCATCAGCCGCTCCAAAAGCGACAACCACTGCTGCCGAAACTACAGAAACGGGTACAATGACAAGCCGTTCGGCAACAACTACATCACATTCAAGCATAAGTGTATCTTCAAGCAGCTCTGTGACCTCCTCCGCACAGGGCAGTTCTGGCTCATCGTCTGCTCCAAAGAACACTATGATGACCACAAAATCGAACAGCCCTGTTAGTAACGGCGTTACAGCGAATAATAATCAGAGCTACAGCCACAGCACCGCAAACAACGGCTCAGGCAACAACAGCTACAGCAATGACAATAACAACAGCTATCAGCCACAGCAGACGGAACGTCAGACAGAAAGACAGACAGAGCGTCAGACAACCACAACGGCAAAGAAAACGCAAGCCCCAAAGCCGACTACAACTACAACGACTAAGCCAAAGGTAAACCTTACTCAGAGTGATATAGACAGACTTCAGAAAGAATTGCAGGAATATAGCAACAAAATTGCAAGACCAAGAGTTGAAAAAATTTATGCTGAAAACGGTTATTCATCAGTTGATGATTTTTTGAATGACATTTCAAGCATTACAATAGATAACAGCACTTGGTTCTCACCTCAGATCGTATATCCAACAGACAATTATAAAGACGTTCTTTCAAATTGCAAGGCAGAAGTTAATTTTGCCTATAATGATTGGTTAGACTATGAGGTAAGTCAAGTTGTTATTCTTTGTGATACTTCAACAGATTACAATGGAAACTTCTGCTACGAGATATACTTTGCCGTATGATATTAAAATATAGAGAATAATTAAGACGATTGAAATTAAAAATCAATCGTCTTTTTTTATGCCTAAAAAATAATATCCGCAAGGATTTGACATAGAGAAAATTTAGAAAGGACGATGTTAAAATGAAGAAGAAAAGCATTTTTAAAAGACTGAGTTCCCTGCTTATTGTAATGCTCATGGCTGTGTCTGTTTTTTCAGATGGACTTGTAAGCTTTGCCGCTGACAGCAAGAACACAGAACACATTCTGTACGGCTGGGGCTACAACTTCAGCAATTCGGGACTTGCCAATGCTTATGACCCACTCACAGGAGAAAAGACAAACGATGCCTTTAATTACAAATGGGCGCAGGAGTTTTTCTATTGGACAGACAGCAACGGAAACTACTGTTACTGCGTACAGCTAGGCACAGACCATGAGGACAGTGCTGTGATGAGTTCCATAACATTTAATGATAATGCTATGGTAAAACTCTATAGTGACAGAAATCAACGTGAACGAGTAAGAGCAGCTACAATTTATGCCTATAAAGGCAAATCAAAATACGGATACAGTGGGAATGTGGAATTGGTAGCTTCACAGGCTATGATATGGGCTGTTTCGGGCGGTTACTTTGACAGCAGTTCAGAAAGCCTTTCCACAAACGAAAGCTCACTGCTAGGTCACATAATCGCTCCTACAAATGGCGAGCATAAAGACCTTATTAATTGCTACAAAAAAATGAAGGGTGATATACTTAGTCACTTGAAAATACCAAGTGGAACAAGTATTCAATCAAGAACAGCCCCTACATATGAGCTGAAATACAACCCTTCCAACAACAAGTTCGAGGGCACAATTAAGTCAGACAGCAACCTTGCTCAGTTTGATTTTTCCACTCTTGACGGTGTGACATTCCAGAAAAGCGGAAACAATATCAAAGTCACAGCAACAGCAAAAGCTAAGGTCGGCACTCACACTATCACGATGACAAAGACCAAGGCAAAGAACAGCGGTAAGATCGAAGATTGCGTGCCACTTGTTTTTCAGACTAAGGACAACTCGACTAAATCGCAGATGAAAGTCGGTTACATTTCAGGCAAAGACCCTGTGCAGGCATATTTCAAGCTGAAAATTGATATGCCTACAGGCAACGCTGACCTTGAAAAGAACTTCATTGATTTCTTCGGAAACGAGGAAACAAACGTTGCCGACAAGCTGAAAGCTGTTAAATTCAACCTTGTTATGAAGAACGGCGACAGCGATCTATTCATCAAGGCAACAGGCAGCGACGGCAAGTATACATTCAGCTCAACTGTTTCACAGGCTAACGCTACAGATATGACACTTGACGCTGACGGAAATATCCACGTTTCAGGTCTGCCGCAGGGCAGCTATTACTGGAAGGAAACAACTACAGCTAATGGCTATGCACTGAAAACCAAAACAGACGTAACTGTTAAGGCTGATAAAACAAGCAAAACAGTAGTAGATAATCAGAGAACATCTGTAGACAAGGGCGAGCTTGTTATCTACAAAACTGACGAAAGCGGCAAAAAATATCTCAGCGGAGCCAAGTTTGAGATAACAGCAGCCGAAGATATAGTAGTAAGCGGCGGCATAACGATACGCAAAAAGGGCGACATTATCGACACAGTTACAACCGATGAAAACGGAAAAGCTGTTATTACAAAGGACATCTATCAGGGCTATAGCTACACTGTTACAGAGATAGAAGCACCTAAAGGCTATTCGCTGAACAGCGAGCCTCAGACCGTGAAGTTAGCAACAGATACGGCTGATTTCGGCACAAAAGTATCCGTTAAGAACACAGAATGGACAGTACCTTTCATAATCACCAAGAAAAACCTCGGCGGTGAGCTGCTGCCGAACTGCGAATTTGAGATTTTGGACGAGAACGAGCGTCAGATAACGACAGGCATTACTGATGAAAACGGCATTGCAACGTTCTCACTTGGCTACGGCAAGTATTTCTACCACGAGATAGCAGCACCTGAAGAGTACATCATTGACGATACATTGTATCCTTTTGAGATAACCGAAGAGGGCGTATCTGTTTATGCCAAAATGACGAACTATCTCAAAGAGGGTTCTATCAAGGTCACAAAGAGCACAACAGGCAACCTCAACATTAAGGATATACGATTCGTTGTCAAGGGTATCTCCGACACGAACAGCGACATCGAGCGTGAGCTTTTCACCGATGAAAACGGCGAGGCACTCTTTGAAAACCTCCCTATCGGTAAGTACACAGTAACAGAGGACGGCTCAACAGTTCCTGCGGCTTATCTTGTGGCTGACGAGCAGACCGTAACTGTCGAGTACAACACAACCGCAGAAGTCAAGGTCACCAACGAGGAAAAGACCGGTTCAATCAAGGTTCAGAAAAGAACAGAGGGTCAGAAGAATGTTGAGGGTATCACATTCTACCTCAAGGGTACATCAGACAGCGGACGTGAGATAAACATTCCTGCAACTACCAATAAGGACGGCATAGCAGTTTTTGAGAACGTACCGATAGGTACATACAGTATCATCGAGGACGAAGAAACAGTGCCATACGGCTATCTCGTTGCCGATGAAAAAGAGGTCACTGTTATCTACTCAGAAACTGTTGACGCAGAAATAATCAACAACGAGCAGACAGGTACAGTTCAGGTACACAAGAGAACAGAGGGTCAGAAGAATGTTGAGGGTATCAAGTTCTATCTCAGAGGTACATCTGACACAGGACGTGAGATTGATATTCCTGCGATAACTGATGAGAACGGCATTGCTAAGTTTGAGAACGTGCCAATAGGTACATACAAGGTCATCGAGGACGAAAAGACCGTGCCATACGGCTATTTGGTCGCTGCTGAAAAAGAGGTCACAGTAACATATGCAGAAACTGTTGATACTGACATACTCAATGCCGAGCAGACAGGAACGATACAGGTTCATAAGAAAACTGCTGATATGACTAACGTTGAGGGCATCAGATTTATCCTTTCAGGCATTTCCGATACAGGTCGAGAGATAAACATTCCTGCGATCACCGACAAGGACGGTCTTGCAAGGTTTGAAAACGTTCCTATCGGAACATACACCATAACAGAGGACGGCTCAACAGTGCCATACGGCTATTTGGTGGCTGACTCCAAACAGGTGACAGTGGCATATGCACAGACTGTTGACACAGATATGGTAAATGAAAAAGCACCTGACACGCCAAACACTGGTTCTTCCGACAATGACATTGACGGAAGAACAGCACTTGGCAGCATTGCGATAATTCTCGCAGGGGCTGCATTTTTTATGTTCAGCAAAAAGAAGAAAGAAAGATAATTGATGCTGTCTGAAAAAGATAGCTAAAGGGGATCAATTTATCTATACATGAAGAAAGCCCCTGCAACAGGGCAGGGGCTGGGGAGGGTAGATTATAAAAGCATACAGTTTTAACGTTTATCAATATCATTAGCAAATTTATAAATGACATTTGTTGGCTCATTAATGGTACATTCAATGTTGAACAAACGAGAATTAGACCACTTTCCTAAAACAGCAACTGGATAACCTGTGAAAGTTCCAAATGTGCCAAATAGATAATCTTTAATCTCTTTTATTTGATTAGTTTCCATATATATGGTGCTATAGAGGTCTATGGTCTTTCCGTATTTTGTAACTGCTTCCGTTTTTAACAAAATAAACCTCTTGGGAAAATCATATTTGATTGTATAACCAACAACCAAACGTAAGCCTGAAAAGCCCTTAAATAAACCTTTACTGCATATATTACGACTATCAACAATTATATCATTTATAGTTGTTTTATTTTCGTAAATTGTATCTAATGAGTTAGTTGTACAAAAATAAAACAAATCTTTGGTTGTATTGATGTAAGTTTTTCGTGAAGCGTTCTGCTTTGGTTGCTTGTTAACGTGAATTGTTGGTGCTTTTTTTATTGGTTTTCTAATATGAGCATAAATATCCTGCAACGAGGATTTAACAATATCATCATTATTAAGATATTTGGTTAAACCCATATCATAAGGACAACCCTGTATGTGTGGAGTACTATGCTTATGACAAAAATGTGCCTTTCTTTCACTGTTTATCCCTTTAATAAAGTATTCTGCTTTACATTGAGAATTAAGGCAAAGAAATGTGTCATTCAAATCGGTGACGTTACTTGCACAAACCACATCGTTATATTTTTTTGAAATAGCGTAAAACATCTTAACATCTCCATTATTAAAATCAAGAGGACGAACATTATGAATACATTTAAAGAATTAGAAAATTACTATAAAAGTAAGAGCTACTTGACATATCATGCGGCTAATGAGCATGAACAACTGCTGTTATTTTATCCAAATTATAAAAGCACAAAGATATACGTCATACATAAAAGTGATGACTCTAAGTGGTTTGACCTTGGTTGCCTTGAAAGAGGCGATGATGAAAAGCTCGGTGTTTCATTTTATGACGGCTGCGATAACAATTTTGATAAAATGATAGCGAAAATGAAAGGCGTAGATAAGGCAGCTGAGGACTACAGGTTTACAATCTTTTATGACCCCGACACGGATACTTATTGGGTAGACAATTCATTAGAGCTGTTTTTTGAAAATCAAGAAGCTGTCATCACCACATATTTAAAAGAAAATGGATATCAGTTAATAAGCATGACAGGAGAAAAATAATACATGGAACTTGGACAAAAAGGAAAAGGACTGACATTTAAACTATATCATGATGTTCCTAAACGCTACAAAGCCACAGCCGCAGATACGGCACGTTTTGAGAGATTTCTAAAAATCATGATAAAAAACCTACAAAGGCTATTGGCAAAAATTTAACTCGCTAAAAATTCAGACTTTTAAATAGTATAGCATATTTATTTACAAAGCGCAAGCAGTTTAAATAGAAGAAAACGCCTGCAACGGGGCAGGGGAGGTAGAGTAATGTGAACACTCTTTTTTTGATTATATGCTATGTACTTGTAATAGGATCTTGGTCTTTGTTGTGGTCAATATACACTGGTGATCCTTTATATGCTTGGCGAAAACCGATCGAAATTATTAAGAAAATAGCAAAGCGTTTCAAGGTGAAATCATGAATATACTGTATATCTTATTCGTTGTATTTTATTTGTACAATTTTGTCTGCTTGTTTAAACTAAGAAAACGTGATAAAAAGAAAATAACAATGATAAAAGAACAAAAAGCCACAGAACACATGAATGAGGAGCTGATAAGAATGGTAAAAGTACGCATAGAGGGTTTGCCAGAAGAAGTTGAAAAGTTCACAGAACTGTTAGAAAAAGACGAGAAATATGAAGTTCTTCAAAAAAGCGAAAACTATCCGAACCGAAATTCGGTTTATGTTAGAAAATATGTGGAGATACAGTTAAAAGAACAGGAGTGAAAAATGCAAAAAGGAATTGAAATAATAAAAGAAGGTTTGTCATACAACGAGGAACTTGAGTGCATTGCAAAGCGTTTTGGTATGACGCAGAAAAAGACACTTAAAGAGATAATTCACGAGATATACACAAGTTCAGTGACTTTTACAGGGCTACAAACAGCTATGGTATTGATTGGAGACTACGAGGAAAAAAGCAGTTTCGTTGAGTATAACTCTGTCGGAAATGTAATAGTTGATGACAACTGCAATGAAGATGACCCATATGAGGGTAATACCGCTTTTTAAAGTGTTATTCTAATAATCCTTATATATCTCATATTCGTAAATTTTCATTATGATAACAGGAATGTATGAAGCTAAAAAAAGCAATAATTGATACCACACAAATTGTGAAATTACATATTCTAATGCACAATCCATACTTGTATGAATTGACATAATAACTGTGAGCAGATAAAGAATAATCAAAGACGGAACAATCATATTATTAACGCTATTTATATTCTTTTTTAGATTTATATGCTTATATAGTATATCATCAACTGAAATATTGTATTGTTGCATATCTATTGAAAATAGTAAAGAATACAAGCCGTATAGAAAAATATCAAGACAAATAATGATAATAATTATTGCTTGATTAAATTTAATACTCATTTTAATAATATCATACGAGCTGCTATCATAAAATAAAAGTTGATCAAGTTTTTGCTTGAAAGTACTGTCTAACAAACAAAGTTGCAGTGCGAATGAAACAACAACCACGAATACACAGCTTTTTTTAGCCGCACAGATAATATTTTTTATTAAACCTATCATGTTTACACGTCCTTTCATCTTAAAGTATAAACATGATAAATCAAATAGTCAAGAGGTATCTATGAAACAAAATCATGAATTTATTAATTTCAGACTATTGATATTTTTGTTATTCGGATTTGCAGGTGTTATTACAAGCATTCAAATACTATTTGAAACTAACCAAGAAATGCGTATAAAAATATATGTCATTTGGTTTTTGATAAAAGCACTAATAATAATTGCAAATATAAAGTACATAAAAAAATACTTTCATAAGCTGTCCGTAAATGGTGATAGCTGTTTTAACTATACTGAAATGTTGCACAATACATACTTAACTAGCTGTGTTGTTTCAGCACTAGGACTATTAGTTTTTTGTTATGCATAAGTGTGTCACAGTGACACACAACTTAAAATCGTAAGCTTGAGCGTGTGAAGAAATTCATACGCTCTTTTTTTATACCAGAAAGGAAAAACAACATGAACACGGAAATGCCAAAGAAAAGCAAATTCGATATTTTGGAAGAGATAATGATAAACTTTCAAAATGATTATGAAGCAGACAATGCTCATACCCATTGGGTGAAAACCTACAAAGAGCGGCGTGAGAGATTGATTCAATTGCAAGAGGAAGAATGTGAACTACAAGCGAATGTAATTGATGACGCTCACGATCTAGGATTTGTTGAGGGCGTAAGATATGCGCTCAACATCATGGATATGACAGATACAGGCAAGAATAAAGCGCTTTTGGAGCGGCTCTTAAATATTCTTGAAAAATAAAAGAGGGGAAACTTAAATGGATAAGCACGATAAGTATGAAGCTGTAAAACAAGCATGGTTTGAAATCAATGAGCAGCTGAGGAACAATAAGCAGGAATACATTGATTATCTCAAATTTTCTGCAAAGATGTATAAGCAGCCATATTCAGACGCTGTGCTAGTATATCAGCAGAATAGAAACGCAACAAAGATCGCTGAGTATAAGAAATGGGGACGTCTGGGGCGATATGTAAGACGTGGCTCTCACGGCGTTGCTGTTTTTGGCAAAAATCACACTTGCAGATATTTATATGACGTCACTCAGACAGGCGGCAAAGAGTTGCCTGAGATGTGGACACTTACTGACCGCAACACACCTGAGCTGCTCAATACGCTTAATAACCGATACAATATAAGCGCAGGATCGATCAAAGAATGTATCGAAGCAATGACAGCAAACAGTCTTAATTCTGCGCCTATAGCTGAGTCAGTACAAAATGCAATATCTCAAATGGGACTTGACACAAAACAGGCTGAGATATATCGCCATTCACTGGATTCTGTGGTGCAGTTCGTTGTTTCTCAAAGATGTAATCTTTCAGGTAAAATAGATCTGCACGCCGATGTTGATGTAAGCGCTCTTGACCTTATCAAAAATGCAAGAGATATGATTCTTTTCAGCAGAGCTGTTCAGCACGCTGCCAAAGACACGCTGTTTGAAATCGAAAAAGAAGTTATCGCCATTGACCGCAAAAACGAAGCTCTTGACAATGCCAAAACCGCAAAGCAAGAAAGCACGTCTGATAGGGTTGACGATATACTCCAAGACCTTATAAAGCTTAAGTTTTCGCAAGAACAGGTACTTGCATTAAAACAGGCTGTGGTGGCAGCTGCACAAAATGGTGAACATAACATACGGCATTGGGTAAGCGTCCGATATTCGCCCGACGAACTGCGGCATATATCATCTTTATTATCTGATTACTATGCTCAGAGTGTCATTGAGCAAACACTCGATCCAAAGGGCATACTCAATGATTACTATACATATGTAAATGAGCTCAATGGTCGGCTGAAGCTGTCAGATATGTTCTCTCACCATGATTATAGTGATGAACAAAAAGCCATGCTGCAGCAGGGTTTTTCTGAGGGAATTTCTATTACTGTTCTTAACGAGGTCGATGAACGGCTAACGGTAGACGAGATAAAAACATTCTTTGAGATGTTTCATCAGGCAGTTGACGGACAGATAGATCCACATGATGTTCAGATATATCTTGATAAGGCTGTAATAGAGCATTCAAAGAAGAACGTTCAAGCGGTTGAAGCTCAGGATAACTCTGTTGACACAAATTCAATTGGAATTGTCAAGGGTGAAAAATCATTTGCTGAACAGGTCGATGATGTACTTGCAGGAAACGCGAACCGATACAATGACTTGAAAGTATGTGATACACCTCAAATATTGCTTGACGTTGGCTGTGAGCAACTTCCAATGTTTTATACGAAACGGCATTTGCATGACGCTCTCAAGCCGAAAGGAAATACAGGTGAAAGCATACATTACCACGGATTGAACGCAGAACAAATCAAAAAAATGCCCATGTTACTTGAAAATCCCGTGATTATATATGATTCCCTTTCGAGAAATGATAGCATAATAATCGTAACATCTGAACTTGACAACGAAAAAATGCCTATCATTGCTGCTATAAAGCCAAATGGCAAAGCTAAATATGATTTAGAATTGGTCGAATCCAACTTTGTAATGAGTTTTCATGGCAGAAACAATTTTGAAAATCAAATTAATCGTGCCGTAGAACAAAACAAAGTTCTTTATTACAACAAAGAAAAAAGCCAAGAACTGTTCAGTGTGCTTGGGCTACAATTGTCCAAGGGCTTAAACATTCTTGACTCTAATATTATTATACACCAAAGTCGCAATATTGTCAAGGGTACGCAGCAGGAAAATATTGAATACAAGAATAATTCTGTTACTCAACAGGACAAAAAAATAGAACCATCAAGAATTATAGGTTTGGCTGAAAACCAGCTACGCCCTGCTGTTCCTAATAGCTCTACAAGCAGTATAACAGACTCCTCTGGAGTTGTCAAGAGTGAAAAAACATTTGCTGAACAGATAAATGATGTTTTAAATGGCGTATTCCCAAAATACTCAAATCTAAAGGTTTGTGATACACCACAAATTCTTGTGGATATCGGCTGTGATCGGCTTCCTATGTTGTATACGCAAAGGCATTTAAAAGACGCTCTACATGAAAAATCCCCGAACAATGCACATTGGCACGGCTTAACACTGGAACAGATATGTAATATCCCACATCTTTTAGAAAGCCCTGCCATAATAATGGACTCACTTTCTCCAAACAAAAGTGCTGATAAAAGTATAGTAATTTGTTTAAATAACGTTGATAATGATAATGCACCGATAATCGTAAGTGTTAAACCAAATGGGCAAGGCATTTATGAAATGGAAAATGTATCATCAAACTTTATCACAAGTATTTATGGAAAAGAAAATGGGTTTGCAAACTATGTTGAACGTGCTGCAAAATCAAATAATATTCTGTTTTGGGACAAAGAAAAAAGCCAAGCACTGTTCTCGTGTCAAAGGCTCCAATTGCCTGAGGCGATAAACAATCTTGACTCTAATATTATTATACACCAAAGTCGCAATATTGTCAAGGGTATGCAGCAGGAAAATAGTGCCGATATAAGTTCAAATGATGTTAAATCATTCACTACTTTATCCGAGCCTACGATAACCTGTGAATGGAGCGAAAGCAACTACTTTGAGGACGGCAAGACCTACAGTGTTGCAGAATTTGACACGCTCATGGAACAGGCTGACAGTGAAATGGTGGCAGGAGCAAAGGCTGCAATAGAGAAGTACGGTTCAGCAAAAGCATGGTATGAAGCAGACGCTGATGACGAATTCTCACAGTTTATGGGCTATGATAAGGTCAAGTTTACTATCAATATGCCTGACGGACAAACGATCACTGAACGCCAGGACGCAGGTGACGGATACGGCGGCGTTATTGATTTTCTGAAAAGATACTCAATATACAGCTCGATCATACCTGAGCTTGAAGCTGCAAAAGCCGCACATATGGCAGACCTGGTCAATGAAGTGCCTACACCTACAAATGAAACACAGCCTGAAATAGACAAGCTTTTGGGCAGGCTTAAGCTTGATTGTGATTACTATCTGAAAACAGGTGCAGAAAAGCACTTGTGGGCAGAAACAGTTGAAAAGCAGATAGCTAAGATCAATGAGCTGTATGAGAAAATGCCTGAAAACGCCTACTTCACCAGAGAACAGATTGATGATTATGAAAAGAAAATGCTGGCAATCAAAAATGGCGAGGTCGAAAAACCTATACCATATGAAACGCCTACAATTGCTAATAATGTTCTGTCTGAAGAAAAAAAGACAACACCGCCTGTTTCTGAAAGCGTTCCTATATCTCCTACATCTGATGAACAGATTTCACTCTTTGAAACACCCCCTACTTCTGAAACCGTCACTATACCTGATAAAGATGTCAAAACCGAAAAGGTAGAAAAGCCAAAGAAAAATGTCAAGGCAAGCACATACCACTTTGACCCTGACAATGTTGTTGTGGGCGGAGCTGCTGCTCGATGTGACGCAAATATAGCTGCTATTGAAACATTGCTGAAAATAGAGAGTGAAAAGCGGCTTGCGACACCTGAAGAACAGAAGATAATGGCTAGATACTCAGGTTGGGGCGGAACTGCTCAGGCTTTTGTTGCGGATAATGAGAATGTTTCTGCTGACAGTTGGGGAGCAAGGCAGACTCGTTTAAGAGAACTTCTGACCGCAGATGAATATACCGCAGCACGATCATCTACGCTTACAAGTTTCTATACACCGCCAGAAATCATAGACAGCGTATATCTTGCTTTGGAAAGATTTCAATTTGAAGGCGGAAATGTTCTCGAGCCTAGCATGGGTGTCGGAAACTTCTTTGCAAAAATGCCAGACGAAATGAGAAACAATTCTAAGCTTTACGGCGTTGAACTTGATAGCATTTCAGGCAGAATAGCCAAACAACTATACCCTGAAGATAATATTCAGATCAAAGGTTTTGAAAAAACCACATTCAGGAATAACAGTTTTGATGTAGTTATAGGCAATATACCTTTTGGAGATTATGGCATTGCAGACAAAACTTACGATAAATACAATTTCAAGATCCACGACTATTTTGCCGCAAAAGCAGTAGATAAAGTCAAGCCTGGAGGAATTGTTGCCATTGTGACTTCAAAATTCACAATGGACAAGAAAAATGATAAAGCAAGAAAGTATCTTGCCGAACGCTGTGACCTTTTAGGCGCAGTAAGACTTCCCTCTGGAACGTTTAAAGACGCAGACAGTGTTACAACAGATATTATCTTTCTGAAAAAAAGAACAACAATGACATCTGTTATACCAGACTGGGTACACGTTTCAGAAACAGCCAACGGCATTCCTTGCAATCAATATTTTGTGGATAACCCTGATATGGTACTTGGTACTATGTCGTGGGACGAGCGTATGCGAGGAAAATATGGTGCAGACAGCAAGGTAACGACCTGCTATGCAAATAGTGACGCTCCCCTTGTACAGCAGCTCATAAATGCTATTTCAAAAATAGACGGCGTTATTGATACTGTGGAAACTGAGCTTGACAATGGGACAGCTGAGATACTCCCTGCTGATCCAACTGTCAGGAACTTCACTCATACCATTGTTGACGGAGATCTTTATTTCCGTGAAAATGAAGTAATGGTCAAGGTCACAGAAACAGGCAAATCGCTTGAACGCATGAAAGGGCTTCATACTCTAAGGCAAGCAACGATGGAGCTTATCAATGCCCAGGCTGACGGCTGCACTGATGAACAGCTTGCAGAACTTCAGAAAAAGCTCAACAGCACATATGACAATTTCAGAACAAAGTTCGGAAACATCACTGACAGTGCCAATTCACGCTGCTTTTCTAATGATGATGACTACAACACTTTAGCTGCACTCGAAGTCGTCAACGTGGAAAATAAGACAGTTGAAAAGGCTGCAATATTCACAAAGAGAACGATACTTCCAGATATTCCAGTTTCAAAAGTTGATACAGCACTAGAAGCACTTCAAGTGTCAATGGACAGATTGGGAAAGGTCGATATTCTCTATATGTCACAGCTCACAGACACTACGCCTGAAAAGGTTATTGCTGACCTTGGTGATGAACTATTCAGAGATCCTGCCAAAGTTAAAGACAATAACCCATATTCAGGCTATACGGAGTCATCTGAATATCTATCAGGCAATATCCGTGATAAGCTGAGAATAGCCAGAGATCATGCGGAACATATTGACAACAGCTACAACAAAAACGTAGAAGCTCTAATGAAAGTTGTGCCAAAAGACCTTGATGCAAGTGAGATTTCTGTAAGGATCGGTGCAAACTGGATCGATATTGCAGATTACAACAAGTTTCTGAATGAATATGCAAAAGCAAATACATACTTATACCCTGTCACAAGAACAACGCTTGGCGAATATAAGATTGAGGGAAAATATCAAGACCATTCTATTGCCGCAAATCAAACCTACGGTACAAACCGAATGAGTAGTTATCATATTTTTGAAAATCTGCTTAACCAGCGTGATATTTTAGTTCGTGACAGACGAGAGGAGGACAGTAGAGTATGGTATGAGATAAACACTAAGGAAACACAGCTTGCAAAAGAGAAAGCTCGTTTAATGAAGGAGGCTTTTAAAAACTGGCTATGGAACGATATGGGTAGACGTGAAAAATACGTTGCAAAGTATAACTATCTGTTCAACTCCATAAGGGGCAGAGAGTATGACGGCTCACATCAAACTTTTCCAGGCATGAACACATCAATAACGCTGCGGAAACATCAATCAAACGCCATAATGCGTGCAAAGCTTGGAGGAAACACACTTTTCGCACATGAAGTTGGTGCAGGAAAAAGCTTTGAAATGGTTGCCACTGTAATGGAGAAGAAACGTCTTGGTCTTATAAATAAAGCCTGCGTAGTTGTGCCAAAGCACCTTACGCTGCAAATGGCAAGTGAATGGCTGCGGCTTTATCCAAACGCAAAACTGCTTGTGGCAAAACCTGAAGACTTTACCAAAGCCAATAGAAAGCGTTTTATTGCAAGATGTGTTACTGGTGACTATGACGCCGTGATAATGTCATTTACTCAGTTTGAAAGGATACCTATGTCAGATGAGTATAGAGAGCAGTTCATGCAAAAAGAACTTCACGATATCATGAGTGCAATATCGGAAGCAGGAACAAAGGACAAAACATCAGTAAAAGCCCTTGAACGTCAAAAGAAAAACATAGAGGAAAGGCTTGAAAAGCTGCTTTCTTCTCCAAAAGACTCATCATTATGTTTTGAAAAGCTCGGCTTTGACTATCTTGTATGTGATGAAGCACATAACTATAAGAACTGCTTTGTTTCTACAAAAATGTCAAATGTGGCAGGCGTACAAACAACAGCAGCACAAAAATCAGAGGATATGCTGATGAAAACTCAGTATCTCAACAACAAGTACGGCTGCAACAATATACTTTTTGCCACAGGTACACCTATAAGCAATTCCATGGTGGAATTTTACGTTATGCAGCGTTATCTCAGACCAGATCTTCTCGAAAAAGCAGGATTGCAGAACTTTGACGATTGGGCGAGTACATTCGGTGAGGTGGTATCACAGCTTGAAATCAAGCCTGCGGGCAACGGCTTTCAGATGAAGAACCGTTTCAGCAAGTTTGTGAATATTCCTGAGCTTATGCAGATGTATAAGGAATTCGCTGATATTCAAACAGCGGATATGCTGAAACTGCCTGTGCCAAAGCTTGAAACAGGCAAGCCGATAGTAGTGACCTCAAAGCCAGACGAACGTCAAAAAGCATACATGAAAGAGCTTGCCACACGTTCTGAAACGATACACAGCGGCACAGTTGACCCACGGCAAGACAATATGCTGAAAATAACTCATGAAGCACGCTTGCTCGGTCTTGACACTAGATGTATTTTCAAAGACGCTCAGCCTGCACCAGACAGCAAAGTGACGAAGCTTATCGATAACCTCGAAAAGAACTACAAAAACACTATGACAGAAAAAGGCGTTCAAATAGTATTCTGTGATATCGCTATCAACGAGGACGAAACACACTTCTCTGTGTACAAAGCTATAAAGCAGGCGCTTATGGAGCGTGGGATACCAGAGAAAGAGATCTGCTTTGCAGGCGACGCAAAGACAGATAAGGCAAGGGACGAAATGTTCAAAAGCCTGCGCAAAGGCGAAAAACGTTTTATCATCGCAAGCACTTCAAAGCTTGGAACTGGCGCAAATATTCAGGATAGGATCTGCGCAATTCATCACCTTGATATACCATGGAAGCCCTCTGACCTCACTCAGCAGGACGGACGTGGCATAAGACAAGGCAACAGATTTTCGCAAGTCGGAATATATCACTATCTTACAGAGGAAACCTTTGACGCATATATGATGGGCATTATAACAAACAAGGCAAAATTCATAAATCAGATCTTGACCTCAAAAAGCCCTGCAAGAGTTTCAGAAGATGTTGACGAAATGGTACTTACATACTCTGAAATGCAGGCTATAGCGAGCGGTAATCCTATGATAAAAGAGAAAATACAGCTTGACAATGATGTTGCAATGCTGAAAACCCTTGAAGCAGAACACAAGAAGTCAATTTATAAAATGCAGGAGTTGGCAGAGAAAACTTTGCCGAAGCAGATAACACATTACTCTGAACTTCTCGCAAAATCCAAGAGTGATATGTCTAAATATCAGGAACATCAGGCGTTAAACAAGGAGTTTGAAATGACAATAGGCGGTGTCAGATACGATAAGAGAGAAAATGCAGGAGAACAAATTGCCGTGGCAATGGCAAAATGTACTGCCACAGGTGAGCCTATAGAGCTTGGAACGTATCGTGGCTTTAAAATCACAATAGAACGAAATCCGTCAGCAAATACATTTTTTGAGCTTGATACGCCTTGTATCGCTGTTCTCCACGGAGAGCTTACTTATTCATGTGACGTTGCCACAGATAATGGCGTGGGAAATGTCAGAAGAATTGAAAATCTTGCAGGAATACAGATAAATCAGAAGCAATGTTCTCTCGAAGAACAGCTTGAAAAAGTAAACAAAGATCTTTCAGAAGCTCAACGAAATATGCTCAAGCCATTTGAGCATGGACAAGAATTAGCTGAAAAGACAAAACGTCTTGAATATGTCAATACACAGCTCAGCGGAAATTCGCAGAATAAAAACCACACTCCTGAAAGTGCTATAGAATTTAGGTTTCACAACAATAAATATCAGGCATTAATCGGCACTAATGAAAAATCAGAATGGTGTGATGTAGTTTCAAAAGGGGGTAAGCTCATCGCTGCAGCTGATAAAAAGAGCTATAATCTGTCTGAAAAAGAAAGCGACCAATTCCGCAGCTATGTTTTTAATGGTGGAAAAACTGACATAAGCAAGAACAATTCATTACAGGAAAAACTTAAACCAAAGGCACTTAAATTATAAAACATTGAGAGGAGGTGAGGGTATATGATAGACAGAAGATACGAATCAGGCAAAAGCTTTGTCATGTACTCTAAAGAGGAGCTTGAAGTCGCACGGCGAACAGACATGGTCACATTTCTCGAAAGCCACGAGGGTTTCAGCTTTAAATCGTCAGGCGGTTGGTATATAGGGATAGAGCATGACAGTCTTAAGATTAATCCAGACCGCTATACCTGGCACTGGTATTCAAGAGATCTTTACGGAAAAGGTGCTATCGACTGGCTCTGCAAGGTTGACGGATACGATTTTAAAGAAGCTGTTTCTCGTCTAATAGGCAACACCAGTATACGAGCTTCTCCTGAAATGAGAAAAGCAGTAATCAGCGAACAGCACTATCAGAAAAAAAATAAAAAGGCAGAATTTAAAGCTCCGCCGCCCATGCAGGGCAAATGGCGAGAGCTTTACGCTTATCTTAACATAACGAGAAAGCTTCCAGCTGACATAATAAATTATTGTGTCAGCAATAAGCTCATATACCTCGATGTTAAAAAGCGAGCTATTTTCTGCGGCTACGATAAATTTGGATCAATGAAGTTTGCAGAAGCAAAGATCACAAACACATACAACAAATACTATCCGCAGAACATTGAAGGCAGCATGAAAGAATACAGCTTTTATATCCCTGCTAAACCAAATGCGTATGGTTATGACCCTACAAAGCTTTATGTGTTTGAAGCACCCATAGACCTTTTATCTCACGGAGCTTTAATGCAGCTTTCAATGAAAAAACAGTGTGCAGCAGTTGGAATGTCTGAAATGTATCGTTCTGATTGTTGGCTTGGAATAAACAGGGTATCACTATCAGGCTGCTCTGATATAGCACTTAAACAAAGACTATCTGATGATCCTCGTATCACACAGATAGTCTTTTGTCTTGATAATGATGAAAGAGGACGTCAAGCAACAGAAAAGCTAATGTCTGACTATTCTGCAAATTTCACTGTAAAAGTGAGCATACCGCCTTACGGCAAGGATTGGAACGATACGCTGAAATTTATTGTAACGTCAAAAAACAAAAAAACAAATACGGAGGAATAATTATGAGAAAAATAATTGAAAAGATCAAAGAAAAAGGTGTAAAGCTTAGCGCACGAATTTTCGGTGCAATGACGGCTTGTTTTTCAACGATCGTGGCAGCTTATGCCGACGCTGAAGACACAGAAGCAGGTGGCGTATGGTCAGACATAGCTGCATGGATAACCAAAAACAAAAATGGTTTGTCCATAGTCGCAAAAGCTCTCATTGGATTGTGTGTTGTATGTATAGTTATATGCCTCAGCACAAGTGGTAAACAAGGTGTAGCTTCTGTAAAAGGTTGGCTTATCGCTTTGGTAATTGCCATTATCTTGCTCGTATTTGCAGACAGATTTTTACAGAGCATGGGAGTGGGTTAAATCACAAGGACACACGTTTGTGTGTGTCCGTAAAAACGCTTATCTATGGTGTTTCTACGAGCATACACAAACAAAAAGCACACGAAAGGAGCATAATTTTGAAGTACATGAAAACAAAAAAGGTATGGTATCAACTCATATTTATAGCTGCCATAGTAACAAGTGGCTTTGGAAGCTTGGAGGTATGGGCTGCAGGACAATCAGGATATACTGGCTGTTCTTCAAGTATTCTAAAAATGGTAACTGTCCGAAATCAGTTTCGTGATCTGTTACGGAATATCGAATTTAACATTCTGAGTTTTCTCGCAGATGTAATAGACTTTTTCGATAAAGCCGTCAGCGCCCTGCTCAAGCTCAATTTCTTTGATTACTTATCAGATGAATTCAGTTTTGGTAAAATGGGAACTGTCATAATAGCAGTAATGAGCCTTGCGCTCGTTTTAGGAGCTTGTGCATTAGTAGTTTACCACAATAAGATCCGTGTGTCTGACTTTCTTATGAGCATACTCGTTTCATCTATACTTCTTGTTGCATTTCCTACCTTTATATCTTCCTGCAACTCTCTCCGCAGCAAAGGTGTTGATGCAGCTCAAAACATTAAAATAAACGATCAATCTGAGCAAGCAAGTGTAAACAGTGACGGAACAGTTGTCATAGGTACACTTGGCAAAGATCTTTTGGCTTCAGGAATATATGACGTTGAAAACAGCGTTGATCTAAAGAAAAAAATGAATTACCTTGACACTGTAGGAAGTTCAGGAAATATAAAAGATATCGAGATAACTGGTGGTATTGCGCCTGATGATGATAAACCATGGACTACCTATTATATCACTGATGTAAATGATGTATACCCTGCCCAGAAAAAATTTAATGACCTGACAACAGAAAACATGATGTCCCTGCTCGGTCTTGAAGATGAATATAATATTCTAAAAAATGCAGACGGCGAACTTATACTTAGCGCTGATTATGGCGCAAATATGCAGGTTTACTGTTCTGTATACAGCACATCAGGCTCAATATACGGAAGCGTTCTGTCTGAAAAAGATTATGAAACATTTTTATCAGCTTCTATTGGTGACGCCTGTCCTTATGGTGCTACACTTGGAGATCTGCATTATCCAGATGGCAGCAGGATAACAAATGTCATTAACTATAATACATATCTTCGTGACCTTATAGCAAACCACCCTGCTGTAGCTGCCGCAGGCAAAACGCAGGAAGTTGGAGCAAACGCACACACTGTTGAAGAAGCGCTTGATATCATAAAAAATGATGTCATAAGAAATCTTAATATAGCTGCAAACACAAGGACTGCTAAAGAAGCAGAGCCTGTTAATGCAACATATCAAGCTTTTCCGCTCTTTGATGAAGAAGAATATGACAATCTTAATTCTTTAGAACAAGTTATAAGAAGAAATATTACTAGCGGATACACATATGACAGCTTGTACTATTATCACATAGACTTCTGGTCAACATTCGTACTTATGATAGCAGTAGCTATTTGTCTTATCTTCAGCGGAATAAAAATAGCAACTACCCTTTTTGAGATAATGTTCTCACAGCTCATAACACCTTTTATAATAGCAACTGATCTTAATGGCTCAGGACGTGCAAAAAAAGCTATACAAAATATGCTTCTCTCAAATATTGTTCTTATGATAGTTGTCATTCTCATAAGGATATATATTTCCGTTATATGGGGCGTAAAATCTTCTGATTATGGAGATAATTTTGCCGTAATACTTATAGTCATAATCGCAGGAGCAAAATTTGTTATAGACGGACCTGAGATACTGACTAAGCTGTTCGGCATTGATGCAGGCGTTAAGTCAGGTGCAGCCACAATGATGGCTATCAACCAATCAATGCAAATGGGCAGTTATGCCACAATGGGACTTGCTCGTGCAGGAAGCAGCGTTGTACATGGGGCAGGAAGTGTTGCAAAGCATACCGCAAGCAGCGCAGCAGGAGCAGTAAAAGGCTTTGCAGGCGGCGTATATGGTGGTATACACGGCGGTGATACTACCCCTGGCAAGATAGGAAAAGCTATAGGCGGCGCAGCAGCAGGAACTGTAACAGGCGCTGTCGGTGGAGCTTTCGGTCATACTAATGCAGGCGCAAAGGCAGCTTATGCAGCAACAAATCCAGGCTCAATAAAAGATACATTCTCAAATGCAAAAGACAACATTGCCAATAACGTAAAAGAGTCTGTAGGAGAGGGCTTTTCATCAGGCGGCGCAGGCAACGCTTCAAAGGGTGCTGACGGAAAGGACGGCTTAAATGGCACTAACGGCATGAATGGAGCTAAAGGCGACAGAGGTGCGCAAGGCGCAGCAGGCAAAGACGGCACAAATGGAACTGACGCAAGAGCCGATAACAACAGTGGAAACAACAACAATAACAGCAATAATAACGGCACATCTCAGCCTGCCCGTGGCAGTGGCTTTGACGTTTCAAAAGCTGCAACAAACAATAATAACAGCAAATCCGACACATCAAAAGGAAATGGATTTAAGGACAAGGGAGGCAAGTAACATATGGGAGTAGTACCTAAAAAGACAAAAGCGGAACAGCGTATCTTCCGCCATATCAACCTTACAAAAATAGTCGGATTGATAGTAACACTAATGGTGTCATCACAGTTAGCCAATATCATGGTAAGTCCCAAACTAGGCATTCCATTTATCATATTCTGTAGTGTGATATTTCTCATAATGAGCGGAAAAAGCCCCTCTGATCCATGCAAAAGCTTTGCTGAAGCATGGCTTGAGTGGCTCAGTTTCCTAATGACAAATAAAACTCTGCATAAGCACCAAGGAGGAGAGATCAATGATGAGGAGATCATCGACGCCGAAAAGCACGAATAACAAGGTCAATGGTAAAGGTTTTTCAAAAAGAAAAGCACATAAGAAAGCTGCCGAAGACCAATCGAGTATAATATCACGTCTTTCATTTGAAAGCATTGAAAACGGCATTGTGACGCTTAAGGTCAAAGGAAAATCACTTAAAATGGGTGTTCTTGCCGTATCAGGCATGGATATATTCGATCTTAACGATTATGACCGCAATACAGTTTTCAATAATTTTGCCAAGGCAACTTTATCTATAGGCACTGATCACAAATACGTTTTCACTTCAAAAACTCCGTATCTTGCTAATCATAAAGCCTATATAAAGTATAAAATGCAGAAAAGCATCAACAGGTATTCAGAATATCTGCTCAACGAACAACATGATATGTTTGAAGATTTTGAGGTAAGCCATTATGATCGAATGGCTTACCTTTTTATTTACTCTGATGACGAGAAGAAAATATATACTGGCGCTCAGAGGTTTATAAACCACATGAGAGATGTTGATGTATCATGGTGTTCAACCGAAGAAATAATCGTTACGCTCAATAAGCTTATCTGTCTGAATACAGAAAATCAGCAGTTGTCCGAAAATGGAGATCTTAATGAAACTATCCTGCCTGAAACAATAATATTTAAGCCAAATTATTACAAGATAAATGATGTGTTTGCTCAGACAGTGGTAGTGTACGATTATGCAGCTGAGATAGATGACCTTAGACTTGCTCAGATAGTTACACAATCGAATGATACGATAGTATGGGACGTTAATGTGGCTGATAAAGAAACTGTATTAGATGAACTTAGTTCTTCCCTGCGAGAGTTAGAGTCACGAGGAGGTATAATTCAGGACGCCACAGAAAAGCTCGATACAAGCACTGAATATCAGAAGCTAGAAATGATATACCAGAACATAAAAAACGGCAATGAGCAGATATACTATGTAACACTCAGATTTATTGTAAGTGATACCGATCTAAGCTCACTGAATAAACGGACACAGGAACTGATCCACGAGCTTGAACTCAGCGGTTTGGCGGCGTATGTTCCAACAAATATAATGCAGCATGAGTTTTTAACCACTATTGATAAAAGCAACACGATAAAAACACCTTTCCCAGTGTTTGATACCTTGTCACGTCAGTTTCCGTTTTACTATCAATCACATATAGACGATACAGGGCTTTTCTTTGGCTTCACGGAAACAGGCGGTCTTAATATTCTCAATACCTTTAAACGGACTAAAAGTCGTAATTCCTTTGACCTTTTGGCAATAGGACTTAAAGGCGGCGGTAAATCAGTAACGCTGAAATCAATGCTTGAAGACCAGCTGCTTATAGGCAATAAAGTAATGGTACTTGATATCGAAAGCGAGTATCAACCTATGGCAAAGGTCTATGATGGTCAAACCATAAAGATAAACAGCAATTCAAGGATAAATCCTCTGCAAATATGTAAAGTGGTAGACTCACGAGTTGATGATGAGATATCACCAGAGGACGAAGCAAGAGAAAATTTTGCTTCTGAAATGTCAAGAATACGCACATTTATGTCAATGTATATGCCAGAAATAGATATGTACACTATGGAAATCTTTATGGATCTTGTAACTGAATGTCTGTCAGACAAGAGTATTTTCCCTGAAACAGATGTTACATATCTTGATCCGAAACAGTTTCCGTCTTTTACAGATGTAAACAACAAGCTTCACGAAAAGCTTTGCAACATAACAGGTATGCCAGAAAGAAAATATGAAGCGTACAGCAACATTCAGGTGTATATAAAACAGCTTTGCGGCAAAGGTGCATATGCAGGAATGTTTGACGGAGCGACTAATGTTGATGTAAAAAACAATGACCTGATAATCTTTGATGTTAAGAGCATAAGTGAAATGGCTGAGAATGTATACAACGCTCAGCTTTTTAATATTCTCACTATTATGTGGTCAACGATATGCAAAAACATAGGCTACAATCAAAACCTTATCAATCCATGGGATAAAAGAAATGTTGTGTGTCTTATTGACGAAGCTCACAGATTTATCTCAGTGAAATATCCACAGGTAACAGAGTTTATTGAAAAACTTGTTCGCCGCACAAGAAAATATTTTGCAGGATTATGGTTTGCAACTCAATCAATATTAGACTTTATTCCTGACGGAAACATCACAGCAGCAGGCTCTATAAAAGTCATTTTCTCCCTAGTTCAATACCGATTGGTGCTTAAACAATCGCCTGAAAGCATTGAGATATTGCACCAAGCCTTTCCGCAATTCTCATATACCGAGCTTAAAGAAAGCACAGCATTTGAGCCTGGTCAAATGCTGTTGTCATTAGGAGCAGGCAGGGACAAGCTGCATTGCAGAAGAATTGTTGGCGCAAGACAGCTCCTCTATATGGGCAATGCAGAGGACAGAATAGAGATAATCCACAACTGCTTTTCTCACTATTACAACGAATATTCTAAGCAGGAATATGGACTTATGTTGAGAAAAATGGACGCTGATTATTTCAGGAAATGCTTCCTTGCAGAAACATATTCATACCTTAGAATGGAGCAAAACATAAGTCATTATATTGACGCAGTTATAGTTCAAATGGTGGATAATCTTATCAAAGAACTTCTTCAGGCTGCAGGAACGGAGGCGGCACGATGAAAGTAGTAAGTCCTAAAAGCAGCAGTAAAATATATATAATATTTACTGTTGTGACAGTGTTGTTAGCAGCATTTTTTCTTACGTCGAACAGATGGATGCAATCAATTACATACAAAAGCAAAAGCAATAATTATAACCAGTCGCTAACACTTAATTGCTACAATATAAAGATAACAGACGCTTCTTACCACGATAATATTTGCGAATTCGTTTTAAAATGCCGCCTTTCTGGCAGTGATACTGGGGCAACATATCCCGAAATTAAGACGATAAGATTTGATGATGATCTAACAGAGTATAAGTTCACACTCAGCGAAAAATATGATGATTATTCAAGAAAAGTAACAGTGAAAGACCCTCCGTCCGACTTCAAGATAATGCGTGTTGTTGTCAGATCTGCTCTGCCAGATACAAAATATGCAGACGCATATGATGAATTTGGAGAGAAGATCCCTGCACACACTGAGAAAGGAAAAGGGTACATTAGAACGATAACTATTGACCGAAAAGATATGCAGAAAAGTGCAATAAAAATCGTCCCAGGCAATACTGAAAGCCGTACACAAACGAGTACAGCAAGCAGTATTTCAAGCACAAAAAGTCCAATATCCACAACAGCACAAGCTGTCGCTGTGACTACAAAGGCTACATCACAAACAACACATAACGTCAGCGAAAAGGCGGCAGAAGAGTCACAAACAAGCACAACTACTTCAACCAAACATCAAGCTGCAACAGCAGAAAACAACACAAGACCGCAGGAGACAAGACGTTATGATGAGCCTGCATATGCCCCAGAACAGACTACTGGCGCAACACATAATGAGCCTGCTCAAACACTTGCGCCGTCTACACAACTGCCAGAGCAGGTAACAACTACAACAACGCAGCCTAGAGTCTATTCTATAAAGCTTGCTACAGATTTTGAGTATAATGACGTTCAGCTTAAAGTGGGAGGACGCACTCAGCTTCGTGCAGAGATCGAGCCTGACAATGCCATTAATAAGAACGTAAAATGGGAGAGTAACCGTCCTGATATTGCAACAGTTGACAGCAACGGCAATGTAACAGCCGTATCAAAAGGCAAAGCTATCATAACCGCAACAACAGAAGATAAGGGCTTAAAGGCAAGCTGTATGATAACAGTTAGCCAATAATGAAAAGAGGTAATCAGAATGACTTTTAATAATTCTTCAAACAAAGTAAGAGTAATAGGTTTTATCGTTTCTGATATAAAAAACCTAAGTGCCTATGCTATCGAATTTCTTATCGCAGTGCCTAGAAAGGCTAAAAAAGGCGAGCAGAGCTTTAACGATGTTTTCACTGTATACGTTAATGAGGAAAGCACAATTTCCTTTACAAGAAATCATTTGCGCAAAGGCAGCGTGATAGTAGTTAAGGGAGAACTGAGGACTTTTAAAGATAATAACGTGAAAATATGCAGCAGTGATATAACTATTTCATCACAGAACAAGTGAGGTAAAGCGCCATGGAAAATATACTTTTTGAGTATCCTGTCAATAACGAAAGCAGTTCTTTTGATGATGAATTTCAAGTTCTAAAAGCGAGAACTAACAAGATAAAATACACTGTTATAATCGCAGTTTTTTGTGCATTGGTAATGTATTTTTTATCTGCACTTTTTGCAAAAGCAGCACTGCTTTTTTATTTTCTGACAGCACTTTTTGTGTTTATCGCAATGATAACAGGAAAGATGTTTGTGAAATATCCAAGGCATTTTCTTTATATAAAGGCAACGGAAAATGAACTGCAGCTTGCTTACTATAAAGATAAAAAAGAGGATTACCACTTCCAATATAACAGCATTGAAGAGATAAGGTTTGCAGACAAAAATTTCACTGCTGTATATATAAAAGAAGAAGGACGTAAACCATATTACTTTGAATTAAATAAGTGGACACCTGAGCAAGGCTTTTTCCTTTACACCATACCGCAAATTCTCCCTAACGTGTTCAAGGGCAACAGCAAAGAGATAGCAAAAAAATATGGTGATGAAGCTGATTTCTACAATGAAGTATATAAGGAGAGTAATTGAAAATGGATATAAAAATAAGAAATATCTCTCCACAGGTCATAAGCGAGATAGACAAAATAGCCAAACAAGAGGGTGTTTCGCAAAACACCCTTTATAATAAAATCATTTCTGACTATGTCAAATGCAATGACGATTTTGTTATAAACATACTTCCTGCTATCGTTCGCTCGCTTGTAAACAGCGAGCTTGAACGCTTATCTGAGGGAGCAAAAACAACGATAAATAATGTGTATATTGCAGCACAAAAAATGATGAAAACGACAGAAAAAATTGATAATCTGCTTACAGAAACGCTTAAAATTTCAACAGAAAACTCAATTACGAATGATGAAATTTTGAGAATACTCGAAATTTCAGACAAAGATAATTCATAAACAAGCCTGTTTTGTTTACACAATAGAAATATATACAGATTATTACAGTAGTAAAAGTATATACTTTGAATATATTTTTACATAATAAGGGATATTTAATATATCCAAAAGATATATCGACCAAAAAAGCGGATATAAAAAGGATATATAATTGAAATGTCTACCAAAAAACGTATATCAAAAAGATATACTTATAAGTTGCATGGGGGTCATGGCAGCACACTTTAAACCTCGGTTTTACCGAGGTTTACAAACGGCGTGGGGGTCACGCCTTTATGCTCTTGAGCAACCGATTTTAACTTAGAGTAATAGAAATTAAATTCAAAATCAGAAAAGGACTGATAAAAATGCCTGTAAAAAAATTAATTACACTTACAGAGGAAAATTTTCAAAAACTGCAAGAGATACAACGCTTGCGAGGAATTACAACAACGAGCGGCTGCGTGACGGCATTGATAAATGACGCATACAATAGTGACCACGATAAAACCGCCGATGATACACAGCTGAGAGAGATCGCAGCAAATGTAGACAAGCTGCTGATGATCGCACGAGAAAGCGAGAGTATGATATATCAGGAGCGTGACGGAATCAACACACTCCTGCATTTTTACGAGGTGCAGGAATATCAATCGGCAGACAAGCGACTGACAGACAGCAAGCCCCACGATGTGCTTAATAAGTCTGCTGAAAATTATCAGCAACTTGTGCACCGGCGATCACTCGACAAAGGTGTTTCGGCACTGCAGGATCAAGGCAATGAGGAGAATGACACTGAATGACCCCAAATATATTTCATAAATGCAAATTCGTGTACAGCTGGCGTATAAGCGGTGACGGCGGCACTGTGCTGTTTGACTTTCTCAGTTATATGCTGCGTCCAGAGGCGTTCGAGCCCAGCAAGCACGCTGATGAAATGGAATATGTATATTCGGAGTTCATACCAAACGAAAAGAGTCAGGCGAAGGATATAAAAAAAGAACGATCCTATGGAGCGTTTACAAGCACTAAAGATAATTTGACCGCCGCTGATCTGGATAAGATACGGCAGCAGGAACGAGCAAGCCGTTCAGAGGGCTGCCCTAAGTATGCAGGTGTTATATCATTTGATAATGCATATCTGCGAGAAAATGGTTTCATTGTAGGGAATCAGCTAGACAGACAAGCACTTGTGGATGCTGCACGAAAAGGCATTAACGCTATGATAGATAAGACACAAAAGCTTGATGCAAGCAACTGTTACTGGGTAGGTGCGATCCATGTAAACACAGGCAACGTACACATACACTATCAGCTTGTGGAATATCACCGGCTTGAAGACAGACGCATTACATACAAGAACAGAGGTCAGGACGATTTTGAGCAGGCAGCATTAGACGAACTAAAAAGAGTAATGACACACTGCATTGACAAGAGCATAGCAGCACAAGAGCTTACAAGATTTCAAAGAGATGTACTTGCTCCGAGCATCAAAAGTGAATTTGCAGGAAGTATTCAAAAAATAAACGCACTTATCGACAAGCTTCCTGATGACCTAAAAAACAGCGGCAATCAGTGGTGGTATGCAAAACAAAGTGAACCCATAAAAAACGAAATTCAGAGCTGCATACGGTCTGTAATATCTGAAAATCCCACATTAAGTATTATGTTCGACACATATCTCCATAAGCTCGACGAAATACAAGCAACGTTGTTTCGCAAAAGGTACGGACAAAATTCAAGGTGGGCAAATTATAAAGAAAACGAGCTTAATGGCAAAAACGGAGACGGCAAAGACGGATTTTATTCACGTGTCGGCAATTCGTTTCTGAACATCTGCCGAGAATACTATATGATAAAGGACAAGAACATACAGATCGACAACAACATCCCAGAGCCGAAAATGTATCTGTCTGAAAAAGAAAGCGAAAGCTTTTCTGAGAAAAATGAGCCTGACTACAACAACGGTATTTCCTCGCAGAAATCAAAAGTGTATCTGTCTGAAAATAAAAAAGATGATTTTGAGGATGCTATGCCTTATGGCTCTTTAGAATACTCTGATATCCCTGATGATTTGGAAATGTACCTATCTTCAAGAAATTATGATGAGTTGTATGAACCAAATGCTCCTGACTACAACTCGGATATTTTTCCGCAAGAGCCTGAAGCGTATCTGTCTGAAAATGATAAAAGCGATCAGGCAGTGGAACGTCTACGCATAGATTGGAGCAAGAACTATAAGCTTGCCATCGACTATATGTACGGAAATGAACAGAACAAATCAGCAGTCATAAAGAAAGACCCCGAAAAAGCTTTTGAAATACTCTCAATAGAAAGCAAAAGCGGAAATATTATCGCAACATATGACATAGGCAAGCTTTATGACAGCCAAATGCTAAAATCCAATGACGGCGATACATTAAGTCAGCAATATTACAGCAAAGCCTTTGAAGATTTTCACAAGCTGCTGTCCATAGTAAGCATGAGTGATGACAAACGTGATAATTGGACAAAATCCTATCTCAACTATCGTATAGGTAAAATGTATGAATATGGTCTTGGCGTTACTCAAGACTATAGCTCAGCTATAGAGCATTATAAGCTGTCTGAAAACAAATATGCTTATTTTGCTCTCGGAAACATATACAAATACGGCTCTGGTGTTGAAACAGACTATGCCAAAGCATTTGACTATTATATGCGATCACTAAGCAGCAAAGGCGGAATGCCATTCGCAAGTTATGCCGTAGGACAAGCTTATGAACTGGGACAAGGAGTAGAAAAAGACCTATCAAGTGCGCATGATTTTTACGCTGAATCTTTAACAGGTTTAGAGAAAGTATTCACTAAAAACCATGACGATAATATCAGCTACAAGATAGGTATGATGTATCTGAATGGCAAAGGAACGGATATAGACCTTGAATGTGCTGAAAAATATCTGCTGCTCTCGGCGGACTCCAATAACTATAAAGCACAATATATGCTCGGTAAGCTCTATCAGAGCGACAGCAAAAAAGATCTTCAAAAGGCTGAAAAAGTCCTGATAAAGGGTGCTGAAAACGCACAGGATAAAACAGGATTGTGTGAATATAGTCTTGGCAAGCTGTATCTTTCACAAGAGAGATATGACAAGGCGGCATCATACTTGGAACGTTCAGCAGCAAAAGATAATTACTATGCAGCATACACTCTCGGAAAACTGTATCAAGAGCAATTTAACGATAATACACAGGCTGAGAAATACCTTATTCAAGCTGCCGATCACAAAGACGATACTATGGGTATAGCAGCTTATCGCCTCGGCAAGCTGTATCTGTCTGAAAATAACAGACGAAAAGCATTGCAGTATTTCACGAATGCCGCTGACAAAGATAGCATACCTGGAATGTATGCTGCAGGGAAAATTCTTCTTGATAGCAGAAAATCAACAGAAGTTTCAAAAGGAATACGCTACCTTTCATCAGCCGCCGATAAGGACTTTGAGCCTGCGATATACACTCTGGGCAAATATTATAGCTCATTCAATAATACAAAAGCTAAAGAATACCTTAAGCGTTCTGCGTTTGAATACAACGATCCAAATGCACAGTATATTCTTGGAAAAGTGTATCTGTCTGAAAATAAAGACGAAATGGCTGAAAAGTGCTTCCGTCAGTGCGCTTTAAACGGCAACAACAGTGGACAGCTCGCTTATGGTTTAATGCTGCTTCGTGACGGTCAAAAGAAAGCAGCATATCAATGGCTGAGAAAGTCAGCACGCTCAGGCAATGACACGGCACAAAAGATACTGCAGGGTCATACTAATGCGATACCGTTTGAGTTCAGACTGGCAGGCTGTATGCAGGCTCAGAGAACACTTCTTACTAAGTCATCAAATATGCTGCGTAAAGCATTAAAATCAGAGGAGGCAAAAACAGCACGTCTTATGCGAGAATTTGAGATCGAACAGGAAATGGCGAAAGCCAAGGAAAAAAGCCGCAGCGTTTGACAGGAGGAAATTATATGTATTTAGACAAAATAAAACGTATACTCAATGCTGCTATAGCAAAAATACTATGTGTATTTGGCTGGATCTATGATCTTGCTATGCGTATTTTAAATGCGGTGAATAAAACACCTATTGAAAAAGACAAAGACCGCCGAAATGTCAGAATAAAACAATTTGCAATAGCTACATCGATACTATATGTGATCTTTAACAGCATTTTTATTTACATCTTTAAAAGTATGCGCAGGGTAAGCCTTAACGGACGCTCTGGTGAATACACAAGCACTCACTTTATGCCGTGGAACATCATTGTTCCGTCAGGATTTATGATGTTCATTTTTGAGATTATCCTGGCAATGGTAGTAGGATTGTGTATAACAGTAAAGCTCCATACTCTGTGGCGTATGAAGAATGACAGCAAGGACATCAAGGGTGATAATAAATTCATGGAAGATAATGAGCTTCTTGAACACTTTCAGGCAGTCCCTATGGATAATATAAAGTCAGCGGAACAAGCAGGTATGCTCATTGGTGAAAGCAATGGTATGTACTATGTTGAAACTGGTACATACAACACAATGATAGTAGGCGCTCCTCGTTCAGGTAAAGGCGAATGCTATGTGCTGCCAAGTATGCGGCTTATGGCTAACTCAAAAAATAAGCCCTCGCTTATCATAAACGATATGAAAGGCGAGTTGCTTGAACTGACATATGAAGATTTTGCAAATAACGGATATAAGATAGTCACTCTTAATCTTATCGATACGGACCGATCTGATTGTTGGAATCCTCTACAACTTATCATTGACGAATATCTCGCTGCAAAACGGAGCGGAAGCAACGATCTTTCACAAACTTCTAAGCTTGTCAGCTCGTTTGCCCACTGTCTTACGGACGATGTGCAAAGTGAAGCAATATGGACAGACTCTGCAAGGTCACTTTTAAGCGCCCTGATATACTATTTTCTTGATAAAGGCTATGAAAAAGGTGATATGTCAAACGTTAATATGTACAGCATAACAACATTCTTTACTGAATTTGGCGTATACAATACAGTGATCGAGGACGAAAGCGGCAATAAGAAAATGGTCAATGCTCTCGATGAGCTGTTCAATGCGCTGCCTGTGGGCTGTCTTGCAAGAACATCCTATTCAACGTCAAAGTTCTCCCAGGGCGACACACGTTCATCAATATACACTGTCCTTTCTGCAGACCTTGAGATATTCATGACGGATATGGGCGTTCAAAAGCTGACATCTAAAAATGAAATAAACTTTGCTGACCTTATCAATGAAGATCAGCCTTGCATAATATATATGCTTGTGCCGTATGAAGAAAAATCACGTTATGTAATAGCTTCAATGTTTGCAGACCAATCCTTTATGTACCTTGCAAAGCAGGCACGAAAATACCAGGGCGGAAAATTGCCACGAAAAATAGAGTATATCTACGATGAGTTTGGTCAAATGACAAAGCTTCCTGACCTCAGCAGCAAAATGAACGCTTCTCCAGGAGCTAATATTCTGTTCAATCTTTTTCTGCAGGACTATGGTCAGCTCAAAAAGTATGATAAAGAAGAGGACGGCATAAAGGGCGCTTGCAATATTCAGATATACATACTTTCTCTTAACGGAAACACAAACAAAGCGTTTTCCGAAATGATAGGAAACGAGACCGTAAACTATCTTACATTCAGCGGCAGCCTATACGGCTTTATCGATCACCAAGGCGAACACGTTGACCGCAAGGCTCTGCTCGATACTACACAGCTGTCTAAGCTTCCTTTTGGTACTGCCATAGTTAAGAAAATGCGTTGTGAGCCAATACGAACTAATATCACGCCTTATCACCTTATCGAGAATAAGCCGCCAAGAATACCTGTAGAAAATCTGCCTATAAGAAACCATAACATAGACCTCTCTGCTGTGCTTTACCCATATGATGAGCTTTGGGACAGTTTGGGCGTTATAGGCAATCAGTATAGACTTGATAAGCTGAAAAATAATGCAGAAAGTGCTATGAACAAATACTATATGCAGCTTAATGATATTGAGAAAATAAAGGCTGCAGGCGGAGCAGTTTCTGAGCTTGTGTATAAGGCTGCATTGGATCTTGAAAAACAGGCAAGTCAGGCGCAGCGTCAGGTCATAGAGTATCAGCAGCATATCCAACAGCTAAAAGAATTTCGTGATAATGAAGCACGAAAAATATTTGCCCAGGCTTATTCTGACAATGGCTTTCAGGATGACGAGGACGGCTTTGATGAAAGCACAGACGAGCTTTATCTCCCCGATGACTTCCCTGCTTCTCAAAGCGAACTCCCATATGTAGATATATCTGCACTGCTCTATAAGGTCAATGGACTTGCTGGCGATGAGCTTAGCAGCCTGCTTGAAAAGAAAAACTATGCCGCTGCAAGGGGCTACATAAAGAAAATACAGAAACGTCCTGATATACGCAGCAATTTTGTTGCCGATGAATGGGCGGCACTGGAACAATACATTAATAATGAGGAATTGAAAAATGCGAATACCTAACAGCTTTGTTACACGTTTTACACAGGCAGCAGACTTGAAGCTTGCCTGTGTATTCTATAGTCTTATCCACAAGAATACAAAAAGAAATCTGCTTGGCTATGAGATCACAGTCAAGCAGACAACTCTTGTGTCACTATGCGGCTTTTCGGTATCCACTGTTAAACGTGCGGCAAGTTCGCTGCTCAAGAGTGGATTTATCAAGTCCCAGAAGCGCCAAACAAATGCTCCTGGAAAACTTGGCACATATACATACACTATTGAAGCCGTATCTACAGCTTCTAAATATTTCACCATGGATAAAAAGCTCATAAGCAGATTGAACGGGAATGAATTCAGAGTGTACGCAATGTGCTGTAAGCTGGCTGACAGCTCGCACAAGAGCTTTTTTCAAAGCTATAATGATCTATCTCAGCTTCTAGGCATGAGCCGTCAGGACGTTCTCAGGACGATAGAAAAGCTTGTAAAAGGCAAATTCATTCGTAAGAAGAAAATCAGAACTCGTGCAGGTGATTTTACAGACAACACATATACTGTCTGCATATATGTTCATCACAGCAGAATAAAAAAAGCCTCCCGCCGCTCGAGCAGGAGGCAGAGCATTCATTGCTTTACAATGAACACACCCATTAAAAACACAAGTTCATTGTATAACAAAAAATCGGGTTTGTCAATAGGTTTTAAGAAAAAAATACGGCTTTCGGAGATTTTTTTCTTAAAAAGGGGTAGTGGGTAAAATGAACTGTCTATAACTGACCCATTCTTGATTATCTGTCTGAAATCAAATAATTGATTTTGGTTTATATACTTAGTTATTATCAAAGTTATTGATGAGTATTTTTTTTTATGTGAAATTCGCTTTTTTCTTTCAGACAGATATCAATTCAAGCTGTCAAAATGCCTGTTTTTGTAATATAATTAATTTATTATATCAAAAAAAGGGGATCATTATGACTATCGAAGAACTAATTGACGAAAAAACAAAACTTGAAAAACTTGTAATACAGCTTGCAGAAGAAAACCAACAGCTTAAGGACAAGTTGTCGGCTAAAAAAGCTAGTGACACTCCGTTCGCCGATCTGCTTGAAACGTGGCTGCACAACAAAAAAATATCTGTAAAAGCCAACACATATGAAGCTTACTGCACCCAGGTCAATCATCACCTTGTGCCGTATTTTCGCAGCAAGGGTACAATGCTTTCTCAGCTCACGCCAGCAGTGCTTGAAGAATATTATTTCACAAAGCTTCAATCTGGCTTATCAGGCTCAACCATCAGGAAACATCATTCAAACATCAAGATGGCACTGAAATTTGCCGTAAAGAACGGATTGACAGACCAAAATGCCGCACTTCTTGCAGAACTTCCCTCCTGTAACAAGTTCTGTGGTAACTTTCTCAACACAGAGCAATTTGATCTTGTTCTCAGCAAAATAAAACACACTGCAATTTACACACCTGTGTTTATAGCAGGAACAATGGGGCTTAGACGCAGTGAAGTTCTGGGGCTGCGTTGGTCGGATATCAATTTTGAGCAGCGCACTATGTGTATTCAACATACTGTGGTCAAATGCGTCAAAAACCATAAAACTACGCTTATATTTTCTGACGTGCCTAAAACAAGGTCAAGCCGCCGCACACTTCCGCTGCCTGACAGTGTGTACAGCTACTTGAAATGGCTCAAACACAAGCAGTGCTTGTCTTATGCAGCTAACAGGAGCAGCTATTCACGGCAATATTTACAATACATATGCGTTGATAGCAAGGGCATTCTTATACAGCCAGATGAACTTTCTGTCCGTTACATCAGACTAATGAACGAAATGCAACTCAGATGCCGCTTTCACGATCTTCGCCACACTTGCGCTTCCCTGCTCGTTCAGCATGGCGTTCCCATGAAAGCCGTATCTGCATGGCTTGGACACAGCAGTTTGGCAGTGACGAGCGATATCTACACTCACTTAACATTTCAAGAGAAGCTTAACGTTGCTAACACTATTGAAGATTACATGAAAGATATGAATGTGTCACCGTGACACATTCATAATTTTTCACATTGTACATAACATAAATAAAAAGACCTCTCAGAGCATAAACACTCTGAGAAGCCTTAACAATGTTGACAATCAACTCAAATTGTGCTATATTAAAAATAGATGAGGCAACACAACTTACTAAGTTGGTTGTCTGTGATTATTTAAAATAACCGTTTAGTTTGACAGGCTAGCACGGTTATTTTTTTTGCTCTTTTATAATGTTGCCCAAAACCCAAACAAGCAAAATGGTCAGTGCTAAAATTGGTACATCCACTTGGCAATTACCTCCTTTCCTTTAATATCTGAAAGCAGGTCTGCTTTTTATTTCCTCATCCAAGTAATATTATACTACAAAATTTTCTTGCCGTCAAACTTTGAAACGAACAAAAACCGATTTTTTTATTATTTTTTGAAAAAATGCGATAAATCGACCTTTTTTCACTAATTTTCCACTTTAGGCTAAAATTTTAGTATATCACATAAAAAAATAAAAGTCAAATTTTTCACTAACAATTTTAAAAAAGTTTTTTTCACTATTAAAAGGCAAAAAAACATGTTATCTTTTATCTTTATTTCTATAAATATAAAATAAAAAAATATGAGTTTAACGCATAAATACTCAAAACTTAACTATTTTAATAAAGAACGTCCTAATGTGTCACGATGACACATTAGGACGTTCTTTATTTGCAATCAAACACTTGCATAGTATATCAACATACGAAATCGCTATATGAATTAAAATGTAAATCTTATCACTTCTGCATTTTTTAATTTTTGTTTCCATTTGGCAAAAAATTCTGATCTGTAAAAGCCTTCGTTTTTCCACGTTTCGTAAGCCTTAGTACAAAACGGAGAATTGCTACGAAGAGGGTCTGTTGAATTCTTATATTCATCGGGAATCTCATAATAATATTCTTTTAAATCTATAATTGCAGGAGTTGCGTAATACGAATAAACCAAATCATACTTTAATTCAATTTTTAAAACATCAAAGGAAAAATCGAACAAGACATCACTAAACCATAAAGACAGCTTTTCATCTTCAATATTTAAGTGGCGGTGGCAGTTACGACAAGTGTTGTAGCATAAATAATCCTTGCTACAATACTTTAAATTGCATTTATCATCATAGAACTCAGATATAAATACGTTCATATCATACCCGAAATTATCATGAAGATATTCATACAAATATGAAATCACCGGATTTGATTTATTCATAACCATTATGTCTTTTAAGGGCAGGATAGAAAAGTTTTCAAAAGGAAAAAAATCATTAGAAACATCGTCTATATAATATTCATAACAAGATATTTTAAACACAACAGGAGTTTCTTCCCAACAAAGAGGACACTTGATATTCGTAATACATAGATACAAATATTGATTAATAATATCTATATTATTACCAAAGACCTTATCAAACTCTTGTAATTCAAAAGTATTTATACCCTGAACTTCTTTTCCATAATAGTAAGATTCCTTATAGTACGGTATCCATTCGCATAATGCATTTAGATGTTTTCGATCAGCACACCACTTTTTGATGTTAGCATCCCAGACAGCACCTCTGGATTTGACAATATCATATTGAAATTCAGGAACCTCAAGAATAACCATAAGAAACAACTCCATTTTTGAAAAATATATTTTTCGAAAAAAGATTTTAAAATGTCAAGACCAAGAAAGTGTGTCACGGTGACACACTAGGGGGCATTTTGCCTTTATTTATATATAAAAGATATATTCCCCACCATTAATTTCCGCAAAAGTATTGACAAATTGACAAAATGGTGGTATAATTAATATACAGAGGAAATTTAGAGGGCATAAAAAATTGCACCCTCTAAGGCTTATAAACTCTTGCCGGAGATTATAAGCCCAGCAGCACAGATGTTACAGCAACTGTGGAGCTTTCAGAGAATGCTATCCTCGTGCTCTATTATAGCACGTTGGAAATAGATTGTCAAGGGCTTTTCACGATGTCAAACATCTGGAAAGCTCTTTTTGCTTTTAGCTGCTGATTCAACTCATCAAAATGCAGCTTGAAAATCGAATATCGTAAGTCCTCAAATAAGATTGAGATGAGGTCAACTGATGTGAAACACAAGCACAACAAGACATTGAGTTGTCTTTAAGTCGCTTTGAGCCATGACGTTCGTTACTGTTCAATCACGCCGATCAGGCATCCTTAACATTTCAGAACATGAACACGAGCCAGCCAGTAACAGTTAAGCTAACTGCAAGCCTATGTGCCGACGCCACTATGGATTAACATCAGATGATTCGCCCAAGCTCCACAATGTGCAGCTGCCTTGACAAGGTCTAAGAGCGAAACGAAACAAATGTCACAAAACATATCCTAGCTTGTTACTACAAGCTTTCATATATGCTCAGCAAGGATACTTAAAGATACTTGCTGAGGAAAGTCCACATTTTTTTATATCCTGTGGATTTTCCTTTGTGAGTATCGAAAATGATTGGTGCGCCAGAAGGGACTCGAACCCCCGACCTACTGGTTCGTAGCCAGTCACTCTATCCAGCTGAGCTACTGGCGCATTCAACTCTAATATTATATCATATGCAAGCCCCTTTGTCAATGAGTTAATGAAATTTTACTATTTATTTTACAAAGCATTCACATCATCTCTTGCCGCTTCACACCTTTATCATCCCTTTAAATGTCATTGTTTTTCACACTTTTTGTCAATCAAGGGTTTGTAATCATTTGTAATACTTTTTCGGCAAACTGCTCTGTTTTTAACCGAAATTTTTGTAGATTATTTATCATTCTATACCCTTGACTTATATTCTGATTGTGGTATAATAGTAAATGTTCAATATTATGTTATGATAAAAGTAACCAACCACAATATATAGTGGTTGAGCAGAATAGAATGAAAGGAAGAGTATAGGTGAAGATAATAAAAAGAAGCGGCGCTGAGAATACGTTCGATAAGGAAAAGATAGAAAATGCCGTTGCGAAAGCTAATATCACTGTAGAGGAAAAGGATAGGCTCTCTGAGGGAGAGATAGGAGAGATAGCACAGAATATAGAGGACAAATGCTCTGAAATGAATAGGGCTATGGACGTTGAAACTATTCAGGACTGGGTGGAAGCCGATATCATGCGCCACGGCAAGTATACAGTGGCAAAGCATTATATCACCTACCGCTATGAGCGTTCTATCGTCAGACAGGCGAATACTACTGACAAGCAGATACTTTCTCTTCTTAACTTCGAGAACGAGGAAGTCAAGCAGGAAAATTCCAATAAGAACCCTACTGTCAATTCAGTTCAGAGGGATTATATGGCAGGTGAAGTGAGCAAGGATATCACAAGAAGATTTTTGCTTCCTGACGATATAGTTGAAGCTCACGAAAAAGGTCTGATACATTTCCACGACGCCGATTATTTCGCTCAGCATATGCACAACTGCTGTCTTGTAAATCTTGAGGATATGCTCCAGAACGGCACTGTCATAAGCGAGGTCATGATAGAAAAGCCACACAGCTTCTCTACAGCCTGCAATATCGCTACACAATCTATCGCTCAGATAGCTTCTTCACAGTATGGCGGACAGAGTATCACACTTTCCCACCTTGCTCCGTTCGTTCAGATATCACGTGATAAATACCGCCGTGAGGTAAAAAAAGAGTTCGCAGAGCTTAATATCCCTGCCGACGAGGATACTATAAATAAGGTAGCCGAAATGAGAGTAAAGGCTGAGATAGTTCAGGGCGTTCAGATGATACAGTATCAGGTCATCACTCTTATGACAACAAATGGTCAAGCACCTTTCGTTACTGTTTTCATGTACCTTGACGAGGTGCCGGAGGGGCAGACAAGAGATGACCTTGCGGCTATCATAGAGGAAATGCTCAGACAGCGTATCCAAGGAGTAAAGAACGAAAAGGGCGTCTATATAACACCTGCGTTCCCTAAGCTAATATATGTCCTTGAAGAGGATAACATAAGAGAGGGCTCAAAGTATTGGGAGCTTACAAAGCTTGCTGCAAAGTGTACCGCAAAGAGAATGGTGCCTGACTATATAAGCGAAAAGAAAATGAAAGAGCTTAAGGTAGACAAGAATGGCAATGGTCAGTGCTACCCTTGCATGGGCTGCAGAAGCTTCCTTACAACATATCTTGACGAAAACGGCAAGCCTAAATATTACGGCAGATTCAATCAGGGCGTTGTTACAATAAACCTTGTGGACGTTGCCTGCTCGTCATATAAGGATATGGATAAGTTCTGGAAGATATTTGATGAAAGACTTGAGCTTTGCAGACGTGCGCTTATGCTCCGTCACGAAAGACTTAAAGGCACTCCGTCAGACGTTGCGCCTATCCTTTGGCAGAACGGTGCATTGGCAAGGCTTAAAAAGGGCGAAACAATCGACAAGCTCCTGTTCGGTGGATATTCCACCATATCACTTGGCTATGCAGGTCTTTGCGAATGCGTAAGATACATGACGGGCAAGTCACACACAGACCCTTCAGCAACGCCTTTTGCACTTGAAGTTATGCAGCACCTTAATGACGCCTGCGCAAAGTGGAGAGCAGAAACAAACATAGATTTCAGCCTTTACGGCACGCCATTGGAGTCCACAACATACAAATTTGCAAGATGTTTGCAGAAGCGTTTTGGTGTTATCGAGGGTGTAACAGACAGAAACTACATCACAAACAGCTATCATATCCATGTTACCGAGAACATCGACGCATTTGACAAGCTCACCTTTGAGTCACAGTTCCAGGCTCTTTCACCAGGAGGAGCTATCAGCTATGTGGAAGTGCCGAATATGCAGAACAACATAGAGGCTGTTCTTGCAGTTATGCAGCATATTTACGACAACATCATGTATGCAGAGCTTAACACAAAGAGCGACTACTGTCAGAAGTGCGGTTTTGACGGTGAGATAAAGATAGTAGAAGATGACGGCAAGCTTGTATGGGAATGTCCGAACTGCGGCAACAGAGATCAGAACACTCTGAACGTTGCAAGGCGCACCTGTGGTTACATCGGCACGCAGTTCTGGAATCAGGGCAGGACTCAAGAGATAAAGGAAAGAGTTTTGCATTTGTGATTTCATAAAAAACCCAAAAATTTTTTCAGCCAAAATCGCAAAATTTTGAACATTATAGCCGTTAAAACTCAAAAGTTCAAAAATCAAAACTCGTCAAAAAATGAACATTATAGCAAGGAAAACTCAAAAACTCAAAACTGCATAATCCGAAAATAATGAACATTATTATTGACACAAAACAGCAAACGACATATAACTATCGGGGCAATACAAAATCGTATTGCCCTGCGTTGTATGTATGAAAGGAGCGGAAAATGAATTATTGTGAGATAAAGAAAACCGATATCGCCAATGGCTCAGGAGTGAGGGTCACGCTGTTCGTATCAGGCTGCAGACACCACTGCAAGGGCTGTTTTCAGCCTGACACTTGGAACTTTGACTACGGCAAGCCTTTCACAGATACCACCGCAGACGAGATAATTAACGTCCTCTCAAAGGTCTATATAAAAGGACTTACGCTCCTTGGCGGCGAGCCTATGGAGCCGGAGAACCAGCCTGAGCTTACAAAGCTCCTCCGCCGTGTGAAAACAGAACTTCCCGACAAGGACGTGTGGTGCTACACAGGCTGTACCCTTGAAACTGACCTGCTTGCAGGCTCAAAGTCCCCATACAGAACACGGTACACAGACGAAATGCTGAGCCTTATCGACTACCTCGTTGACGGCGAATTTGTTCTCGAAAAGAAAAACATCTCACTGAAATTCAGAGGCTCTGAAAATCAGAGGATACTTCATAAAGAGGACGGGGTTTGGGTGAACAGCGAAGATATATAGTAATAAAGATATTGGAAAAGCGACCATGTTTTGCATATGGCCGCTTTTTTATTTGCAGTCCAGACAAACGGACAGTTGATGTGTTATAATATAGTCAAATAAAGAAAAATGGAGGAATATATCAATGAGTTCCATAAACCTTGAAAACCTGACTATGCCCGAATCGACAAGCTACGTCTGTCTATTTAGAAATTGCTATGAACTTGAAAGTGTAAAGCTTCCCAAAAACGCAACGATCATTCATTCTTTGATCTTTGACGGATGCTACAATCTAAAAAATGTAGACATACCTGACACAGTAACTACTATTGGCTTTTGTGCATTTCAGGATTGCGGCATTGAAAGCATCACTCTCCCAAGCTCGCTGACAACTATCGGTGAAGAAGCTTTTGGAAAATGCACCAACCTTGAAAGTATAACCATACCCGATTCTGTAACAATAATTGACGAAGGCGCATTTAAAGGTTGCACCAAACTAAAGAATATAACTCTTTCAAGCTCACTGACAACTATCAGCAAAGAAGCGTTTTGTAATTGCACCGAGCTTGAAAGTATAATTATACCTGATTCTGTAATAAGCATTGACGAAGCCGCATTTAAGGGTTGCACCAAACTAAAGAATATAACTCTCCCAAGCTCACTGACAACTATCAGCAAAGAAGCGTTTTGTAATTGCACCGAGCTTGAAAGTATAATTATACCTGATTCTGTAATAAGCATTGACGAAGCCGCATTTAAGGGTTGCACCAAGCTAAAGAACATAATTCTCCCAAGCTTATTGACAGCTATCGGCTCTGAGGCGTTTAGTAACTGCATCAGTCTTGAAAGTATAAATATACCAGATGGGGTAATATCTATACGGGGAAGGGCTTTTGAGAACTGCACCAGCCTCAAAAGCATAAAAATACCTGATTCAGTAAAGAACATTGACTCATATGCCTTTGACGGGTGCAAAAAGCTTAAAGACATAACTATTCCAAATAGCGTTACGCTCATAGACATGTACGTATTTGAAAACTGCGAAAGCCTTGAACGCATAAAACTGCCTGAGAGGATAACTGAGATATGCTATGGTGCGTTTGAGGGTTGTAGAAGTCTTAAAAACATCACCATTCCCGACGCGGTCAAAAGTATAGGCGATTATGCTTTCAGCGAATGTAAAAGTCTTAAAAGCATAACTCTTCCTGATTCATTATATTACATTGGCGCACACGCATTCAACAATTGCGAAAGCCTTGAACACATAAAGCTGCCTGATTCAATAGATAATATATACAATAATACTTTCGCAGGCTGCAGTAGTCTTGAATACATCACCATTCCCGACGCAGTCAAAAGCATAGGCAGTTATGCTTTCAGCGAATGTAAAAGTCTTGAAAACCTTGAGATACCATATGGCGTAACAGATATAGGCTTCATGGCATTTTATAACTGCAAAAATCTTAAAAACATAACTATCCCGACTTCATTAAATTACATCAATTCATACGCATTCAGCGAATGTGAAAGCCTCGAGACCGTGACCATAATATCAGACTGCACCAGCAAGATCATAGACGTAAGAGAACTTGATCTTGACACCATGGATCAGTGGATATTCCTCTATTTCTGATGAACTGACCCCAAAAAGTTAGACAAAGATTCAAAAGAAAATTTATGCAAAGCGACTAAGAGGAATCTTGGCCGCTTTTTTATTTGCAGTCCAGACAAGCGGACAGTTGATGTGTTATAATATAGTCAAATAAAGAAAAATGGAGGGATATATCAATGAGTTCCATAAACCTTGAAAACCTGACTATACCGAAATCGACAAACTGTAGCTTTCTGCTTAGCGATTGCCCTGAGCTTAAAAGCGTAACGCTCCCCAAAAACGCAACGATTATTCATTCTTTGATCTTTGGCGAATGCTCCAAGCTAAAAAATGTAGACATACCTGACACAGTAACTACTATTGGTTATGGAGCATTTAGAGGCTGTACCAGCCTTGAAAGTATAACTATACCTGCCTCAGTGGAGACCATTGGTGACAGTGCCTTTCGGCAGTGTAAAAATCTTACGGACGTAAATATCCAAAACGATCCGACAAACACAACGTCCACTGCTTCTTTAAAAACGATAGGTCCTAATGCCTTTAAAGATTGCGAAAAATTAAAAAATATAAATATACCCGATTCGGTGACACGCATCGGAGAGAGTGCGTTCATGAGTTGTACAAGCCTTGAAAGCCTCACGCTCACTGATTCTGTAACGAGAATAGATTATATGGCATTTGCTTCCTGCGAAAGATTGAAACATATAACTATACCTGACAGCGTGACGTATATAGAAGACGAGGTGTTCAATGGTTGTACCAACCTTGAAAGCATTACGCTCCCTGATTTCATAACGAGAATAGAAAATAAGGCATTTGCTTCCTGCAAAGGTTTGAAAAATGTAACTATACCTGACAGCGTGACGTATATAGAAGGCGAGGTGTTCAATGGTTGTACCAGCCTTGAAAGCATTACGCTCCCTGATTTCATAACGAGAATAGAAAATAAGGCATTTGCTTCCTGCAAAGGTTTGAAAAATGTAACTATACCTGACAGCGTGACGTATATAGAAGGCGAGGCGTTCAATGGTTGTACCAGCCTTGAAAGCATTACGCTCCCTGATTCTTTAACTAGAATAAAATATTGTGCATTTGCTTCCTGCGAAAGATTGAAAAATATAACTATACCTGACAGCGTGACGTATATAGAAGACGAGGTGTTCAATGGTTGTACCAACCTTGAAAGCATAAAATTACCTGAGTCCTTAGAGAACATTTACCGCAATGCCTTTAGGGAGTGCAAAAAGCTTGCAAGCATGACTATCCCCAATGGCATTATTGTCATAGACACCGGCGTATTTGCAGATTGTGAAAATCTTAAATATGTAAAGCTCCCTGACTCACTAAAGAAAATAGCCGCTGTTGCGTTCCAAAATTGCCGCAGTCTAAAAAACATCACCCTGCCCGACACATTAAAAAGCATAGGCGATTATGCTTTCAGCGAATGTACAAGCCTTGAAAACATTGAGCTTCCCCTTGGCGCGACAGATATTGAATATTTTGCATTTCATCAGTGCAAAAGCCTTAAAAGCATAACTATCCCGAATTCAGTGTTCATCATTGGCGCACACGCATTCGACGGCTGTGAAAGCCTTGAAAACATTACGCTCCCTGATTCCATAACAGAAATTGACTCCTTTGTATTTCATGGCTGTCAAAGTTTAAAAAGCATGATCATACCCGATAGCGTGACAGCTATACATAGCGATGCGTTCAAGAAATGTTCCAGCCTTGAAAGCATAAAAATACCTGAGTCCGTAGACAGCATTGAATGGAATGCCTTTAAAGGGTGCAAAAAGCTTACAGGCATAACAATCCCAAATGGCGTTACTGTCATAAGCGACAGCATATTTGAAAATTGTGAAAACCTTGAACATATAAAGCTCCCTGATTCATTGGAGGATATATGTGATAATGCGTTCCAAGGCTGTCATAGTCTTAAAGAGATAACTCTGCCTGATACATTAGAAAGCATAGGTAAAAATGCGTTCAGCGAATGTAAAAGTCTTGAAAGCATTGAGATACCCTATGGCACAGAACGTATTGGCTCTTTTGCATTTTATCAGTGCAAAAACCTTAAAAGCATAACTATTCCAAATACATTATATTCCATTGGCAACAACGCATTCAGCAAATGTGAAAGCCTCGAGACCGTGACCATAATATCAGACTGCACCAGCAAGATCATAGACGTAAGAGAACTTGATCTTGACACCATGGATCAGTGGATATTCCTCTACTTCTGATTACTCCGCCTTGACAAAGCGTTGCTGATAAGATATAACGAAATTATTGCAATACAATTATAGAAGAATGGAGTACCTGATATGGGAAAAATAACAAAGAACAGCAGATGTGCAACAGTTGTTGATTGACCAAGACGAAACGTTTATAAAACAGCTTGAATACTTAAACAGTGACCAATTTCAAAAAGAAACAGATAGAGGTTATTTAAGAAGAAATCTCCATTTCTTTATGGCGATAATTTTGCAGGGCATTCAATCACCTACAGACAAAAAGTACATTGAAAATTTTCTTTATATAATGTATCCAAATCCTACACCAATAGAAACAAAGCTAGGAGCATGGCGGCAAAATGCAGGTAATTTTGTTGGCAAAAGCAGAAAACTTACAATAAATAAAGCTTTACTATCAATATCTAAAGATACCGAAATGGACGTTTTTAGAACGGGTGATTGGGTCAATTTTAAAGACAGCAGTGGAGAAGCTATCTTTAGGGACGCCAATAATAACATCATATTTATTGACGGCGAACAAAGAGCCAAAGAGAAAATGAAACAAATAGCAGAATTTCTAATAGACAACGTCCAAATCACATCTGGCGGAGGTTTTTCACTTATGGTAGATACATATTCACTGTTAAAAGCAAACAAACAGCTCATTTTAAACGGCGCACCTGGCACAGGAAAGACCTTTTCCGCAAGAAACGAGATTGCCGACAAGCTGTTGGGACAAAACGCCGATAAAAATATCCAAATGGAAATGGTGCAGTTCTACCCCTCATATGACTACACTGACTTTATCGAGGGCATAAGACCAAACCTTGCAAGCGGAAGCATAGGTTACACATTAAAAAACGGCTCTTTCAAGTCATTCTGTAGAAAAGCAGGAGTTATAGAGCGTATAAAGGCTTCAGGCCAAAAGGTGACGGAAGACACAATAAAAGATTTTCTCAAGGGCGAGGACAAGTCTATCGTTGACTTCTGGATAAACAAAATAAACGAGGAGGGCTTTGATGCTGAAAACATAAAGCCAGCCGACCTCCCTCCTTTCCTTTTTATCATTGACGAGATAAACAGAGCGGAAATATCAAAAGTCCTTGGTGAAACCATGTTCTGCTTGGACACAGACTACAGAGGAGAAAAAGGCAGGATAGCTACGCAGTATTCTGCGCTGGCAACTGGCGAAACATTCTATATAAATAAGGATAACGATAAGTTCTTTATCCCCTCAAATGTGTATATCATAGGCACAATGAACGATATCGACAGAAGCGTAGAGGTCTTTGACTTTGCTTTAAGAAGAAGATTTGCTTGGCATGAAGTCACTGCAGAAGCCGTAATGGATAAGGTCTTAAAAGAAATGGGCGTAGATAATGCGCTTGGCAATGATTATGATGATTATGTATTAAAAATAACAGCCCTCAATAATTCCATTGATAACACCCTTAAACTTAACAGACATTATCACCTCGGTCCGTCATATTTTGCAAAGATACTGCTGTATCTTAATGGAAATAGCTACCAAGAGGCAAAGAAGGAAGTGTGGGATAACCACCTCTCTCAGATATTGTATGAGTATGTAAAGGGCAAGAGAACTGAAAGCGAAGTAGAGAAAATAGGTAAGGATTTTATGGCTTGATCGGAGGAGCAAAATGGATAATCATATAACGATCAGTCTTAAAGATAACCAAAGCTATGATAAAGCGTATTCATTGGTCTATGATGATGAATCATCTGATGAAAAGGAAATATCCGAAAGCTATTGGGAGGATATCAAGCAGGTCAGCGACCTAAATCAGATAAAGGGCAGCAATATCATCACCATACCTTCTCAAAGCCGAAACAAAAACAAAGAGATATTTTCACGAGTAAATGACAAGCTTTTCACCTACAATTGGGTGGGCGTGCTGTCCTGCAGAAGCAAGGGAGAAGAAAGTGAAGCTAACTACCGAATAGAGATAAGGTCACGCTTTGACGAGAACGATAAACAGTATTTCCTGCTCTATCTATTGTGCAGTGTGTGCGGTATAAATGTTTTTGACCTGAGCGTAAACAGCGAATCAGAAAGCGACTATACTGCCATAATGGTGCTTCTGTTTCTTATGAAGCTTATGGAAGCCTACGAAGACGGAATATACAAAGAGTATGTGCGAAAGAGATACAACGAGTATGACTTCAAGGGCGTTATGGATATCAACAGGCACATAAAGATAAACAATCCCTTTTTAGGAAAGACCGCATATTCCACAAGAGAGTATTCCTACGACAACGATATTCTATGCCTCATACGCCAAACTCTCGACTATATCAAAGACTATTTCCCCGACATTTTGAAAGGCTATCTCAACAACAACGTTATCCTCAACGAGATAATAGACGCCATAGAAAATGCAACGCCCTCATATCGAATGAACGTGAACTATTCCGACTCCATGAAGTGCAGAAGAGAGATAACCCACCCTATGTATCAGAAGTACGAGGACGTAAGAAAGCTCGCATTGATGATATTGCAGGAATCAGGTCAGAACGTGTTTGACGATAAAGAAGAAGACACCTTTGGCATACTCATTGATATCTCATGGCTGTGGGAGGAGTTTATCGCTGTCAAGCTGTTGAACGAATATAGCTATGAACATTTGCTTACCGACAATTCCAAAGGAAGCCTGCAATGGTCTAATAAAGAATATTGGTATCCTGACTACATAGAAAAGGGCAAATCCGATTCCAAAAGAAACGTATTTGACGCAAAATACAAGTTCTGGGAATGGAATAAAGACGCTGATATCCACCAGCTATTGTCATATCTTTTCCTGACAGGCGGTGACACCTGCGGAATAATCTATCCCTCTCAGGAAGAACATTGTGTTTTTAGTTTTAAGAAAATTAATTCATTTTCATCATTTTATAAAGCCGTTCCTACGATATACAAGCTTCCCCTTTTTATTCCGTCAAGCGAATACGATGACTATGGAGAATATTACAAAAAAATAAATATATCCATACAAGCATGGAAGCAAAGCTTCTCAGCACAGATAGCCACATCTTAATAAAACAAAACCGCTCCCCGTGTTATCACGAAGAGCGGTTTTTTTATACAAATTGTAGGGGGACAGCGTCCTCGACGTCCCATTTATTGACCATGTGTCATGCTCTTGACCTTACTTCTCAGACTTTGTAAAGAATATCGCCTTTATAAGCTGGATAACGAGCATAGAGCCAAAGCTTAGAATGTATATCCATGCAAACTGCATACCTGTCATGTCTGCTATCTTGAAAAGTCCTTTAAGCGGTGGAACGAGCAGAACGGAGTTTAAAAATACCATTCCAAGACCGAACGCCATAAGACCGAACTTGTTGTTGAAAAAGTCCTTTGAGAAGATAACAGGACCTTTTTTCTTGCAGGAGAAGCCGTGGAACAATCTTGCAGAGCAAAGCACTGCGAATGCCATCGTCATACCAAGAGCTGCGCTTGTCTTGTTTCCCATAAGGAAAGCCGAAGCTACCGCTATCGCTATAACTACGCCATACAATGCTATCTCGCCCAGGAAAGGACGTGTGAGTATAGATTCATTTGCGTTTCTTGGCTTGCGTTTCATGACCTCTTCGGAGTGAGGTTCAAGACCCAAACCGATAGCAGGAAGCGAGTCTGTAAGCAGATTAATAAACAGCAAATGTATTGCCGCAAACGGAACAGGAAGTCCAAGCAGTGAGTTGAAAAGCACCACAAGAATTGCCGCAAAGTTGCCCGAAAGCAGGAAGAGTATAGCCTTTTTAATGTTCTCGTAAATGTTTCTGCCGTTTCTTATGGCCTTGACTATAGTTGCAAAGTTATCGTCTGCAAGCACCATTGAGGCAGCGTCCTTTGAAACCTCAGTTCCTGTGATGCCCATTGCAACGCCCACATCAGCCTGCTTTAACGCAGGCGCGTCGTTCACACCGTCGCCTGTCATGGAAACTATACAGCCGTTTGCCTGCCAAGCCTTTACGATCCTTATTTTATGCTCAGGTGTAACACGAGCGTAAACAGCCTTGTCCTTTACAAAGTCAACAAGCTCTTCGTCTGAATAAGCGTCAAGCTCGTGACCCTCAACAGCCTTTGAGTTGTCGTCAAGAATACCTATCTCACGGGCAATAGCCGAAGCCGTAACGATATGGTCGCCTGTTATCATGACTGGCTTTATGCCTGCCTTGCGGCATTCCGCAACAGCCGCCTTTGATTCCTCTCTCGGAGGATCCATCATAGCAATAAGACCGACAAACTCCAATCCATCCTCATCCTCTGGACATACGGTATCCTTGTCGAATTTTTTCTCTGCAAATGCAAGTATACGCAGACCTCTTTCCGAAAGCTCTGCCACACGCTGGGTTATAACAGCCTTTTCCTCGTCGCTTGAAGTTATCCTGTTTATAAGAACGTCAGCCGCACCCTTTACATAAAGCACCTTCTCGCCGTCGATAACGTGCAGAGTTGACATAAGCTTTCTGTCTGAATCAAATGGTATCTCAGAAATTCTAGGGAGATCTTCCCTCACCTTGTCAGTGTCAATGCCAAGCTTTGTGCCAAAATTGATAAGAGCCGTTTCTGTAGGGTCGCCTATCTCAACGCCGTCCTTACAGCTTGAATCGTTGCAAAGGATCATGGCTCTTGTCATAGTCTTGACCTTTTCATCGTCAAGATCAACAGCGTCAGTGTCGATTATCCTGCCGTCTACCATTATTTTTCTGACCGTCATCTTGTTCTGAGTAAGAGTACCGGTCTTGTCAGAGCATATTACAGAAACGCTGCCCAAGCCCTCAACAGCTTGAAGCTTTCTTATGATAGCGTTTTCCTTTGACATTTTCTGTGTGCCGAAAGAAAGCACGATAGTAACGATAGAGCTGAGAGCCTCAGGAATAGCCGCAACAGCAAGTGCGATAGCAAACATGAACGAATCCATAAGCTTGCCGCCACGAAGCACACTAAGTCCGAACACTACTGCACAGACAATAAGTATAGCAATGGAAAGCTTTTTGCCGAACTCGTCAAGTGTGTTCTGGAGAGGCGTTTTTCTCTCTGATGCGTTTTGGATAAGTGAGGCTATCTTGCCCACCTCAGTGTCCATACCAACCTCAGTGACAAGCATTTTTCCTCTGCCGTATGTGACAAAAGAGCCTGAATAAACCATGTTAGCACGCTCAGCAAGAGGCTTTTCGCCCTCTATATCGCTCATATCCTTGTCGATATTAACGCTCTCGCCTGTGAGTGCCGACTCGTTCACCTGAACAGAAGCGCACTCTATGAGCCTTCCGTCTGCACATATCTGGTCGCCCGCCTCGATAAGAAGAATGTCGCCCACTGCGATCTCCTCAGAGGGGATAATTACCTTTTCGCCGTTACGAAGCGCCTTAGCCGTCGGTGCAGAAAGCTTTTTAAGGTTCGTCAGTGACTTTTCAGCCTTGACGGTCTGAACTGTACCCAAAATAGCGTTCATTGTGATAACAACGAGAATTACCGCACAGCTTTCAACGTCTTTCATGAAAGCTGAAACTATCGCAGCAATAATGAGTATAAGCACAAGGAAGTCCTTATACTGCTCTAAAAAAATCATAGGAATGGACTTTTTCTTGCCCTCCGTGATAACATTTCGTCCGAACTTTTCGCAGTTTTTCACTGCCTGCTCGGTTGAAAGACCATTTTCACCTGATGAAAACTCAGTGTAAAGCTGGTCAAGTTTTTTCTGATACTGCTTCATAAAATACCACCTTTTTTATTTTTTCCTGTAGTCGCTGCCGATATACCCTTCAAAGCCTCCTTTTCTCATAGGCTCAGTAAAATAAACGCATAAAAAAATCGGCAAGACGTTTATTGGGTAAACTGCGCCTGTGGCAATTTAATCAATAAAAGTCTCGCCGTTTAGATATGCAGCGGTTCCTCATCGGAACGTATTGACGCAAACATAAACGGATCTCTCCGCCAGCTACTCTCTTTTACTATGAGGTTATTATAACCTATATTTTTGATTTTGTCAATAGTTTTTTATATGTTTTATTGTAAATTCGCAACTCATTTGCTTGATCTCATTTTCAAACACCGCCCTTGATTATTCTGCCAAAAGGTGCTATAATAGCATTGGTGATAATAATGAAAAGGAAAATACTTGTAGGTCTGCTTACCGCTATTATCTTTTTGGCTTGCGCCCTTGTGATAAATATAACTCCAAAGGTGGAGATCGGTTCAGTTGTGCTGACCTGTGACGGAAGCAAATATGAGCTTCCCGGCACTGAAAAGACACGATACTGCAATGGCAAGAGCGAGAGCCTTTCCGCTGAAAAGAGCTTTGAAGATCTGCTCTCCTCTGTACCGTCATTTAATGTAAAGGCGGCTGTAGATAAGGACGGCAATGTTACCCTTAAAACCCCTATGTCCGTAGAAGCCACAGGGGACAGGCTCGGTGACGTGCTTTACACTGTCTACAGCTATGACGGAAAGGTGCTTGCCAAGGAGTCAAAAAAGCTGGAGCTTCCAAAAGAGGATATTGACGGCTGTCTTGTGAAAATAAAAATTACATGGGGCAAGAAAAACACAAGCTATCTTGAAGAAGATTACTGGTTTGCCGCAATGTACAATACCGAAAGATAAACTTAACATCAAAATGTAGGGGCGACCTCTGGTCGCTCACTTTCTTTCTGTAAACTTTCAGACAACAAAACGTCGGACGAATTTGAAAACGTCCGACGTTTTTTTAACATATCTGAAATCCGATTATGCCCGCCATACAAATAACGCTGCCGATAAATCTCAGCTTTGTGATAGGCTCTTTTCTTATGAGCGCTATAACAAACAGCGAACACAGTATCATAGGCTGGATAAATGACGCACTCGCAAGGCTCACTGCAATAACAGCGTTCTCCGCAAGCAGACCTGCCACATTCGGGATCTTTGTAAGCACAACCACCCATGCGCCCTTTTGATTTTTCTTGAATATCTCCAAAGGCTTCGCCCTTGGCAGAAGTATGATAGCCATAAGTATAAGCGCAAAGAACAGCGCCATGGTCGAGGATATGTAATTCTCCGACGCTCTTACAACTATGCCGTAGCCGTATCTTGCCAAAAGATAGAACACCAGAGGAACAACTATCCTGCGGTAATTTATATTGCCGCTGTCCGTTCTGCCTGATTTTGCGATAAAAACAAGTCCTGCAACAGTAAGCACGATAAAAAGAAACTTGAAAATGCTCGGTTTTTCACCAAGGAAAATATCCGTTGCATAGGACATGAAAAGGGTGATACCAAGCCAAGCCTTAAGCTCAAAGGCTGATATTTCATCAAGGATAATAGCCGAAAGCTTAAATTCAAGGATCTTCGACAAGCACAGCAGACCTATCGCCGCAAATGACTGCCAGCTAAGCGTAATAGTCCTGTCGAGGAAAGGCAGACAGCAAGCCATGAAAACAGCCGTTGCCGCCGCCATTAAGAATCCAAGCTCATCGCCGTTGAATTTTGCCGTTGAAACAGCGTACTTGTCACTAAGGGAACATATTGTGTAGCATACAACTACAAGTATAAGCAAAAACATTATTTTTCTTCTTCCTTACTATATGATTTTCTAAGACCTGTATGCTGTGAAACATACGAAATAACGGGCGACCCAAGGTCGCCCCTACGCAAAGCCGATTTATCAGTTCTTTTTATTTTTCACAAGCCATACTACCGCCAAAATACCAAGTATCACTGAGAACAGAGTAGCAACAGCAAGACATATCCAGCTTGCATACTGACTTTGTATAAATTCGTTCTGCGATTGGCTTCCTATAAGGGTATCTACCCCCGATTGCGAGCCTAAAGCCGAGAACAGTATTATAAATGCCATTCTCACATTCATTACGCAGGCTATAACGCTGTAAATATGCACTATACCCTGAAAAAGACACACTCCGCAGTCGTCCTTTACATAGCTTTTCACTCCAAGCACCGCACATACCACCGACACTGCCGTGTAGATAATGAACGCCGCAAAAAGCACTATCGTTGGCACTTTTGCCCCCTCGGTTTTCACTATCATGCTCATAAGCCCAGCCATACACCCCATGAACACAGCCGCTGCCGCAAGCCCTGCAACAGACCATTTTCTGTATAAAAGCTCTGACTTTTTTATCTGCTCTTTCTTTATCTGCTTAGGCATTTTCTTCCTCCGCCTTCTTGCTTTCAAGCTCCTCATCAGATATCTTGAAGCGTATCCTGTCTATTTTCTGCTCGTCCTCCATTTTCACTGTCATCTCAAAAGGCGGACAGCTTATAACTTCATTCTGCTCAGGAAGTCTGTCAAGCATATCCATTATCCAGCCACCGAGAGATGTTCTTTCGGTTTCGATAGTGTCCTCCGGCAGTCCTATCCTGTCAAGAAAATCCGATACCGAAAGCTCCGCCGACGCCTCATAAACACCGTCGCTTATTTTCACAAGGGAGGTATCCTCCTCGTCGCTTTCATCATAGATCTCGCCCACAAGCTCCTCTATGATATCCTCAAGAGTACAAATGCCCTCAGTACCGCCATATTGGTCGAGCACCACCGCCATATGCACCTTTTTGCGCTGCATCTGCTTTAAAATATCCGATATCTTGCGGCTCTCAGTTATGTAGAGTGGCTTGTTCATTATAAGGCTTATGTCCGTTTTACCCTTCAGATACATTTCAAAAAAGTCAGCCTGGTGGATAAGTCCCACAATGTGGTCTATATCCTTGTCATACACAGGAAGCCTTGAAAACTTTGTCTGCACAAAGCGTTTTTTTATGCTCTCCATATCCTCATGAAGCTCAACACCCTCGATATTTACTCTAGGCACAAGTATCTCGCTTATGGTTATTTCGTCAAAATCAAGTGCCGAACGCACAAGCTCCGACTCCTGCTCTTCAAGTACGCCCTCGTCCTGAATCTCGTCTATGATATATTTAAGCTCTTCCTCAGTAACAGACGGCTCGCTGTTCTTGTTGCCCACAATCTTTGAAACACCGCTTTTTATGCCCATAAAGATAGCCGTAATAGGTGTGATGATGAACATGAATGCGGAAAGCGGAGCCGCCATAAGAATAGAAAACCGCTCAGAATTTTCCTTTGCAAGGCTCTTAGGCAAGATCTCACCAAAAATAAGCACAAGCACCGTCATGACTACAGTAGCCAGACCCACGCTTCCCTTGCCGAACTTCTCCGTAAAAAGCACCGTTGCAATAGAAGATGAAGAAATGTTCACCACGTTGTTTCCAACAAGTATAGCAGTGAGTGCCTTGTCAAAATTATCGCATATGTTCATTGCCTTCTTTGCAGACTTGTTTCCGTCGTCTGCAAGTTTTTTTAGCCTTATCCTGTTGCATGAAGAAAACGCTGTCTCCGTTGCAGAACAAATAGCAGACAGCATAAGAAGCACAGCGATGATAACAACTTTCATAAAATAAAATTATCCTTTCAGGTCAGAGTATAAATTTGCTGCCCTAGTTATAAAAATAGCACTAAAGGCAGTCATGAAAACTGACTACATATAGTTATCATAACATATTTTTTAACCAATTGCAACAGTATTATTGAAAAAACAATGTAAAAGAGTTATAATATTCTTTGTGTTCATAATATTCATATGCACAAAAGGAGATAACAAAAATGGCAAAGAAAGATAAGGACATTTTCGACAAAATAATGGACTGGAAGATATTCGGCTGGTTCAGACCATTTTACGTCAAAAACAAGGAAATGCTTTTGTATCTGTTTTTCGGCGTACTCACCACCGCAGTGAGCTTTGTGACCGCAGGCATCTCAAAAGTGCTTTTGGAGCAGGCAGGCATAGGCAAGGGCGGTGTTTCCACCACAAGCACCGTCATATCATGGATATGTGCGGTAACGTTCGCATACATAACCAACAGGATATGGGTTTTCGAGTCTGAAGCAGAGGGCAAAAAGGCGATAATCTCCGAAGCGGCTTCATTTTACGGCGGCAGGATATTCACTCTTCTCGTAGAAATGTTCATGATGTGGCTCGGCTACTCACTTCTCAGCTTCAACTATTGGGTAACAAAGATAGTGGCAAACGTTGTTGTGCTGATACTTAACTATGTCATCAGCAAGCTTGTGGTCTTCAGAAAGAAATAAGCATACATAAAAAGCTGTCGGCAAAAAAAATGCTGACAGCTTTTTTTCATCAGTTGCCACGTTGCAACTGATCAATCTCTGTACATAAGCGTGACCGCCATTCCGTTTATCACGCCCACTACAACTCCGCACACAATGAAAAACACCTTGATAGGCAGGTCAAGCAGAAGCGAGATAAGCCCGAACACGATAACGAACGCCATTGCTCCGCCTATCTGCACAAGAAACTTTCTTTTCACAAGCACAGGAAAACGCTCAGCAAGCTTTGCGGTCTTGTTACCCTTGTGGTCAATTATCCTGTAAATAAGCTGAGTCAGTGCCATTGGTATTCCGATAAATAAAATTGCTGTTATAAGTTTGTCCATTTTAAATTCCTCCATTTTTCACTTAAATTATAGCTTTTTTTGTATCAAAAAAGGCTGCCCAAGACGCAATTCGTCCGTGGGCAGCCTCATTGCTGCATATAAAATTTCTTTTATCAACAATTAAAGAACTCTTACGCCAACAACGCCCTCGATAGACTTGAAAGCGTCAGCGTCAACGTCACCTGTAACATCGAGCATTGTGTAAGCCCAGTCTTTCTTAGACTTGTTTACAAGGTTCTCGATATTTGCGCCCTTGTCAGATACAACAGATGTGATCTGTGCAATAAGTGCAGGAACGTTCTTGTGAAGCACGCAAACAAGGTGGTCGCCTGTTTTAGCAAGCTCTGCATTAGGGAAGTTTACAGAATTCTTGATAGTTCCCTTCTCGATATAGTCGATAAGCTCGTGAGCTGCCATTGTTGCGCAGTTGTCCTCAGACTCAGGTGTGGAAGCGCCAAGGTGTGGAAGAACGATAACATTCTCCTCGCCAAGAACAACATCATCTGCAAAGTCTGTTACATACTTTGCTACCTTGCCGTCCTTGATAGCCTTTACAACAGCCGCACTGTTGATAAGCTCGCCTCTTGCAAGGTTGATAAGACGAACGCCGTCCTTCATCATTGCTATCTGAGCTTCGTCGATAGTGTTCTTTGTGTCAGGTGTATAAGGAACGTGGATAGTGATATAGTCACTGTTCTTGTAGATATCGTTGATATCAGCAGTTACCTTTACAGCAGGATCAAGCTGAATAGCTGCGTTTACTGAAAGGAATGGGTCATAGCCGATAACGTCCATGCCAAGTGCAACAGCAGCATTTGCGATCTTTCCGCCGATAGCACCAAGACCTATAACACCAAGTGTCTTGCCCAATATCTCAGGACCTGCGAACTTAGACTTGCCGCCCTCAACTGTCTTTGGAGCGTCAGGAGTGCCCTTGAGTGATGCAGCCCATGCAGCAGCCTCAGTTATCTTTCTTGAAGAAAGAAGAAGCGCACAAATAGCAAGCTCCTTAACAGCGTTTGAGTTTGCGCCAGGTGTGTTGAATACAACGATACCCTGCTCTGCGCACTTCTCAACCGGGATATTGTTTACGCCAGCACCTGCTCTTGCAATAGCAAGCAGGCTCTCAGGCATTTCCATATCGTGCATCTTTGCTGAACGTACCATTATAGCGGTAGGATTTTCAGCATTGTCGCTTACTGTGTACTTAGCCTTGTCAAAGATATCAGTACCGCAAGTAGCGATCTTATTTAATGTCTTTATCTCATACATTGTAAATTACCCTCTCTTATAATAAGGTTACGCTTATGCGTTCTCAGCCTCGAACTTCTTCATGAACTCAACGAGCTTTTCAACGCCCTCGATAGGCATTGCGTTGTAGATAGAAGCTCTCATACCGCCAACAGTTCTGTGACCCTTAAGGTTTACAAAGCCTGCTGCTGTAGCCTCAGCAACGAACTTCTTGTCAAGCTCAGCGTCGCCTGTTACGAATGGAACGTTCATAAGAGATCTGTCCTCAGGAACAACAGTGCCCTTGAAGAGCTTGCTCTGGTCAAGATAATCATAGAGTATCTTAGCCTTCTTCTCGTTGTGAGCCTTCATAGCCTCAAGACCGCCCATTTTCTTTATCCACTTGAATACCTTGCCGCAGATGTAAATGCCATAGCAAGGAGGTGTATTGTAAAGAGAGTCAGCGTCAGCCTGAGTTTTCCACTTGAGCATTGTAGGTGTTCCCTCGAGAACATCGTCAGTGATAAGATCTTCTCTGATGATAGCAATAACAACGCCGGCAGGACCAACGTTCTTCTGAACGCCGCCGTAAATAACGCCGTACTTTGTTACGTCAACAGGCTCAGACAGGAAGCAGGAAGAAACGTCTGCAACAAGTGTGTGACCCTTTGTGTTAGGCAGAGTCTTGTACTTTGTACCATAGATAGTATTGTTTTCGCAGATATAAACATAGTCAGCGTCCTCCGGGATATCCAGATCTGAACAATCAGGGATATAAGAGAAAGTCTTGTCAGCAGAAGAAGCCACAGCAACAGCCTCGCCGTATTTCTGAGCCTCCTGATAAGCCTTCTTAGCCCACTGACCAGTGATTATGTAAGCCGCTTTCTTGTTCTTCATAAGGTTCATAGGAACGGCTGCAAACTGCTGAGAAGCACCGCCCTGAAGGAACAGCACCTTATAGTTATCAGGGATACCCATAAGATCTCTGATGTCCTTTTCAGCTTCCTTGATGATGTCATCAAACGCCTTGGAACGGTGGCTCATCTCCATTACGCTCATACCTGTGCCCTTATAATCGAGCATTTCATCGGCAGCTTCCTTAAGCACTTCCTCAGGGAGTACAGCAGGACCTGCGCTGAAGTTATATACTCTACCCATTGTTAAACCCTCCATATAAATTAGTTTCTTAGTTTCATTATTTATAAAGACTATAAATATATAAATTAATAATAATATTATATGCCTTTTATAAAAAAAAGTCAAGGGCTGTCATATAAAAATACTCACTCGTCATAAGTTTTTGTACATATCAGCACATAAAACAGCCCTGAAAACGTGCATTTTTTTCACCTTACCTATGCCGTTATATATAATAAGCACTGAAAAGCATGAAAAATCAGAATAATACTAAAGCGTTAAAAAGAGGTTAAAATTTTTGGTATTCCTTGAAATCTCCATATTTGTGTAGTATAATGTAATCAATAAAATGCGACAGTTGTAAAAAAGTCGGGGAACAATTGTCACTCTCAGGGAAAGAGGATATATATGCAAAAGATATTTTATGTTTCAAGAAACGAGGACAAAGCCCATGATGGAAAAGCCCCGGATATGGACAGATTTCAGCGAGTTGAAAAGCTCAACAGTCTGATCGCGGCAGGCTGGGCTATAAAAGAAATGAAAAGTGAAAACAACAGCACTTTCTTTGTGCTTGAGAAAGCAGACTAGACTTAAAATGGCGGTATAAGACCGTACCCTGCCAATAACGCAGACACGACGTCCCGCCAACAAGTTCGCCAGGTCTTTCAACAAACTTATAGGACGGTAGCCCCACCGTCCTTTTTTATGTGCAGATAAATTTTGCGAAAACGTTTTATGGGTATTGCAATTCAGAGAGAAATATTGTATAATTAATGTAATCGTTTTAGCAAAAACAAATGATACTATACATAATTATAAAGGAGTAAAAAAATATGGCTTATGTAATCGGCGTAGACTGCGGCACAAGCGGCACTAAGACGGTGCTTTTCGACGAAAAGGGCACTGTTATTTCTTCTGTAACTATTGAATATCCTATGTATCAGCCTAAAAACGGCTATGCAGAACAGGATCCTGCTGACTGGGCAAACGCAATGATAAACACTATCAAGGCTGTTATGACCAAAAGCGGCGTAAATAAAGAGGACGTTGCAGGCGTTGGTATCTCAGGTCAGATGCACGGACTTGTTATGCTGGATAAGGACAACAACGTTCTTAGGAAGTCCATAATCTGGTGCGATCAGAGAACAGCCGCAGAAGTTGAAGAAATGAACGAAAAGCTCGGCAGAGAAAAGCTCATCAAGATAACAGCAAACCCTGCCCTCACAGGCTGGACGGCTGCGAAAATTCTTTGGGTAAAGAACAACGAGCCTGATATATATGAAAAGTGCAGACACATTCTTCTTCCAAAGGACTATCTGAGATTTATCCTCACAGGCGAATATGCAACAGAGGTTTCCGACGCAAGCGGTATGCAACTTCTTGACGTGCCGAACCGCTGCTGGTCAAAGGAAGTCTGCGATACGCTTGGCATTGATATGTCAATGCTGGGCAAGGTTTACGAGTCATGCGAGGTAACAGGCAAAGTCACAAAGAAAATGGCTGAGCTTACAGGACTTAAAGAGGGTACTATAGTAGTAGGCGGAGCAGGCGACAATGCCGCTGCGGCTATCGGAACAGGCGTTGCAGAGGACGGCAAGGCGTTCACAACTATCGGAACATCAGGCGTTGTATTCGCACACACTTCTTCTATCTCTATCGACCCAAAGGGCAGAGTTCACACCTGCTGTGCAGCAGTGCCGAACGCATGGCACGTTATGGGTGTTACACAGGGTGCAGGACTATCGCTGAAATGGTTTAGAGATAACTTCTGCAATGCAGAGAAAGAAACAGCAAAGTGCATGGGTGTTGACGAATATTATCTCATGGATAAGGAAGCAGAGAAAGTGCCTGTTGGTGCAAACAGACTTCTCTATCTGCCATATCTCATGGGCGAAAGAACACCGCATCTTGACCCTGACGCAAGAGGAGTATTCTTCGGACTTTCCGCAATGCACACAAAGCGTGATATGCTGAGAGCGGTAATGGAGGGCGTATCATATTCCCTTAGGGATTGCGTCGAGGTATTCAGAGAAATGGATATTAACGTATCCGACATGATGGCTTGCGGAGGCGGCGGAAGCTCACCGCTGTGGAGATCAATGCTCGCAGATCTTTACAACTGCCCTGTAAAAACAGCCTCATCGAAAGAAGGTCCAGCCCTTGGCGTAGCACTTCTTGCAGCAACAGGCGCAGGCATTTACTCATCAGTACCGGAAGCTTGTAAGGCAGTAGTAAAGACCGACAAGGTACAGCAGCCTGAAGCAGAGCGAGTACCTGAGTATGAGAAATACTACAAGCTTTACACAGAGATCTATCCTGCACTGAAAGCAGAATTTGCAAAGCTTGCAAAGATGTAATATAAAACCAAAAGCTCCGATTTGCTGTCGGAGCTTTTTTTGTGTTAAAATATTTTGACAACTAAAAAACGGCTCTCCACAATAGCGGAAAGCCGTTTTTACATATTGGTCGGAGTGACCTGACTTGAACAGGCGACCTCTACCACCCCAAGCCCACGCACGAAGTGCGCAGGGCTTTTTTTATGCCCGAAGCATTAAATGTTGAGGGTGCAGGGCGCATAAAGCTGTGCTGTGCGCCCTGCCTGCCCCCTGCCTGAGTGGCGGTCGCCAAAGTTTTGAACGCAGTGAAAAACTTTGTGTGACATCGCCACGTGCCCACCTCTGGGGTGCAGGTCTGCACACTGTCGCAAGGCTGTGCGTTCCCTTTGTTCTGATTGTGTTATATCGGAGTGACAAGCAAGCACCGCTTCTCAACTTTAATCCGTAGTGGTCTGCATTTTGTATCCTCGCCGATTAGGCGACACTCAGAAGTCTTGATAGTCATTCGGCTCTGTGTAGTCCTCTTGCTCCTGTCGGTCTATGTCATTGCTGTCATTGAGGTATTTCAGCTCGTCAAGTATGTCCTCTTGTTGGTCGGATATGTTTTGCAGTAGCTTGATTATGGTGTCTTGTCCTCTGTCCTGATGTGATTGTCTTATGGATATGTTGAAAACACAAATAATTAAAGCAATAACAATTACTAGCCAAATTATATTCAACCCTATGAATATTGCTGTTGCTGTTTCTGCGTTTTGAAATAATTCCTCTAGCATGATTACTCCTCTTTATCCTGATTAATTTTTATCATTATCTGCCCTAGCTTCACAAGCGTTTCATTTTGCTGTTTCAATAGTTCCGCCTGCTCCTTGTTCCTCTTTGAAAGATCATTAACAGTTTTGCAAAGGTCAAGAAATTTGCAGATTAGATAAATAATAAGCAAAAAGATTAACGCATCTATGATAATTCGTCCTATAAGTATATATGCTAAAGTCTTATCTAAACCAAACATTTATTTCTCCTTAATTTTTATAACAGCACTATTGTTGTTTTGTTGTGTGATGTTGTATTTGCTATTGTTATGTAATCCGCCCTTATCATTGGTTAATCCTGCAATGTAATCTATACTAACATTATAATATTTTGCTAATGTTATAATTCTATCAAATGGTATTGGTCTTTTCCCTGCTTCATACTGTCCGTAGTACTGTTGTGTTGTTCCTATTATTTTTGCTACGTCTGCTTGATTTAGGTCTTTATCTTCTCGCAAATCTTTTAATCGTGGAAAATAGTAATTATTTATAATTTTATCACCTCTTTATTGGTTATTCTCACAAAATTATATCATATATGGTTTAAAAGTGTTGACATTAAATCATATATGATTTATAATGATATTGTTAAATCACATATGATTTAAAGTGATTAATTGAACATAAAGATAACTACGATTAAATCGGTGAATGACGACAGCCTGAAACGGAAAAGTCTCGAATGGTAGGTAGTAGCCGTGAACGTGAGCATAATAGGTAGCACTCTATGAAACTTTCTTAGAGTTTTGGCACTAAAGAAGCCACCGGGTGAGCATCTGTTTATCTTATGTTTATTATCGCAAATCATTTGATAAACGTAAGTGTCCCATGGAATTTTTTTAAATTAAATTAATTTGAGCAAAGCGAAAATAAATTTAAGTTAAAAAAATAGGCAATGGAATTCATGAGCAAAGCGAATGAAGTCGCTTGCCGTTCCGCCCCAGCGCCAGCAGGGGCAAAAGGGACACGAAAAAGAAACACAAAGGAAAAGGCACGAGGAAAAGCCGAAAAACCTCAGAAAGGAAAAAACATGAAAACAACTATTGTAGGTTGGACAAAAAAGAAAGCATTTAACGGAGTAATCGAGGGCAAGCAGATAAACAGCCCTGAAAAGGTCGTCTTTCAGCTTTTGCAGGAAGTTGATAACCCTGACTGTCATGGTAAAATGGTCGATACGCTGAAAATACCGACCGAAAATGCAATCAGACTTAACGGAAATTCTGAGGATTTCAATAAGCTTCTCGGCTGTGATGTAATGCTGAACTATCAGATATTCAACGGACGTTCTCAGCTTGTTGATATTACTATAATCAATGCAGACGGAACACTTCACCGCAACACAAAATAATTAGCGGTGAAACCGCTGTTATAAAAAATTTAATAAGAAAGGAGTTTTGCTAATAATGGAAGCTGTAACAACAATGCTTAGTAATGCCGTTACTGTTTTTGGTTCTTGTTGGGATGCTATGACAAGCAATGTGCCTATTGCAATTCTTGTAGGTCTGTCTCTCCTCGGCTCAGGTGCAGGACTTTTCGCAAAGTTCAGACACGCTGTATAAGCAAAACCATTTACATAAGCGGAGTAATTCAAATTGCTCCGCTTAATTTTTTTTGAAAGGAAGTTGATAAATTGAGAAAAAAGATTAAGCAAGTGTTGTGTATGATCTCTGCAATTGTGGTGATGATATGCTGTGCCGTTCCTGCGTTTGCATTAACAAATTCTGATTTGCCAACAGGTAGTTATAACCCCGAATTTGAAGAACGATATAAAACAGCTATAGCAGAGCTTAAATCAAAATATCCTGACAAGTTCAAAAACTATGTCATGATGTTGCCGTTTTATGATAGTTCATTTAATCAAACTGGCTTTTATTGGTTTAACTGTGATAATTCCAATAATTTTGAAGTTTATGAAAAAAACAAATCTTATTACATTAAAAATACTGATAGCAAGTCTTTTACATGTTATCGTATTTTCTTAAATAATCGTACGAGTTTATTCAGTAATTTATATGTAAATGGTACATCTTCATCAGATAATTTTGATTATGCTCTTTCATGGCAGATTTATGATACAAACTGTAACGTAAAATTTGGTGACAAGTATGAATTTGGTAAACCTAAATCTGAAGTTCCTGCTCCGTTTTCTGTTACATATAGTCCTGACCTGAAACTTAATCTTAAACGTAAAACTTCTGATTATGAAACAAAGTCTATTGATGTTACATTGACTCTTAATCAAGATTATCTTGATTGGTATATTAGGCGCTATGCTGAAATGAAATTAAATGTTGAAGTTGGAAAACTTGATAGTGAAAGTATTGAAGCTATTCTTGGTACAAAAAATCTTGCAGAAGTTTTTGATTTAACAGGCTGTGGTAAATCTAAGTGTATTTATTTTATATCTCTTTCAGAACCCTCTAAACCTCTTAGAACTGTTACACAAAACAGTGTATATACATATCTATCTCAACAACGTTATAGTATTGTTGATAAAGATAATGGAGATATAGACGGCTCAACTAGTACGGCTGTTTATGCTAATGGTTTGTATCCGTACTTTACTGTAGATTTTAAAGAATATTTCAAACATACAATGCAATCTGATATTGCTTCTGAAAATTGCTCTTATAAAAAATATCAGGCTGTTATAAAGAATTTGCCTACTTATCAGCTTTCTATACCTCTTGAAAATATAGATGCAGAAAAGTTTGAAGTTATATCCGTTCTTAATTCTATCCTTACTTGTGAAACTTTATTCCCTACTGAAAGCGGTCAATCTGTTTTTGATGATAGTTTTAAATCAGTTTATAGCGTTGATAGAGGTCCTAAAGGTGTTTCCTTTAATAATATAGATTATGTTGATGTTGATAAATGGGATACTGATGATACTGGTTATCTTGACTATTTTTCAAAATCTGATTGTTATTTTGTTTATACTGCTAAATTTAGTTTTGATAGTTATCCGAAATATGTTCCGCTTAAAGACGGCAAGGGCAATGATATTGATATGATTAAAACTAACCCTTTTGATTATTCAATGCACCCTGTTAAACCTGGTACTTATCAATCAGTAAATAAAGACGGTACTTTATCAGAAGAACGCACACTTGAAGAACAGAAGAAGCATGATAAAGATAATACTTTTTCTAAAAATTTTGCTAGTGTTGATTATACTGACTTTTCATCTATTTTTTCAACCTCTAGTTCATACTTTGAGTTTTTAACTGCTTCAATCCGTATTCTTCCTGATTGGTTTATTGCTACTTTTACAGCATGGTTTGTTACATTTCTCACACTTGCACTTATTAAGTATGTCATTCAATAAGGGGGTATATTATGCGTGTAGTTGCTATTCTTGTATCTGCTATATTGTTTTATCTTATCCCTGACGCTGTTCTTGAAACTATTTTTTCAACTGGCTTTACTGCCTGTCGTAACATTTCTCAGTATATTTTTAATGCTGTTTCTAATCTTATTAAATAAGGTGGTGTGTATGGATATTATTTATGCTTTCAAAGCTATCTTTTATAATTTAACTCTCTGTATGTCTTATACTTTTGATTTTGGCTCTTATACTTTTTCTCTTGGTTCTGTTATTGTCGGCAGTATGGTTTTATCTTGTTCTGCTGCTTTTGTTATATATCTTTTAAAACGTTAGGAGTAATTATAATGGTTAATATAATATGTTTTGTCCTTGCCGTATTGATGATTTTTTCACTTGTATGGCTCGTTAGGAGGTAGAAAAAATGCTTAACTTGGTTTTGTTTATACTCGCTGTCTGTTTTTTGGTTTGTACTATAAGTGGTGTTATAGGTTTCTTCACTGACCTTAGAAACTTTAAAGCTGAACACGAGTTCAGCGGAAACAGAAAACAGCTTATTGATTTTTTGATGTTCGGTGAAGATGTTGAAATAAAAGCCGTTCCTGCGGTTGAAACTGATGATTGTGAGGTGAACGATAATGAAAGTACACATAGTTTTTGATGAAAACAATCCGTTTTATCAGTTGCTCAAGCTTATGGGCTGTGACCTCTCGCAAGAAGTCATGAATAGATATGACGCTTTGCTTCTCGGCATGGCATTTATATTCGCTGTGGTTATGCTCTGTATCTTCTGTAAGTTTTTTTATAATGTGATGATACGCATGACACGTTGTGCAAGTGCTGTGTAGGTGATTTGTTATGATTATATTTGACTACATAAAACAAATACCACCCTTTATCACCTATGAGGTATATGACCACCTTTTCGGTGCATACTTCAACAACTCCGCTATCTTTCAAGGTTGGGGCATACACCTCTATACCGGTAAATTCGGCACCGGTAAAACGTCAACCCTCGCTCAGATAGCATATAACTATTGCGTGCGTTATCCTCAGTTGTCGATACTTACAAATATCAATCTTCAAAACTTCCCTGAGTGGACGAATATATATAAGCTTAATTCAGCACAAGATATCCTGCACGCTCCTAAAAATTGCATTGTGGTGATTGATGAGATAGGTACTATCTTTAATTCTCGTGATTTCTCTGGTGGCAAGCGTGCTGTTCCAAAACCTCTTTTTCAGCATTTATGTCAATGCCGTAAGCGTAAGATGATGATATTAGCTACTGTTCAGCGTTTTAATCTGCTTGATAAACAGATACGTGATATAACGGCTACTGTGTCAACGTGCCGTGCTACATTCCGTCACCCTTATACACGTCTTATTAAGGTCAAGACCTATGATATAGACGAGTATGAAGCGTATACGGAGAATAAGTCATATATGCCGAAAAAGCTTTACAGCCGTTTGTATTTGCAGACTAATCAGAGCCGACAGCTATATGATACTTCTCAGCTTGTAGATAATATGCTTGATAAGGAGTATATCAGCGACACGGAAATACTTGCTAATCGTGGTGTAGATGTCACAAGTGACATAATGCACGATAGAAAGACAAGTAGAAGCCTGCGAAAAAGGCGTGGCGTATAGCCACGAGCGACCGCAGGGGCGAGCGCTTGCGCCGCCCTGCGGTGCGTGTGGCTATTACTTGATATTAGCCACAAAAAGCACTCACCTAATAAATGGGAGTTGATATAAATGTCCCTAAAAACGTCCTCTAAAGAGGTCAAGTGCAATACAAAGATAAAGGAATATCGTGACGGCAGTTACACTATAACACGTTCTGATCGACACATATTTAAAGACCCTGCATTTGAGTTTCACTGCAAGCATGAGCATAGTATTGACGAACGTTCAAGACAAGAGCAACTTAAAAAGGCTCGTGAAAATTACATATGTTATTTTGAGTATGAGGACGAAAACGGAAACATAATGTTTGATATGCTTGATACTCGTAAGTTTAAAGATAAGCAGTCACAAAGCGGTGAAGTTCGTTCCGATAGTGTTCAAAGAGCAAAGCAAAGTATCTTTGATATAGTTTATCAAAATGATTGGAAATACTTCCTTACTATTACCTTTAATGGTGATAACCTTGACCGCACAAACCCTAAAGAAGTCATAAAGCCTTTGAAAAAATGGCTTGAAAATGCAGTTAGTAGAAAAGGGCTTAAATATATCTTAGTTCCTGAGTATCACAAAAAAGGCGGTATTCATTGCCACGCTCTTATAAACGATTGTGACTTTAAGTTCGTAGATAGTGGTACACGTCTTGTTAAGGGTCATGACAAGCCCCTTAAAATAGATACTATAAAGCGTCTGCATATATGTGATAAACTCGGCTGTGATATATCTGATTTGCCTGTTGTGTATAATGTTTCTGATTGGAAATATGGATTTTCAACCGCTATTCAGACTTACGGTCAGATGTCAAACCTAGCTTTCTATGTCACTAAGTACATAACAAAGGACGTAAAAAAGATTTTTGGCAAGTTCTTTTGGAGTAGCAAGAACATTGTCCGTAAAACTAAAGAGATTTATTGCAATTCAGAATTTAATGACGATTTACCGATAGTTTCTCCCCCTCGTGCTAATGTCTGTTATCAGTATGAAAGTAGTTTCACCTTTTCAAGTCAGGTCGAAAAGAACTGCAATGATATACTTCAATATCTTAAAGAGAATGGAAATGATGATGTCCTATGATTTTTAAAGAATGGTTTGAGATGTTCTATAACGCATACTGCGTTGATGTGATAGCCTATGATTGCTATAAGGACTATTACTATATAAATCAAAAACACTTCGGTTATATAGCCGATATGGAGCTTACAGAGGTCAAGCCTATTGATATTCAGAATTGTCTTAAATCCACTCTATCTTACAGTAATGACCGCCAAAGACGTTCATATTTCTTACTTAAACGTGTTTTCCGTGAAGCTATAGTTAATGGTTATTGTGACAAAAACCCTTGCGACTATGTTAAACCTCCAAAACGTATAAAAAAAGAAGCTGAATATTTCAGCCCCGATAATCTCGTACATCTTTTTGATGATGATAGTAGAGTTTGCAGAATGTTTCAGCTTGACTTGTGGACAGGTCTCCGCCGTGGTGAACTTCTCGCCCTTAATTGGGATAACATTGACCTTGATAATAGATATCTTAAAGTCTGTCAGACACTCGTACATACTTCATGCGGTGATAGGATTGTACAGACCACAAAATCTCGCCGTGATAGGCTTATCCCCTTGCATAGTAATGCAATAGCTATTCTTCATCAGATACGCTCTCAGGACGTCTCAGACGGCTTTCTGTTCGTTTCACCCTTAACACATACAGTAATATCCCTTAGACGTTATAACAGGCTCTACAGAGCGTTCTATGAGCAACAGAAAACAAAGTACCCTGATTTACAGTATCTCACCCCGCACAAGCTTAGACATAGCTATGCAACGTATCTTATTCAGTGCGGTGCAGATATCGAAACCCTCAGAGCATTGCTCGGACACGTTGATATAACAACTACCCAGCGTTATGTACATAGCAATTTCAGTCAAATGTGCAAAGCTGTGAATAATCTCAAATTTGAATAATATATTATATTAATTAGAAAGATGTGATTTTATGGTTTTTATCCCTATTATTTTATTTTTGCTTTTGATTTTAGTTCTTATTCTCATTTTCGTTGATGTTTTTCTTTTCTATGGTGATAATCTTGATACCCTGTTACTTTTGGCTTTTTTGTTAGCTTATATAAATCCTTTAATTGTCTGTGTGTTTTATAAATAATGAGTTACATAGAATAATCTCAAATTTGAATAATAAAGGAGTTTTTAAAATGAAAAGTAAATTTTATACGGAGCAAAAACACAAAGAAACTATGAATTCCGTTGATATGCTCAAAGGTTCTATAAATCGTATGTGCGTTACTGATGATTTGAATGAACTACGTCATTGTCTGATGAATTCAATGTGTAGCTTGTCTGAATTATATGTTGTTGAGCGTGAAAAACTCAAAGAGCGCTTTTCTCAGAATACGCAAAAGCAGGAAGAAGATTAATCTTCTTCCTGCATATCCTTTTCGAGTAGTTCAATTATAAGTGCGTTCAGGCTCTTGCCCTTGCGTTCTGCATGGGCTTTGTAGACTTCACGCTTTCCTTTTGGCACTCGTACCTTGATATCGTCAAGCTTATTTTTCATGTACTTTGCAGTTGCTTTTTTTTGTGCTTCTGAATATGCCATAATATCACCGCCTTTACTGATATTATACTACATTTTATATATGTGTACAATATACATAATGCACAATATGTACCCTATATATTTGTTTATTTTATCAATTGATATATTGTACCCGATATGCTATAATATATATAGTGAAAGAGATAAAGGTAACTTTCACAGCGGAGGAAATTGAAAGGAGTGAGGATAATGCAGAATATGCCGACAGCTACAGAACTTGCGATAAAGTATGCAAAGCGTGAACAGCTTAGAATTATAATAGACAAGGCTCTGAACATTCATGCTGATTGCGAATATGAGGCTTTATCAAAGCTGATTAACGAACTCAAACAAATGCTTGAAGAAGCATAAAAAAATGTAGTCGGCAATCTGTCAAAATACACCGACTACATATTCACACACAAACTCGGATATCCTCCGCTTTGTAAATCCGAGTATAACACAAATTTTACTAAATGTCAAGTTGAAAGGGTTGATTAAAATGAAAAAACTAAATTTATATCGTGTTGATTTTGATATTAAAAAATTCGGTGAACATCATTATTTTTACTATTGCTACGCTCATAATGCTAAAGAAGCTCGCTCTTTTGCTGAAAATGCTTGGTATTCTTATAATACGTCACATATGTTTCATATATCTGTTTCTCGTGAGCTTAACAGCTCTATTGTATATAATTTTTGTAACTTTTATCTTGTTCGTGATTATTAACAATTCTAGGGGGTTGACTGTTTCAGCCCCACTCCATTAATCAAATTTGAAAGGATTGTTGAAAATGACTATTGAACATATGAAAAATATCGCAAAAGAAAAAATGAACAAAGAAATAGCATTTCTTTCTGATAAGTTGACTTCAGGCTCTGAGGTTCGTGCTACTTTGTTTGCTTTTTTTCTTGTTGACCTTTTTTCTATTGATGAATATCGGTATTATCTTGAACTTATCCGCCAAGCTGAAAAATTTTAATGAAATTGAAAAGGCTGTTGCAATTGCAACAGCCTTTTGTATTGGTCGGAGTGACCTGATTTGAACAGGCGACCTCTACCACCCCAAGGTAGCGCGCTACCAATCTGCGCCACACCCCGACAACGTATATATTATACCCGATTTGGATACAATAGTCAAGAGTTTTCAGTCAAAATAAAAAAATTGCAAAAAAGGTATTGACATTCACATTCATTTGTGATATAATAAATAAGCACTCAAGAGAGAGCACAAAAAATATCGCGGGATGGAGCAGTTCGGTAGCTCGTCGGGCTCATAACCCGAAGGTCGTTGGTTCAAATCCAGCTCCCGCAACCAACAAAGAGAAGTCTTGAAAAAAGGCTTCTCTTTATTTTATTTACACGAATAATAATCAGAAATTATTCTGAGAATTAAGTATGCCGAACTTTTCACAAGTACGGCAAGAAAGCTCAAAGAGCCTATCATGAAGGGCACAGTGAAATTGATAATCAAGAGAAAGATCTCTCCGCAACTCACCGAGGGTGTATTCTATTTTCCCATACAAAAGAAAAGCATCAAATATATTAATTACTTCACGATATTCACGATAAAGGTGAAGATACTCACGAACATAGTAGTTTGAAATAGTCATTTTTAGCAATCCTTTCATATTTGATTAATGGGGTGAGGCTGAAACAGTCAACCCCTAGAACTGTTAATAATCACGAACAAGATAAAAGTTACAAAGATTATATACAATAGAGCTGTTAAGCTCACGAGAAACAGAAATATGAAACATATGTGACACATTATAAGAATACCATTCATTTTCAGCAAATGAACGAGCCTGCTTTGCATTGTGAGCGTAGCAGTAGTAAAAATAATGATGTTCACCGAATTTTTTTATGTCAAAATCAACACGATATAAAATAAGTTTTTTCATTTTAAACACCCTTTCTGCGGTTTATGGGTTATCCGCTTTCCCTTTGTCTGTATACATTATACCATATTGCTAGCAATATATCAATAGGCATTTTGCATGAAATTTGCTAGCATTATATGTTGAAATTGTATATTGATAGCATTATAATTATATGATATAATAGAGCAAAGAGGTGATAACATGGTAAGCGAAGCACAAAAGAAAGCCACAAGCAAATATATTTCAAAAGCATATGACCAAGTATCTTTACGAATGCCAAAGGGCAAACGAGAAGAATACAAAGCCCATGCAGAACGGCAAGGCAAGAGCCTGAACGCCCTTATAATTGAACTACTCGAAAAAGATATGCAGGAGCATTAAGCCCCTGCATTTTTTTATTAATCATTTTCCTGCTGTTTTGCATAATCTCTCATAAATTGAGGGGCGGAACAATTTTCACAAACAGTTGAATCCGTAAAATGATAAACACATTCATCACAATAACCATAACAGCCGCACTCAAAAAAACCGCATTTCTTATTATCACACTTACCGAAATCAGTATTTTCCTTACACCAAAAATTAAACTCTTTCATTTTCAACATTCCTTTCAAAATTCTCAATAATCATTTCAAGAACATAGCTCACATAAAGCAGAAACACCCCTGAATAAGCCGTAAGTGCTACACTCATAAGTTATCACCCTTATAAGGTGAAAGCTTATAGCCTATCGTTTTCGACATCTGAGCTTTATTCTCAACCGATACATGAGTATATGTATCAGCAGTAAGCTTGTATGTACTGTGACCGAGCCACTCCGAAACCTCTTTCATACTGAAACCGCTGTTAAGCATAAGCGTTGCATTGCTGTGTCTAAGGTCATGTATGCGAATTTTAGGCAAATCGTTCTTGCGGAGCAAGTCTTGAAAGGCGTGCAGTACATAATCATAGTGAAGCGGTACACCCTCAGCGTTCACGCACACATAATTCCTTGCCTTGCACAGTGGAGCTTGTCTGCTATAAAGCTTATGCAAGTAGTCAAGTTGTTCATCACTAAGAGGAAACTCACGGCGTGATTTTACTGTTTTCATTCTCTTGTTTTGACTTTCGACCCAGTGTCCGGACTTATAGTCTTTTATCCTAGTTCTTGTTTCACGGATATAAAGACAACGCCCGAGGAAGTCAACATTCTCCCACCGCAAACCGAGTATCTCAGACTTGCGAAGTCCAAACCACACAGCGAGATACACAAAGCTTTCTATCTGAGTACCATAAGCCGCACGCAGGAGCTTCAAGAGCTGTTCTTCTGTATAGTATGACATTTCATTTTCAACCTTTCTAGGAAGCGAAAAAGCCGTGTAAGGGTTTTTGCTTATAAAATCGTTCTTATATGCGTAATTCAGACACGCACGCATGACTTCATGATGTTTACGGAGCGTATTCACAGAAAGCCTTGTATCATGCAGTATGTGCCTTTGATAGCCCTCTATGTGCATAGGCTTAACGTCAATAAGCCTAAGTCCTTTGCTCTTGAAATAAGGGTAAAGGTATTTTGTTATGATACCTACATAGCCATCATAAGTTGACGGAGATTTTCTGTAACACGTTTCATTATTCCATACTATGATATAGTCACAGAACAATATTTTATCCGTGTCAATGTTTTCAATGCTCATTATCATTTTGCCAAGGTCCTTTCCTGATGATAGTTGTTATAGATTTTTACCTTTGTCACGTTATCAAGCTGATGAAAGACGGCTCTTGAAAGTCTGTGCTTGCGGAGATATTCAAGGAAACTTTTTGATTCAGTTGCAGGCGAAGTATTACGTAAAGCCCTAACAATATCAGAATTGCAATCGTTATTATAAAAGCTTTCAAGTATTTGTTGCTGAACATTTTCAGACAATGACAAATAATGATTATAACTAATCCTGCAAGTATCAGATAGAAAACGTTGAAAAGCAATAAGCATTTCATCATTCATTTAGTTCACTCCTTTCAAAATAATCATCATATTCCTTGCGGTATTCGTCAGAGTAAATATAATCAAGGAAATCTGCAATATTATCAAACCTAGCTGAAACTTCTTCAAAGTTCGGTATGATATTTACATTTGTGTTGTATTTATACTGATTAGAGGTATAAGGTTTTGTGATAGCCGACTTTGAAACGCTATCAAAATCGGTATTACTGTATATAATCTGAGGATCACGATTACAATTCCGACTGCTCCAATAATACTTGCCGAATATCTTATTATTGCCCTTTGTAATATATTTTGTGATATAGAACGCAAGAGCCGCCGAATTATTTTCCACAGGAATAGCCGTGGAAAAGCCGTATTTCCATTCAGGGATATTATACACAACGTTTCTAACGTGCAAGTTCTTTTCCTCAATAGTCTTTAATGTAACAGGCTTGTTATATCCAGTTACAAGCCTTGTGCCTGAATCGACCATATCAAAGCAATCATTGATAAGAGCGTGGCAATGTATACCGCCGTTTTTATGCCTTTCAGGAATGAGCAAGTATTTCATATCTTTCCGCTTGACCTGATTTTCAAGCCACCGCCTAAGTTTTTTCTTAACAAAATCAGCATTAGAAAAATCGTATTCACTACCATTGAAAGTAATAGTGAGAAAATACGCCCACTCATTTGAAAAGGCTATATCAAAGACCTTGTCTTTTGCACGCTTTAATATATCCGTCCGTTCCCCTCTTTCCTCTTTTGAAACCTTTGCAGGTTTTTTGATTATATCAAACATATCTGTTTGAGTATCTTCTTCCTGCTGAGATTTCTCAAATTTCTCCCATTTTCGTTTAAGCTGTAATATTTCTTGATTTTGCTGATATTCTTCAAGGTTTTTGTCAACGAATATGTAATTGTTGCAATAAGTTGTTGTCGAAGAGCCGTCAGCGTAGATTTTTGTTTTAGTATTTTTTAAAACGACCTCAGGGGGTAAATCATAAAAATTTGCCATTTTCCCACCGCCATTTTAGTTTTTGACGGAAATTTGCGGTTATTATCAAGTATATAACCGCAAATTTCTAAGCTTGCAAGCTGTTCGCCACGGCGCACGCAGGAGCGTGCGCACGTGGCTGAATCAATCTTGCATAGCTTTTAAAATTCTGCTTGCTATTTTCTCTTGCTCACTTGTGCGCCCGATTTTCAGCCCCTTAACGATTTCTTCCGTGTCATAAAGCGACCTTAATTCATCAGTGGCGCAAAATGTTTCTTTCCATTCTTTCGGACGTTTTCTCGTTCCTGCACTGCCCTGCTCTCCATTAATGAGATAATTTTCTTTTGTATAGCATTTATTGACGATAAGGCGTGAATTGAAATACGCCTTACAATCTATGATATAATTGACCTGCTCACGAATTATTTTTGTACACCTTTTCCACTCCTGAGCCGACCCCCATATACACTTGTGTAAATGCCGTTGCAGTGAGATATATTCGAGAAGCTCGTCCGGAGCATCTTTCCATGATTGAGAATTAAGAGTCAGGTGCATTTCATCGAACAGAAACAGCACGCCTTGATTAACACCGTTTTCGTCAATATTCTCAACGTTCAAGATATCTTCCCAACAATCAAAAAATCTGTCAGCCACTTCAGTATGAAAGTTAGCACAGATAAGCACTTTCGGAAATCTACTCTTGACCTCTTGCGCACGTTTCACCATGCTTATAGTTTTACCTCGACCGCCTAAGCCGTTATAGAGATACAGCCCATACATATTGAACGGAACTTCTTCACCTTTAAGCCGCTTTCTAATAGTCTTGAAAGTGTCCTTTACCGATAGAGGGAACGCATGAAGCACAGGCGTACCAAACAGCATAAGAAGCACGATAACACCCACCACAACGCTTCCCAAGGCGAGAGGTATAAGCATAGCTTTCCAATTGATATTAGCAAATGCCGACCACATTATAAAAGCCCCCTTACAAAGTTCACAAGTGCAGATACAAGCAGAAGTCCGAGAACAAAGAAAATGCTCTCAAACATCAATTCAAGATTTAAGAATTGGTTAAGCTGATACAGAAAAGAAATCATATCCCTAAGAGCTGAATAAGCTTCATCACTTATTGAGAATGACTTAAAGAACGGCAGACTAAAGAACAGCTCTACTATTTTCGCAGTTATCATTATTCTCCCTCACTTTCACTAGATTCATGGAGCTGTATTCCGAAGCAACGGAACAAAGCCTTAATTGTCGCATAGATACAGATAGCGTACATTGCTATAGTTGAAGCATTGAACAGCGCACTCTTAAGCTCGTTCGGAGCGGAGTTCATATTAAAATCAAAGTCCTTTCCGAAAAGTGTAAACGTAACTGAATTTGATGATGATTGCTTACCCTGCTGAAAAGCTTTTCTCAACTTTGCATAAGCAGGAAACTTGCTTTCTATAGCCACATTCAAATCTTTTGAGTTAGGTACAAAAAGATAGGTCACGAGCTTCTTCAAGTCGACCACGAGATTATACAGTGCAATGCCGATATTTTTAACGATAGTCCACAAACACTTGCCGAGCCACTCAAAAATGCCTAAGAAGTTGAAGAATACAAATTTCAAAGCCGCCCAAAGCCAACGGAAGAATCCTGTGAAAGCGTTCCACAGAAATTCAACAACCGCTTTTACAAAGTCTGCTATGCCGTCCAAGTCATGAAACATATCAAAATTAACGTAATCCCTTATATCAGGAAAATCAGTATCTATATAATCAGACAATGACGGAAATTCTTCATAGTCTTTCTTTTCGCTGAAAGGCTCTTTCTTGTGACTATCTACAGTATCAACAAGACTGTACTCATAACTTGCGGCGCAAAATCTATCCTTATATAACGCTTCATCACCCTTGCCCTTAGCCACTATCAAGAAGAAATAAAGCTTGCCCGTATTTTCAATATCTTTGTTACTGTTATACCGCATAATGCCGTCACGCATAACATTAAGAGGGATTGAGCCATGCAAAGGGTTTTCTTTCGTGAAATCTCCCGAAGTGTCCATAGGGAGATAGTACCAGCCGTCAGAGTTTGGATAATCCCATTCTGATTGATTAGACACAGCAATGTTTACGTTGTATACATCATTATCATTTTTCGGTTCAAAATCAAACAAAAATTTTTTGCTATCTTCATCATAAGTAATAGAAGCCTTATATGGTTTATTGCCTGAATACTCTAATTTTTCGCCGTCATTTGTAATAGTAATATTAGTGTCAATAATGTGCCAAGCACCAGCAGAACTATTTTCATTTAAATAAATTTCCTGTGTAGAATCAAAGAAAGTAGGAGATTGTGACGATGAAGTAGAAATAGTATACCGATCATCATCCCAAGAAGTATAGTCCCATTTATCATAATAACAATATATTTCAGGAGAAAACCGAGATATATTAAATTTGCCATTAGTTGCACTAATAGTATCTGTAGGAAACGAAATAAGAGTAATAATAATACCATACTCGTTCGGTGCATACCAATATGCTATATAATTCTTATCGTCTAATGTACCACCTTGTGCTTTTACTCTATCCACCATAGTAGATACAACTTTAAGAATATGAGCTTGTTCTGAAATAACGTCCATTACATCATCAGAAGAAGCAAAAGCAGGCATCACGCAAGCCGAACACATCACGATAAGGACAAGCACTAATGACAGCGTTACTTTAAGTTTTCTATTTATCATAATTCCCCCTTAAAAATTTGCATAATAAAAGGGCAGTTCACTGAATGAACTGCCCTCGTTGCTGTCAGGCTTACGCCTTTACGTACTTTTTGAACATTCTGATAGCAATGCCGATTACAGTTGTCAGAGTTATCACAGGGATAAGAGCGACGATAGAATCGGAAATGCCCTGAATAGCAGAGTTAGCGAACTGTGTCATAACTTCACCGACATTTACGAGAGTATTGCCACCTTCTGCAGTTGTAGAAACAGGATTCATTAACACATTCTCCTTTCTTAATTAATTAAGCTATATATCCACTTGCCAAACTTGATGACAAGATAAATACCGATAGATATTGTTATCAAAAAGCATATAGTGCCTAAATATGAAATTGTAATATTTTGATTATTGATTATAGTGTGCTGATTTTCGATAACAGCCGACATATTATATTCGTCAGTCTGCTCAGAGGTAGAAACAGACGATAAATCAATCTGTGAAGAAGTGACATCATTCAACGCCCACAACCTCAATTCCCTGAGCCTGTCGCTCCAGTTCTTTAACACGGAACTGCAGTTTAGAAATTTCTTTATTTTTCTTATCAATTGCCTTAAAGCAACGAGTAAGGCAATAAAACAGGGCAAGCGCCACCACCAAGCAAAAATAAAGTGCGTATACTGTCATGTTCAAGCCCCCTTAGATAATGACCGCTTCAAGCTTCTTCTTATCGTTGTAGAAATACTGGATTTCCGTTCCGACAAGTTCTCCGATATCTTTCATAGACACATCTTTGCCGAACACGTTTCCTCTTTCGCTCCAAGCACACTTGCAATCATTGGCGATAGTGTAGCCCACGCCCTGAACGAAGTTTGAATCGTCCGCAAGTTTATTTTCTATAGGCTTCTGCACCTGAAGCACCAAGTTGTCATAGTCGATTGATTTTCCGTTATCGTCCGTAAATGTACCTTTCTTGTGGATTGCTCCTATAAGTATTCCTCTCATGTTTTTTCCTTTCTGCGGTTGAGGTTATCCGCTCACCTTTACTTGTTGTGTACATTCATTTGTATGTACCATGATTATATTATACATACTTTTGAATGTATGTCAATACATTTGAACAAATGTGTGTTATAATTTGTAGAGATTAACAAACAAAGAGGAGGAATGTTGTGTATATTTATCAAAGATTAAAAGATTTACGAGAGGACAACGAGTGCAAGCAATCAGAAATTGCAGAGCTTTTACAAATTTCACAGCAACAATACAGTATGTACGAAAAGGGCAAAAGGGAGATACCCTTACACCTGATAATTATACTTGCGAGATATTACAAAGTAAGCTTAGACTACATCACAGGTTTGACGAATGACAAACGGGGTGTAGGTTATAAGGACGAAACCAACAGCAAGTACAACATAACACAAAATAACAGCCCTAAGGCTGTTATCAAAATCAAGGAGGAAAAGTAATGGAAGCAGCATTAGCAACATTTACAGTTTGGTTTATAATAGGATTAATCGTATTTATTCTAATCATTGTAGCGATCATAGGCACATGGTTTGAAGCCCGTGAAATGCGCAAGGAACTGGAGCAGGTCAACGCATACCTTGCAACGCTCAATGACAACTTGATTATAGGTTTTCAGAACAACGACCGCCAAAGCCGCAACTTCTGAGAGCCTGCCGCCCTCGTTCCTGCTTTTCTGCACTGTGCTGTCGCCCCTGCCGTGCTGTTTCACCCTTGTGGAGCTTGTGCGCTCCCCCTGCACTGTGCTGTCGCCCCTGACGTGCTGTTTCTCCCTTGTGGAACTTGTGCGCTCCCCCTGCGCTGTGCTGTCGCACCTGCCGTGCTGTTTCTCCCTTGTGGAGTTTGTGTGCTCCCCCTGCACTGTGCTTGGTGCGAACTGCGTTCGCAATAAAGGGGGATTCTTGAGCGGCGTTCCCCTCTTTTTGGAGCATTGAAAGCATTGAAAACATTGAGAGTGTTGAAAAATCATAGATTTTCCAACACTCCCAACATTTCCAACACTTCCAATACCCCAAAAATTCACCCCCTAGCCGCTCGCATGATAGATTTCACAGATATATCGCTCAGCTCTTTTTCTTTTCTTTGAATGTGCGTTGCTTTTCTCGGGGCTTTTTCTTTGTGGTTTTGTCCGCTGTTTGTTTGTGTTTTTGTTTTCTTTTTCCGTGTTTTTTTATTTTTGCTCTTGTGGAGCTTGCCTTGTGTCGCTTGTCGCTCCATGTGAGGGCTTGTGACTGCTTCCGTGAGTAGTTTTCACTCGTTGCTTATCACTTCTCCACGGGGCTAATAGTTGCTCTTGCGAGGGGCTTCACTCATGCCGTTCACCGCTTGTCAGTTCTCATAACCCGAAGGTCGTTGGTTCAAATCCAGCTCCCGCAACCATATTGGTGATACCAAATGGATACTCACCTTAAAAAGCCCGTGTTTACGGGCTTTTTTGATATTTAGAAAACAAAAAATTTTAATGTAAAACCGTGGATGCTTTTCACCAGTTTTCACGAAAAAAAGGGAGTCGAACCCTACACAACAAAAAATATCGAACATAACGGCAGACTTTGAGTATATTTTGCTCTAAGCCTGCCGATTTTTTATGAAAAAACATTCACAAAGTTTAGAAGGCTGTTTTGTCAAATATCACGAAATGTGATAAACGACAAAGCGGTCTTTTTTTATTTCAAAGAAGGCTTGATAACAAATATACTATAAAAAGGGAATCTAAAACGACTGGAGGTGATCAAGTAAAAAATGAACAGCAGTCAGACCGAGGACATGACCGAAGAACCCGATATGGGAATGACGATGTGAGGTGTAATATGATTTACAACGAAAAGAAAGTAGAAACGCTTAGACAGAGATATCCCGAAGGAACTCGGATATGCCTTGACAGTATGGATAACGATCCCCGTCCGATTCCACCAGGTACTAAAGGCATAGTTCAATTTGTGGACGATGCGGGTACTCTGCACTGTAAATTTGATAACGGAAGAACGCTTGGGGTTATCCCCGATGTGGATCAGTTCCATAAAATCGATCAGGAACAAGCTCAGACAGACGAGCAAGCAGAAGAAAATGCTCTGAATGACGAAATTACAGAAACAGAGGAAATTGAAGAATCCGAAGAAATGGAAATGTCAATGTAACGGTTAAGTTTTGAAAAAGACTTAGCCGTTTTTTTATTACACAAACAAGAAAGGATCGGTGGTAAATGATAAAATATTTCGATATCTTTGCAGGTATCGGCGGATTTCGCTCAGGACTTGAAAAAGCAGGCGGATTCAAGTGCGTCGGTTACTGCGAGATAGATAAGTATGCAAAGAAAGCCTATGAAACTTTGTATGATACAGAAGGTGAGGTGTTTTATGATGACGCAAGAAAAATCGACCCAAACAAGCTGCCCGATCTCGACCTTATATGCGGAGGATTCCCTTGTCAAAGCTTTTCAATCGCTGGAAAACGAAAAGGATTCAGCGATACCCGAGGGACTCTCTTCTTTGAGATCGCCAGGATTGCCGCCATTAAAAAACCTAAGTATCTGCTCCTTGAAAATGTTCCCGGACTGCTATCACATAACGAAGGCAGGACGTTTGCGACCATCCTTAGTACGTTGGATGAATTGGGGTACGATGTCGTATGGGAAGTGCTTAACAGCGCAGATTTTGGTGTTCCCCAATCCAGAAAAAGAGTGTATATTATCGGATTTCATAGAGAAAAGTGTTCCGGAAAAGTATTGTCTTTCACAGATGCAAATCCAAAAACTCTTGTCAAAAGAATTTCAGGCAGAGAGGGAAACAGGGTATATTCAGCCGACGGACTGAGCATAACCCTTACAAGTCAGGCTGGCGGTTTTGGAGGAAAAACAGGTCTTTATGAGATAATCGGTCTGCCGATAAAATCAAAAACTAAGTCAGGCTATCAGATAGCTCTGCCCGGCGACAGTATTGATCTCGCCTACCCTAACATTAATTCAAGACGAGGACGTGTAGGTCACGATGTAGCACACACGCTGACAACAAGCTGTAATCAGGGATATTACGCTATGTGTATCGATATGAATCCCGAACCGAAAGTTACAGAGCTTGCGAGGTGCATAACGTCAAGGCAGGACAGCGGTATAGGTCACCATAAAGGAGAAAAGTCGGGGGTGATCGTGATTAGCGATCCGATTGCGGTGCTTACTCCCGAAAAGGAGAAAGTTCGTCAGCAAGGGCGAAGATTTAAACTTCCAAACGAGCCGATGTTTACGATAACTGTCACCGATAAACACGGGGTGATCTACTGCGGATATATCCGCAGGCTCATGCCTTTGGAATGCTGGCGTTTGCAGGGGTTTACAGACGAGCAGTTCAACAAGGTGGCGGCAACCGGAATGTCAGACGCACAGCTTTACAAGCAGGCAGGAAATTCAATTACGGTAAATGTGGTTGAAGCTATTGCAAGAAATTTACTGAAATTTGACGAGGAGGAAAACGCAAATGAAGAATATGATAAAAATATTTGAAAATGACGAATTCGGAAAAGTGAGAACAGTCATTAAGGACGGCGAACCGTGGCTTGTAGGAAAAGATGTTGCGAAATGTTTATAGAAAACTACCTCCCGTTTCTCGACGAGCCGTACCGTGACCTGTTCCGAATTCAAATGACGATCATAGGAAAGCTGAACGAGCGTATCCGTCACGATCAGCCGCTGGTGGAGTTTGCGAATCAGGTGTCAAATACCGATAATCTTATCGACATGAACGCAATGGCAAAGCTTGCGAGAGCGGAAAATATCCCCGTCGGCAGAAACAAGCTTTACGGCTGGCTGAAAGGAAAAGGTGTGCTTATGGCAAACAATCTGCCGTATCAGGCTTTTATCGACCGCGGATATTTTTCCGTAAAGGAGTCGGTGTTTGAAACTGCGACTATGACAAAGACTTATCAGCAGACGTTTGTTACGGGCAGGGGGCAGCAGTTCGTCATAAATTTGCTGAAGAAATATTATGGGAAGGAGGTTTTGCAATAATGGAGATAATAAGCGTTACTTTACACGATCTGAGAAAAATGAATAACAGCGAGGCTCTTATCCTGCAAGGCTGCGGCGGCGACCTTAAAGAATGGGTTGACGGCATAAACGATATGCTGACGGAAAGCGGAATATTGCAGAACGAAAGTCAATTTGAAAAAGCATATACTTTTAAAAATGAAAATCTGACTTGTCTGCTGTTTCCGTTTGATGACGTTCAGCTTGATGTCGGTAAACTTGCGATGTGGAGATTGCAGACTCACGAGCAGTTCGGCGGTACATGGCTTTCCGATTATGTTCCAAACAGACTTGGCGGTTTTGTTTCAGAAAATGAACAAAAACAGAATGAAGATTGCAGTCCTAAGGAAGAAACCGAAGATTTAGGAATGGAGATGATGTAATGACGTATTTATTCATAGGAATGATAATCGGAGGGGTTATCGGATTGACGGTCGGCAGTCTTGCTGCGGCTTTTAAGGCAGCGGAAAAAGAGATCGCACGTCTGGACAAGGAGGTAAGTGATGCACACAAACAGAATTAAAGCTAAAGTTGACTTCAAGTTCTGCCTCGGCAGTATTCCAGCAATGCTGAGAGCCACAAAGCCCGTACTTTCGGAAAGGCAGTACAAGGAGCTGTGTAACGAGGTCAATAAAGCTGACGGCTATCTTGAACAGAAACGTATTATTTTTTCATATGTTGACCCTATAATCAAGGGTTGAAGTAAACACAATTAAATAACAACTAAAGTCGTTTTGCCAATGACAGAAAACTTCTGTAATTAGCAAAGCGACTTTCTTTCTGTCATTGGCTTTAAACGGCAGAAAGGAATTTCATGAACAGTTTTATGTCATGGGTAGGCGGTAAAAAGGCATTGCGTGACGCAGTACTGGCAAGATTTCCGCCGTATTATGAGCGATATATCGAGGTTTTCGGAGGTGCAGGCTGGGTTTTATTCCATAAACCGCCCGGTATGGATTTTGAGGTATACAACGATTTTAACGGAAATCTTGCAAATCTTTATCGCTGTGTCAGGGATAACCCGAATAAGCTGAAGTACAAGCTTCGTTATGTCCTCGATTCTCGTGAAGATTTCGACTGGATTGCTAGTCTTCATAAGCGAGGTCTGTTCAGCAGATTTCGTGATGTTGACAGGGCGGCGAAGTTTTATCAGCTTATCCGTTACAGCTACGCAAGTGGACTTGACAGCTTCGGCAGTCAGCCGCATTCAATATGGTCGGATTTCCCGATGATAGACTTGGCAGCAAGGAGATTGCAGAAGGTAGTAGTTGAGAATAAAGACTTTGAAAAACTGATACGGCAGTACGACCGCCCTGTCAGCTTTTTTTATTGCGATCCACCGTACTTTGCAACCGAAAACTACTACAAAGACGTTGGTTTTAAAACCAAGGATCATATTAGGCTCAGGGATTCGCTAATGGATATCAAGGGCAAGTTTCTTGTTTCCTACAATGACTGTCCTGAAATCCGTGAACTTTGGGATAAACCTAATATTCACATTGAGGAGATCAGCAGAGTGAATAATCTGGCGCAGCGATACGACGGCGGCTGTCAGTATGCGGAACTGCTCATATCCAATTACGATACAAGCGAGAGATTACAGGCGGTACGCCAGCTTTCGCTGTTTGACGATGAAACAGACAATTTTGGAGGTATAATTTTATGAGAAAGATTATTTTTGCACAGGTACTCACGACCAACGGAACTACCGTATTTTCGGGGCTTTTTGATGAAAACGGCGATCCCGTAAGCATAGAAACGGAGTGTGACGATAGCGGAGTGACGCTTACGATATGGCGCAATGCTCCTGAAAGAGAACGTCCCGACTGCGGAATCTCGGAGGAAGAAATAGAGAGGACTTGCGCTATGTACGATGATTGTGGAGATTGTCCGCTGTGGGATTATTGCAATGAAGATGAGGAGGTTTTGTAAATGAAAATACTTGTTATTGAGCCTGAAAAAGCGCCGTATGAAAAGGAAATCGGCGATGATATTCACGATATGCAGGCAATAGTCGGAGGGTGTATCGAACCTATATATTTTGAGCCGAAAGAAACTGCGATTGCTTGGTGCAACGATGAATTCCTGCTTAATGGTTCACAGCCTAATCGTATTGTGGGAAATGTTCTTGTACATGGAACTTTCTTTGTTTCAGGAAATTATATGAACGAATACGGCGAATGGGACAGCTGTTCACTTACCGATGATCAGATCAAGAAATATTCCGAAATGTTTGAAACTCCCATTATCGTATTGGAGCAAATGCAGGCTACGGAAATTGAGGTAGAAAATACTCCCGATGAGGAAATGGCGGATGAACCTGAGCCGGAAATAACGATGTAATAAAAAGTAAAGTGTTGTAATTTAAAATCAAAGGAGAAATGCATTTTATGTTTAAAAAATCCAAAATATTAAAGAAGCTTGGCGCAGGGTTTATGGCAGGCCTCTGCGCTTTTTCTATGCTCGGTTCATCTGTGAGCGGAGCGATAACAGCAAATGCCGCAAGTACTTCGACCGAAAACTCTGCGTTTCCGTCTTCCGATACGGTGATCGCAAAGGCGGCAACTTTGCTCGGAACACCGTATACATTTGGGAATAAGGGGTACTGGTACGCATACAATCAGGGACAGTATACTCCTCTGTCGGTGCAGACGATAAATAATCTCGGCATCGACTGTTCGGGACTTGTGTACTATACGCTGACGCAGCTTGGATACAAAACATCGGGTTTTTCATGGAATAATCCTGTTCCCGTTGATACCGATCACTGGCTGTCGGTAAACGACAACTGCACTATCAGCTACGGCGGTAAAACTTCTAAGATCGATGTTGAAAAGAAAAATATCAAGACAACAGACCGTCCTTATTGGGAGTGTTCCGACGGTTCGACGATTACTCCCGGTTCGGTAGTGGTGGCTCAGAATCCATATGGCGAAGATCATGCGTGGATTTACATGGGTGAATTCAATTCAAGAAACGAGGTAGTAAGCTATCTTAAGTCTATCGGCGTTTCAGAAAGTCTTATCAATTCCAAAACAGTCGGTGACGGAAAAGGTGCAGGCGGCAGGCATTGGAGAATCGAGGCTAACGGCTCTGAGGGAGTTGTTATCAATAACAAGACCGACGGTAAAACTGCGACTGTCATGAATATGTCGGCGTTCAGGATCACATCCAAAGATGTGAAATTTACTATTACAAAAGTCTATAAAGCTGATAATACCGTAAAGATCAATGGTATCAGTCCTATTGACGGTTCACAGGCTATTTACGGCGTATACACTGATAAAGCTTGCAAAAACAAAGCAGGAGAAATCAAAATCGATAAAAACGGAAGCGGCTCGATTGAACTTCCGAATAAGCAGTATTATGTTAAAGAAATCAAAGCACCTACAGGCTACAGCCTATCAACTGAAGTATTTGCACTTAATGCAAATGAAAACGTAAATGTTACCGAGGATTATCTTAAAGGAAACATCATAATCAATAAAACTGCCGAGGATGGCATAATCAGCGGCAGGGAGTTCAAAATCACCTATTCATACAATGGAAAATCTCTTTCTGAAACTGCTAAAACCAATGCAAAAGGCATTGCGACCTTTGACGATCTGAAAGTTTATGATATGTCCACAGGCAAGGCTATCACTTACACTGTTTGCGAAATCAACGTAGATACGAGATATGAAACTCCCAAGGCACAGAATGTGACTCTGACAAGCGGCGATGTTGACCTTACTGTCAATGTCAGGTTCAACAACGAACTCAAAACAGGTTCTATTAAGATCAACAAGCAGTCTGAGGATAATCAGAACGGAGGCAGAGAATTTACTGTCACAGGTAACGGCAAGACTTACAGCATAAAAACCGGTTCTGACGGTGTTGCAATTCTTTCCGATATCCCCGTATACGACAGTAACAATCAGAAAATTGTTTACACGATTTCTGAAAAAAACGTTCCCATAAAGTATGTTGTTCCTGCCAGTCAGACGGTTACTTTGACAGCTGATGAAACTACCTCTGTAACGTTTGAAAATGTGCTTAAAAAATTCACTTTGGAAGTTACAAAAAAAGACTCGGAAAAGGCTGAAAAACAAGGCGATGCAAGCCTTGCGGGAGCAGTTTACGGCATTTACCGTGACGGCGAACTGATTGACACCTACACCACAGATGAAAATGGATATTTCAAATCAAAAGAGTATGTCTGCGGAAACTACACTGTTCAGGAAATTTCACCAAGCGAGGGCTATCTGCTTGACGAAACTGTGTACTCGGTTGGTGCAGAAGCTGAGAATTATTCCATTGAGCATAACCCCATTTCCATGACAGTGACCGAGGACGTTCTCAAGGGAAAAATCAGCATAATCAAGCATTCCGATGACGGAACAACGCAGATCGAAACTCCCGAAGTCGGTGCAGAATTTGAGGTTTATCTCAAGTCATCAAGCTCTTATGAAGCTGCAAAAGACAGCGAAAAAGACTACCTCGTATGCGATGAAAACGGCTATGCTGCGACAAAAATGCTCCCCTACGGAATCTACGTCGTTCATCAGACCAAGGGCTGGGAAAATACCGAATGGATTGATGATTTTGAAGTGATTATCAGCGAAAACGAAAAAGAATATTTCTATTTGCTCAATGACGCAGTAAAAAAATCCTTTGTGAAAATCGTAAAAAAGGACGCAGAAACAGGCAATGTGATCCCCGTTTCAGGAATCGGCTTCAAGGTTTGGGATTGTGCAAATTCCGAATATGTTTCGCAGAAAATTTACTATCCGTCAGAAATGATTCTCGACACATTTTACACCGATGAAAGCGGCTCGCTGATGCTGCCGCAGGAGCTTGCTTACGGCGATTACGAGCTTCACGAAGTGCAGTCGGCGGAGGGTTATGTGCTTGATAAAAATCCTGTTCCATTTACAATTGACGGTTCAGTGGAAACCGTAGTTGTGGAGAAAACAAATACCGCACAGAAGGGCAGAATTTCTGTTCAGAAAACAGGTGATATTTTTACAGCGGTCGCTACAGCATCATCTGCTTACACGGACGAAAACTGCGAAACTATTGTAAATCCGACAACTTACACTCCCGTTTTTGCAAGCGGAAATCTGTCCGGTGCAGTATTTCAGATTATCGCAGTAGAAGATATTGTGACGCTTGACGGCACGATCAGAGCAAATGCCGGCGATGTTGTAGCTGAGATCACGACCGATGAAAACGGATATGCAGAAACAGACCTTTTGTATCTTGGCAAGTATGAAGTCAGAGAAATTACTGCCCCTGACGGCTATGCTCTTAACGCAGAATCTCAGTTTGTTGAACTGACCTATGCAGGACAGGAAATTGCTGTTCGTGATACCGTAAATACGTCATTTGTCAACGATTATCAGGGTGTAGAAATTTCACTTTCTAAGGTCATGGAAAAGGACGAGTTATTTAACATCGGTAACTCCGATGAATATACCCGAGTTCGTTTCGGACTGTTCGCAGCCGAGAATATTACCGCCGCTGACGGCTCGGTAATTCCTGCTGACGGACTGATTTCTGAAATAAGTCTTGCTGAAAATATGTCCGCAAAGTTTGATACTGCTCTGCCTTTCGGCAAGTATTACGTTCAGGAAATTGCAACCGATGAGCATTATGTTCTGAACGGTAAAAAGTACCTTGTAAACTTCGAGTATATGGGACAGGAAGTAACTACTGTTACTGTTGATTGCGGCGAGTTTAAGAATGCTTTAAAACGTGGAAAAATCAGCGGTAAAAAGGTTGATGAAAACGAGAAATCTCTTGAAAATGCTTTGTTCGGACTGTTTGCTGTTGATACTGCTGAGTTTACTGCTGACAACGCATATATGACCGCTTTTTCCGATGAAAACGGACACTTTGAATTTGACAAGATCCCATACGGCGAGTATATCGTCAGGGAAATCGAAGCTCCCACAGGATATATTCTCAGCGATGAAAGCTACCCTGTGACAATTTCTGAGGACGGCGAAGTCATAGAAATTAAAGCTGTGAATAAATCTACAAAAGTCAGAATTTCCAAGCAGGATATTACTACAGGTGAGGAGCTCCCCGGCGCAACGCTTCAGATTATTGACGAGGACGGAAATGTTGCCACGGAATGGGTATCAACAGACGAGGCTCACTTTATCGAGGGCAAGCTGATTGCAGGCAAGGAGTACACGCTCCGTGAAACGATCGCTCCCGACGGTTATGAGATTGCAAGCGAGATAAAGTTTACTGTGAATACTGACGGAAGTGTAACCGAGGTCGTTATGTACGATGAGCATACGCCTGATCTTGAAATTCCTCCTACAGTCACAATAGATACTCCTAATACAGGTGTATCCGCAGACAATAGTGCTGAGCTTTATCTCGTAGCCGCAGCGGTTATTATGGCTTTCGGTATGGTCATATGCAAGAGAAACGATAAGGAACAGAGAAAGGATGATGTGAAATGAGATCTAAAAAGAAATTGATCGCAGTCGCAAGCGCCATGTGCTTTGCTGCGATGATGTCGCTAACCGCTTATGCATCGGGCGATGTTGCGGGAGCTGTGCAAAGCACTTGGACCACTGCAAGATCGCAGGTGGTTTCGGTTGTAAACAACGTCGTGTTCCCCGTAATCGACGTGATATTGGCGGTTTTGCTGTTTGTTAAGATAACGCTGGCATACTTGGATTACCGCAAACACGGGCAGTTGGAGTGGACGCCGATTGCTATCATTTTCGGCTGTCTTATCTTTGCTTTGACTGCTCCGTTGTATATCTGGTCGATCGTTTAAAAAGGAGAATTTGTGTATGAAAAAAATATATTCAGCTATGGTTTCAGCGGCAATCGCAATGACAATGACCGCCTGCGGAACGATCAGTCCGCCAATACAGACGGTGGAAACTACAACAATTCCGATAACAGCCGAGTCATTGGATTCGGCTGTCTCTTCGGAGGTCGAAAGTACCGTCAACAATGAACAGGTAAAGTCCGATACCTTTATCGCTGAGTTTTTTGACTCAAATATCAGCTTTGAAGATACAAGCGAATTGGTTACTGAGTCGATGAAAGGCTGTGCCTTTGAGAACGAAACCGATAATTTCAATGGAGTGAATAAGGTTACTTTGAAAGGCAAAAACGGCGGCGGAATAATTAATGTTCTCTGCGTTGATCTGTCACAGTCACAGCTTGATTACGATATGAAATATATCCTCGAAAACTTCGGGGATTACTATTTCGGTCAGACCTCCGCACAGATGAACGGTGTCACTGAGGACGATTTTGTGTCAAATTATCGTATGACAACAAATGTATATTCAAATGGTAAATATCAGCGTTACAGTTCCGTTCAGAAAACCGATGGTATGGCGACGCAGTTTGGGTACACGGAAACCTATGCTGTGCTTTCTGAGAACAAGCTGACAGTAGTATCAGGAGCATATCTTGGTACGGATATGATGGAAAGGCAGAGTTTTTCGCAGCTTATGGCTAAGTTTGCGGAAAACGTCAAGTATTAAAGGTTGGTGTAGTTATGCCATATATCCCATTTACAGAAGAACAAAAAGTAATGGCAAACTTCGTAGACTTGGAGCAGTTTTTGCGTATGCGGGGTGAAAAATTAGAACGTGTCGGCAGAGAGCATAAACTCATTTACTACGACGGTTCGGGCAAGCACGACAGCATAACGCTCCGTGGCTCGACTTGGTTCGACCATAAAAATCAAGTGGGCGGCGGAGCAATAAAATTCATGCAGGAATTCTATGATATGGACTTTCAGACGGCTGTTCAGGAACTGTTAGGACAGACGATAACTCCCCTCTCTCACGCTCCTTCAAAAGCTGTTGTGCATGAAGAAAAAACGAAAGAGTTCAAGCTTCCCGAAGCCAATTCAAATATGCACAGAGTGTTCGCATACCTCATAAAACAGCGGTTTATTTCTCCAGATATTATCAGCCATTTTGCAAAACAGCATACACTTTATGAGGACAAACAGCACCACAATGCAGTGTTTGTAGGACTTGATGAAAACGGCGTTCCACGTCAGGCAAGCAAGCGTTCAACCAATTCTTTCGGGAAAACTTTCCGCATTACCTGCGAGGGTTCAGATACTCGCTACAGCTTTTCTCACTTTGGCAAGTTGGAAAAGCTGTTCGTTTTTGAAGCCCCGATAGATATGCTTTCGTACCTTACTTTGCACCCCGAAAATTGGCAACAGCACTCATATATTGCAATGAACGGTGTTTATGAAAATGCCGTTTTAACAGCGTTAAAGAATCACTCAAACATCAATGAAATTGTGCTTTGCGTTGATAACGATGAGGGCGGAATCGAGGCTGTTGACAGACTTCGGGATATTTTGAGAGAAAACGGCTATGAAAATGTACGGCGATTTGCTCCCAAATTTAAAGATTGGAATGAAGATTTAAAGGCAAAAAACGGAGCGAAATTTTTGCCTGCTGTTCCTCATAAGCGAAAGGAAGAATATCTGAAAGAAGTTAGCGAACTTGTGTATCTGAAATGCCGTCCTGATAAGCTGACCTCGCAGATCTATGCAACGTTTAAAAACAGACAATACAAATATTTGGCTGAGTATGCACTTGCAAGCTCTGCTTTTTTTATTGCACCAAAGGACGAAAATCTGATGTTTGAAAAGTTAAAATTCAAGCTGAAAGATGAGTACAAGCCTTACACCAACAAGGGCAAAAAGGCACAGAAACAAAGGGCTTTGCAGGATTGTGTGCAGGAGGTTTTGCGTGATCTTAAGCGGACTGCCCGTACCCGTGAACAGTCGGTAAATACGGCGAAATTGCTGTATCAGCTTGCGGATAGTGCTGTCAGATTATCGGTTGAGGAAGCTTTAAGTGTTCCTATTCAGGAGCAGTGCGAGGATATAGATATCGTTTCTGAACCCGAACCTTGTATGGAATTTGGTTGATGCGATACCCTCCGCCTCACAGCGCAATACCTTGAAGATAACAAACTAACTATCTTATTAAATACAAAAGAAAGCATATTTTATACAGATTGGAAGTGGTGAATTGAATGAAAAACAAATGATTTTAATAGGCGCACTTGTTGTTGCTTTTATCGCCTTTTTAGTGGTTGTAAATCTGCTTGACAACAAGTCGCTTAACGGAATAAAGGCTAAAAAGATCGGTGACGGACAGCATGGAACTGCGAGGTGGGCGACGAGAACGGAGATAAAGCGTACTTTTATCCCTTTGCCATTTGAACCTGAGAAATGGCGCAAAGGTGAAAATCTGCCGACTGTTCAAGGAACTGTTGTAGCCTGCCGAACGCACGGCAAAAAGACTGTTGCTCTTGTGGATGACGGTGATGTGCATACTCTTATGATCGGCGCCGCAGGAGTCGGCAAGACCGCTTACTTTTTGTATCCGAATATAGAGCTTGCCTGTGCTTCGGGAATGTCGTTTGTCAGTACAGACACAAAGGGAGATGTGGCGAGAAATTACGGAACTATCGCCAAAAAGTATTACGGCTACAATGTTTCTGTGCTTGATTTAAGAAATCCGACAAGGAGTGATGAGAACAACATTTTGCACCTTGTGAATAAATATATGGATCTGTATTTGCAGGACAAAACCAATCTTTCTGCGAAAGCAAAAGCGGAAAAGTATGCAAAGATAACAGCAAAGACAATTATCAATATCGGCGGAGGTGACAGTGCAAGCTACGGTCAGAATGCGTTCTTTTACGATGCAGCAGAGGGCTTGCTTGCCTCGGTTATCCTGCTTTTGGCGGAGTTTGGCGACAAAAACGAAAGGCATATTGTTTCAGTTTTTAAGCTGATCCAAGACCTTTTGGCAAAGTATCAGCCTGCGCCGAAAGCCAAGCCTAAAATGTATTTTACAAAGCTTATGGACAAGCTTCCCTCGGAGCATAAAGCAAAATGGCTTGCAGGAGCGGCGCTGAATGCGTCAGACCAGTCTATGCTGTCTGTAATGTCGACTGCACTTTCAAGGCTCAACAGTTTTCTTGATTCTGAACTTGAACAAATGCTGTGCTTTGGAACGGCGATAGACGCAGAAAAGTTTTGCAATGAGAAGTCTGCAATTTTTATTGTTCTTCCCGAAGAAGATACGAGCAAATATTTTATGGTTTCACTTTTGATCCAACAGCTATACCGTGAGATATTAGTCATTGCAGATGAAAACGGCGGAAAGCTTAAAAACAGAGTTATGTTTTACTGCGACGAGTTCGGAACTTTTCCTAAGATAGAGGGTGCTGAAGCAATGTTCTCGGCAGGACGTTCAAGAAAAATATCAATCGTTGCGATAATTCAGTCCTTTGCACAGCTTGAACAGAACTACGGAAAACAGGGTATGGAGATAATCACCGACAACACTCAGCTTACTGTGTTCGGCGGATTTGCACCAAACAGTCAGAGTGCAGAGGTGCTTTCAAAAGCTTTGGGCGAACAAACGGTATTAAGCGGTTCTGTATCGAACGGCAGAGATAAAAGTCAATCGCTCCAGATGATTG
>ERZ791801.158-NODE-158-length-82695-cov-115.566977_pt1 | contig 82695 bp, 85 predicted proteins | sample MGYA00510309_ERZ791801 | MGnify/ENA primary metagenome ERZ791801 (study PRJEB30046, sample SAMN00791979) | human gut metagenome | study: EMG produced TPA metagenomics assembly of the A metagenome-wide association study of gut microbiota in type 2...
TCGGTGTTGCAAAAACGGGAGTGACCATAGATTCCGTTTTCTGAGACGACCCCTATAGGCCCACCCGGAGCGCCAGCCCCATCAAGTCAAAATCCCGCAAAGGTCGCGCGTTTGCTGGGTAAAGGCATCGCCGATGAGGATGGCTTCGTGAGGCAGCGAAGCGCGAGCCAGCCGCTCGACATATCTCGCTTATTAGTATATGGTATATGCGTCGCGCATATACTGCAACGCCTGCCCGAAGCACGTAGACGACGTTCGTGACGTTCCCACGGGACCACTGTTGAGGAATTTTAGATGAGCATTTTCGACCGTTATGAATTTCTTGTCCCCGAGCACGGTCGGAGGGATCTTGGCCTGCTTAGATGGGCTCTCGTGATCGTATTTCTGTGGTTCGGCGCGATGAAGTTCACAGCGTACGAGGCCTATGGTATCGCCCCGTTTATCGAACACAGCCCGATCATGAATTGGCTCGGCATGTTCGGGACGCAGGGGCAAAGCTATTTCATCGGCGTTATCGAGTTATCGACCGGTCTCGTTCTGATCCTTGGTGCATTTCGTCCACTCTTCTCTGCGCTAGGCGCACTAATGTCAGCAGCGACCTATCTGATCACGCTGACCTTTTTCATCACCACTCCAGGTGTCGCGGAGCAGACTGCCGGCGGCTTTCCTGCGATTTCGGCTGCACCAGGGCAGTTTCTACTGAAGGACGCAGTTCTGCTAGCGGCGTCCCTCGTGCTGCTGCGTGCTTCGGTCCGCCACAGAGGGGCGCTTGTGCTCTCGTGACTGTGGTCCTCTCGTGACGGCGGGCGTGCAAATCCTGCAGAACCTCCGCGGGGCATGGATGCTCCGTCGCGATATCGAGCCCGGAGGCGCTCAGCTGCATGGCGACGCGGTCTTCGCCCGTTTCGCCGCAATCCCCGACGTCGTGGAGCACGGACTGTTCCTCAATGGGATTGATACAATCGTGATCGCGCGCGGTGACACGATGGAAGTGCGACGCCGGGGGCAAGCTAGGTCTCGCTGATCTGCACCTGCGCGGCCTGGATGACAGCGCTGACGCGGAGTGATTCTCGGGCGCGACCTACGGCGATTCCGAGCGAAAAGGCTTGCCCTATAGCCGCCAGGTATCAACGGTTCCGCGGCCTTAACGAGCCGGACCCGTTTTTTTCGGCGCGCTCGATCAGTCGAAATCCTCCGAAACCCTTCTAAAACAGGACATTTTCCACAAGCCGCGCGGAGGAAGAGGACCACGGTATGGCTTGCTGTCTATGCTCCGCGCACATATAGATGTGGCAATGGATGGACCTCGAGATCGAAACATTTTCGGGGCGTTCGCACTCATGATCAGCGACGACATCGTTCGCGCTAGTTCATCGCGGGCGCCGGAAGCTGGACCCGCCGCCTCAGCGCTGGCGTTGCTCGCGCACAAGCCCGGGCTCTCGATCCGTATGCTTGCGATCGGGGTGGGCCTTTCACATGCTGGAACTGTTCGCCTGGTGGATAGATTGGTAAGCGAGGGATTGATCGAGCGTAGGGAGCATTCGACAGACGGGCGCGCGCGATCCCTCTATCTTACTCCAACTGGCAAGGTCGCGAGCGACGAGGTCCTGGCCTCGCGCGATCAAGTGATTGCCGAAGGGCTATCGATCCTTAATCCAGACGAACTGAAAACCTTATCGGACATCGCTGAACGCGTTCTCCGAAATCGCTTGGAAAACCTCGAGCAGTCATACCGCATCTGCCGCTTGTGCTGCTACGAGGGCTGCACGAACTGCCCCGTCGATGCCGAATTGCATGAGCGAGGTGTGGACCGCGAGAAGAACGACGACGCGTAGGAGACTCGCAATTGCGGCAGCTCAACGCTGCTCAGATGGCGGGGCTTCATAATGTCAGCGAGCCTACCATCAGCCGCATTCTTTTGGCTACGCGTCAAGCCGGCCGATCGGGCATGGCGGTCTCATTCTAATATGTCGGTGATCGCCCCACTTTTAGCCGCTCAATTGATCGGAACGCGGTTTCGGAAGCGGCCGTTCAAACCACTCGCTGCATTCCCATTTCTCTATGTCCGATAGGTAGTTTCGGGGAAAAGCAGTCGGGAACAGGTTTCGGGAACGCATGCTCCGGCAGGAGCGCAGCGCGCGTCCCAAACGCGTTTTCCCGGTAGAGCTTCCCAATCGGCAAAGTGCGGGCCACCTCAGACTGCGAACGCGAAAAACCGCCTGGCTGGTCACTCAAGGCAGGGTAACGACGATTTTCGCTGCGGATACACCCGCCTTCAGGGCTTCCAAGGCAGCCTGGAGCATTTCAAGGCCCTGGCCCACGATCTTCGCCGGAGGGGCGGGGACGAACGTGCGCGCCGCGAGAGCCTGCGGCAGGAATTCGCGGTAGATCATTGGACCAACCTCGTCATCCTTGAGGCTCGTCCCGGAGATGTGCGTCGCCTCGACTCCAAATGAACGCTCGTCGGGCGGGGCCAGCGTCGCTGCCACCCGGCGCGAGCCCTCGCATCTCGCAACTACGGCAAAACAGTCTTTCATGTGACCGGTCGCGTGAAGCGTTCCAGCGAGACTGCGCCCGCGCATTGCCTCAATCACGTCTTCCACGATGGCTGGACTCGAGTGGTCAAGAACCTCGCTTGCACCCAGCTCCTTCAACAGGCCGACGTTGCGCGCCGAAGCGGTGGCGACGCACCTGTAGCCCGACGCCACCGCGAGCTGGATGGCGTTGCAGCCAACGCTCGACGATCCACCCCAGACCAGAACGACCTCTGGACGCGCGGTCGGCGAGTGTAACGGTGGCGCGAGAGCCAACTGTGTCCGTCCGTAGAGCCCGCTTGCGGCGGTGCCAAGGCCAAGCGGGAGGACTGCCGCATCAGCGAAGGCAATGTTGTTGGGGATCGGCGCCGCCATGTGGTCCAGCACGATCGTGTGGTGCTGGAACGCACCCTGCGCAGGTTGATTTACGGTTGTCCCGACCGCCTGTCCGATGACTCGATCGCCGACCTTGAACCGCTCGACCGCGCCACCGACCGCCGCGACCTCACCGGAGACGTCGCTGCCGAGAATCGCGGGATAGTCGAGCCATGGCAAAAGCGCGACGTCCTGCAGAATCCAGTCGAGTGGGTTGATCGCGATGGCCGCGTTGCGGATCAATATCTCGTTCGCCGCCAGATGCGGCAGAGCGGTGACACCGATCCTCAGTGGCTGCCCCGGCGCTTTCTGCCAGGCGGCCTGATTAGTCACGGTTTCGGTCATCATCAACTCTTTCTGTCAAGTATTACAGCTGGGCGTTCGTCTGAGCGGTCCAACCGCCAGGTCGGGCGCACGAAGTGGCAGCTATAGCCCCCAGGATAGCGCACCAGGTATTCTTGGTGCTCTGGCTCCGCCTCCCAAAAGGGTTCTTCTGGGTTGATCTCCGACACGACCGGGCCTGGCCAGCTTCCTGATGCCTCGATTTCCGCGATGGTTGTGAGGGCGACTTCCTTCTGCACTTCGGTGGTGTAGAAAATCGCCGATCGATAGCTCGGACCGACATCGCTGCCTTGTTGCTCGTAGGTCGTGGGGTCATGTATCTGGAAGAAGAGTTCCAAGAGCGAGCGATAGGCGAGAACGGAAGGGTCGAAGGTCACTTCCACTGCTTCCGCATGGCCGTAATGTCTCGCGTAGGTCGGATCAGGCATTTCTCCGCCTGTGTAACCGACACGCGTCGAAATGACTCCCCTGGCTCGGCGCAGCAAATCCTCCATGCCCCAGAAGCAGCCGCCTGCGAGAATTGCTCGCTCTGTCGCGGCCGCCCTATTGCCGGTAGGCGATTGGCTCACAGTCCGTTCGCCCTCCTCCGTGTGCGCCACGGTCAAGCCAGCCTCGCGGGATCCGCAGCCTGACTGGCGCTCAAGAGCTCGGTCTGCACGTCCGAACCCCGGATGAGACTCAGATCGACGGGACACCGATCAGCGATCGCGAGGATCCGAGCGCGCTGATCATCACTCAGCGGCCCATCGAGGACAATGGTGCGGGTGAACCGGTCGGGTGGCATCATGTCCGGCACCTTCTCGTGCTGCACGGTCGTGCTCGCCCGTTCGAGCGGAAAGCCCTTGCGGTTCGCATAGAGACGCATCGTCATCACCGTGCAGGCTGCGAGGCCGGCAGATACGAGTTCGTAGGGAGATAGTCCGGTCCCGAGGCCACCGACCGATGCTGGCTCGTCGGCGAACAGAGTGTGCTCGCCGCTGCGGACCTTGAGCTGGAACGTCCCTGCAAGAGTTTCGGTGGAGACGACGCCCTCCGCAACCTCGACCTGCGGAAGATCCGCGCTGAGTGGTGGGAGAAAGCGGCTCGCCCAAACCGCCACCATGGCCGCGGCGTAGTTCGCGTCCGCGACGTCGGTGAGAAGGTGATCCGCGTTGTCGAGCGAGATGAAGCTTTTAGGGTGCCTGGACGCGACGAAGATGCGCGACGCGTGGTCGATGCCGACCACCTGATCCAGCGGAGAGTGCATGACCAGCACCGGCCGTCGCAGGGAGGCAATGGCCTTCTCGACGTCGATCCCCTCAACCGCCTCAAGGAACCCTCGGCGAATGAGGAAGGGCCTACCGGCAATCTCCACCGAGGCCTCGCCCTCGCTCGCGATGGTGTCCAGATCATTCGGTCCGAAGAGGCGCAAGATATGCTGAAGGTCGGCCGGCGCACCAATCGTCGCTACCGCCGCAATATCAGGCATGTCGGCGGCGGCTACGATCGCAGCGGTGCCACCCAGGCTGTGCCCGACGAGGAGGGACGGTGACATGCCCGCCGCCGCCATCGCATTTGCGGCGGCCCGAAGGTCCTCGACGTCCGACGCGAAGTTCACAGGTTCTCCCGTCCCACCGCCGATCCCGGTCCCGGCGAAATCGAACCTCAAGACCCCGATGCCCGCACGCGACAGCGCGCGCGAGATGTGAACAGCGGCGCGACTGTCTTTCCCGCACGTGAAGCAGTGGGCGAAGATCGCCCAGCCCCGCGGCGTCCCTTCCGGCGGTTCGAGGTGCCCGGACAGCGGAGAGCCAGCCCCACTGACAAACGTAAATGATCTTCCTGCCATGTCCATCAAACCTCCAGCACGCGGCTTGGCGGTTGCGCTCTCAGAACCTTCGACGGAGCTGAGCGGAGCGCACCGCCAACCGGTAATCGTCATCTCAGGCTATCATTTATATGTCTGGCGCATATAGACAAGCCCCTATACCATGATTATATGCGCCAAGCATACTTCTGCGACCTGCTTTCCAAAGGCGGTCTCACGGAAGAGGTATCAGTCAGGCGCGTGGGCCAAAGGACTATGGAACTCAATCAAGTCAGCTATTTCATCAACTTGGCCGAGACGCTGAATTTCACAGCGGCCGCTCGCTTGAGCGGTGTGTCACAGCCAAGTCTGACCCGCGCGATCCGCCGCTTGGAAGATGAGCTTGGCGGGCCGCTGATCTATCGCGACGGGAAGAACAGCCGCCTGACTGGCCTTGGCCATGACGTCGAGGCAGAATTCCGGCGCATGGTGGTCGCGATGAAGAGCGTTCGCAATCACTCGGAGCACTGGGCGATGGGGGGGCACCGCGTGCTGGATGTCGCCGTCGCGCCCACCGTCGGACCAAAGGAATTTACGGCATTCTTCGAGAGCGCATTGGCGGAGATGCCATCCATCGAAATCAAGCTGCACTCGCTCCAGTCGAACGAGGACACATCGGAGGTGCTTTCAGGAAAATACCACGCGTGCATCATGCCGCGTGAAACAAGACCGGAACGCAAGCTGGATGTGCATCCTCTATTTCGGGAGCGCTTCGTGCTCGGCTGTTCTGCAAACCATCCCTTGGCTGCCAACGAGATCGTGCGCGGCGAAGACCTGCTCGAGTTTCCTTTCGTCGATCGCCTGAAATGCGAGTTTCGCGATCGGATCCTCGATCACTTCGCGCGACGGGACTTGCTCATGCGACCTCGCTTTCGATCAGATCGCGAGGACTGGGTGCAACGGGTCGTCGCTAACGGCCACGCCATATGCATTCTTCCGGAACGATCGCCGACCGTGCAAGGCCTCGTCACTCGGCCGATCGACGGATTTGTCTTGGAGCGCGAAGTCGTGATCGCGACAGTATCCGGCTCCACGGCAACGGTCGAGATACGGAACATCGCGCAGCTGGCAGCCCGGTATGAGTGGAACTGAATCACGACGTGAAGAGCTTCGGCGCTATGGAAACTATACGCGCAGCGTATTGGATAAATCTGGGGCGCACTGCTATAGTCGGCGCAATGACTGCAAAGATAAATGACAGTGTGTCGAGCTCTCTAGATTAATTATTGGAGACTATCATGAAGTTTGAGAAGTCACAGGCAGCAGTTGACCGCCTGACCCCCGAGCAACGCCGGATTACCCAGGATTCGGGGACCGAAAGGCCCTTCACGGGCGAGTACAACGACAACAAGGAGCCTGGCATCTACGTCGACATAGTGTCGGGAGAGCCACTGTTCGCTTCGACGGACAAGTTCGATTCGGGTACTGGCTGGCCCAGCTTCACCAAGCCGATCGTTTCGGCAAACGTGAACGAGGTGCGGGACAGCGCACACGGCATGGTCCGGACGGAGGTCAGGTCAGTACACGCAGACAGTCATCTCGGCCATGTGTTCCCCGATGGTCCTTCCGACCGCGGCGGTCTGCGGTACTGCATCAACTCAGCGTCCCTTCGCTTCATCCCGCGCGACGAGATGGAGTCCGAGGGATACGGTGAATATCTCGATCAAGTAGAGGAGGCTTAACATGCATCAGCGCGCTGTTCTCGCAGGAGGATGTTTCTGGGGCATGCAGGATCTGATCCGCAAGCGGCCCGGCATCATCTCGACCCGTGTGGGTTACACGGGCGGCGATATTCCGAACGCCACGTATCGTAATCACGGCACGCATGCCGAGGGGATCGAGATTGTCTTCGACCCGACAGTGACGAGCTACCGGAACATCCTGGAATTCTTCTTCCAGATCCACGATCCGACGACGCTGAACCGCCAGGGCAATGATCGTGGGCTCTCCTACCGGTCGGGCATCTATTATGTCGACGAGGAGCAGAAGCGCGTCGCCGAGGATACGATCGCCGATGTGGATGCCTCGGGGCTGTGGGATGGCAAAGTGGTGACCGAGGTCCAGCCGGTCGGCGAGTTCTGGGAGGCCGAGCCCGATCACCAGGATTATCTGGAGAAGCACCCGGGCGGCTACACCTGCCACTTCGTCCGTCCCGGCTGGGTGCTTCCGAAGCGCCAAAAGGTTGACGACGTACAGCCAGCGGCCGGGACCGCGGCGGAATAGGCTTCACTGCCGTTGCCACTGCGCCGGTCCGGTCCGCAATCTTCGTGACCGCGTCGTTCAGCGACGCGGTCATCGAACCCTACTTCAGAGTGACGGCTCGTTCCAGTCAGTCGCCATCGCAACACCAGGATCGCAGATTTATGCCAGACCTCTCGTCCTTTCCGATCACGCAGCGCTGGCCGGCATCTCATCCCGATCGCCTGCAACTCTACGCAGCCCCTACGCCCAATGGCGTCAAGGTCTCGATCATGCTTGAGGAGACTGGCCTGGCGTACGAGCCCCACCTGATCGACATCTCGAACAACGAGTCGAAGGATCCGGCGTTCGTGTCGCTGAACCCGAACGGACGCATACCGGCGATCATCGATCCGGCTGGCCCTGACGGTAGACCCATCGCCTTATGGGAATCCGGTGCGATCCTCCTCTATCTGGCCGACAAGACGGGTCAGTTCATCTCCACCGAACCAGGCCAGCGTTACGAGACCCTAGCGTGGGTGTTCTTTCAGATGTCGGCCATCGGGCCGATGTTCGGACAGCTAGGCTTTTTCCTGCGATTTGCCGGCAAGGACTATGAGGACAAGCGACCTCGGCAGCGCTTTGTTGATGAATCCAGGCGTCTTCTCGGGGTCCTGGATCACCGGCTGGAGGGCCGCGAATGGATTGTCGATGATTACTCGATCGCGGACATTGCGACGTTTGGCTGGGTGAATGCGCTGGTCGAATTCTACGCAGCGGGCGACATCCTCGGCCTAAGCAGCTATTCGAACGTGCAGGCATGGCTCGAACGCGGGCTGGCGCGACCGGCTGTACAGCGTGGCCTGCGAATTCCTGCGAGGCCTGCATGACCATTATCGCCGCATATTATTACAACGAAGGTAAGCGAGTCCGTGAAATCAGGCTCGATGAGCACGTCGAACTAAACGAGAATCGCTCGGGCTTCTGCTGGATCGCGCTTAGCGAGCCCACCGCAGACGAACTCAGCGCGATCCAGACGACGTATAACCTCCATCCTTTGGCGATCGACAACGCCATGCACCCGCTGTGCCCGCCCAAGCTCGAGGTCTACAACGATGAGTTGTACGTCGTCGCCCAGACCGCCGAGCTGGTCGGCGACCGGATCAGCTACGGCAAGATGGCGATCTTCACCGGTCACAATCACCTTATCACCGTGCGGCACGGCAATGCCGGAGCGCTGGGCAAACTTCGGGAGCAACTCGAGGCATCGCCGACGCAGTTCGGCAAGGGTGTCGACTATGTGCTGCACGCGATCTTGCACCGAGTGGTCGACCAGTATCTGCCCATCTTCGAAATGATCGAGGACGACGTCCTGGCGATGGAGCGACGGTCGCTGCACGATTTCCTCGGGCCAGAAGAGGTGGCGCGAATCTTCGAACTAAGGTCCGAACTCACGCGGTTCCAGCGCACGCTCGGGGCTATGGCCGAGCTGGTGCGAAAGCTCGTTCGCGGCCACTTTCCCTGCATCAGCGCCGAAATGACACCATATTTCCACGACGTCGCGGACCATGTCCACCGCGTGCAGTCCATGGTCGACGGCCTCCTGCTTGTCCTGTCCACGGTCTTCGAGGCCAGCAGCCTTCTGGAAGCGCAAAGGATCGGTGTGGTCACTCGCCAGCTCGCGGCCTGGGCGGCGATCTTGACGGTCCCGACGGCGATCGCTGGAATATACGGCATGAACTTTAAGCACATGCCGGAGCTGGACACGGCCTACGGATACTTTGTCGTGCTCGGAGTGATAGCGATATCGTGCGTTTTCCTATTTGTGCGCTTCAAGAAGGCTAAGTGGCTATGAGTAACGCACTTCGCGAGCTTCTCCGTCCGCCGAGTCACAGCGCGCTTTGTGCGCGAGCGTGTCCAATCCAGTTCAAGATGAAGGTGCTTCCATGACCTCCCAGGTGACCGACGTTCTAGAAGCAGTCCAGTCATTCATCGCCAAAGGCTATGACCGCGAATACCGCGTCAAGGACGGCAATCTCGTCGATCTCGAACTAGGGTCAACCCTCGATGCATGCAGCATTCGCGTCGATGCGGCGTTGCGCCTCGAGAGCGGGGACGACGGCGAAGATGCCTCCAACATCTACGCGATCACCGATCCGGCGACAGAGCATAAAGGCCTGTTGATCGACGCCTTCGACGTGTTCCACGAAATCTGCCCCCGCGACTTGTCCGAGCGCCTTGTGGCGCATCGGGAAACAGCACCGGCAGGTGACCAGGACGCGCCGAGCAAGCACGGACTACGGAAAGTCTACAAGAGCGAGTTTCACAGCGATCCCGAGCGTTACGTTCTGCGCGAGGGCTTTCCAGACTTCCCGCCATGCCCTTTCGGCCAATCCTTCAGCATCCTCGGCTTCGATACCGCCGAGCAGGAATATGTCTGGCTCGTCACGAGCATCATTCGAGATCCTCGGCTGATCAGGGTTCCATACCAGGGCGAAGACGTCATCAGCGACGAATAGCGGTGTCGCTTAGCCGGAAAGGCTGGCCTTCCTGGCCCACACATCTGCAGGCTGAACTTTAAGAACATCGAAAATTAGGAGGTGATTATGGACTGGAACAAGGACCACATACGAGAAACTATGCTCTTGCTGGAGACAGCAGCGTTGCACAGCGCTCGCGAAAACTACCTGGACTATGTCTCTACCGCTCGGCTCGATCGGAGCGAACCGATCGAAAACGACGAACTAGCTCAGGCCGAGGTCGCGAGCGACTTCGCTGAAGCGCTCGATGACACGCTCCATGACTACGCCAATAAACTCGAAAAGCTCAGGACGATCGATTTCGGCCCCAAGTTGGCCGTCAACGAAGGCGCTGTCGTCAAGCTGTCCGGCCGCCACTTTGTGATCGCGGTGTCAACGAGCAAGTTTACCTGTCAGGGGCGTGAGCTCATGGGCATTTCCACGATGGCGCCGATCTTCGAAGCGATCGAGGGTGCCCGAGCCGGGGAGACCGTGCAGTTCAACGGCCGGGACCTCACCGTAGAAGACGTGGAATAAAGCCCTCCACCGCAGCCGGCGCGCTAGTGCCGAACGCCCTGCATCTCTTTCTGCATGCATACGGTCACTTGCAGCCGCGTTGACCTGGCTCATCAAAGGCAAACTCATGACAACACCTTCATTCTTCATCACCCCCGGATACGGGACGCGCCTGCATGACGCGCTTCATTATTCTCAGGCAATGCGCATTGGTGACCGCGTGGAGATCTCCGGACAGGGCGGATGGAACGACGATCTCGTCATTCCGGAGTCGATTGAGGAAGAGATCGAGCAGGCGTTCAAGAACGTGGAACGGACGCTCGCGACCGCCGGAGCACGCTGGCCGCATGTGGTCCACGTCAATTCCTATCACGTCGGTGGATTCCCTCCCGTGATCAACGAAACAATGGCCAAGCTGTATCGCCACTACATGCCCGACCGCGCTCCAATCTGGACGCAGTTGGGAATCGAAGCGCTGGGGCTTCCAACCATGCGTATCGAAATTCGCGTAACAGCTATCATCGCCTGACCCCGCGGTTCGTGCAGGCGCCGTGCCGCGCTAATCCCGCACGCCCTGCGCCCGCTTCTCCATGCATATCATCGTATCGAGAGATCCGGTTATCATCGGCGTGCTCGGAGAACGGGGGGCCGCCTTGGCCTGGTTGGCGCGCCTCGGCTGCCTGCGGGCGATGGCCAGCACTGCCAGGAGCGTGAGCAACGCCGCCGCATAAAGGAACAGGCCGCCAGGGCCGACGATATTCATTGCAGCTGCTCCTATTAGGGGGCCAGCGGCTGTCCCGATCCCGTTGAGCAACAGAAGCCCGCGCGCGGTGCCGAGTAGCCGACCGGCCGGAAGATCGTCGTTTGCGACGGCGAGACACAACGAATAAATCGGGATGCCAAAGCCGCCGAACAGCGCACCTGCCGCAAGGAGCAGCGGCAGAGGCGCTTCCACCGCCAACGCTACGCCGATGGCAGACGCTGCGGACGCCAGCGCCGCACCGGCGATGACAAGATTCCGGGGCACTCGATCCGAAAGCCAACCGAGTGGCCAATGGAAGGCGAGCGTTCCACCAAGAACCGCAGCCATGAAGGCGGAGATACCGCCCACATCGAGGCCGATGCTCTGGGCGAAGTTCGCGCCCATGCCCCAGAAACCACCGATAGCCAGGCCGGCCAGGAAAGCGCCAGCCGCAGCGAGAGGTGATACGAGGACGAGGTCCCTGAACGCGACCCATTCCTGTTCCACCTGGGCCGGCGGATGACTGGGCAGCAAGGTGATCGGAACCACCGCCGCTGATATCAGCAGCGACACGATGAGGAACAATGTCACGTCGGCGGGCGGTGCGATGTTGAGTAACGCCTGCCCGATTGCCCATGAGCCCATAGAGGGGTCGGTTCCGGCTGAGGGCGAAATGACACCCTAAGCTTTCGGTTCCTTGGGCCAAAGATATTCGCCAGTCAGTAGAATGTGCGCCCAGCCCAATGGGGATATGTGGGGAAGAAATTCAGGGGGAACATCCAACCCTTCGTTCCGCCGCTCCGTGACGGCATGACCAAGATGGACGGTATTCCAGTAAATGATCACCGCAGTCAATAAATTGAGCCCAGCGATTCGGTAGTGCTGCCCCTCTGTCGTGCGATCGCGAATTTCCCCCTGCCTCCCGATACGGAGCGCATTTTTGAGCGCATGGTGGGCCTCTCCCTTGTTAAGACCGATCTGAGCACGCCGCTGCATGTCCGTATCCAGGATCCACTCAATAATGAAAAGGGTCCGTTCAATACGACCAACTTCACGAAGCGCAACTGCAAGGTTGTTTTGTCGTGGGTAAGAAGCGAGCTTGCGCAGGAGTTGGCTGGGCCTGATTTTGCCAGCGGTCATCGTCGCGGCACAACGGAAAATATCAGGCCAGTTCGCAACGATAAGATCCTCCCGGGCTTTTCCACCTACCAACTTGCGTAACTCCCTGGGGGTCGTATCGGGATTAAATACGTACAACCGCTTCGATGGCAGATCCCTGATTCGCAGAACGAGATTGTAGCCGAGCAGGCTACTGGCTCCGAACAAATGGTCGGTGAATCCTGCTGTATCGGCATACTGTTCGCGAACATGGCGACCGACCTCGTTCATCAGTAGTCCATCGAGAATATACGGTGCCTCGCTCACGGTCGCCGGGATCGACTGACAAGCGAATGGCGCGAACTGGTCGCTTACGTGAGTATACGCTTTGAGGCCGGGAACAGAACCATATTTGGCATTGACCATGTTCATGGCTTCGCCATGCCGCGCTGTCGGGAAAAACTGACCATCGCTCGATGCTGACGTGCCCATCCCCCAGACGCGTGACATCGGCAGTTTACCCTGCGCGGCCACCACAATTGCCAATGCCTGGTTCATGGCTTCGCTTTCAACATGCCAGCGGGCAAGGCGTGAGAGCTGCCAGTAATCATGCGTGTTTGTAGCTTCCGCCATCTTACGCAGGCCCAGATTGAGCCCTTCAGCGAGCAGGACGTTGAGCAGACCGATCCGGTCGCGACATGGAGCCCCGGTTCTCAGATGGGTAAACGCATCTGTGAAACCAAGGGCTGCATCAACTTCAAGCAGCATGTCGGTAATCCGAACGGACGGCATTCGGCGATACAGATCCAGTATGAGTGCCTCGGCACCATCCGGCACGTCTGCTGTCAACCTGTCGATCCGCAACGTTCCATCTTCTATGCTACCGTGCGGAATAGTGCCGTTACGGGCAGCCCGGGCCAGCCGCTTAAGAGCGATCGTGAGTCGCGCCTTTCTGTCTGCCAGCCAATCCTGTGGGTTGGAAGGCACGGCCAGTTTTGCATTTTCCTGCGCCGCGATCATCGGCACCAGTACCTGCTTGAGGTCACCATAGCGGCGCGAATGAGCGAGCCAGACATCTCCGGAACGAAAAGCATCCCGGAGGTGAAAGAGTACCGCCACTTCCCAAAGACGGGTATCTCCTTTTTCCTGAGCTCGTAAATGACGGTTCCATTTGGAGCTGGGCCGCAGGAAACGCCTTTCTGGCGATGCAACACCTTTCATCTCTCCGATCGACAAAGCTGCTGCTACCAATGGTCCGGCGACCGGCGCGGCTTCGAGCTTCAGACAGCGCAACATGCGGGGCGCATAACGACGAAAGCGATGGTATCCCTGCCCGACATATGCAAGAGGCTCATCGGCTAGCGTGTTGCTGAGTTGAGTCCCTGTCGCTACCAGTTGAGCGAGCCGGTCCCATGCAACCGAACTGGCGACAGCCATCTCCAGCGGGGTTCCGTCACTGCGGGCCTCAAGCAACGAAGCTCCCAGCGCGGTGAAGGTACGGATCGTATCCGTGAGTGTGGCTTTAGAGCCGGAAATTGTTTCGTCATGCTGGCGCTTCGCTTCCCGCCAGGTTTTTCCTACGATCCTGTCATGGGTTTCGACTATGGCATCAGCAATCGCCGCTTCCCACTCCACAACACAGACGGCAAGGATCGCCCAGCGGCGGTCCGAAGTGATGTCACGCAAACCGTCGGTGAAGTAGCGTTCACCCTGCCGACGCAGCCGGGCAATGCGATGGGCAGGTATGCTGGCCAAAGCACTATGATTGATATTCAGGGTACGCAGAAATTCGAGCCTGTCGAGCAAACGGTTAGCAGCAGCCGAGTTGTTACCAACCTCGAAGTTGCGAAGCCAGATGAAACGACTGATATTGCCGGCGAGCATTTCACTCAGAAGTTTGTCCAGGTGATCGCGAACATCCGCTGTTAAATTTTCCGCAATCCGCGTTTCAATCCGCCGCTCAGCGGCGACCAGAGCATCCGCGCACAAGCGCTCGATTGTCGATACTGCGGGCAGAATGGTGGAAGTTTCCCGACACCGCACAATAAAACGATGAGCAAGATCCTCGTTTGATCTGGCATCTTCGGCCTGGCCGAAAGTCCACTCCCGCAGATCACGGGCACCACGGCCCGTGAAGGTCTTGTAGCCGTAAATTTCGCGCAGCGTGTCCATGTGCTGCTGACGGGTTTGGCGCCGTGTGGCATAAGTGAGAAGCGCATCAGCCGGAACTCCAAGCTGAGCACCGACGAAGGAAAGGACTTCACGCGGGATCATCTCACCAGGAGCCAGTGCACGGCCCGGATATCGTAAGGCACAAAGTTGCAGGGCAAAGCCAATCCTGTTTTCCGGTCTGCGGCGCTGCCTAATGTTTTCCAGGTCATCATCGCCCAGCGTGTAGAACTTCAGTAGCGACAGTTCGTCCGTGGGCAGATCGAACAGCGCTGCTCGCTGCCGTTCGGTGAAAATATGGCGTCGTGACATACAAATTCGTCCCTTTTGAAGTATAGTCTGTTTTGGACAACAGCCAGCCCATATAAATCAGGGCGTTCCGATACAAAAATCCAGGAGGGTTCAATTGGGACATCGTGCCGCCATTTACTGCCGGGTTTCAACAGCGGATCAGTCTTGTGAACGCCAGGAATTTGATCTGCGAGCCTTCGCCGGCCGTGCCGGCTACGACGTGGTGGGAATATTTAAGGAAACAGGTTCAGGAACTAAACTCGACCGGGCCGAGCGAAAGAAAGTCCTGGCGCTTGCCCAGTCCAGACAAATTGATGCAATCCTGGTCACTGAGCTTTCCCGGTGGGGGCGCTCGACGCTCGATCTGCTCAATACGCTACGTGAACTGGAGAACTGGAAGGTTTCCGTGATAGCCATGAATGGAATGGCGTTCGATCTTTCGTCGCCGTATGGACGAATGCTGGCGACGTTTCTTTCCGGCATTGCGGAGTTTGAGCGGGATCTCATCAGCGAGCGGGTCAAGTCAGGCCTTGCTGTTGCGAAGGCACGTGGTAAGAGGCTTGGTCGTCAGGCCGGAGTGCGACCAAAATCAGACCGACTTTTGCCTAAGGTGGTTGCGATGAGGGCCGAGGGACGCAGCTATCGCTGGATCGCACGCGAGCTCGGTATCAGCAAGAATACCGTCGCTGACATCGTGCAACGACACAGAGCTAACGCTTAGGGTGTCATTTCGCCCTCAGCCGGAACCGACCCCTCTCAGGGGCTGCGGATGTTTTCCTGGACTGTTATGTTGTGATCCCAAGATACTGCCGGTACTTCACCGGACTCATTGCACCTAATGATAGCTTGATACGTTTCTCGTTATACCAGCGTATGTACCTGTCCAGGAAGCAGATAAATTTTTCCAACGTGATACCAGTCCAGTTTCTGCCATAGAACATTTCGTTTTTGATACGCCCGAAGAAGCCTTCACACGCAGCATTATCCGACGAGCATCCTTTGCGCGACATGGACCTTATAAGTCCGGATGTGTTGATACGATCGAGCCAGCCCGGCCACCGGTAATGGCCACCACGATCGCTGTGTATTACCGGTTTATCATGTTCGTTGAGCGTATCGAGTGCTTCATCGAGCATCGTATTCACCAGCGTCGCGTCCGGGCGTGTTCCTATCGACCAGCTTACAACCTGGCCATCAAAGCAGTCGATAACCGGCGACAGATAGACTTTTCCAGCCAGAAGCTGGAACTCCGTAATATCGGTCAGCCACTTCTCATTTGGCCTGCAGGAACTAAAATCCCGGGCGAGTAAATTTTCCGGTGCCGGGCCGATTTCGCCACAGTAAGAGTTGTATCGTCGTCGCCTGGTGCGCTTAACAACGAGCTGCTCTTCTGCCATCAGTCTGCGGACAACCTTTTCAGAAATAACCCTGTTGTTACCGCGAAGCATCGCGTGAAGGCGCCGGTAGCCGTAACAGCGGTAATTCTCCTCAAAGATATCGGCCATGATCACGCGTATTTCCGCATACTTATCGCACAGACGTTTGCTGGCTTTGTGGTAAAAATAACAGCTGCGGGCAAGTTGCAGAACGCTTAGCAACTCAGCAACGGGGTACTTTTTCTTAAGGGCATCAACTATCAGGGTTTTCTCCCTGTTTTTCAGTGTCAGAAAGCTGATGCCCAGATCTTTTTTTATCAGTTCATTCGCCTTTGTCAGTATGTCACGTTCGAGTTGCAGCTGATGAACCTGCTGCCTGAGTCGCTGGATTTCACCGAGTAAAGCATCCTGATTTTTATCCTGAGGGGCTGCCTTTCGTTTGCGCATGGATTGATAAGCCTCGTCACTGATAAGGTCTTTCTTCCATTTGTACAGGACCGGGACGCTGACGCCTATGCTTTGTGCAACTTTACGCGCGGTTCCACGTCGGTTACAGAGCTCCCGGACGGCCTGAGACCTCTCTTCCGGGCTGAAGCATTTGTTTGTGCCTGAGCGAATGACCAGGGGACGCGCATTTGGGTAAAACTCTTCAATCCAGCGCTTTAGAATTTAGTTACTGGGGTAGCCGATGGCTCGGCGAGTGTACGACAGGCAACCACCGTGAGTAAGATAATGCTCAACAGCAGCAATTTTCTGTGTCCGTGAATAGCGTTCTCTTGGCTTTAATTCCCTGGGTAAATCGCCCTTCTCTTCATAAATCCGAACCCAACGGCCCAGCTGTTTTGTGGAAGGATATCCCAGCTCCATGACGACAACGGAGGCTTTCTTTCCGTACCGGTAATAGAGTTCGACGGCCCGGATCCGTCCTCGTATGAATGCATAAATTAACCCCTGAAGGTCCAGGAATTCGTCCGCACTCCCTCCTTCGCTGCGGGGCAGAAAACTAACATATCACTTTCACTTGATCTTACAGAATTTTTGCACTCAAATAGAAACTCATAACTGGCATAACTATATTTGAGGAATGTATGAATAACGAAGTTACAATCGATGTTGATAATGAGGTTCTGAAAACAAAAATTATTGATTTTCTAAATTCTCAGCAGCCTTTAGACAAGCCTGTACTCCTAGCAAAAGTTGGTAGTCATCTGCGAAGAACTCTAAGTGAGAAACTCCCAATAACATTCAAACTGAAGAATTTCATCCATGAAAATTTAAAAGGTAAAGTTGACATTATTGAATCGACTTTAGATAAAACCTATTGTGCAGTAAAAATCTCAAATTATGAACTTGCGCTGGATAAAGATCAAGAAATCGTGGATAAAAACACTCGGACTCAAGAAACTCTTTTTGATTTTTTACTACGTAACCTTTCCCAACATGAAATGAAATACGTCAGTATTCCTCTGAATATTTTGAACAAAAAAGTAAACTGACTAGGGTAAGGCTGATGCACTTAATCTTGATTGCAGGTTTAAATGATAAAATAGCATCTAGAATAGTAAATCATTTACGTGATTCAGTTGGTAATACTTATTTCATTGCCATGAATAGGCGCATTGGGTCCAAACGAATTTCTGATAGTGATTTTAATAATACAATTAATGAATTGGTTGATTATTCATTCAATAAAGATGCAGATTCATTTGGGCTGGTTATAGATCAAAACCTGAGTAATTACATCGATATTTTTAATAAATTACTTCCTTCTTCATTCATTACAACTCCAGATATTTTTCCTGAGGATGTCCATATTGATACCGACAGAAAACTAAATGAGTGCGTGAATAAATCAAAGAAAAAATTTGAGTTAGTGGTTCGTGAGATTATAAGATGTGTATCTTTCCTTAATAATCAGAACCAAGCGAAGCGTAATACGACACCGTTACTGCTTCCTGTCGTTAACTATGAAAAAAACCTTGTGCAAGAGTTACTTTGTGATGTGATAACCGAACTTTATGGAGCTAAGGATAAAGAGAAATGTTTAAAAGATCTCATTGCAAAATTTGATAGAAAAGTACAAAAACACAAGATACGTGTAAAAGATAAAGAAATTCAATATTACGCTAGAGGAAAAATCGTATTTAAATCACCAGGAAAATACACACACGGTATTAAATTTTTAAAAAATGAAGATAAACATAGTAATTTTTGTTACCTAAACGGCGTTTATCGAATAGGGTCTAAAATACACAATGGCTTTCATTATGACTGCGAAAATATCAATTCAGGAAAAATTAAAAAGGACATGAGGAATTGTTGTGGTGAGGGAGAGAAACACAACACGTTATATATAAACATATATCCAAATGATTTCTTACGAGTTCCTAGCAAATAATAAAGGGGGGTTTCCCCCCCCTTATAACCCTATTCTTTTCATGCCTTAAGGATCTACAGTTGCCATCCTTCTCATGCCTTACGCTAACATTGTCCACGTCATGGATAGTTAAAACTAAGCACATTCCGTCTAGACTCTGAAAGCGAACACAACTGTTTTAGGGAAAACAGTGTGTCATCGCGATGACGAAGCTCCGATGAAGCTAGCGTGCACGGGACATATTCAAAATCTTAATAGGATTCTATACCTATTGGCATTTAGTATACACTCGTAAGTCGCCATAGTCTACTTCATCAATAGTTCTGATGTTTAGATCTCCTGACCTGCCCCCTTCCCTTAAGGTCAGAAAAGTCGGCACCGCTGAACCTTGTTTAGCAGCACATGGCCCTCCGCTTCACCTTTCACGCCAGTACATCAGGTTGAACGGTTACCGGGAGCTCGACTCCGTACGTACAAGGCGAACAGGCGTGACGGTTTATGTGAGAGGAGTTTAACCATATTTCCAGTCGGCATTGACGTAAGTAAAAACACTCTGGATCTTTGCATGCTTTATGACGGTATCAAAGGACGCATAAAAACCCGTAACATCCAAAATAACAGACATTCAGTTGAAAATATTATTCGCTGGCTCAGGCTTCAGCACTGCGGTCCGGAAGATGTTCATGTTGTGATGGAAGCTACCTGTGTTTATCACGAACGGCTGGCCACTGAGTTACATGATGCCGGTTTCCGGGTTTTTCTGGCCAACCCTCACCGCAGTCGGGAGTTTGCACGTGGCATGGGAATAATGACAAAAACAGATAAGGTGGATGCGTATATGCTGGCCTGTTACGCATTTCTTAAGAAGCCACACCGCTGGGAGCCGCCGGCACCTGAAATCAGATATCTCGGTGCACTCCTGCGACGACGGGATGTTTTGCTGGGCGATGCCCTGCGTGAGGAGAACAGGCTGGAAAAATACCTGTCGACAGACACACCTGCAGATATTATCAGTTCCTGCAGGCGTATGGCGCAGCTTCTGCGCGAGGAGGTAAGTAATATCGAGCGGCAGATTAAAGCACATATCAAAGCCTGCCCTGCACTGAGGCGTGATTATACACTGCTGACCTCAATTAAATCGGTTGGTCCCCTGCTGGGGATGCATATGCTGGTCGTGCTTCGCAGCCATAACTTTACATCAGCAGAGCAGGCTGCCGCCTTTCTGGGCGTGGTGCCGATCGAGAAACGCTCAGGCACATCGGTCCGGAGCCGACCGCGGATGTCGAAAATCGGCCCCCCTCAGTTGAGAGCGAAGCTTTACATGTCCGCCCTGTGCGGAAAAATATATAATAAGCGAATGCGTAATATTTACGATGAGATGTGCCTGCGGGGTAAACCTAAAATGGTGGCGATTGGCGCGCTAATGCGGAAACTGGTGCACTGGTGTTATGGCGTCCTGAAGACCGGAACCGTTTTTAATGACGAAAGCCTGAAACAAGTACTGTCAACCTGACTGGCATTAAACTCAAGGTAATGCTCACAGCAATAAGTGAGCGCAGTCCGCTATGAGCGATCAGAGCAGCTACGCTAAAATCGTGGTCAAATAAATAACTAAGGCTGCTCAAGGAGCGGCAGGCCGGAGAAGCATGTATATTTCCAAACTGACCCTGGTGAATTACAAAAACTTCAAGAACACGTCTCTGCGGTTTCACAAGGGAGTGAACACCATTATCGGGGAAAACGGCTCAGGGAAATCTAACATCCTGCGAGCTATTCGCCTCCTGCTTGACGACAATATGGTGCGTTCTGCTTATCGTCTGGAAGAGGGCGATTTCAGCCGATCACTCGACCAATGGCAGGGACACTGGATCATCATCAGCATGGAGTTTGACGAGATCACCACTGATGAATCCGTTCAGGCACTCTTTCTCCACGGTACGGCTCCCTTGGACGATGGGCCAATACATAAGGCCACATATAATCTCATTTTCCGACCCAAAAAAGACATCAGGTTGAAGCTGGCAGCCTTAGAATTGTTTGATTTTAAAGAACTCTCGGAGATTCGTGACGCAATCACCATCGATGATTACGAAACGCTTTTCACTGGACGGAGCAGTGCTGATTTCGGAAATCCAGCGGTATACCGAAGTATCGTTGGAGATTTTGATATATGTGATTTCTCATCAGAGACGGAGTTTCCAGAAATTGGGGCAAAGGTGCCGGGCTTCCTTTCAGTTACGAAAGAGGTCTCGCTGACTTTCATCCAGGCCTTGCGCGATGTTGTTTCTGAGTTTCACAACAATCGCACTAACCCTTTACTCACTTTGCTGAAGAGCAAGAGTGGAGATATCAATCCACTAACGATGGAACCAATCTCCGAGATGGTCCGCGGACTTAATGCCTCAATCGAAGGACTTGAGGATGTTCAGTCAGTTCGCAATCATATTCGTGAGACCATTAAGGACGCCGCAGGTGAAACTTACTCCCCTGCTTCACTCTCAATCAAGTCAGATCTCCCTGAAGAAGCAGATAAACTTTTTCAGTCCCTGCGACTATTCGTTGGTGAATCAGAAGAAGGGTACGAAGGTGCAATTCATGAGCTGAGCCTTGGCGGTGCCAACCTAATATACCTGACTCTCAAACTACTGGAGTTCAAGTACCAGCGGGAAAAGCTAGCCATGGCCAATTTCCTTTTGATTGAAGAGCCGGAAGCGCACATCCATACTCATATTCAAAAGACGCTGTTCGATCGCATCGCATATAGCGATGCGCAGATCATTTACACCACGCACTCAACTCACATCTCCGAAGTCAGTAATGTAAGCAATGTAAACATACTGGGCCGTCACGGAGCGTTTTGCGAGGCCTATCAGCCTGCCAGAGGTCTAGATCCCACCCAAATCAATAGCATCCAGCGTTATTTGGACGCGGTGCGTAGTAATCTCCTCTTCGCCAAAAGCGTGATACTCGTTGAGGGTGATGTGGAGGAGATCCTGATACCAATACTGATTAAGCTTGTACTGGGCGTAAGCGTTGACGAGTTGGGCATCAGTGTCATCAACATTCGTAGCACAGGATTCAAGAATGTTGCGGTTCTCTTCCATGACCTACGTATTAAGAAACGATGCGCCATCATCACTGATTTGGATAAGGCCTTCTTTAATATCACCGTACAGGCAACTGATAATGCCATTGTGGCAAAGATAAAGGCAAAAGCTGCGGGATCTCAGAAAGCCGGTTTAGAACGGCAGGCCGATTTGACAGAGTTCACGGCAGAAAATCCATGGATTGAAACCTTTTACGCCAAACACACCTTCGAGGTCGACTTTGTCGCAGCCGGCAACCAAGAGGCTATCGTCCAGACCATTCCGGTGGTTTACAAGGATCAGGGAACCAGGGAAGAGGCGAAGCAGCAACTCAAGTCCGGAGACCTGCAACAAATGGGTAGTCGTACGCTGACAATGGCTCGGCAAGAGGGTAAGGGGTGGTTCGCGCTTTTGCTCGCTGAATACCTCACTCCCCAAGTCCAGATACCTGAATACATCATACAGGCCATCCATTTTGCACATGGCAAATTTCCGCGTTCCCTTATTGTCAGAATTCTCCAGTATCGCGCTGAATACCGATATGGAGCAGATGTGGCAAATCTGCCAGCGAAACAATTATTTCTTCAGGAGATAAATCGTTTTGCGCAAGGAGATATTGGCCTGGCTGAGTTCAGGATAACAATTGGACGTTTATTACCGGGAGACCCCATTATTGTATTCTTAGGGAAGTTGCAATGAGGTTCATTTGGGATCCAAGTGACCTCAATCCTGAACAGGCGGCAGCAGTGACAGAGCCATCGAGCATTTTTCTGATCGCTTGCCCGGGTAGCGGAAAAACGCGCACCCTGACCTACAAAATTGCCTATGAACTCTCTCGTCGAACTGATAAGCGGATGGTTGTTGCCATTACCTACACCCACCGTGCAGCCGATGAGATCCAAGAACGTATTGAGGATTTGGGCGTTGATACTTCTGGGCTATGGATTGGTACCATCCATGCCTTTTGCCTGGAGTGGATCCTTAAGCCATATGGCATTTATTCGCCTGAACTAGCGCGTGGTTACCGCGTTATCGACCCGTACGATCGTGAGCGTCTGCTGGAGAGGCTGTGCGCTCAGTATAAAGGTATCACTCACTGGGATTGTGACTACTACGTTACTGAAACGGGTTATCAACTTGGCTGTGTCGATACGAGAAAACATCCTATTATTCAAAACGTTTTGAAGGAATATTTTAAAGAGCTTTCATCAAGCCGACAGATCGACTTCGAACTTATCCTTTGGTATGCGTACTGCTTGATGCGGGACAGACCTCCTATCGCAGTACTGCTCTCTCGCGTGTTTTCCCACATCCTCGTGGATGAGTATCAGGATACCAAACAGATTCAGTACTCTATTTTGACGTCGATACTTCGCGCTGGAAGGGGGGAGACCAAAATACTCATCGTTGGTGATCCGAATCAAGCAATCTATGGCTCACTGGGTGGCTACGCTATGCCATTAGATGAATTCCGTGCGCAAGCCGGAATCCCGATAAAGGAGTTTGCGCTCAGCCTAAACTATCGCTCCAGTGAGCGAATCATCAGCTATTTTTCGAACTACAGCGTACACGCTAGCAAAATCACCGGTGCTGGCAAAGATGCTAAATTTCCCAGCCGGATTACCTATAATCAAAAGGTTACACGCAGCAATGTTCATGATGAGATTGTAAGGCTGATTCGGAAGAGTCTAGACAACGGCTACTCACCCGAAAACATCTGCGTCCTCGCTCCACAGTGGGTTTTGCTTGCCTCCACGACTCGAAAACTAGTTGCAATGTTGCCTGATCAGCAATTTGATGGCCCAGGCCTCATACCTTTCAGTAATAACTTCGATAATTTCTGGTTCAAGGTTTCCAAGGTTTTACTGACGGATTCTTCCCCAGCATTACTTATCAGGCGACTGCGTTGGGCAAACGAAGTAATAAAAGATCTTGATAGTTTCGGCGTTGATACTAAGACACTGACACCGAGAATCTTGCTGCGGGAGAGTAACGCGCTCACGGTCAATGAGTTGGACGGACTCCGCTACCTGGACCAGGCCTTCACCGAGCTGCTCAAGAGGCTCAATATTTCTCCGGAAATTCATCCTGCGCTCTTGACTCATCGAGAGGCTTTTTTCAGCAGCTCAGCTGCGCGAATAGAGCGTCTGCAAAAGGAAGGGGCGACATACATCAATCAAATATCCGTCTTCAAAAAAGTCTTTCGCGAAAGAAGCGGCATCACTGTCTCCACCATTCATGGTGTCAAGGGTGCCGAGTTCGACGTCGTCATCGCCTTTGGATTATTGGAGGGCATGGTACCGCACTTCAATGAAGTGAATGGACATGTTGCCGCAAGCAAGCTCCTCTATGTATTGAGCTCTCGTGCTCGGAAAAATCTTCATTTAATCTCGGAGTCAGAACGTCAGAGAGGAAGATACAGTAGCTATTCCGCGACCGAATTACTCGCGGCCTGCATCTTTAATTATGACGAGGAGTAAGGCATTAGTAGGATGGGACGCTGAGACTGTCACATTGAGCAGCTCCCGACAAACTAACATAGCACGATGTAACCAACTTCCGCTTATGGCGCAAAGCAGACATTAAAGACTACAGCATCGGGATACTTTCGGATGCCGCGTCAGCCGCATGGAGGCGCCAGATGAGGTTACATGTGTCTGTGGAGTCAAATGGCGCCGAAAGCCCGGCGTAGCCGGTTACCGGGCTATAAATTCTGCCTGTCTGCCCCCTGCCCTGGTTAGCTTTAACCAGCTATCAACAATGAAGAAGTTCAGGTAATTTAAGTGATACCAACTGTCTGGAGATTCATGGGGCCAGTCTACCAGCACCGAAGGTCTGCGAGGAGCGGACATAACATCCTCGGGATAGTGTGGGAATGGTGTTGTCCCGTCAACCGTCTAAGGCTGATGTTTTACTAGGCATAGTACTGTATGTCGATTACTTATACATATAAACTGGCAAAATAGGTTTTAATACGGAGATGAACAATGTCCCTGCTACATCAGATTCAAGAGTCTGTGGTTCAAGATGGATCAAGCTTGGGTCCAATACTGCTCAAACTCCGACTCTTGGCAGCAAGATTAGGAAGTAACGATTTAGAAGAATGGGTCAAACATGAGTCGGAAGGCTATCCTCAGGATGCTGTGCTTCCCGATTACAGAATAGTAGGAGTAACTTATAAAGGCACGTTTTCTGGCCCTTTTGGCTCTGGTATAAAAAATGCGCCTATCCCACCAATATTAATAAAAACGTTTGCAAATGATAGCTGGAATAACTACTCCGTCAGAGAAAGCATTGCTGCTGTTGACGAACTTGTTAAAGTTAGTACAAAAGGTGGTTCTTTGGGGATTAATGCGTCAAATTTAATCCTTCTTCTACAAGGGAAGATATATAAAGGTTATGCTTGTAATGATATCTCTGGAGATATTTCAGTAGTATCACTATCAGAAATTTCACAAGCCGTTCGTAATAGAGTTCTTGAATTAACAATTGAATTTGAAAAATCAATTCCCTCAGCAGCACACATCACTTTTGGTACTCAAGGCATGGATAAAGATAATGCATCAAAAGCCCAGCAAATAACACAACAAATAATCTATGGTAACGTTGGTAATGCCATCTCTGGTGGCAGCGAATCAACTATTAACGTAAATATACAATCACACAATAAAGAATCGGTAGCAAACTACCTGAAAGATTCAGGTATTTCTGAAGAAGATGCTCGTGATTTTTCACTGATTGTAGCGTCTGAAACACCATCAAGTTCTGAAGAACCTTTTGGGGAAGGTGCAAAAAATTGGATTGCATCAAATATAAGAAAAGCTGCCGATGGGACTTGGAAAGTCGGGATGGCAGTTGCAACCAAAGTTCTGACGGAGGCTGCACTGAAATACTATGGTTTGCAGTAAATCATGGGCCGCATTTCGCGGCCATATTAATATGTACAGTAAAGCTAAATGTTCATTCAAAAGTAGTTAGTGCCCATTTATGAAAATTTATTCGTGTGATTTTATCTTACTCGGTAAGCATGTTCCAACACCAATCTTGCTAAATCAGTTTGTTGATTTGATAAATCGACCTCATACGTAAAACATAGTAAAGATAATACTCTTGCAAATTTAACTCGTACTTTTTGCAAAGATTTATAAAAAAGTACTTCATCTATCGAATTTTGATGCTTATATAATAACATTAAATTTTGGCTTAGAGTGTGGATTAAATCTAATAATAAATGTTGCGCTTGCTTGGATTTAATGTCTAATCTTAGCTGCTCTGTTTTCTCTTTGATTGATTCTAAACTTTTGATTACTGCGTGGGAAACCTCTGAATCGAATGGTGCAATTAAAACCTTTTTACCTTCAAGGTAACTGAAATATTTTTCAAACAGTTTCTTATCCGGATCAGATATAAATGGAATCAACTCTTTAGCTGTGATGCCCGAGATGGATGCGACACTTGCTAAACCACCTATTATTTCTAAAAACAATTTCGGCCTCCTGATGATAATTTAGATAATTAGACTATTTTTTTAATTTCTAAGTCTCGAAAAGTAGAAGTGTCCATTTGAGTTAGGATGCTATAGATAATACTACGATCGTTTGGAATGCACTACTACCAGATTTGCCACATTACGAAAATTTAGCTTTCTAGATCAAACGGCTATAATCACTCAGTAATAATTTCAATACTAAGCATCCCCATGTTGCACGACCAGATTGTGATTATCACAATTCTTGATATTAGGCTTTATTCCATTCATGAATAAAGGCCCGCTCACAGCACAAAGCAGACATAAAAGACTACAGCATCGGATGCCGCGTTAGCGGTATGGAGGCGCCAGACGAAGTTACATGTGTCTGTAGAGTCAAATGGCGCCGAAAGCCCGGCGTAGCCGGTTACCGGGCTATAAATTCTGCCACCCTACCCCCTGCCCTGATTAGCCTTAACCCGCTATCAGCAATGAAGAAATTAAGGTAATCCCTTTTAACCCCGGTGAGCGGGCTTTACGGCGTTTACGACGTAAAGGGCGTGATTTCCGGGGCCTTGGCGGCGGCAGCTTGCTGCTGACGCTTAGGGGGATGTTCTTCAGTTATTTCAGCGACACCAGGGAACTTAACACGGTAGCTGCAAAGCCATATCCGCTTAAAACAGCTCAGACGCCTCTGTACGCGGTCGGAGTGGTCCCGACAAGGCGACAGCCGCAGTCGGGGCGTATCTCCGCATTAGCGGGCCGCAGGGCCGCTTACGAGCGTGTACTAAACAACTGACCACAGCTTCACCCACAACGATGAAGAAGAATAGTTACAACACCCATCATTATAAGCGATGGTGTTCCCCGGCCTTTGGCCGGGGGCGGCGGCGCTTTTCAGTGGTGGGGAGGGGCACGGGATGTCAGAACGGCGCTGGTTTTCTGCCATAAGGGATTGTTTGTATGTTGTAACTACTGGTTCCGGGGCCCGTCGCAAGGCGACGGGAGGTACATATGTTGTTTCCGAACCGGCGCGACCGTCAGGTCGCTGCAAGGGCGGGCATTCTCAGGAGCCTGTCCACAGGTCAGGCGATGAACAGGTTATATCTTTATAAGAGAGAAAAAGTCTTTATTTAAAAGAAGTAAAGATCTGGTTTTTAAAAGAAACCACGCACTTTGAAATTACTTCGCCTGGCGCTTTGTAAGCATAACGGTTGTAACCTTATGGAAACTTCCCTTGCAGTTATTTGTGGATAACTGAATTCAGCGGCCGAAAGTGACGCCAGCGATGAAATTTCTGGCCATTCTGATGGTCGGAAAACATGGGATTTGGTTAACAGCCCCGCCACTTAGCTCAGATAATAAGCTGTGGCGGGAAGCAGACGTGCGGAACCCTCCGGCGCCAGCCGGATTTTTCACACAGGAAGGGTTATATGGGGACGGTGGCCAGCCGCGTGTAGTTGTTACCGCGCGACATTAGCATGCGCTCTTTCACTCGCCGCTCCAGCTCCCGCTTCATGGCATCAAGACCACCGGTAAAGCGTCCGCAGGCGTATTCCCGTGTCAGCTGTTGTTTCACCAGGGTCACAATGTCCTTGCGGGTTCTTTCCGCGTCACGACGTGCACGGGCACGTTTCAGGCCATGCTGTTTACGTTCGGACTGGTAGCTGCGGAACCGTTCGCGCACAAACCGCCAGGACTTCGCTATCAGCTCGTCCATCTCCAGCGGCTTCAGGTTCTGCTTTTTGCGCTGCTGATTTTCCCATTCCACGCGGCTGCGGCGGGCAGCCACAACAGCCACGTCAGAGACATCGAGCGCCGAGAAAAGTGCTGGTGTGAAGGTGATATCAGTCGGTATATTGCAGCCAATCTGGGGGTCGTATTCGGTCTGGTAGGTAATCAGCCCCAGCTCCGCCATAAACTTCAGCGCCCGTGTGGCACGGGTGATGGACAGATTGCCGGTTTTCGACTCGGTGGCCAGTCCGCATTCAATAGCCAGATTGGTGATGGAACGCTGGACACGGTTGGCCAGCGGGTCATAGTGGAAACACAGTCCCTGGAGAAGGGCATCAATGGCCCGACGGCGCAACAGTGGCGGCATGCGATGACGCTTACCGAGTGAACGCACGAACGCCACATGAACGGAAAAATCAAAACGGGACGTGAAGCCTTCGGCTTTCGCCATCAGCTTACGACAGAACGGTAGTGTCGCTTTCTCTTCATCGCTGCCTTTTTTCTTCGGCACTACGAATTGTGGGAAAGGATTTTTTACCTGTCGGTAATGAGAGAACAGGGCCTTGGCGTCAGTCACACCTTCCCGCACTTATGTTGCACGGAAGGAGCACTGAGCACAGAAGGTATTGCAGTTTTCTGAGCATAAAACTATACTCCCTGCATAGAGCAACAGCTTCTATACAGTTTAAGTAGGCCCCGTTAATCTTCTTCCCGTCGCCAAACTAGATGAAGATTATCGGGGTTTTTGCTTTTCTGGTTCTGGGTAGACACCTCATCAGAACCAGTTCCCTGCCACCTTACGGCGTGGCCAACCAGAAATCTCTAAACGATCAGTAATCTAGCACTCATAGCCAGTAGGATCAAGAATGTGACGTCGTTACGCCTATTCCAAGCTTGGCTGATTCCATTTCGATAAGCCTTTCAATCATTTCCGCTTGGGTGATCCCTTCATTTTCACACATTAACTGAAGCTGGCTTTTAAGCGAGTCACGCACAAACACCCTCACTTCTTTATGCGTGGCTTTTTTACGTGCAACAGCTTTCTGCTGACGCTCTGCAGCAGAAAGCGGATTCCCTTTTCTGTAGGGACGTTTAGATGAGGAAGTAACTGCGTTAACGACCTGTGACATCTCTGCCTCCTCAAGCATTTAACAAAATACTTGGACAAAGATACTACACGTAGCCAGATGCAGCGAGAGTCTATGTTATTTTTTGTTATATAACCTGCCCTTGTTGGCGCAATGAACAGGTTATTCAGCGAGGGGGTTAATACGAAGAACTCCAGTCTTTTCCCATCTCCCAACGAGTTTGCCAGTGCTGCAGGTAGGTATTTGCCAGAACAGGATAATCCCGGATGACCAGAGCATTTTCGGAGTTACTGCGCGCCGCCGCCCGGCTGAAGTTGAACGAGCCTGTTTCGACGTTACGGCCGTCAGTGATGATGACTTTGTCATGCATGATTTTGAACTGGCTGACGGTACGTACCGGGATGCCGGCATTCACCAGCAGATTCATTGCAGCCACACCAGCACTGCCTTTTGTACTGTTCGCTTTCCAGTCAAGAACAGCCTTCACATCTACCCCACGCTGTTTTGCCTGAATCAACGCCCGGGTGACCTCCGGCGATGTAAAGCTGTACCCCATCAGACGAATACTTTCCTGTGCGGTATCGATAGTGTTCAGCACCAGCTGCAGCGCAGAACCCTCGGGTGAAAATCCTGCCTGTACCGTTGGCTGAGCGACTGCACCACCTGAAACTATTAAACAGACCGCCAGGAGACCAGACACTGTTGAACGTTTCATTCTTTATTTCCCCTGCGCTTTATTAATCGCCTGCTGGATATTTTCAGCCTCAGTCATTCCAGCGAAAACCGTCGTATTATCTTCTGTTGCCCCCTTAACGGGCATGATGACAATACCCGGAGTCCCGGTCAAACCAATGGTGGTGGCAATATCATTGATATCGGTCAGCGTGGAATTAATTTCATCGATCGTGTTTTTACTGAACTTCATATTTTCTGAATATTTCCCGATAGCATCCTGGGTTAGTTTTCCTTCATTAAGTCCGGAGCTATAAATGCCATTGTGATATTTGAGGTAAGCCTCCTCGCCTTTTTCTTTCCAGACCTGCAATCCGGTTTTCGCTGCCAGTAAAGATTCTGGCCAGCGGCTGCCAAACACCGGCCACTCCATGAAGTAGTAGCGCACGTTCGTGTTGGCCTTCATGACCTTCTCCAGCTCAGGCGCCAGCCGACTGCACCAGATACACTGATAATCAAAGAACTCGACCACCATGACAGATCCGCCTTCTGCTCCCCAGGAGGGGATGCGTTTATCCGCCATTATCCGGGCCTGTTGTGCGAGTGCGGCCGTTTTTAATCCCCGGGCCTGTTTTTCCTGTTGTTCCTGCTGTAACGACTCACTCATCTGGATAAGAATATCCGGATGTGCACGCATATAATCTGCGGCTATTTCGCCAATCCGCTTTTCCTGCTCGGGAGTAAATGCAGAACTCGTGTCGCTCGCAAATGAAGGTAAGGAATTAAATAACATGGCGGTAATAAGCGGAGCTGCTAAAACAGTTTTAAGCTTCATAAATATCCTTTTCAATGACAAAGTGTAACGTGCAGATATTATCACTCTGCCAGCGTATTCAATTACGCGAGCAGAGTTAAAAAGGGAATACAGATTAAATAAAAAGAATTAATACAATTTAAATGATTTCATTCTGAATTCTGGCCTGTTGCTGTCGCTGTTTTTCCAGACGCAGCTGAGCATACTTTTCTTCATCCGGGGTCACGACACTCACCGGGTTACCGTGTAAGTCAACTCGTTCAGCACCGGCGATCATCGATGACAAGTAAAGTTCAGACCGTGTAATACTTTTAAGGCATTTAATGGCCTGTTTATGGGACAACGGTATTCCCCGTTCGGCAATATCCTCAAAAAAGGCCTCCCGGATGCCGATGGCCAGCAGGTGAGGCGCTTCCCCCTTGAACAGCCCAGGCCACCACACCTTCAGGGTATCAATTGCATCCTGCAGCTCCGGCAGGCAAAGATAACGAACTGGACGGACGATCCTTTCCGGTTTGTCTGGTGTTGTCGGCACGGGGGCAGCAGGTGCCACCGGTTCCGTTTTTCTGGCCAGTTTCTCTTTCTTCACTTTCCATGCCGGCGGGGTGGTCACATTCACCACCTGCTTACGGCGGACAACACGGGCTGTATCAGCACCGGATTCCGGTGTTTTCTCCCCCGGCTTTCTTTTGAGGCTGAGAGTGGGACGTTTATCTTCCGTCATAGGTTAAGGTTTTCCTGCAGTTAATACTGTGCGGGTAAGATACGCCAGGTTGCCTGCCTGATCATCCTTCTGCCTGTCGCCCGACTACGTTCTGTCCGTCACCCGGCCAGAATACCGAGCACCGCAAGGTGAATAGTGTAAAACAGGACAAAAAAATGCGCTGGCCAGAATCGCTTTACCTGCTTCCCGATATCCGAGCAGACACCCACAACAAGAAGTGCAATTGCCAACCCCGCCACAGCCTGCCCGGCATCATGGATATTCATAAGCAAAACCATGACCGCCCAGAGTACAGCATAGCCTGTTCTTTCCACCGGCTCTGTGGCACGACAAAGCCGGTAACTATTGATCAACATGAATACTCCGGCCAGACCATAGCTGTCAGTGGAGAGCGGCAACCAGGCCACCACTATCGCGAGCGCCAGCAGCATATCGTTGCGGCTTCTCAGACTGAACCAGCGCATCGCCTGTCCGGTAACGGCGAACGTAAAGAGGATATTCCCCATATACCAGGGATACCCCACCAGAATAAACGACCCCTGAGCTATCAGCGCCCAGCACCAGAGTTGGTTCAGTTGTGACTGGCGAATGACAGCGTGCCGGGCCAGGTTCATTCCCCAGACAAGCCCGAACAGCGGAAAGCAACCGCGGCCCAGCAGTCTCATGACTTCATTGTTTCCTGCCAGTAGAAGACCGGTATGATCAATCACCATCAGTACCAGAGCGACGGTTTTAATCATATCCGTCTGTCCGGGAGTCCAGGTCAAAAGGCGTTGCAGCCAACTGTCCGTCATGCTGAGAAAGGTACCCTGTGCTCTCATATCATATTCCTTTTTAGCGCTCCGGCATGTTCCCCGATTTTAATCGGGGAACATGCCGGAGCAGACAAGCCGCAGGCGCGTCAGTCGCCTCCGAGTGTTTTTTCCCGGGTCAGATCCCGGACCATATCCCGTTCAATTTGCTGCAATCTGTCCTGCTGCTGATTATCGGCTACCACTTTCTGAACAGCCTCATTTCTGAGACGGTTTTCTGGTTCATCCGGAAGCTGGAATCGTTCATGCTGCCCCTTCTGTCGTTCCAGACCGCGAACCACATCCGTGATAATGTCCTTGATCTGCTCACCCACTTCGTCTTGTTTACGCTTTTCACCGGTCAGTTCACGAGCCGTTTCCTGTGCCTGCTTTTCAATCTGCTTGCGTTGCAGTTCTTCTGCCGTTTTTTGAGCAAGCAGGTCAGGTGGTAGCGGAATATTTGCACCGCTCCCCCCCGTAACCACGGCGTCTATATCGCCCCAGACCCTGCCGCCGGTGATGGCGCCAGGGTTCCATGGACGGTCGTCGCCGGCAAGGCGAACCACCACGCCACTGTCCGGATTATCCCGGGCAATTCTGACGCCCTCTCCCATGTTCCCGGCGAGCAGGCTTTCCCCATTCCTGCTTCCCTGCAGGGCGACAAAACGGGCCTCTTCATTCCCCATAACCCGCCCTTCCCCACCGATAGCCTGCAATCGCCCATCCTTATCCGTCAGTGGGCTCAGCCATATCCCGGCGGATTTTCCATTACGGTCAAATGCAGGTAACGCGACATGCGGTAACGGATACTTTTTCCCCGGGGAGATAAATTTCCCTGTGGACTGCCCGCGGGCGATACCTGATTGTTGCAGTGCTGCACGTCCGGCCGGACTCTCCGTCAGGGGAATGGCGCGACCAAACATCTGCTCTGCGCTTTTAACAGCGCGATCGTTAAGAGGCTCCAGAACATCATGCGCGCTGGCTTTCTCCTGAGAACGGCTTACCGCATCCGTCCATCCTTTCCGGTCATCTGTATATACCTGCGTATGCTGTTTCATACGGGAGAGCGCTACATACGCTGATTCGAAGCTGACCATCCGTTCCCTGGCGCCAGTCACACCTTCCAGTTCAATTGAAAAGGGCTCGCTTGCCCCCTGCGCACCGTGTGTGGTGATGGCATAAGCCAGATCAACATGCGCTTCAGCTTTATCCGCAGCGGGCGTTACCGTTCGGGTACTTTTTCCGTCATTCAGCGTGACACTGTCACCAGATATGCTTTCCACTCGCCACACACTATTCGCCACGTAGCCACGTTCGGTATCACTTTTACTGAAGCGCATTCTGTCGCCGGGCGAAACGGTAATACTCTCCTGGCGGTATAACGTGACACCTTCTGCAGAAGCCTCTCGCGGTGAAATCAGGCGTTCGGTACCTTCGTCACTACGAAGCGTAATCAGCTGGTCTGCTTTACTGACGCCCACTATCTGGTGGTACTGGTTATCCACCAATGCGATGGCACCTTTATGTGCTTCCCAGGTCGAAACCTTACGTAGTTCGCCATCCCGGATATTACTGGTCACCAGAACTGGCAGCGTGACACTGTCCTCCCCGAGCTCACCGTTCCGCATTTTTTCATCATGGATCATACGGTTCAGCACCCGACGGTCATCATTCAGGTGGGTAATAATCAACGTTTGTGCCTGTGCACTTTCCGTGCGTCCGGTATAGTCCCTTACGATGGCGTCATAGAGACTGACGGGCGAGATACTAGGCAGAACTTCGCCTTCACCGATGGCTTTCTGAATCGCTTTCTCCTGTTCTGGCGTGAATTCCATGACTGAGCTTTCAGGTACCCATGCGTTCTCCTTTCGGGGAACCTGGGCGGGTTCGACTCTTTCAATGGTGGAAAGTGCACTGTGTATATCCCGGTCAATAAGGCTGTACACCGCCGGGCGGAGTTCAGGCACCTGTCGCACGATCTCCTGCATGATGGCCACATCGGCCGCACTGCGCTTCTGCATAAGCCGGAAAGGCTGACCGGGGGCAATAGACTGCAGCTGATCAGTATCACCGCTGGAAACCGCACGACCACCACCGGCCGCGATCAGACTCATGGCCTTTGCCGTATCGGATAGCCCCAGCATCGAACTCTCATCCACCAGGAAAAGTGTGTTGCTGAAATCCGGAGTCTGGCCGCTTCGCATCAGAAGCTGTGTATCATGCAGGAAAGAGGCTGTGGTCTGTGCTTCCACACCGGCGCTCTGCATTTCTCCCACCGCACGGTGTGTTGGACCGAGGCCGATTACCTTCGGACGGGAGTCTTCCGGCAACAAATTCACCGCCGACATCACCGCCCGGAACTGCGTGGTTTTACCCACGCCGGCATAACCCTGAACCAGCGTGAACCTGTCCCGGGTTTCCAGGATCATACGGGTGGCATTTCGTTGTCCCGATGTCAGCCCTTCCATCAGCGTACCTGGTACTTTGGCCATTAACGGCGTAACGGCGTTCTTACCCTCAAGCACCATCGTGAGCAAACTTTTCTCTGCATCCCAGGTCTGCCGGGAAATCAGCAGATCGTTGCCATGGCCGGCAGCGACATGAACGTGCAGCAGATCGCCTGATTTAATCTGTTCTCCTATAGTTTTTTCGATATCGGAGAACGGAACGGTACCGTCAGAAAACTCATGAGCGGCGACAAGTAACTGAGGCCGGGTAAACGTGAGCTTATCGCTTTCCAGCGACGGAACCGCCAGATGGATTGCCTGTTCAGCCGGTGTATGCAGCTGGCTTTTCTGGTGAGCAATTGCTGCGCTGATATCCTGCTCGCCCGCACGGGTTTTCAGCTGTTCGGTTACCACACTGAACGCTGTATGGCGCCCGAGTTTCTCAACCGTTTTTTGCTCATTCTGCGCAGAGTACAGTCGAACCTGGCTGCCGCTCTGCGCCAGGGCATTGAGGGTGGCATTGTCCAGTTCACGCTGTGACAATGAGGCGAACACCGTTGCGGTTTCACTGACTGACCTGCCCGGGTTTTCCACCCAGCCGTGACCGACCTTGATCCCTGTAAAGGGCGTATTGCCGGCGGCCAGCTTCTGGGTGGTCTTCTGACCGGGGTGCTGTACGGTCAGGACACCATTCTCCGCTTTCAGCACCTGAACCGTATCGCCCCCCTTCAGCCGGGTTTCCGGAATTTTCCCCAGAATGGCCAGCCGTTCTCCTTCCGCCACAGGCAACTGCTGAGGACGAAACAGCGTCCAGGTATTATCAACGGCGGAGACTTTGAGATTCAGTGATTCTCCCTTTTCATCTTTCAGGGTCAGGGTATTACTGACAGCGGTCACGCGATCGATAATAAACCGGTCATGGATGCGTTTTTCCGGATCCCAGCGCTCCATCACCATTCCCTCACGATAATTATCGCGGATACCCCGGTTTTTACTGTCCAGCCAGACCGGCGTCAGCGCCGTAATGGTTTCCTCATGACTGCCTATCAGGCCTTCATTTCTGAGATTTTCACGGATTAGCCCTGTCAGGATCCCCTGCTCCCGGGGACCGCGTATCTGAACCACGCTTTCCTGACCATCCCGGACGCTGGCAACAAAGTCACTGGCCATTCTGGTAAAGCGTTGATTCCTGTCCGGCTCGCTGATAACCGATGCTGTAGTCTGCTTTCCACCCTGCCATTTATACGCCGTCACACCACTCTCTTTCATGACGGTCAGCGCGCTGCCGGTACCGCTTCGTTTTCCACTGTCTGACATCAGGATCTGAACATTATTACGCATGGCGCCATCGAGCAGATTGATGGTTTCTTTCAGGCTGAGTTTTTCAGCCTGGTCGATTATCAACGTCCCTCCTGGAACAAAGGCAGTACCGTCCTGCAGAGCGCTTTTACCAGTGATGATTTCGCCTGCAAGTTTTTCTTCTTTCAGCAGAAACTCCAGGGAACGGTTATCTGCCGCGATGATATGGACATCCCGTCCCTGCTCACGTGCCATCATGGCCATTTCAGTCACTCGTTCGCGTTGCCCTGCAGCCCCACCTTGACCCGATACAATCCCGATTGCAGGGCGATCCTGAGCCAGAACGGTAACCGCATCACTGAACGACGTCTGACGCGCGGTTGCCTTTTCCGGGACCATACTGACGTGGTTCTGGCGTAATACTTCCTGGCTCAGGGCTCTGACGGATAATTCATCGAGAACATGTATCCCGGAGGTGAAAATCCCTTTTTCCCGGTCAAGCGGGATAAGTTGTTCCCTCCCAATGGCGGCTTCAATACCGGCTCTTGCCGTCTCGATGACACCCGGGCGGGCCTCCATCTGGCTGACCGTTCTGGCCAGCAACTCCGTATAGGTAAACTGAACTTTACGATCGCTTAACCCGGAAATAGCCTGCGTAACTATATCGTCAACATTTGGTCCAGCTGGCGCTTCCGGAGAAGGAACTTCCCGTTGTGTTTTCGCCCGCTGATCGGCAGCCTCACGATATTCCTTAAGGTTAAACCCGGTCTCTTTCAGAGTGGAAAGCCACTCCGTCACCTTCTGTGCCGGGTCGAGAGTTTCCTTCGCTTTGCGGGTATCGAGAGTGGCCACATCCCGAGATTTCAGTGATGCATCGGGACCGGCAGCGGCATTGATTTCCTGGGTACGCGTCGAGAAAGGCTCAACGGGAACGTCTTTCATCTCCCACATACCGTGCTTGCCGACCACCTCTGTTTCATACCCCAGCCCCTCAACCAGGGGTTTCAGCACTTCACGGTATATTTTTCCGAACGCAATCTGGTTGGCATACACGTTTTCGATAAAACCGGTTTTTCCTACCGTATCGGTACCCAGCGACTGCCATTTATCGCCATTCTGTGTAGCATTTATCACCACCGCATGAGTATGAATCTGAGGCTCCTGGTTGCGGTTGGTATCGTGGTTAAATTTCGCCACAATCAGGTTGCCGGTCAGCACTGTTTCAGATTTTCCGTCCACCATCACCCTGGTAGCTGCGAGGGTTTCAACCTGACGAATAGCTTCAGTGACCGCCTGGTTATGCGCCTCGATAAGGCGTTTGTCACCACCCAGCATAGCCATGACGGATACACTTTTTGGCGCGGAAAAGGTCAGGTCATAACCAGGGCGGTGTTTATTCATACCGTCCTGGATCCGGCTCAGGTCGCTGCCATCCGGCAGCTTCCCTTTCAACAGTTCGGTAAACAGGGCCTTATCCACGGTTTTTCCTTCAAGGCCCAGCGCCTCAGCACCTTTCCCCTGCCAGCGTTCATCCATGCTGCCGATAACGTAATAATTATCTTCTTTGGTGTAATAATCTCCGGCTTTACCCGCGGATTTCACTGAACCAATTGACATCATCAGAAGTTACTCCCCAGATTGATATCATCACGATCAACATGATGACTATGGTTGATGTTGACCTCTTCACGACGATGCATATCCCTCAAAACATCAGAACTGGACTGCCACTCATCCCAGGCATTCATATCCTCAATTTCCCCGTCTTTATTCACGCCCGGGGGTAATGGAAGTTGTTCTTCAGGTTTTTCATGAAGTTCCTGTTCAACACCGCCAGCCTGGGTCACCGATGCGCTTGCGGCGGCTGCCGCTGCACTTGCAGGTTTGTGGAACGTGTTACTGGCAGTAACCGGCGGAACTTTTGCCTTATCCTCCTGAGGGGTGGGTACGGCCGCTATCGGTGACGCAGGCTTTTCGTCGGTCTTCTCAACCGGCACAGTTTCAACCGGATCTGGCATAAACAAAATCCGGGCGCTCTGCCCTTCAGCTTCACGCGCAGCAAGCACCGCAGCCAGCTTGTCATCAATAGCCTGATTGAGCTGGCGTGGAATAAAGCCTTCGGCAATTTTGGGGCGGGGTTTATATTTCAGTGCCAGTTTAACTGCCGGATATGGCCCGGGCAGCGTGACGTAACAGGATAAATCCGGCAGGGTCTGGATATCGGAATAGCTGACAATCGTTTCCCGTTTCTGCTCCTTACCGGTGGATACCCCATCACGTACCGGGTCAGCACCGTAGGAGTAGTTCTCACTTGCCTTCTTGATCTCTTTCTCACCTATTTCGCCAGCAGCAAATTCAGCAATACCTTTACTGGGCGAGCGGAAGAATGCGCGGGTATTCATCACGTCGAACAAGGTTGCTGCGGGTTTCACGCCATAGATATCTTCCAGCTGGGCGTAGGACTGAATCCCGAATACATAGCAGCCACCGAATTTTCGGGCTTCCGGGAGGATCTCCACCAGGTCCGGTAACTTATGCAATGTCGGTAATTCGTCTGCAAAAATCCAGACACGACGGTTACGGTTTTCCCCCATTGCCAGCAGACCGCGAATGGCAATCGACAGCCACATCGAGATAACCGGCTTCAGGGAAGCGTGGGTGTCAGCGTTGGAGGAGATAAACAGCCAGCCGTTGGGCTGGTCCTCACGGACACTGCGCATCCAGTCCCGGATGGTGAACGGCTCGCCGTTCTTCTCAATGCCCTGCAGGTAGCGAATGGCCTTAACGTAGTTGGTCAGCACCGCACGGATACTGATGGCGGTTTTCTCAATCTTCTCTTCCACCAGGTTTGCCGCTGGCGTATTCTGCAGATAGGCGCGCAGCTTGTCGATCTTGATGGAGAGCATAGTATCAACCAGCTTCTCATAGCTGCGGTCCTTGTCCTCACGCATCAGGTAGGCACCTTCGGCAAAGATGGTGCGACCGGAACCCTGCCAGAACGGGTCCTCTTTGGTTCCCATCGGAATCAGGGTATTAGAGACGTTGTCGAAATCCGGCAGCGTCAGGCACTCTTTCCACAAATCCCAGGCTGCACAGCGCGAATCCAGCGGGTTGAGAATTTTATCAATAGACGGGTCGTAATAACTTTTGACGAACTCACAGGAGCGGTCGTAGATGATGGCCATATCCCCACGGGCACGGACATAATTTAACAGTCGTCGGATAACTTCTGATTTACCGGAACCAACAGTACCATGAAGACAGAAATTCTGAATTTCGGAGTTTAGTAAAATAGGCAGGTCACCGATTTTAATATCAGAGGCCATACCATCCCGCTTCATCTTTCTGGCTACTTCTTTTGGCTTTTCTGATAGCTGACGGCCTCCCGTCACTTCATCTTCACTTTGTTGTTTCCCCTGATGACCTAATACCCAGCTGGCGACAAAGAAAGCAACAATACAAATAATCAGGGAAACTGTTCCGGCAAAGACAAACCCGGTCCACAACTGCTCCCCACACCAGATAGTGTATTTATCCTTGAGTATTTGCTCCGACGTATACTGCAACTGTTGTCCATAATAATTAATGGTATATACGGACTGAGACCGGATGATATCTCTCATCGGTCCAAGCGTTGTACACCACCAGTATACGGCACCGTTAACAAAGGTTTGCCAACTCAGGCGATACATTAATATCAGCCCGCAAAGCACCCAAAAAAAGAGGAACAGTACATATAGAATAATATTGGCAATCTGACCAAACATACGAAAACGCATGCTCGCTATTTGACCGCCCTGTGTCATATCTTTGGCGTTAAAACTCATGGCAATAATCCATCAATTAACCACTGAAAAGAATTCCGGCCGCAGCCGGCAACGCCTCACAGGCACACAAAATATTTGCGTGCCTGTGAGGCGTTATCTGAATTTACTGAAGCACCGGCATTACCGGATAGAGACGCAACTTTAATCCAACAGAGAAATCATCTGGAAAATTGGATTGAACACATTACAGAATATTAGAAATAGATTTCGCAAGTTGGTCTTCAAGAACTGGCTGAGCTTCCGGGAATTTTAGATTAACTTTATTGGCATTCGAGACAATACGGGTCTGGTATTTATGCTGATTACCTGTTTCTGAACTGGTCTGTACCTTCGCTCCGGACGTCCCCTGGCGCAATACGGCAACGTTATCTGTCTGAACCTTTGTCGAGGTTCTTTCTGCGATCTGGACATCAGTAACCATCGTATAGTTAACATCTTCCACCATCGCGTCTGCCGCCATTCCAACCAGTCCAGCTGCCAGCCCTACTCCTAATGTAGCCCCTGCTGAATTTGAGTTATAAGCTGTTATACCAGCACCCAGAGCAGCAGCTGTCGCAGCCCCTTCATATCCCTTACTTAACCACCCCTGTGACTCTCGCAAATCCATCTTATCTGCTTTCAGTACATTAGCCTGTATCCAGTACCCAGCAGTATCCGGATTAGTCACCACCTGGTAACCTTTTGCTGTCACTGCGCTGGCAATCTTAGCCTGCAGTCCGCTCATATCTTTATCTGAAGTATTTTTTATTTGCAGAAATACCGTGTGATTATTAGAGGGTTCTAACCAGATAGTCTCACTCATTTGAGTTTTGACATCGAGGTTTCGTTTTTTAATTGCAGTACCCATCGCACCACAACCAGACAACACCAACACTGAACTTATGACAATAATAGCCATAGAATTATTTATTTTCATCTTTCACCTTCAGATATAAACAGCATCATTTTAAATGCAATGTAAATTAACTATTGATACATATGATAAACAACGACACATCAAACAAAGGGAGAGTTAAGGCGTTAATTATCTGCATCAACGCCCTTTAATCTAAAAAATCCCAATCAATAGTATTAACTTAACTTCAAGAAAAACTTAGCTATTAAGCCTATTGCTTTTAAATGTACTTATTGCGGATGTAAGCAATGATAGTTGATATCGCCCAAAGTCTAAATGCATTACCACACCACAACAAATAGTTGTTAAAATAATCATGAATGCAAAAGGTAATGGTGAGTTATAATACACACGATTGAATAAGGCAAGCAGAACGATCACAACCATATATGTAATCGTGTATACCATAATTTTTTTACCAAAGAATCGATATAAAAATGAATTAAGTCTAAAGGTTCTTGGCACTGACAAAAACAGCGAACGCGCACTAGCGACGCCAAGCATAATTATGAACCCAACACCGCATGGAAAAATCATCGCGCTAAATATATATCTGCTTGAAAAAAAACCACTTTCGACACTAATTACAGAACAAAGTGCATTCCAAGCAACTATAACCAGTCCAGGCCATAAACATGTCCAAAAGGAAGGTATGTCCACTTCCCCTTGTGAAAGTATATGTTTTAACTCTTCCACCTCTTCAAAAATGACTTTATTGTTAATCATCATTCTCATTTCTTCCCATCAAGATAATCCTTTTGAAGTTTAGTAGCCCTTTCCTCAAGCTCTTTGGAAGAGGCTGCTCCCGGCATATTACTTACCTTTCCCTTCTTCTCATTATATGTATTATGGAAGTTATTTCCCTCTGTTTTATGGTTGTTTTCCAGATCTGCATGCTGTTTTTTAACGTCATTTTCTTGGTTGATTATTTCCTGCCGAGTATTTTGGTGAGCCTGTCTGTTCTCCGAAACCAACGTACCCACGCTCTTACCAACATCCTGTTTAATGCCTGCATGTGCGGTCATATTGTCAATACTTCCGGAATGCTGACCATAGTCAGAAGCAACGTCTTCTCTGCCTCCACTGGTTGAAACACCGCCCATATTATTTCCGACCGTTCCTCTGGCTTCCTGGTATGCCCCATCAATTTTCGGCTCTACCTGAGATTTTACAAAGTCTCTGGCCAGGGCCTCTCGTTGTGCGGCAATTTCAGGTGAACTGGTATCCGTCAGAATAGCCTCTGCATTCTGCGGCGCCTGTCTCTGGACAAAATTAGCAAACTGTTGAGTTAGGTTTTCGTTCATCTGTCCGCTCATGCTCTCAGTACGTGAAGCCATTTCACTATATTCATGACTGCGGGTCTTACTGGTTGTATACTGGTCATAGCTGTTTTTCGCGCTGGACAACGATGCTGCAAACTGGTCAACACGGGAAGATGCATTATTATCAGTAACATTTCCAGAAGTTGTAGTTTTGTGGCTAGTAAAGTAATCAGAAGCTTCTCTGAAGTCTTTGGCTGCCTGACTGCTAGTATCGTGTCTACTGTCATGTGACTCCCGCCCTGAAGAACTGACATTATCAGTATCGCCCGAGCTATGGGTCCACCCGGCACTCCCTTTTACACCCGCTTCCGCAGATAGCCCAGTTCCCCACTTGCCTAATTTACCGAATAGTTGATCTCCTGAGCTCCACTTACCAGATGCATGAATATCCGCAGCTTGAGAACTTTTAGTCGAATCATCCATTAATTGTTGGAACGACTCCTCATTGCTGATGTTATTTGCTTTAGCATTAGCAACAACAGCATTCCACATTTTGCTTCTGGCCATCGTATCCTGAGAGGATTCAGTACTGTCTGCCCCCGTCGTCATTGAGGAACTGGTCCCCATATTGGTACCGAACTGCTTCAGGGTATTCCAGGCGCTCGTTACGCTCTGGTTATAACCATGCAGGGCGCTTTCAGCCTGTACTTCTGATTCTCTGGCCATCTGCTGCTGTGCGCTGGCAATTTGACGTCCGACGTTGATATCTACCGGCAGTTTCGACATGGCGCCACTGGTATCCCAGACCATTGAACCATCCCGTGTCTGGGTTCCCATACCACCGTTAGAGAGCTGCCGGGTCATCTGGCCAAATGCAGTGGTGCTGTTAGTATTCCAGCTGTTCCCGCTGACATTATCAGTCTGCATATTGGCGTAAGAGTAATTCCCGTCTACAACACCGGAAGCCGCCTGAGAGGTGGCACTGAGGCCAGAGGAAGCAAAATGGCTGTAGATATTTGAGAAACCTGCCCCCACGCTTTTTATCATCATCCAGGCCAGGCCAGGAATCATCAGCGAGATGTAACCTGCGGTCGTGGCAATATCAGAGTCACGCAACTGTACCTGTGACATTTCAGATAACACCACCGGCGTGGCATTTTTGGCAGCATAGAACGCCATGGCACTGTTCAGGATGGCGTATAAAATCGGCCAACACTGCAGCCACATCAGGGCGACAACATACCCCTTCAGCACCTGCATGGTCAGCATGTTGAACATGGCCGCTATCACAATAATCGGGAACATGCCAATCATCATCCCGAGAATAACGGTCTGCATCATCGGCAACGTTCTCAGTGCCTGCTGCCCCATTGATGCCTGCGCCAGACGCTGTTTTTCCAGTGATGATGTGGTGGCAATATTGATCAGGCTCGCCGAATCTGCACTGCGGGCTGCATAACTCTGTATCCCACTTCTCAGGGCATTGATGGTGACATTCTGACGGATAATCTGGCTGGCAGACTGGCTGTTGTGATAGAACGTCTGGTAACTATCGCCCAGTAAACTGGACATCAGCACATCCGGGTTCGGACGGCCACCAAAAATCTGGCGGACATAATAGTTCCAGGTTTTTCCACCCGTCTGGGTATCCAGCGCCAGCGCTGACTTCAGATCGACTGACGCTTCAAGACAGGTTTTAAACTGGTTGTTTTTGTCAAATATGCCTCTTAACGGGCTGGGGTTAGAAAAAATCAGCGTATAGGGATCTGTTGAATGCATCAGGTCTTCGAACGAATATTTGTGATTCAGCAGCATATCGCCAATAACGCAGTTCTGAACGTAATCGGAGAACAGCGTGACAATCTCCGGATTCTGCGACATAAAATCGGTACTTTTCGCCACCAGGTTGCTGCCAAAGAGCATGCCCGTTTTGCTGTAGACCGAACTGTCCGGCAGTGTCATCACCATTTCATAGCTCTGTACAAACGCGTTCCCGATGCGCGTCGTAAGGGATGCCGGAATCGCAAGGCCAATCGGCACATTATCCACCTGATACACCGATGAGGGTTCAGAGTAATCGATGACCTGTACTGGGGTTTTTATTAAAACGAGCATCGATACCAGTGTCAGCGAGAATACCCATCCCAGCATATCCATCACGCTGTGTTTTTTAATCCAGCTCCCTGCCACGATCAAAACGGAAAAACCGATACACATTCTCTCGATAATTTTCCAGTTTTCGGTCTGCATAAACGCCGCAACGGCGTTCAGTACATGCCGGTACCAGTCGCCCCCGGCGATAACATACACTTCCTGCATCACATACCTCCGCCAAAGTGGTAATTGTTCTGGTAGCGGGTCATCATCCTTGCTGATACCTGCTGACGCATGTAACTCATCTGGCGATCGACAACCAGTAAGGCATCCTGTTGGACCTGTACGCGCGCCTGGAACGTGGCGATTTGCTGCGTGGCCTGGTCAAGGTTCTGCAGGATCATATCTATTGTCGCCTGCGGGTAATTCCCGGTCGCCATCATGGCGCGGGCCTGCTGAATAAGTTCCTGGATGTACTGCAGCAGAATGTCGTAACCGATATAGTCGGTCAGTTGATAAAGCAGCGAGTTAGACACCCCAAGCATCTGGGGATCTACCAGGTATTTGAATACCGGGATAGTAGTGCTTGAAATAAACCCTTTCTCCTGCTCAGTCAGTTTTTCATCAGCAACGGCCTTGTTCTGGATACTGTTGAGTAGTTTCGAAATCTGGTTCTTCAGCGCCTTATCCGAGGCGATGGTGACGGTGGCATCTGCCACGACCTTGAGGCATTTATCCGAATCATTGCAGTGATAGATTTTAGCGCTGCCCCCTTCCATCATGGCCTTGATCAAATCCTGGTCGGTAGTGCGCGCCGGCAGCGGTGTGATTTCGCCGTTCTCACCGAATATCAGTGTCCCGGTTAAGGTCATGATGAACTCTTTAAGCTCCTTATTACCGTCAAAGAGCCGGTTTTTTGACAGACCGTTCCACATGATGTTGATGTTTTTCATCACGCGTTCCTTGTCTTTATCGCTCGCTTTATCCTGGACGCTGTCCATCTTTCCGCCCACAGTGCATCCCTGTCGGGATGCAGCCCAGTCAGCGAAGATGTTACTTTCACCGGCAATGTCCTGGCAGACCTTCTGCTGCGCAACCTGAGTTCGGGGAAACAGACCACCGACGATGCCTTGCGCAGCCTGGCATGAACTGAGGTTGGTGCTGTTGATGTCGCTGGCCATCTTCTGCAGGAAGTCTTTTGCCGTTTTAATTTCAGGAACTGTGGTCTGCAGTGCCAGATCGAAAAAGTATCCTGCGGAGTTACTCATTATTTGTTTGGCGAAGCGCTGCAGCTGTTCACTGTTGATAAAGCTGAATGAACCGAGATACGCATCGATACCGCCGCAACCGGCATTAATATCCGGCAGAGTCATACTGACCAGCTGGATGGTTTTCACCTGTGTTCTGGCATACAGAGAACCGCCCGAAGCGTAGCCCGCGGCCTGCCCCTGCCATACCTGCGGCTGAGACGTATTTGAGGCAAACCCGAGCTTATTGAAAAAGTTGTTCATGTCGCCGTTGACGTCTGCGGCTGCCGAGAAGGACAACCCGAGCAACAGGCCGCTGAGCAATGTTACCGACTTAACCTTGTCCATTTTTCGGTGTCTCCATCATCTGAAATAAGGTATCGAGCCGGGCCATAAAGCCCTGAGCATCCGTTGCGCCCTGCAATATCGGGAAAGCATCGAGCGTGTTCACGTTGACAAGAAACGTGGTTGGCGTGGCGACCGGAATGTTAGGGAAAAAGGTCTTCATCACTTCAGGTGGAGCGGGTAGCGCCTCCGGGAATGCCTGATCGCCCTGACCATCCAGCGTGTAAGGAAAGACCGAAAACCCATGCTGCGTTGACAGCGTTTTGAGTACCGGATCAAATTGATGACAGTACGGACAGTGCCCCTGCATAAACAGCACCACCTTCCACTCCGCCAGATTCACCTGACGACCGTTACTGAGGCGGTACCAGACAGGAGCCGCTCCGGTCCGGGGTGGTGTGGCGGTTACCACTGGCGCCTGATCTGCCGACTCTCCGGTCAGACCTTTCGGGTTGTACAACGATTTCACCTCATCAAGCGTGCCGGCCTGAGCAAATGTTGACAGCAGCAGGACGAAGAAAAGCATTACCGGCCGCGCGCGGTGATTAATGTTCAGGATGATTTTCACGGTCCTTTTCCTCTTTCTCAGCCTGCGCAATCAGGGCATTAATGATGCGGTAACCACCGAAAATCATCATGGCTATACCCAGTCCTTCTCCCATCTCAACAGCCATCTCCGGTTGTTTACGCACCAGACGGGCAATGAGATGGAAAAACACGCCGACGGCCACCACCCATGTTCCCGTGATATCCAGATCTGGCATGCGAAATTTACGCATCACGCTCTCCTTAAAAATTGGGTTTAAAGTCGTTGGAAACATAGAGAAACTGCTTCGCCAGATCGTCCTGGCTGATGAAGCCGTAACTGAGCGGTTTAACCTGTCCGCTTTTCGGGTCAACCAGCATCATGGCCGGAAAATACTTCACGCCGAGCCGTTCTGCCTGTCCCTGGTCCACGCGTGAGTCCGGTAGTAACGGGTTAACCACGCCATCAACAGAGACGGAGATAACACTCAACCCGTAGGTCTCACGGAAGTTACTCAGCACCTGAACCAGTTGCCCGTCAATTGGCTCCCGGCCGCGGTAAAAGAACATCACACCGAAATGCTGAGCAATGGCCGATATGGCTTTACGCTGTTCCGCGTAATCGGCCGCGAGCTGGTTTTTAACCGTGCCGTTGTAGTGGCTGAACTGTAGGTTGTAATCGAGCTCCGGATGTTCAAGAAACGCTTTCTTGGCGCTCATCGAAAATAAGCCTGCCTGCTGCGTCCAGTAATTCTGGAGGCGGAAATATTTCACAAAAGCCGGTACCGATGGATACATAATGGCTTCGGCTAATGCTTTTTTCGTTGCCTGCTGCAGAGCTGCCTGCTTCTGCAGAATATCCATTTGCTGGGGTGGCTGCGGGTTCGGCTGTGGATCCGGGTCGGTTGTTTTCAGTGGTTCGTTATACCACTGCCATCCCGCATCCTTCCCCCAGGCAGACATAACGGCGCAACCCAGCACAACGGGCAGCAGTACGAGCCGTTTCATTTTCATGGGACACCTTCATCTTTATTTCTGATGTTTATTACCGGACAAAGCGTTATAGATAACGCCTTTATTTATCTGAATTTCGTGACCTGTGTTAATTTGCTTCCCTGAAAAACCAGTGTCATTGCAGAACACCGCATAATCATGAAACGTTAAATCCTGACGATAGTCATTTTTTATTACCCAGGCGATACCTGAACTTTTTTCACAATTAACACCATAAAACTGATTGGTAATATGAAAAAGTACCTCTCGCTTATCCCGGATGAGTCCGTAACACATCATACCCGTCATAAATAAGATAAACACAGCAACGATCGCGATAACCGGCCATTTAGGGTTTTCCTCTTTCATTCCCCCCTCTCTTTTCTTTTTGTTCTGTTTTCGCCAGCGGGTTTCAGCAGGTCTATCAGTGAAGATAAAAAGCCGTACAGAAGAAACCAGAACCCACCGAGGATAGTGATGAAAAACACAGCAGTGATAATATCACTGCCCGTGGTTTGTTTTACCGTATCCCATGACCATATAATTACCGGTGATGAGACAATAACAGTGAGGCATAATCTAATCAGGAAATCCGTAACACAGCCTGAAGAGAATATAACTTTCATTTTACCCCCTGATTATTTCGAGGATTGCTGACTCATAATTTCTTTTATACGCTCTTTGGTTTTATTGGTGAGCGCATCGTTATCCGGAATTTTTTGATTCTTCATCAGGTCTTCCATGAAATTAGTGAAATCGAGTGAGTCGAAATTAATACGCTGGAGTTCATCAACCGTGATACCGCGGCAATTCGGACTGCTGGCGCCACCAAAACTGATATGCAGCTGGCCATTCCGGCCCTGTTGCTGAACAATCTGCGCCAGTTTTGAGTCGAACTGGCAGTAGCTTCTTTTTTTCTCCAGGCAAACACCCAGCACCTTTTTAGAGCAGAATTCCCCCACACTGACGGTCAGCTTATCTTTCTTGGCTTTAGCGAGGGCTTTTTCGTCACTGCTGCAGCGCGCCAGCCCCACATCCTGGCCCCAGCCGCTGTCTTTGCAGCAGTTACTGAAGCCTGCTGCAAATTTTTTACAGTATTTCGCTTTCCCGGTGAACGCCCTGACATCCACCCCGTTCAGTGCCGCAACGTCCTTCCCTGCCGCCGCCAGGGCGGCGAGCTCCGCCACTGCCTGACCAAAATCATTGTTTTTGCCGCTGGCCGCTTTATCGCATTCACCATCGAGACAGAACACGTCCCCGCCACAAATCATCTGTTTACCGGTGGTTCTGGTTTCGCAGGAGTACGTGGCATATTCATGAAGACAGGTTCCGTCATCAGAAGTGAATGCGCATTGCCGGGATGCCAGCGTACAATTATGGTTGTCCATCAGTGTCTGGCATGAACCGTAATCAGAAGGTTGGGTAATATACGTATCACGGTATTTCCAGCAGGCCTGGTAGACCTGGTAAACATTACCATCCTGGTTAACCGTCCGGTTTCCGCCTGGCTCAATGCATTCCGTCGTGGTCTGCTTGCCTTCGTCTTTACTGAATGGACAGAACTCGACCCATTTCACGTCCGGAACCCATTTTTTTTCCGTCACACGCATGGTCAGCGTGACACTCATCCAGGCCTCTGAACCGCCCTGTAACCAGTTTTGTGTCTTGCGGGCATATTCCCGGCAACGACTCTGCTTACCGCTAAGGCAGTTCTTGTTGAGGATGACGCCCTGCGGAGAAGAGCCGCCCTCGGTCAGATAGGCGCCAGTCGCCCCAGGAAGGGACCAGCTGTTGTCCCTCTTGGCAACGGAGTCTTCATTTACTCCCCACCAGGTCATGCGGTAGTACATATTTTTGTCATTAAAATGCAGCGCTGCTGATGCACTCAGGACCGTTCCCGTGGCCGGAGCGCGGAATGTCAGCATCACACTTTTGTTACCGTCATAGCTGTAGCTGAACTGGTTATTCGGCACGGTATACGTTTTGATAACCGTGGTTTCCTCATAGTGTCCGGTTATCGTGGCTGTTCGTGTACAGTACTGCTCAACCTGCAGGTCACGTTCACAGGTGTAGTTTTTAAATTCACTCCGGTTAACGATTTCCGCCTTACACTCCTGTCCGGTATTGCCGATGATAGTGTCGGATCGTGATTCAATATCTTTGGCGTTCTGGATAAACGGGGCGTCCGGAGAGATGCTGTCCGGAGGACGGTTGGTAAATGACTCGGTAATACTTTGTCCGACTTCACTCCCGGCCCACTGGGAAGCAGAGTCATTTTTCAGTGAGCTGTCGCCACCGGCTGTCACGCCACCGTAGTATTTCTTTTGCTCGGGATCTTTCGTATACCCCGGCAGATTCTGCTCGCCGTTGAAGTTTTTCAGGGCATCAAGACCGCCCCCCTGTACCTGTTTTGCAAAGTCAGAACCTGCCCTGTAATCCGTGTTACTGTCCGCGCAGGCTGGTCCTGCAAACCAGATAAACGTCCCCAGAACCAGGGCATGAACAAAGAGAATGGCCGGAAGTGTTCTCATTGGTTACCTCCCAGCATATGACGGGCGATATCCGCACAGTCCCCTTTCTCCGCCACCTTTTCCAGCGCCTGTTTCAGCCGGATATTGCCCCGAACCACATCAAACCCTGCTTTGCAGCGCACCACGAGGGCGGGCACGCTGCGAATGTTGTATTGTGAGTAAAGCGTCGGGTCGATCTGGACGCCGTCTGTAACTCCATCCTTAACCAGCCGCATCACCGCATCGGTGGTTGCCTTCATGTCGTTATTGACCAGTCCGCGCAACGTGGCCGGAATGCCATACTGGCGGGTTTCATGCAGCATGCGTTTCAGACCTTCCTCCGGCACAGAAAACGACACGAAGTACAGCGCACCTTCAGAGGGTTTTCCCTGTGCTGACGCCCTTTGCTGGCTGGCCAGATTATCGATGTACTGGCGATCGGCTTTCGCCAGGGGGTTACGGTTAATCTGCGCTTCCAGTTCCTGCTGCAGCTGCTTGTCCGGGTGCTGGCGTAACTGCTCGCTGAAGTCTTCCTGGTGCTTCAGCCACTCCCGGTCAGCCGTTGTCGGGCTCCCCGGACTGCCAGCTGCCACAGCGGTACCGGTGAGTAAAAGCGTGAGGATAAAAATATTCAGTTGTGTCACAGAAGACTCCTTTCAGAGGAAAACACAGTTACGTTTGCGCCACATGAGGTAACCAAAATTCTTCCGGGTATTAGGCGGGTTGCGACCGGCCTCCCAGCGCATCACACTGCGCCCGAGGGGATGGCACTGCCCGCTGTCCGGATACATATTCACCATCTGATAGCGCCAGCGCTCTTTAGGGATAATCGGCGACGGATATTCGTAACAGACTGCGGTATCGGCGCCGACCGTTTCCATAATCTGGCCCTGTCGGTGAAGCTTGTAGGCCATACGCTCACTGAGCAGAACCGAGGATTGCAGCGGGCTGGATTCGTTACTGGCCCATCCACTGAAGGGATACATGGAGCCCTGCGAGCCGGCACACCAGAACAACGGGTCAAGTGGTAAGTGGAAAGCACTGGCAATGGCATCGGCCGCACAGGCCCCCTGAGCGATCGGGTTGGCAAACAGTACGGCTTCCGGATTCAGGATCGTGGTCAGACTGCTGTCCACCCAGGTCGGGTCAATCTCAGAGAGATAGGCGATGTCCATATCTCCGCCTTCCAGGCAACCTGCTGATGTGATGATGTTCAGCCAGTACGTCAGTGGGTATTTGTACCAGTGCACGTGATAGAACGCCCCGTTGACCTGTTTGTCGTCCTTTTTGGCCGTCCCCATCCCTGTTTTACCGAGATTGATACTGAATCCCCCCAGATTCACCATGCAGCCAGGTGATCGGCTGACGTCGGTCATGGCCATCGGTTCCCAGTAACCGATAGCCAGACCAATGCGTACAAAGATTGGGGGTGGGGCCGGGCAATACTGTATCGGGCTGCCGGGATTAGGCGTGTCCGGCTGATCTCCTTTCCCCACCTGCACACTCCCCAGCGATAAGGGGAAAATGCAACGCCAGCAGACATCTGTAATGGGATTTACAAATCGTCCTTCACACGACGGGTCGGCAGCGGCATTCATACTGTGGCTCCATAGCAGGCAGGCCACCATGAAAAACAAAATACGTTTCACAGAAACATCCTTATCGCGTGGGTGGAAAGTATTCGATGTTCAGTCGTTCTCCCGAGGGGGCCGGGGTGATCCGCGCGGGTACTGCCGTCAGTCCAAAGCGCTGGCTCAGCACGCCGTTCTGGTCAAAATAAATCCGGCTGTCGAGCGCCGCCGATGTATCCGGGACGCTGCCTTTAACGAGGATAATCTTGCTGATTAACGTCTCAGGTACCTGGCGTTTCATCCAGGCCAACTGGTCCGGATCATCACCGTCAATGAAGTAAAGCGTCTGCATAAAAGGAACGGTTTTAAGCGGATTAAGCACCTGCCCTTTCCGGGCGAACAGCACACCGTTCTGATCCTTCAGGTCTTCAGTTAATTTGATGCTGGGATCAAACCAGCGCTGCTCATATTTATCCGCTTTCTTTATCCCCTCGACGGGAGCCGGGCGCTGGCTGTTGGTCTTCACCCGCTCCTTAAAGGCCTCCATCTCCTGCCCCCATCGCCCGGACTTCTCCAGCGCTTCAAGGCGCTGGGTTATCAGCGATAACATATCCTGTTCCTGTATGGGCCACAGGTCGCCCCATGTACCCAGATCAGCTGCCCGGGTAAGCGGGGAGACAAGACATACAGCAAAGAGCGACCCGCGGATCATTTTCATTCCCTGCCTCCCTGCATCCGCTTCGCAATATCACGCTGAATACTCAGCGTGACGTCAGGCGCCCCATTAACCACGGCAGGAGAAACAAGAATCAGCACATGGTTTTTCTGCTGCCAGTCATCCAGACTTTTTTCCAGCGCATCGTTAAAACGATCCGACAGTGCCTTAGACTGGCTTTCCGTCAGTTGCTTACGGCTGACACTGTCCATGAAGTTATCGAGCGTTTTCTTCATATCAAACGCGACAACACGAGGTGTGCTGTGCGCTATCATGATCCGGGTCACCACGGCATTGGCGGCAAGAATGGCAACCATCAGCCCGCCAGTGATAAGGGCACGTCGGGTAAACAGACGATTTCTGATATTTTTTTCCATCAGGCAGCACTCCTTGTATTATTCATGGCCACCCGGGCCTCCAGGTCTGCCATTTCATCCGGGAAGTTACGGCAGGCCAGTTCGTACACGGCATCGTGAATACTCACCCCGGCGCGTTTTCGTTGTGTGATGTACTCAAAGTCAGCACCACTGGATGAATACATGGCGCGGCTGAGTGGATCGACAAACAACCGGTGCCACGATGAATGCGCCTCCACCGACAGCATGAAGGAGGAGAACCACTGGTCTTTAGCCGAACCAAAACGGTTAATCATGTCGCGCTGCAGCTGCGTGAACTGGTCGGGGTAAAGCTGGTTGTACTTGGCAAACTCTTTGGCAGACTGTTTAAGGATGATTTTGTATGAGGAGTTCCCCCAGGCGGCACGTGCAGCACTGGAAGCCGTATCTGAGTCAAAATCGACAATGTTCTGTGTAATAGTGATATACGAACCCAGGTGACGGCGTGCGGTACGGTAGCCCTTCTCGATAAAGGTGCCGACCTTCTCATTTTTGAAGTCCAGCAGGCGCCAGCCTTCGTCAATGACGTTCAGTTTTTTCAGGTTACGGGGTGTCTGGTACATGCGGTTCTCGATATAAATAATCAACGAGAACATCACAGCAACCAGCAGAGATGGCCGGGACTCCAGCCCCCCCAGCTCCAGCACAACCATACGGGCATCATCATTGAGTGACGGTTCATCAGAGTTGAAGTAGCTGCCGTAAATCCCGTTCACCGTGTACTGGTCGAGCAGAATAATCATTTCGTCCAGACGGCTGCGGATCGTCGGTGAGTCTGCATAGGTTTCGCTGTCTTTGGCTTCCTGCAGGAAATCCACCACATCGTCAATTCGGGCTTTGTTATGCTTGGTCAGCCAGGCCGCTTTGACCGCCTGAAGCAGCAGGCCTTCATGGACTTCATCAAGATTCCCATTGGGACTGGCCATGACGGAAAGCTGGTCACGGATACGCTCTGCAGATGCATCGAAGTTATTGTCATCGAGCACGTTCGCAAACGGGTTAAATTTCAGCGTATCGCCATCGAGATACACACCCCCCATGTTTTCGCACAGTGATTTGTAACCATCCCCCATATCGAATACCCAGGAATAACCACCGGCATCAATGACGCTACGGATAAGCGGCTGTATCAGGCCTGTTTTCCCCGCACCGGAAGTACCGCATACCGCCATGTTAAAGTTGGTGTTATTCATGCCGGTGTAGAAGAGATCGATAAAAGCCAGCTGGTTACGATATGTAGGCGCCAGCAGACCGGAAGGAGCCAGTGGACTGTCGGCCACCACCGGCATCAGGTTTGCCACATTAAAGCTTTCAGCACGGCGAACTACCCCCGCCGCCTGCAGTTCCTTAAATATCCCCTCTCCCGCCTTAAAAGGCAGAATCGACAGGAAATTACGCATCTGCTGATAGCGAGCGGCGATGAGTTCAAAGCCCCCCTTACGGAAACTGTTCAGTATTTCCTGTTCAGTGGCCAGTGCCGCTTCCGGATCGTCTTCGGTATACGCCGTAACGTTGAAAAAATAGGACACCAGTGAAGAGGAATTGGAAGACAGTCGCTGGCGAATATCCCCCCACTCCTTAACTTCTTTCTCAACTGAGGGGAAATACTTCGCGTATGACGTTTTGCTCTTTTTCTCCAGGTCGAGAAACTTCAGGTTCGCTTCGTTCTGTGATTTAACCTGGTCTTCCACCATCAGGGTAAGCGTAATGACAAAGGGACAGGAAATAGACAATTCCGGGTTCAGCAGGTTGGCGTAGTTGTCTGCACTGGTCCACAAAAACGCAATTTCCGGGTCGCGTGCAAGATGATAGTTGAGCACCCGGGTATGACGTTCCACCCCATTTTTGTCCAGCAGGCCAATGTTGAGATGATTCGCCATCACTTCCATATCAAAGCTGTCATCAACACACTGGTAATTCAGCTCCTGGTAAGGATCCAGCTTTTTAGGCCTCCGGTACATCTCACCTGGATTTGGATTAATCAGTTCACTGACCATTTCCACAAGGCCCTTCTCATCCAGTGCCTTAGTCGGTATTTGCGCGCCAAGCAGTGAGGCCCGGATTATCTTGACCTGGTTCTGAAGCTCGATGATTTGCGCATTCGAATTTTTCTTACGCGGCATGCTGCAGGAGATAAATACACGGTAGTTTCTGAGCGTCAGCGGTAAATCCATTCCCGGTGGCAGCGCAAAATGCTTCTCTGCTGCACGCACATAATAGGCTCGCGTAATGGCGTTAAACTTTTCTGCCTGAGGACCACTCCAGCTGAACTCACGGAGGCCATATTCGATATCATCGCCAACCAGCTTGCTGGAAACCAGATTAATGGTGACCGGAACATTACGCGGTAATTTCGTTCTCAGCAGGTTCTCAAGCGAACCTACAATATGTTCATTGGCGCCTGGTAGAGGCCTGGCTTCCAGAATAAAACCGACTGTCTTCTGGTTAATAAACAACCCTGTTTCACTGTCGTAATCCTTATATGGCAGAACGCGACTGAATTGAGGGAAATCCATACTGGCCAGAACATCATTTGCTTTTGCAGATTCATCAGGTAGCTTCAGCGCTGTGAGTAATGTATTAACTGCTTTGGCTACCGACTCAATAGGGTTCAGACTCACAGGTTAACTCCTTCTTGAGGAACAAAAATAGATTTTCATATTTTTTTGAGGGGGAAAGTCAAGATGCTCGATATTTATCTTTCCCGATAATAAAATAAAGTAAACGGCATAAAGAAAAGAATTATTCTTGCCGCCATCAACTGTGCAAATATCACCTCACCCATAACAATCTTTCCGTTCCAGAGTGATACCAGAAGCGTGATAATGAGCAATGCACTATGAATAATCAGTGTTGATAAGATACCGAGACGAAGAACCTCATAATAACTCGTTACCGACACACACAAGAAATAATACACACCAAGGCTACATATAATAAAAACCAGCTCACGACGCAAAGTGGTATGAAACTCCTCTGTACTTTGATCTGGAGATTTAGTTAGCAGATACCTCAAAGTGAGATAAACAGACCAGTACATTAGAGGATAAATTAGAAAGCCGTATCTTTTCAGGAAAGTCATTTTATTCCCCACCTTTTTTCTTTTGTAATAACTGCCACTGTTCAGTGTAGGCCTCATAGGCATACACCGGAACATTAACAATAACTCCCTCACACCTTAATTTGTTGACGGCGTCATTCAAAAAACCGGTCTGCACATTGGCTTCAATAAGTGAGCACTCTGTTTTCCAGTGCCGGCCAGCATCGATCTCGCTGGCACTATAGGTTAACCTCACCATAACGAAACAGATTGCAATGCCAATAATCGCAGTGAACGCGCCTGTCAGAAAAAGCTTGCCCCTGAATTGATAATGTTCGGGAAGAATAAGTGCTAAGAACACCCCGATGATCCCTGCAATTAACATCACCAGATCAATGACTAAAATCCACCACACATCCATACCGTTTATGTAAGCATGCATACCGTTACTCCTTTTTATCAGAAAGGCTGTGAATGCCATTATCCCTGTATTTCACATCCATATACCGTGTTACGCTATCCGGACAAGACCAGGCATCTTTTGCACTGGTAAATGGTGTTTCTGGCTGCGCGTTAAATGCCGATACTTTGCAGTGTTGTAATGTATATTCAGTATTTTGCTTATTGATTAATATTGCTTTGTACTTACTTTCTGGTTGGAGCAATGAAAGAGTTCCAAATGAAACCACCATAATAATGATTAACGACAGGAAGCGCTTCGTTCTGTTTTTAATCCGTAATACGCTTGACATCAACAGTGCTGGAATCACCCCAAAAAGGGCAATGCTCAGAATGACATACGATGAATCTTCTTTCATCAGTAAATACAGATACTTTATAAAATCAATATTTAACACCATAAACTGAAATCCCTGACATCACAAACACGCTACCGCCCATCCCTTTCAACGCAGAGGGCACTCGTTTTAATCCAGCAGTAGCATTCCAGCAGCGCCAGTCATGGCGCTGATAATTAATTAAGACGAGGTTGTCCCCAGGTTGATGGGGTCACCACAAATAACACTGTCGTTGGTTGATGATATACATCATCGGAATCCACATAGGGAGCGATCCATAATGATGTTGTCTGCTCACCTTTTCTTAATGGTCTCGGATACTGGCCCGGTACAGTTTGAGGTGATGTAAATGTTGATACTGTCACCGGACGCATAACCTGGGGTGTAACGGGTTGTATATACCCAGGCTTATTTACCGACCCCCTGACATTTAATAATGACGGGGTACTTTTATTTACTACTACAGCCGCTGGGGCTTTCGCCTGTACTAAATCAGGTTGTGGCGGCAACGGGTATGAATTTACTGACGTCGTTCTGAAATTACCGTCAGCCAGTCGAGGCAACCCGGCCGCAACCGGCTTTGCCTCACTGCGTTCCTCTTTCGCCTTAGCTTTTTCATTGGCCTGTTCCATCGTCATACAGGTATCCGATGTTGTTGCGTTACATTGAAAATCAGTCTCCGTTCCTGCGCATCCGGTTAAAAGCAATGCGCTGCCCAGAGGAATTAACAGAATTAATTCCTTCATAATATTCTCCGCCTGTTATTAGCTCTTTTTCAGGTTCATCCTGAATAGGGTGTTAGCTTTAATTTCCTGAGTAAATCTGTCTCTCTCTTCCGAACTCATGGCACCATAAACTTTCTCCAGTTGGTTTGTATCTGACAAGGCAAATACCATTTTCGACATAATGGTTGTTTTGCCGGCCCCCGTATCTCCGACAGGAACGGTATGACCAGACGTTTCCGGGAGCGGATTACTTTTCTCCATTTTCTGCCTAGCCATTGTTGTTCCCCTCTGACATGGCACCAGGTGAAAACTGGTGGGGATCTAATTTCCCGAGTTGTTTCAGCATCTGGTCAGTACTGAAGCCGTTCAGGGATGCACCTGCCTGCTGAGGTTGTTGCGGCTGCTGTTCCTGATTTTGTTCCTGCTGCTTACCGTTTTTCTCTGCATCCAGTTCTTCAATCGTTTTCAACTGGAATCCATCCTGGAACACAACGGTCACCTCATTACCGGCACCAATTGGAATGACAGGGTGATACTGTTCTGCACGTTTGATGTAATACTCACTCAGTGTCTGCGCTGCTTTAGATGCACCTCCTCCAACGCCCATTTTGAGCACATCACCGGCTCCAACGGATGCCGTCGCACCAATTCCAACAGAAGGTTGTGCCGCACGTTCCATCCCTTGACCAATACCATCAACAAAACCAGCTCCCCACGCCCAGCCGAGGATTTTTCCGTTACGCATCACGACTTCACCTTTCACACCGTTTTTCCCCATAAAGGAAACGTGGCCTGAAATTGGCTGATCGATAGTCTTATCACCTTTGATGCAGCTGATATTTCGGGTACGGACAATCGCGCGCTCACTTGAAACGTCACCATATGCTTCGAGGCCAACAAAACAGCCAGTCAGGTCATAAGTTTTGCTGTTAGGCATTTCCACACGGCCGACCAGACGGACCTGCATCGGAACCGTAGATTCATTACCGGTGACAGAGGCATTCGCATCCGCACCTTCAATCAGAATGCTTTTCGCAAAACTACCTGAAGGAATGTACGGCAGTGTTTTTGCCTTCTTACCTTTGTCATAACTGAATGTACGTCGTTGGATCTGGTTAGGGGCCGGTACAGGTTGATAACTGACCTGTGGCGCCGGTGTAGTCCCGTTACCCGGATAGAATGACGTGGGTGGTGGAACAGCACCTGCAGGTTGCGGCGGGAAATTCGCCGGTTGCGGCTCACCCTCCGGTCCCGGTGCAGGGATCGGTGGTTTCGGAACAGGCTCACCACTGGTCGTGGTCGGCTTCACACCCAGCTTGTTTAACTGGTCCTGCATTGCCTGGTTTTCCGTAGTGAGTTGCTCAATACGCTTCTGATCTTCACCGCGACCTTTATTCAACAGGTTCACTTCGTTCTGAAGTGCATCAAAACGCTTTGTCAGATCAGCTGCTGTCGCCTGCATTTCAGTTGTCGCATGTTGCTGAACTTTGGTATCGAAACGACTGTCCACTACCCCCGTCATGTCCGGCGCGGGTTCGTTCTGCGTCTGGGCGGCATCATCGGAACCAACCTCGAGATCAGAGAGATACATACCGCCACCGATAATGGCGACAGCAGATACGGCGATGACACCCAGCCACATAAACTGTTTGTTCTTGACCAGCTTATTAATGTTGGCCATCAGCGATCTCCCTCTGCTGTGGTGACCCAGACCTGCAGGCGTCCGCCACTCAACAGGGGACCCGCTGTCCCGCTGATCATGATGGCGCGCGTACCTGGCTGCCAGAAATCACTTTCTTTGACCATACGTGGAGAAAGCGACACGTTATCCACGGCATAACGAACCACTTTCAGGTGATGCCCTGTCCACACTTTTTCTGCCTTTGCACTCAGCCCTGCTGGAACGGTTAAGGTTTCCGACGTGACAGGAACGGGCTGGTACCCTTCAGGCATTCCACCCTGACGAACGGCACGATTTAGTGATACCAGGAGGCTTTCATACGGTGAAGACTCTTCCCAGGACTTCGCCGGGCCGGGAGTACCGGCCAGTTCGGAGACCAGCTGAATAGTCCGGCCTGCCCCCGCGCGCGGAACGGCACGAATTGAGAAATTCAGTCCGCGTTCTGTCTCAACAATGAAAGTGAATGGTTTTTTACTGACGGTTGCCAGGATGGCTCCGCCACTGTCTGTCTGCTCCTGGTTCGTCAGACCGCCATCCAGACTGTTAATGGCGGTGATGCGATCGCCCGGAACCATAAACAGATTAGGATCCGTGTTGCTGACCGCGATGTTTGCCTGACCACCATTTGTCAGTGGTACCACTGTGGGTGCAAGCGTTCCGCTTACCGTGGCAGACATTGCCGGTGTCATCAGACAAAGGCTCAGACAGGCGGATACACACAGGGGTTTAACGATTTTCATCAGTCACCTCTCCAAAACGTGTCAGCCAGCTGATCCCATCTAAACGGTTAAACTGAATAACATAATGTTTAATTTCTGAATAAGGCCTGGAATCCCCAATCCAGGTCTTCAGCTCCCCTCGAATTTCAACACGGTTTTCTACCGGGTAGGCACGGACAAACGTCCAGTAAAAACTGGAATTAACGTTATTGTCCTTAATCCGTTTTGCATCCTCAGCAAGCTGAATTTTCAGGTTGTTCTGCGATGCCGGATACACATACTTCAGCAGCTGTTCGTGTTGAGCATCCACGGTTTCAGGGGTGACATTCAGGCGCAATGAAACAAAACTCAGGCCCATCTGTTCCAGATAGGATGCATCAGACTGGTTCTGTGATACCGCGAAAGGGGCGTTATATAACATGGGCGTCACCGCAACCTTTTGCTCATTTTGCAGGCGGTAGTTATTGATGCCCTGAATAACATTGGTGGCCAGGCTCAGTACTGTGACGGTACCGAGACAGATAAACCCCAGACCAATGACACGGGTGGTACTGAGACGAGCGCCGTGTTCCATGTTAGTTACTCCGTACTATTATTTAATCCACTGCCGGAAACAGGAGTCCGGGACATCATGGAAAATCCCTTTAAGAAGGGACGTAGGCAGATACCAGTAAATCAAATCGCGTAACCAGGCACTGCCCCGCCCTTTTTTCAGTTTTTTGATGCCCAGGAAAACCAGAATTGCCGCTACCAGACCGAACAAAAACTTACTGGTCCAGAAACCCCAGCCGAGACAGATTACGGCCGGGATTAGTTCATCGAGATACAGACCGAACCAACGGGACTGGTTCGTCAATGTTTCCGGGAAACGGTACTTTTTGAGTTCGTCCCCGGTCATCATTCACGCCCTCTTAGTAACCAGCGACCGACATTCCGACGGTGACAAAAACCGACAGAATGGCGAAGCCAGCCAGGAACTTAACGTTTTTGGTCATCATGTACATGATGCCGCCAACGATAACTTCCGCCAGGATCACCCACTTGACGACACTTGACCCTTTACCAAATGTGGCTTTAACCGTACCGTCACCTGACTTCATCAGATCGGTACCGGTGGTGGTGGCCATCGCTACTTCAGGGAAAGCTGCCGCAAGAACAGCAACAGGGAGAACGGCTTTTGCCGCCTTCAGCATTTTGGCCTTGCTGAAGAGACGGGTACGCAGAGAAGGCTTAACACCCTTACTCATTTCAGCACTCTGAATGGATAATGCTGTAGTCATGTAAAAATCCTTCTTTAATAACGAGTGGTATTACATCTGCCGGAGAACGACAGACAGGGGAAAATCTGCCGCAGGAAAATTAATATCCAGCAACAGACATGCCGACGGTAACGAATACCGACAGGATGGCAAAACCGGCCAGGAACTTAACGTTTTTGGTCATCATGTACATGATGCCGCCGACAATAACCTCAGCCAGAATCACCCATTTCACGACACTGGAACCTGAACCAAAAGTTGCTTTTACAGTGCCATCACCGGTCTTCATTAAATCCGTACCGGTAGTAGTGGCCAGTGCTGCTTGTGGGAATACAGCAGCCAGAACGGCAAGCGGCAAAATTCCTTTAGCAGCTTTCAGCACATTCTTTTTATTAAAGATGCGCGAAAGAACAGACTTTTTGTTTTCAACAGCTACAGAGCTACCCTGCACAGTTAATACAGTATTCATGTTTATACCCAATGAATAAAATGGATTTAAATATCAGACATAACCTGTTTAGAACAGTCCATTGATTTTAAGAAAGTTTTATTGTGCTTTTTTTCCCTCCACAGTTTCAGAATTATAGAAGTCTGGAAACCTCTCTAAATGGTCTCTAAGACGCATGTAAGCTTCTGCAGTCTTACTTCTTGAACTTCTGTCTTTTGCTTTTATTAAAAGACGATTTGTATCTTCATCAAGACGAAGAAGCACATGAAGCCCTGGTGCTGGTCTTGAGTTACTCCTAACCGCTCTTGCCAATCATGCCTCCCATAGAAATATTAATATCACATAATAAATCTTTACATTACGAACGACTAAAGTAAACAAATAATCCAGGGAATGTGAGTAAATTATTTTTACATTCCCTTACCGGAAATGTCCCTATCACTTTAACAAATCATTAACACAAGGCTTTAATATATCCATGATATTCATTGCCAGCCTGTAATAACTTACAGAATAAAATAACGAGAGTATAAGGTTATCCCTGCTATCGAAAGCAAATTCTTTATTAAAATCACTCACAACATTTCTTGATGTTTTTTCTGATACGCCAGTGATAGCAGAAATTTTTGAATGTGTTAAACCTATGGCATACAAATTGAGTATTTTCCATTTATCATCCTTTCTTGAAGACAAACTAGAGATATACTTTTCAATTTTTCTCCCCACGTCAGCAAAAGGGTTAGAAATAAATCCAACATCGTAGGTTTCCCTGACAAAGACCCATTTACTGTAGAACTCATTATTAACTGATAGGCTTTCTATAAAAACATCCCATACGTAGCCATCGATGCGAACATCTCTAACAATGCAAGCAGAACGTTCTGATAAAACATTAATCTCTGACTTTACCAACTCCATACCTGTTTCAAGTGGAAGAGAGGAAAACCATGAGTCAACATCGGTACGTGTTAAGAAAACCTTGTCAAAAAGTGGGCTGGTGTGAATTAACTCACCACGGGCATTACGAATAAATGACAGGGAAGATGAAATGTTAAGCATCTCACCTAAAGAATGAATGGAATCCGTTTGACTGACAAACGTATTTTGACTACGATCCTTCGCACACATAGGCGCCTCCACTAAAGGACACTATGGATAGTTGGCGTCTGGGGGGGCAAACCCCAGGCGCTAACGCTTCAACAAATTTTAATCACTGCACTAATTCCATTTTATAACTCCTGACTCTCCGTGTCACTTCCAGCACCTAGATCATTATTCTTTTTTATTAACTTTAGACAGGCACAAATACTAAAGTTAATTAGTCTCTATACAGAGACTGGAACAATCTTATTCCTCCTCATCCTGTGATGGGAAAAATCTTTCCACAACCTCTCTGGCATCGTCTCGTATATTCATAACCATTGATTTGAAATCAAAACGATCATCGCCATTTATATGTGGGCTAAGAGAGTCCATCGCCAGTACTTTCGAAATAGTAAACTGAGTTTTCATAACATTCTCAAGCAATACTTTATTGAACTCCTTCTGATTAAATCCGGACTCCTTCCGTTCCATCTGGGCTTCATAAACCCTAAGACCAAGTTCAAGGAGCATTGTGGCCACACTGGAAAAACTAATATCTTTTTCCTTCGCACCCTCAGCTCTTCTCTTTTCAACTATGGCATTGATTTTATCGACTACCTCATCACTGGGATATGCCTGAACCCTAGCCATATGAACTCCTTTCTTAATATGGTGACAAGAACAATATTCGCCACAACGATATCGTGATCATTCAATTAAAACAACTCTAAACTTAAGTCTAGAGTTCAAGCAACTTGCAATACAACTCACTCAACAACTTAAGTCCCGACTTAAGTCTGGTTAACCCACTGATTTTTAATAGACGAGTTGTAGGCGAGTTTTATATGACTCATACAAAACTCACCGAAAAGTCTTTGACGACTTGCATATATATAACAATATATAACACAGCATAATATAACTAACCATAAGCAACTGAAACCAAAGAACAATCTGCAAAATTTTAATTTTGCGTGGGGTGTGGTGATTTTGTGGTGAGGAGTGCATATATGTTGAGTCTCGGTCTTGGATGGGTTAAGGTTATTCCGGGATTTGGCACGGAGGGGAATTCATGAAGGGAGTAGCGTTTGGTATCATCCTGTCTTTAATACCATTGTCATCAATGGCAGCAGACTGCTTTGATATGGCTGGCAGGGATTACAAAATTGATCCGGATCTCCTGCGTGCTATATCATGGCAAGAATCACGATTTAAAATTGATGCGATTGGGCGTAATCCTGTTACGGGTTATGGATCAGGCTTGATGCAAATTGACTCGCAGCATTTCAACGAACTGTCGCGATATGGAATAAAACCGGATCATCTTCTTAGCGATGCTTGTCTTAACATCTACACCGGAGCCTATTATCTGGCTCAGGCGTTTAAAAAGTGGGGCGTTTCGTGGGATGCAGTCGGGGCATACAATGCAGGCTTCAAAAAGACCCCGCGCCAGGCAGCAAGACGTTACGAGTATGCGAAGAAGATCCATTACTACTACACGGCTATCAAAGCAAGCAAACGAACTTCTTCTAAAGATCAGAAAATCGCCATGAACTAAAAAACCTTCTGATATAAGAAGGCTTGAATTTCTTAAAAATCTACGGCATCTATACCTGGATAATAATCGGCATCACTATCAAAATGAAAAAGCAGATACCCGCCCTCCCGGTGCATTAGTATGAGATTTTTGCGTAAAAATTTTGACACCCCACCTCTTTTTAGCGCCAGAAGATGGCGTTTGAAATCATACATCCTTATAACACAACCATAAGGTGTATCATGTATCCACTCTAAGTAACTATCGCAAGTTAGATAATTGGTTGTTGATGAAAGCACCTGAAGAACTCTGATATCACCTTCTTCCATATGTGAAATACTGATACAGACAGCTTTAAATTCAAACATAAGTATTCCCACCATCAAAACGCCGGACAGCTGCCCGGCGCTTATAATTAGCCTTTAAGAGTGCGGAATTTCTCCGCAATTAACCACAATGCCTTATTGAGTTTAACATCACCATCGATTGCTTTTACTGGCCGGGTTGTTGTTCTTTTCCCTTTTTCAGTTCGGCCAGGCAAACCGCCTTTAATCAGATTTTCCTGGACCCTTTGATATGTAGTCCAGATGTCATCTTTTTTATCTTCATAACGGCGCGGATGAATTATCTGTTCAATACTGACCGGAGATTTATTTTCATCTTCATATCGGTAGGTTAATGCAGCTTGTCCAAACAGACGCTGTTCTTCCCTGGTTAATGTAATAGACTTCATGACATCAACGCCTTCAGTTATTTTATCGAAAATTCCCAGAACTTCGTAAGCACCTTCGATAACCCTTCCAACAATATCACCTTTATGAGGTACACGAATCTCACCAAACGACGTACCGCACACAAGGCCATTTGTGCATACAAAACGGAACATACCCGGGATCATTTGATAACTGGACGATCCATCATGCGAGTTAAGAAGAATGATTTCGGGTACTTCTGTTCCTTTATTGGCCCCTTCACGGCGAAGTCTTACCATATGCTTAGTATGCCCCCGTTTATCCTCATCCCTTACTCGTGACTGACAGGCAAAAAATGGCTGGAAACCTTCTTCACGTAATTTATCCAGCAGTGTAATAGTTGGAATATAGGTATAGCGATCACTACGTGAATTATGCTTTTCTTCTGAAAACACAGAAGGTACAACCTTGACTAATTCATCGTTAGTCAGTGGGCGTTCCTGACGAATGGATTGAGTAAGTCCAAATCGGGATGCTAAACGCATATTATTCTCCTTCACCTGTTTAATTTTTTAACCATCACCCGTTGAGTTGCCGGGGCCGCGGTTTTGACTTTGTCCGGGGACCTGCTGAACCTGCCCCTGGATATAACCTTCACCCGTTTGAGAGCCGTTCACCGCGAGGGCGTAAACGAGCACGGCCCGGTGCAGATGTCCGGGGGTGAGCGGGAAATTTTTTTCGGCCTAATGAAGCGGCAGCGGAATGGCCGGGAAAAATTTATTGCGAAAGGCCCTGCCGTCCCCTGGACAGCAAGACGGGTTGTGCTTGTCTCAGCCCCGGCGAATGGACTCAAACGGGTGATACGGGTACCAGGGGAAAGGAGCAGGCACCCGCCGCAACGACGGAACGCGCGGGCGCGAAACGGCGTTGCCCCGCAGAGTGCCGGCAGTCCTTCGCCGGCACGGTGAAAGCGGCGCGACCGGGACGGTCGCAGCAAGCGCTGCCGTTGACCCTGACGTCAGACATCAGACACTAGCCGCCAGGCCCGAAACCGCGTAGCGGGTTCGGCGGAGCTTACCGCGTCTTTTCGCGGTTAGCGGAGTGTGGCTCGACGACCGGACAGCGCAGCTGGCCGGGAGCCGAAGGTGTCCAGTATGGGTGTGCTTTTAAAGCCTTTAAGGGTTAAAAAGAGGCATCACAGCAGGGAGAAGAAGAGGAAGCAGGCAGACAGCAGGCAGCAAACAGGGAAGACGCGGAAAGGAAATGCGGGCGGCGCGTCAGCGCGGCCCGGTTTTCCCGGCGCCGCAGGCGCGCGGTCTTTCGAGGCGCGGCCAGACGGGGACAGGTGCCCCGCCGGCTTAACGTGTCAACAGACGGTTATTCTGAGAATGGCGGTCGCTACCTGGGTATACGTGAATGTTCCCCGCGGCAATGGCTCCCAGACGTCCGCCAGGGACTCCAGCGCCTTTTGCTGACGCGGCCCGTCCAGGCATATGCCCGTCAGAATCCCGCCAGGCTCAAGCAGAGTTAATGCCCGCCGGATATGCCGGATATCATCACCGCGATTAAACGGCGGATTCATGATAATTCGGGTATACCGGCGCTCCGGATGATATTCGAGAAAATCTCCGCACCAGATCCGGACCTCCGGGAAATGCGCCTGCAGGTGACGGGCTAACCCGGCGTGCAGCTCCACGGCGTCACACTTCGCCCGGGGGACTGCATCCCTGATCGCCTGCAGTATGGCGCCCGTTCCGGCACTGGGTTCCAGAATGCGATCGGTTTCCCGGACATCAGCCAGCTCAACCAGCCGGCGACATTCCGGGGAGGGGGTGACAAAAAGTTGCGAGCTACCCTGAATTTCAGCGACAGGGGCGCGCCCTTCCAGTTTGTCCCGCATCGCCTGAATACGGTGTTTAAGGTCATGATGCATGAATGTACTCCCTGACCTCCCCGGCAAGATGCCGGGGAGCCTTCCTGTTATTTTTTCGGAATTTCAACGGTTTTCATGTCTGTGATATACACATTCACGAGCGTACAACCGTGCGTCATGCACCGGCGGAAGCGGTAGGCGCCGTGTGTTTCGGTTTCTGCAGCACCCCGCACGCCTTTATAATCAGCGGGTAATTTCGCCCACTCGGCTTTTGTCATTTCCCGGAACCCTTCCCCCGGATAATTGACGATCGGTGGGCGCTTCGCCGCTTTCTTCGCGTCGCTGGCTTCCTCCGCTGTCGGGGCTTTGTAGTCCGTGATACGGTCGGGCGTGAGTTTCATCGTGCCGCTGTAGCCCAGAAAGCGATAACCGGGCGTTTCGACTGAAGTCACCTCCCCCTTACTCCGGTTAACCCGGAGAATGGTTAACCATTCTCCCCGGCTCAGTACCTGCCCGCCTGGTTCAAATTCCTGTGTTCGGGTGACAACGCCACCGTTTTCATTGAGCATCGCGCGTTCGTAGGCCAGGCGGTTCTGGTAATGATTCACCCAGCGCTGTTGGTGGCTAATCGTGCGCTCATGACAGCGGATCGCAATATCACGCGCCTGTTCAAAAGTAATAATCTCCTCAGACAGGGCAGAATGGAGAGACATCGAGCCCTCATACTGGCTTTTCTCTGCCGGGCGGGGGTATTTGTCGAGCGTGAAGCAGGCATAAATATGGTCATAATTACTGACCAGTAACGCCATTTTCAGATCGAGCGTCTGCGCACGCCACATCGTCATATACTTTTCAGACCGGGCAATGTGCTTTTGGGACTTGCGTAAATCCGCCTCAATTTTTTTGATACGGCGGTAACGCACATCCGGACGCTCCTTGTATTTCGCGTGCCGCAGAGAGGCCTGCGCGCGCTGTTCCCAGTATTCGGCGCGCTCGAACAGCATCACCGCACGTTTCATGCCGTTCTCAATTTTCTGCGCATGCCGGCGCGCGCGGCGCTCGCTGTGGTGGCCTACCAGGATCGGCTGTCCCAGCGGGACAGCCGATGCCAGCGAATCAACATGCGCAAGCGCCTGCTCCGATTCAACCGCCCGCCGGTCACTGTAGTCACTGAACCGCCCGGCGCGCTGCTCCTGGCGATCAAACAGGGTGCTGTCCTCGTCCTCGATATCACCGGCGAGGGAAAGCAGGACATCCTCCCGCCCCGGCGTCCAGGCTGGCGCCACAAAAAGTTCCTGTTTGGGCGCCCAGCGAAAGCCTGCTTTGTTGATCAGGGAATACGTTTCTTCATCGAGCCGTAATGATGCGTAAAGTCGCAATTTATTATCATCGGGTGAATAGGTTGCCCGGTAAGTCTGGCTGACGGTATTTTCCGTCATGATCTGTGCGGTAGTCGGTGTCATTGTGTTTTCTCCTTCCTGCAGTTGCCGCCCCTCGCGGGGCGGCTCACCTCATCAGTTAAATGCGCGTTTCAGTTCCAGCGTGCGGAGTACCTGCCCGAGGGCGGTATTTTTCATCGCGGGGATGTGGACACCGCGCCCTTTGCGGTGACTTCTGGCGATATGACGCCCGAAAGCTCTGAGAGCGGGATCAATCTCCGGTGCGGTGATATCTGCGCGCAGAATGCGCGAATGACGACGGGGCTTTACAGCGCCTGCGGAAGGTGAAAAAATAGAAACGATCATAGAGTTGACTCCTTATGGTAGTTAACGAAGCCGGAAAAACCGTTCGTGCGATTTTTACGGCGTGGGAGAAGCAGGGTTTACCCTGTTTTTTTCATATCTGCGGTTTGCTTCCCGCTTCTTCTTCCTCCTTCTTAAGCTGATCGGTAATGTCTTCCGGTTCGCCCAGAAACCAGCCTTTGACGGGTTCACAGCGTTCAATAAACGCTTTTATCGCCCGTTTTCCGGTCGTGGCCTGCACCCGGGTAAACATCGGCAGATTGCCGCTGGCATTGCTTCCCAGAAATGCGATCCGATACGTTCGCAATGAAGGATCCTGCATTTTTCTTTTTCCTGATTTTTAAAGAACATCACCCGTTGAGTTGCCGGGGCCGCGGTTTTGACTTTGTGCGGGGACCTGCTGAACCTGCCCCCTGGATATAACCTTCACCCGTTTGAGAGCCGTTCGCCGCAAGGGCGTAAACGAGCACGGCCCGGTGCAGATGTCCGGGGGTGAGCGGGAAATTTTTTTCGGCCTAATGAAGCGGCAGCGGAATGGCCGGGAAAAATTTATTGCGAAAGGCCCTGCCGTCCCCTGGACAGCAAGACGGGTTGTGCTTGTCTCAGCCCCGGCGAATGGACTCAAACGGGTGATACGGGTACCAGGGGAAAGGAGCAGGCACCCGCCGCAACGACGGAACGCGCGGGCGCGAAACGGCGTTGCCCCGCAGAGTGCCGGCAGTCCTTCGCCGGCACGGTGAAAGCGGCGCGACCGGGACGGTCGCAGCAAGCGCTGCCGTTGACCCTGACGTCAGACATCAGACACTAGCCGCCAGGCCCGAAACCGCGTAGCGGGTTCGGCGGAGCTTACCGCGTCTTTTCGCGGTTAGCGGAGTGTGGCTCGACGACTGAACCGCGCCAGCGGGTCAGGAGCCGAAGGTGGCCCCGGAGCAGATTGTGTGAAAGGAAAGTGAGGCAAAGCCAGAGGAAGAGCAGCAGCAAGATGAAGGGTACCGGTCAGGTCAGGACTGAGATTCGCCCTGCTCTTTTCTGTACTGTACAACGCAGTACCAGGCCGAAGCCAGGAAAGCAAAAACGGTGATCAACCCGCGTAATTCGTCACCCGGCTCTTTCCCCTTCAGCATCAGCGTTATGATGATGCCGGCAACGATAATCCACGCAATGCCACTCCAGAGGCGCAGCTTATCCGCCACGACATTAATCAGAACAAAAGCAACGGCCAGGATAGCCCCCCACAGAGCCGGAACAGGCTGAAACGGAATAAAAAACAGGTTAATACCGGTTAAAAGCGTCACGGCTGCAAACATCAGAGACATACGCATAAAATTTCCTCCCTGGACACACTGACTATAAGAATCACTTCTGCTGCTCATCTCCGGGTTTATTATATTCGGGCGCATTTGCGCGCGGCAGCTGCTGACTGTTCAGTCGATGTACGCAGAGCCGTTCACGGAAATATTCGCGCAGGTGTTCAGGCTGTTCCCGTTCAACAAGTTCCGGCATGACGGGCTTGTTCATGCGTTCCTGCCAGGCAACAGCAGCGGCCACCTTATCGACGGCAACTTTATCCTGCTCCTCCTTTGAAAAAGAGGCGATATTCCACTTTGACATATGCATCACCGGTCTGCTTTACAGGAAGATATCCCTGATAATACGCGAATTCCGGGGCAACAGCGACTGACAACGGAGAGGAGAGTGCGCGGCGCCGGAGGCGCGGCGACGTCTCTCTCCGGCAGGCGCAGCCTGCCCGGGTTTTCGCGCGGCCGGAAGCGGCAGAGGTTCCCCCCTGCCCTGTGATTTATCGTGCCTTTCCCCCCTGAAGAATGAAATGGCCGCCAATATAGACGGCGCACTGACAGGTCATGTATTCGCAGATTTCATCCATCACCTGCGCAGTGGTCAGTTCCCGCTGACCGGCATCGCGGCGGCGGGCATTAATCAGGGCTTTGTACTGTCGCAGGATATCGCGGCTTTGTGGTGCAAGTTTCATGTGCTTTCTCCTTAACCGGCGGGCTTCCCCGCCGGATAGTAATCAGTTGCTGAATACATAGCCTTCATGGAAGACATAGCCGCTGCTGAACAGATCCCGCGCATAAGCCTCATAATCGAAATAGACGCGCAGGGATTCAGGCACCTCGTTTAACAGGCCGTGATCCTCCACAAAGCCATAAGCAAAATCCGCCTCGCTTTCAGCCTCGCCACAATACGCCTCATCAAAGGCGTCATAGTCGCACTCGCCGGTATAGTCCGCCCAGGCCACAAACGCGGCAGCGCGTCCTTCGTCCTGCGCCTGCCGGAATGCCTCGATAAACGCCCACTTAACAGAGGATTCAGAGGCAAACTGAGACGGGATCCCTTCCCAGTCCTGAAACATAAACTCGGGGTCATCCTCGGCGGCATGCAACGCCCGGCAGGCGTCATAAAATTCGTCTTCGTCGTCGAAGTCGGTTAAATCAAACCATTTGCCAAAAATACTGCCGCCGTTGTACTGGTGATATGTGCCCACGTAGACGGCCGGAACGGTTACTGATGAAGTCATTTTTGTCTCCCTGCGGGGCGGTGTAACCGCCCCGGTCGTTAATCAGTCCAGCGCGGCGTAAATAGCACTGCATTCGGGGTGAAAGGTGATGTGATTCCAGAGCTGGGCATCACGCAGCATATAAAGGCGGGTCAGCGCCGGGTTACTGCTGTCATGATGGGCCGCCAGACGGCGATTAATCGCCAGGCTGGTCAGAATAATGCCCGCCGCGTCGGCGCTGACAGTGCGATCAAACCAGTTTTCGCTACTGACCAGATGTACCCGGCCACAATCCGGCATCATGTAGCCGCCCCCCTCCGGCAGGCGAATAAAATGCCAGAAGCCGCCCTCATATTCGGGCATCCATTTTTTGGCCAGAGCGTACACCTGTAATTCCGCGAGCATGAAATCCGTGCCGAACAGGTACGGCATAAAAGACAGGCGGTCGGACTCCTCAACATTCAGGACCGGGCATGTATTCACATACTGCATGGATAAACCTCCGTAATCACATAGACTGCGGCACCGGGTAGTGCCGTGCCGACACGACAGCCCGGCGAAAAGCGGAAGATGCAGGGGCGACACCGGAGGCCGCAGCGCAGATATAGCGCGAAGCTGGTCTGGACGGTTTTCGAGCGAAACCTGAGCGAGAAAACGACGGGAAGAACGGCGAGCATCATAAAAAACCTGCGACCGGGCGAGGATGGCGGCGTCAGCGCACCCTTGCATCTGCAGCGGCCGGGCTAAAGTGAAGGCACGGCACTACCCGTCGCGATGCAGGAGGTTGAATACAGGGTTTCTCTCCCCCGTTTTTTGACCACCGGGAGAAAAGCGGAAGCAGATGTCGCAACGCGACAGACGCAGTAATAAGGCCACGGACCGGAGGGATGGGGCCGGGTGAAGCGGAGCCGGCGGCAACGGCAAGCCGGCGACTGCCTTATCCGGGGATGGCGGCGCCAGCGAACTCCAGCCTCTGCAGCGGCCGGGCTAAAGTGAAGGCACGGCACTACCCGTCGCGATGCAGGAGGTTGAATACAGGGTTTCTCTCCCCCGTTTTTTGACCACCGGGAGAAAAGCGGAAGCAGATGTCGCAACGCGACAGACGCAGTAATAAGGCCACGGACCGGAGGGATGGGGCCGGGTGAAGCGGAGCCGGCGGCAACGGCAAGCCGGCGACTGCCTTATCCGGGGATGGCGGCGCCAGCGAACTCCAGCCTCTGCGGCTGCCGGGCTAAAGTGAAGGCACGGCACAGCCAGCACACGGCACGGCGATAACAGAGGGTTGTGTTCACCCAAAAGGCCCGGAAACCGGGCCGGGTGGACGCGGAGCCGGCACGGCGACATCCTTATCGCACCACACCTCCTGTGCCGGCAGGCTGACAAGGGAGGGTCCCCCTCCCCTGACGCTCCGGGCTGTCACTCCTGAGTTCTGCTGGCGCGGGCCTCTCTCACCATTTCCCTTAAAACCCGGCGATCAAACCAGCGCCGGACCGGAGTGTCCGTAAAACGCAGCTGATCAGCGATAACCCCTGCGCTCCTGATAGTTTCCTCCCGCTCGTTAACCAGGGTGAGCAGGACCGGGCAGAATCGCGCATCGCGAATCAGAATGGCATCGAGGACTTGATCCAGCCTGTCGGTTTCGTCTTCGTCCAGGCAGTTATCATGATCATACTCCACGGCCAGCAAGCGCCAGTCACCGATCCGCCTGTCCATCAGACGGGGAGTGACGGACGGCGTCAGCGCGGCGGCGATGCGCTTCGTATCCCGGTGGACGATTTCCGATATCTGCGTGAGGGAGGCTTTCAGGAAGGCCAGCAGATCGTCACATTCCGCCGCTGTCAGCCACTCCTGAGCGTAAGGCAGGCGGATAACCTGACAGTCAGCCAGCCGCTCCGGATGCGGATATGCCTGCACCGGAAAGAGATGCAGACGAGCCGGGGTTCCCGCCAGCCGCCGGGCGCTGGCGAGCAACAACGCTGCCCGGCCATACGTCAGCGGCTGACAAAGCTGTTCCGTAAGCGTGAGGATTTCCACGCCACTGAGAGAGCCGCAGGCGGCAAGCCAGCCGGGTACGGTTTCGGGGGCGACGGGCGCCATATCAACAGTGTCGGGCCAGCCAGCCTGGCGCAGCATCCGGTCGCCGTGACGCAGAATAAGCGTGTTAAGGGTTTCTTTTTTCATCATTATCGTCTCTGTCCGGGTTATATCACCCCGCCGCGTGGCGGGGCGATCTGCTGTCAGCTTTTCAGTAATGCCCGCACTTTTGCTGTATCCGCCAGGCGGCGCATTACGCTTTCCGGCACCGGGAGATTGCGATCCCGTGCGGTCCATTCCCTGTCCCACAATGCCTGTTCGGCGGTAATCAGCAGGGTTTCAAGCAGGTCAACCGGCACAGTCACCCTCTGCCCGTTCTCTTTCACCTGGTCTATCAGTGCCATCACCAGGCCGGCTGACACGCCCGACTCAAGCCGTTGTTCTTCCGGTATAGTGTCCATGCGTTCCAGTACTGCCCTTACGTCATGTTCTGAAAAGGAATATTCCATCCCGTCAGCCAGTGCTTCAATATCCGCCGGGGTCCAGATAATCAGGTTCAGCGGGGTTTCTGCGGGATATTGCTCATTCAGCATCCTGCAAAGATCTTCACGGGTTCCGTACATGTTCTCTCCTCAATCCAGAAAGCTTTCATCGAGCATCAGTGCAATATTGAACGCCTCATCCATCAGGACGCTGAGACGTCGCAGACTGATACCGGCAAGCCGTTCCGCCAGTCCGTCGTACCGGTAGTGGTACGTGTCTTCCAGCACTTTCAGGGTGGTTTTCAGGTCGCAAAGATTGTTCGCCAGCCCGGCCATATCGCGGCGCAGGGCTTCGTGTCCGTCGTAATTCATTACGCGGCCTCCGGGAGCCATTCATCGTTCGCCGCCGGGGTATTTACGGCCCGGTGCATGGCGTCCAGTCGTTCGGTTCCGGCCCGGTGGTACTGCGCCAGCATTTCGATGCCGATATAGCGGCGTCCGGCACGGTATGCAGCGACGCAGGTCGAACCGCTTCCGGCAAACGGGTCGAGAACAATCGCGCCCGGGGCGCTGAATGACTCAATCAGCGGCTGTAGCGCCTCCACCGGTTTCTGCGTCGGATGCAGGGTATTACCGGTATACGGGAAGGGCAGCACATCCGGCAGCGGTTTAAGGGGCGGCACGGGGCGGCCTTTGGCAAGGACATAAGCCCCTTCATGGCAGTAGTCCACAAATCCGCGTCGGGCCCTGGCGTTACGACGGTTGGAGGCATAGTTTTTGGTGAACACAAGCTGGCCCACGGCATAGAATCCTGCCGCCTTCCACGCGGCCATAAAGCGGTCCACACGGTTCCAGCTGTAGAAGCTCACCATCAGTGCGTCTTTTTTAAGGACGCGGTACATCTCCAGCGTGGCCGGTTGCAGCCATTCGTCCGTCACATCCCCGGCAATCTGTCTGCCCTGACGGTCCTTAAAACCGACGAGGTAAGGCGGATCGGTCACAATAAGGTCCACGGCACGGTCGGGGAATCCGCGCATCACATCAATACAGTTCCCGAGAATGAATCTGGACATGGCAGCACTCCTGTAGTCTGAGGGGGCAGGAGGCATCACCGCGATACCGTTCCCTGCCGCACGCTGCCTGTTCATCGCGTCCGGTCACGGGTCAGGCCGACCGTGGAATACCGCAGCCGTCCGTCTTTTGGACGGCAAGGATATGCCGCGAAAGCGGCTTGAAGGGCGTTCCTTAAAAGGGCGAGGGACTGGCGCACACTCTCAACGACGCCGGGCCGGAGCGGAAAAACCGCCCGTCCCGTACCAGACCGGACGCGAGACACTGGCAGCGGGCGGCAGGCTGGCGTTAACTCCAGGCGAACGGGGAATTACCGGCATACCTGTCCACAAATCCGGGGCTTAAAATTGTGGATAACCTGAAGGCAAACGACGGAGAAGCGCGGGAGAACAGACGCCACCACGTCTGTTCTTTTTTTGAACAACCGGAAAGTTTGTATCAGCGGTTCAGGGATTTATCCCCGGCCAGGGACAGGCCAATATAGACGCCAGCCCCCCAGATGACCTGCGACAAAATGAAAACCCACTGCGGAACGTCGAAAACCAGAAGCGGAAGCAGACATACCGTCACAATGCCAATCAGCCGGCTGCCAAATTTTCTTCGCACCGGTTCACTGCTGTCGACGGGAATGCGGGCGAGACGGAGAACATTTCTGAATCCTGGTGACATGAGAACCTCCCTGGGATGCCAGTCATTTGAAATCGGTGTAGTAGTGGATGTGATTCGTACTGTTAGTCGCCGAATGCACGCCGCATATTTTTCTTTATTTCCCGGGTATCCGCCCCGGACACCGGCGCGGCAGATGCTGCCGGCGTATCCGGTACTGCAGCTGCAGCCCTGTTCACGTCAGCGGTGCCGGCCATCTGCTGAACCAGTGCCTGCAGCTCACTGACCGAGGTGGGCGGTACCGGCATACTGGCCAGCAGGCGCGGCAGTTCCGGCGCCGTCGTGTGGAGGGCAAGACCGGTGATAATCAGGTTTCTCAGCAGATCCCCACGCAGACGGGATGACGCTTCCGTCAGCACACTTTCCACCCGTTCCCCACTCCGGCCATTCTGAAGCGTCAGGGTGTAACGCCGGCGCTGGTATTCTGTCTCCGGTGACACGGGCAGAGCTGCCTCACCATTTTCGGGCTCATCCGGAAGGCCGGTGAGTGAGGACCAGGTTCCGGAGACCAGGGCCATCACGGCGCAAAGGCGGACAGCGCTCAGTTGCCCGGCAAAGAACACCGGGATCAGCGCCGGTAAACGGGCATCCACCTGGTATACCACCGCCCCGGCGGTGGCGGCGGTACGGATGAACTCACCGCGCAGGGGCTGTGAGATGGTGCTGATGGTTGCCATTGCCGCGATGTCGGTGCGATCGTCGCTGTGCAGATAGAAAGAATACTGGCCGTCCGGCACGTTTAGTCCTCTTTATTGTAAAGGGCAATCTCCCTGGCCAGCGCCATCTGCGGATCGCCAATAACCTCGATACGGTCAGGAGCCAGAGGCCAGGCCTGACGGATAGCTTCTTCTATGAGGGAAGCCCCTCCCCCGACCAGGAATACCCGGTTAACGTTCCTGAAGGCCGTCAGCTCACTGGTGACACGCGCCCCCAGGGAAGTGATCGCCTCTGTTATTTTGTTCCGAACCTCGTCGATTTTACCGGCATCGTTGATCACACGCTGCAGATACTGACGATCATTGCGGTTGCGGATGATAGTGTCAGCGATGAGGGCGCTGGTTTCACTGTCTGCCGCCCGCAGCGCGCCTGCAGCTGCGCGGGTGACCTGTGACACGCCGACAGACGGATTACCGTGCACCGCACTGATATCATCAAACTGGCCGACAATCACACCGGCATCGAGCGTGGTGCCACCGAGATCGATAATCAGGGTGGTCTCAGCGGGGCCGGGCTTCAGCTCCGCGAGACGGGAGAACGCCGCCGGTAGTGATTCCGGCATCACCTTCACGTCCGTTACGGTAAATGCCCTGCCCTTATTCAGAACCAGCTCACGCATCAGGTTTTCCCGTTTGCGTCGTATGTTCTCCTCGTTCCGCTGGCAGTCCCCGTCGTAATACTCGCTCAGGGGCAGCGTCACGGTCAGGCTCACCGGCTGCGGCTCCAGTCCGCTGTTCAGCAGCGCATGATGCACGGCCAGCAGGTTGAGATCACCGTACTGATATTCCACGTTTGTTGTCGGGATGGCATCCCGGCTGACGCTGTCCCAGGTGTATTTCAGCGTCCCCACCTGATAGTTGAACGTTGCCGCACTGAATTCCGCCACTTTCCAGCCATGCCGGAAGGAGTTCGCAGAAACCCGGGTCTGAAGCTCATCGCCTTCAAACCATGCCAGCTTAACATTAGTTGAACCATCATCGCAGTAAATATTCATCAATATGCTCCGTTAGTTACACTCAATTTGATACCAATTATAAGAGCAAAATGAAAAAATCAAAACAATATTTCTCAATATGAGCAATATAAAAACATCAAAATGATTAATATAAGCATTTTGAACACCTTTATTTACTCAAAATGTTCTTAAGGCATGCGATCTGGATTATCGTCACGCTGTTAAATATGTCGCGGTAGGGATACCCGTTACCGGGTACCCCCCGCACAGATCCCGGCGTGCGCGATTCACGCACCGGGCTCCTGCCTTGGGTGTCTGGCGGTGAACCGCTCCACAGGCCATGGATGCAGAACCCGAACCTTCGGCAGCCATACGGCTGCCAGTCTGTTTGCTTTCGTCCATGTCGTATCATCCTGCTGGCTCCTGCGCCTCAGCGCCCGGCGCCAGAGGTTTGTTACGTGTGTCCTGAACTTCTGCATGGTGGGGAAGTTGCCCGGTACCGAGTGATAGTTCAGGTATCCCTGAACCACTCTCCTGAGCCATTTTCCCTGTTCGGGGATTGAGTAATGCCAGCGCCTTCGCAGACCGTCTTTGATGGCTTTCAGAGTTGCCGTCATCCGATCCCGGCGGGTCTTTCGTATCAGCATGAACCTGCCGTTGCGATCTTTCCCGCTGATGTGCGTGAACCCGAGGAAGTTGAACGTTTCTGGTTTGCCTTTTCCCCTGATGGCACGGTTTTCGGCAGCGAAGCGGCCGAACTCCATCAGACGGGTTTTCTCCGGGTGAACCGTGAGTCCGAACTCCCTCAGTCTGCGCTGCATGGCTATACGGAAGCGCCGGGCATCGTATCGTTTGTCGAACCCGATGACGATGTCATCTGCGTATCTGACCATGACCACATTGCCTGTGGCATGGCGGCGTCGCCACTGATGCGCCCACAGATCGAAGACATAGTGGAGGTAGATGTTTGCCAGCAGCGGCGAGATAACCGCACCCTGTGGGGTGCCTTCCTCCGATGCCCGCCATTCTCCTTCCTCTGAGGTCCCGGCTGTGAGCCACTTTCGTATGAGCCTGATTACCCTCTGGTCGCCGATTCTGTGTTCTATGAACCTGATTAGCCATTCATGGCTTACCTTGTCGAAGAACTGACTAATATCGGCATCCAGTACCCAGTTTACATTGGTCCGAACCAGCCCTGTGGCCAGTGCGTCCAGCGCATTGTGCTGGCTTCGCCCGGGTCTGAACCCGTATGAAAACCCCATAAAGTCATTTTCGTAGACTGCATTCAGGATCTTAACCAGCGCATACTGGACGATTTTGTCCTCCAGTGAGGCGATGCCGAGCGGGCGCTGTTTTCCATCCGCTTTCGGGATGTAGTGCCGCCTGCCGGGCTGAGCCCTGTAACTACCCTGATGAAGCCTCCGGTGCAGATCTGCTATGTTGACCTTCAGGTTTTCGGCGTAGTCCTTCCACCTGACACCATCAACTCCGGCAGCCGCTTTCCTGCTCAGGGAGAGGAATGCGTTCTCCAGTGCCTCTGCTGTCAGGAGGTGGAACAATGCGGTAAACCGTTCTTTCTTCCGCTGCTTCGCAGCTTCCCGCACGCGTGACAGCCTCTGTGACATACTTTCCCGGCTCTGCGTCCGGCGCATGTGTGGCTGTTCCGCGTTTCCCTTGGCCCCGCTCCTTCGCTCCACTGACTCCGCTCCTTGCGGATTGTTCGCCAGATTCGCAGCTACTATGAGCGAGTCCGACTTCTCCTCTCCGTACATCACCGGCTTCGGCTCCTCGCCTTCCCGGTGCGGGCCATCTCCGGCACTGGCAGATGGTCAGAGGGGAGATCTCCCGGTTCCCGCGTAAAGATCGTATTGACATGCCAGGGTCTCAGACCCCGCCGGGTCCATATAGCACTCGCAGTAACGCACCCTATGATGTTGCCTTCCGTAAACAGTACAACGTCGGCACCCGGGAATTTAATATACATTTCGTGGCTCAATGGCTGGCCTGTCAACACCCCTGTCAACGCTTCGCCCCATACCTCACGGTATACAACGCATGACTCGGGGACCCTGTGGATTGCTGGTCCTTCAATGGTCGGGGACTTTCACCCCTTGATCTTTACCGGTCTCCCGGCGCACACTGTATGTATAACCAGTAAAAATTAGAGTGTCAGGAGGAAAGATGAAACTACAACTTTTCAGCACCGGGAAAGAACTCCCGCCACAGGCCCATCCATTGTTTGCCGATCTGGCCAGCTGCGGTTTTCCCAGCCCTGCTGCTGACTATGTCGAGTCCGATCTGGATCTCCATGATTACTGCATACGGCATCCGAGCGCGACGTACTACCTGCGTGCCAGCGGAGACAGCATGGCCGACGGCAGTCTGTACAATGGCGATCTGCTGGTTGTGGACAGTGCTGAAAAGCCGCGGCACGGCGATATCGTTGTCGCCAGCGTACAGGGGGAGTTTACGGTGAAACGGCTTCTGCTGACGCCGCGACTGACGCTGCAGCCCATGAATGCCTCCTGGTCGCCGATTTATCCTGATCCCGACGAGCTGGATATCTTTGGCGTTGTCACGCATATCATCCACCGCCCGAGGGAGATGTACTGATGTTTGCCCTGGCCGATGTGAACAGCTTCTATGCCAGCTGTGAACGTGTTTTCCGCCCGGATTTGAAAGGAAAGCCGATAGTCGTCCTGAGCAACAACGACGGGAACGTAATCGCTCGCAGTGCCGAGGCGAAGCCCTGGATCAAAATGGGAACTCCGTGGTTTCAGATAAAAAACGAAAGGTACCCGGAAAAAATATATGCGTTTTCAAGTAATTATGAACTTTACGCCTCGATGTCGGCGCGCGTGATGAACTGCCTGGAGGAACTGGCCCCCAGGGTGGAACAGTATTCCATTGATGAGATGTTCCTCGACCTGACCGGCGTGGAGCACTGTATGGGGCTTGAGGACTTCGGCCGGCAGCTGCGTCAGCACGTGTATGACTGTACCCGCCTGACCATTGGCGTGGGCGCCGGACCAACGAAAACCCTCGCAAAATCAGCCCAGTGGGCCTCAAAAGAGTGGAAACAGTTTCGTGGCGTACTCGCGCTGACCAGGGGAAATCCGCAAAGGACGCGGAAACTGCTTTCACTGCAGCCGGTTGAAGAAATCTGGGGGGTGGGTAACCGTATTGCACGCAAGCTAAATGTGCTGGGCATAAAAACCGCGCTCGATCTGGCTCTGACGAACCCGGCCTTCATCCGCAAAAATTTTTCTGTGGTCCTTGAGCGAACGGTACGGGAACTGAACGGGGAAAGCTGCCTTTCGCTTGAGGAAGCCCCTCCGACGAAACAGCAAATTGTCTGCAGCCGCAGTTTTGGCGTGAAGATCACGGAGTACGAGTCACTCCGTCAGGCTATCTGTCAGCACGCAGAGCGGGCCTCTGAAAAACTGCGTAAAGAGCACCAGTATTGCCGGCATATTTCCGTTTTCATCAAAACGTCTCCGTTCGCCATTAAAGAGCCTTACTACGGCAACGTGGCTACGGAAAAACTGCTTACACCCACTCAGGACACCAGGGACATCATTGCAGCCGCCACAATGGCTCTGGAGCGTATCTGGAGGGATGGGCACCGGTATGCCAAAGCCGGAGTTATGCTGAATGACTTCACCGGCTCCGGCGTTTCGCAGCTGCAGCTGTTTGACGAACGCCCGCCACGCCCTCACAGTGCTGAGCTGATGAGGGTTCTGGACGGGATCAACAACTCAGGGCTGGGTAAAGTATGGTTTGCCGGTAGAGGAATTGCGCCATCCTGGCAAATGAAACGCGATATGCTCTCCCCTGCGTACACCACTCGCTGGAGAGATATCCCCGTTGCGAGGATCGGTTAAATTTTGCCTTTCAGAGAGAGCCAGCAGTGCTCGCCGCAGCCGAACGACAGGGCGAAGCCCGCGAGTGAGCGAGGAAGCACCAGGGGAGCTGAAGCCTTTTAAAGCACCTTACGCACTTAAGTTCTATAGATTCCATAATGAGTTATCCACATATCCTTTGAGTAGATCCAATAACTTACCCTTAGTTATCCAAATAGATCCAAACTGATCCCTTTAGCGGCAAAACCTTTGTTTACGGGCTTCGTAGCGATTTCAGGTGTGTCGTAGTGGGAAAAAGGTGTTCTGAAGCGGGAAAAAGGTGTGTCAAAACGGGGTAAGGGTGGGTAGAATCGGGAAGAAAGGTGTGTCGAAACGGGAAATAGTTAATATTTAGGCACATATCGATCATATGCTATGAATGGATATAACTATATGAATGAGAATGTTTATATTGGCGAGGTTATAGGTCCAGATTGTGAAAGTGTTAACAATAAACTCACCGTCACAAGTAAGGCCACAGTTCAGCCTGTAGCCCTGATGAGATTAAATGTTTTTGTTCCCTCAAGCAGGCCTGCAAAGGGCACCAGAACATCAATCGATGCGACCTCTGTTCTCAAGGATCTGGAATTCTCAAGGCGGGAGGGGTACGACGATATTCGTATAACCGGTGAACGGTTGAGTATGGCCATCGACTTCAAGGTATGGGTCGGTATCATAGAAGCTTTCAGTAAGTACGGTTTAAAAACCAACAGCATTAAGCTTACTTTTCATGAGTTTGCTGGAATGTGCCGCTTTGAGTCTAAGAGATTCGATTCCCGTCTTAGAAAAAGTATTTCAGAAGCTTTGACCAGGATACGTGGCAAGACCATTACCTTTACCCGTAGCGATTCAGAGGGCCTTCAAAAAGTTTCCGTAACAGGTTTGCTTAAGACAGGTGAACTGGATTTTGCAAACGACCTGGTGGAACTTGAAGCTGATCAGCGACTATGGGAGCTCTACCAAACTGATTACACTGTTCTGCTACGACATAAGCCGATAAACGCTTTAACCCGAAAGGAAGCAGCTCAGGCCCTGTATACTTTCATCGAAAGCCTGCCTACGAACCCAGTCCCCATATCTTTCAAACGGATACGAGACAGGCTCTCATTGCTCTCTCCGGTAAAGGAACAGAACCGTATCATTAAACTGGCCCTCAAGCAGTTGCAGGATATTGGGTACCTTGACCACAGCATCACCAAAAAAGGTAAAGAGACTTTCATTCTGATCCACCGTCGCTCAGCAAATCTGAAACCAGGAACAGCTGTATAAGGTGTGTCAAAACGGGAAAGCAACGCGATTAAGGTGTGTTGAAACGGGAGTCTCTTCTTAAACATCTTGATAGGTGTGTTGTAGGGGGAAGCCTCGCCTTAAACGTCTTAATAGGTGTGTTGTAGCGGGATGAGAACCTGTTAAATGTGTGTTTTTATCTGTATATACTTACGCACCTTCCCACTTCAACACACCTTTTTGGATAGAAGTGAGAAGCTATCCCGCTTCTCACCACCTTTTACCAAATTTGTCTCACCGACTCCCCACTTCGACACACCGAAGATTCAAAGGCTTCCCACTACGCCCCACTTTTTGCTTCACGCGGTCATAACTGGTTGATACTACCCTCCCTAAAGGTAGCCTGGAGTTGAAAGCCGCATTATGTGGTTCTATGGGGATTTCGGATAAAGGCACCACTTTGCCATCTTGTTATCTTGTTATCTTGTTATCTTGTTATCTTGTTATCTTGTCATCCTAACATCTTACTAATTTGTTAAGATACAAAAACAATTCAGTTATAAATCACACAGTTAACAACTTAACAAGATATTAACTTAATAAAGAAATTGCAATATTGTCGCCTGTTTGGCAATATTAAGTTGTTAACTTAACAACTTAATATGAGGCTATGATGATAATAGTATTGGGTAGTCAAAAGGGTGGGGTTGGTAAAAGTACACTGGCGGTATCTATAGCTGCGTATCTGATGTCACTGGGCAATCGAGTGATCATTGTCGACGCAGATGACCAGAAATCTGTATTGACCTGGTACAACAATCGTCCTGAAGATCTTCCCCATATTCCGGTTACTGGCGCAACAGGCAACATCAAAGCCATGCTAAAGGAACACGAGAAATCTTATGACTTTGTCATCGCAGACTGTGCTGGCCGCGACAGTGCAGAAATGCGTAGTGGGTTGATGGCCGCTGACGTATTCATTTCTCCGTTGCGGCCTTCTCAGATGGACCTGGATGTAGTGCCTCATACATGCTCTGTTTTTACAGCAGCAAAAGATTTTAATGAGGACGTCCGGGGATATCTCGTTTTAAACATGACGCCCACGAACATGTTTGTCAATGAAGCAAATCAGGCAGCTGACGTACTCAAGGATTATCCTGAAATGCGTCTGGCTAGTTCCCGAGTTTGTGATCGAAAAGCGCATCGAGATGCTTGGGCAGAATCAATGACAATTTTTGAAACGCAAAATGACAAAGCACAACAAGAAATCGAATCGTTAGTTAAAGAGGTTATTCTGTGAGAAATAGAGCAAATACTCCATCTCGTGATGAGGCAGCGTTTATTAACGGTGGTACTGCTGGTATTGATAATACCAAAGTGACTTCAGAGAGACCATTGGCTGTAAGTAAAGCAAAACCAGTGAGCATTTCCTTTTTTGAAGAAAACTTAAAAGACATTGATGATCTTATAACGGGTGAAATGATTTCAGGTAAAAGCAGAGTGAATCGTTCTGACGTAGTCAGGGCAGCGGTAGAGGCACTAAAAAGTTTATCAAAAACAGAGATATCCAGATTAATCGCAGAAGCGAAACAACGATAATATCTTGTTATCTTGTTATCTTGTTATCTTGTTATCTTGTTATCTTGTTATCTTGTTATCTTG
>ERZ791801.199-NODE-199-length-73200-cov-12.112092_pt1 | contig 73200 bp, 83 predicted proteins | sample MGYA00510309_ERZ791801 | MGnify/ENA primary metagenome ERZ791801 (study PRJEB30046, sample SAMN00791979) | human gut metagenome | study: EMG produced TPA metagenomics assembly of the A metagenome-wide association study of gut microbiota in type 2...
TCCATTTCTCCGTTTGGAGAAACTCCGATGCACTCAACAGGCTAAAGCCCATAATTAGCATATCCCTCCTCTTAACCGAGGAGGGATATTTTTTGTCCATTTTCGAATTCATCACTTGACTTTGTGGCAAAGAAAGCCTGAACTTAGAAGAACTGGCACAGAAAATGACGGAGCCTTTCCGGGAGCCGTTAGCACTGAGGGGAATCACGCTCCAGACACAACTTTCCGAAAAAATACAGATTAGCGCAAACAGAGAGCAGATCGAGCGTCTGCTCAGCGTACTATTGGAAAATGCCTTGAAATACGCCAGCGATAACGGAGAAGTGATTGTTTCACTACAGCATAAAAATGAAGGCCGGAAATCCAAGGCGGTTCTAAGAATAGAAAATACCTGCACAGAACTTCCTGCGGTGGCACCACAAGCTTTGTTCGAACGTTTCCGCAGGGGAGATGAAGCCCGCACCCGGGAAAAAGGCGGTTACGGCATCGGACTGGCGGTGGCGAAGGCCTGTGCGGAGGCAAACGGCGGCAGTATCCGGGCAATCTACGAAGAACCGGACCGGATCTGTTTTGAGATACTGTTATACACGGTACCATCCGCCTAAGCCGGATTTGTCGGTGCAAAAGCACATGAAAAACGCATAAAAGGGATAGAAATAGCAGACAGTTCACAAAAGCTTCACAGAATTCCGTATTCTGTGGAGCTTTTTCTAAGTTAAATCTAAGGTTGGCATTATACAATGACTTTGTCAGTAAGGGGAAGACAAAGAAAATGAAAATAGCAATCCAAAGGATAGAGAAGGAAAGGAGCAATTATTATGAAGAAAACAACAGTTATGAGCTTACTTATGATCACGGCACTGGCAGTCAGCGCCTGCGGAGCTGACACCGATACTACCTCGGAGACCACAGAAATTACGACAGAGGCGGCCGATACGAACAACACTGACAAACCTGACGGACAGCCGCCGCAGGACGGACAGGGCGGCCCCGGTGGTGAGATGGGACAGCCCCCTGAGGGTGGTCAGGGAGCACAGAACGCTCCCGGTGGCAACGGAGCCCCCGGCGGCTTCGGCGGATCCGGGGAAGTAACCCAGGGAACCGCGGCCACCACCATTGATACGGACGGCACTTACACTGCAGAGACCTATACCTCCACCGGGGATGACGAGAATGCCCTTCGCATGGATGGCGCAGAGGTAACCTTAACCAACATTACCGTAGATAAGGCTTCCGGTGCCACCTCCAATACCGAGGACGGTGATTTCTACGGAATGAATGCAGCACTGCTGGCAACGGACGGCGCCAACGTCACCATTACCGGTGCTGCCGTGACATCCTCCGCCCAGAACGGTAACGGCGTGTTCAGTTACGGTGAGGGTACGGTCGTGAATATTTCCGACTCCACCATCACTACCACCGCAGATAATTCCGGTGGCATCCAGACCACCGGAGGCGGCACCACCAATGCAATGAATCTGACGGTAAAGACTTCCGGCAACTCATCCGCAGCCATCCGTTCCGATCGTGGCGGCGGTACCGTAGTGGTAAATAAGGGTACCTATGAGAGCAACGGCTATAATTCTCCGGCAGTGTATTCCACTGCAGATATTACCGTGAAAAATGCAACCCTGATTGCCAATAATTCCGAGGCATTGGTCATCGAGGGACAGAATTCCATCACACTGGAAAATTGTGATGTGACGGGCAACATGAGTGACACCCAGGGCAGCAGCTCCGAGGAAAACGTGCACAATGTCATGATCTATCAGTCCATGTCTGGCGATGCCAAAGTCGGAACCTCTAATTTCAGCATGACAGGCGGCACTTTGACATCCCAAAACGGTGACATGTTCTACGTTACCAATACACACTGTACTCTGACCTTGTCCGGCGTTAAGATCGTGAATCAGGACAGCGACGGGGTACTGATGAGAGTGGTCGGTAACAGCGCTTCCCACGGATGGGGCAGCGCAGGATCTAACGGCGCTCAGGTGGATGCAACTTTTGACAGCCAGACGGTCGAAGGAGACATCGTGGTAGATACCATTTCCACATTGAATCTGACCCTGTCAAATAACAGCAGCTTCACCGGAACCATCAATATCATTGACAATGCCGAGGGTGGTACCGCAGTGGACAACAATGCCGTGGTTACTGTAGAAAAAGGCAGTACCTGGACACTGACCGGCAACTGCACCATCAGCTCTCTGGACAATCAGGGTACCATCAATTACAACGGCTATACCATTACCCTGGCTGATGGCACGATCCTGAAGTAACGGCAATGCAAAGAGTGCAATATTTGTCATAAAATAAAAAGAAAACTGGCACGACAGAAGGATTGGGAAAAGGTAACATGATAGTATAAACTCCTCTATAGAAAACTTGAAAAGCGGAGAAATCGTTTGTAATATCATGAACCAGAATAAAAGGAGACCCCTATGAGTGAACAGAGAACCTATCACAATCCTGTACAGCGAGGCTTTTTCCCGGATCCTTCTGTAATCCGTGTCGGTGACGATTATTATATGGTGAATTCCAGCTTCCAGTATTTTCCGGCAATTCCCATTTCCCATTCCCGGGATATGGTGCACTGGCATATCATCGGCCATGCCATCACGAACCCGGAATGGCTGGACATCAGTGACATCCGGGATTCCCACGGAATCTGGGCACCGGATATCGAATATGTGGACGGAAAATACTATATCTATGTAACCTTGCGTCTGAATGCGGATGGCAAGCGTGACAATAACGTGATGCGCAGACAGCTGGTGATGGTATCTGACAAGCCGGAAGGACCCTACAGCAAGCCGGTATGTCTGGAAGTGGATGATATCGACCCCTCACTTTTTGTGGATGATGACGGCAGCAGATATATGATCATAGCCAAGGCGGCACAGGCGGTTCCTCTGACTGCGGACGGACTGGCGGTGGCTGGTCCTGCGAAGACTGCATGGGAAGGCACAGGCGAGCGCTGTTCCGAAGGCCCCCATATCATGAAAAAAGACGGTTACTATTACGCTATCGTGGCTGAGGGTGGTACCGGCTACGGTCATGGAATCAATGTGGGAAGAAGTAAGAATTTCTATGGCCCCTATGAATGTTCTCCCTACAATCCGGTCATGCGTCAGAAGGATCCCACAGCCCCCATCCAGAGAGCCGGACACGGCAAACTGGTACAGGATCAGAACGGTCAGTGGTGGTGTTATTATCTCTGCGGAAGACCTAACGAGGGCAACTATACTACCGTAGGCAGAGAGTCTGCGCTGGATCCCGTACAGTGGACGGAGGACGGCTGGTTTACCGTCAACGAAGGAAAAGGTCCCAGCCTGACACAGATCGCACCGGATCTGCCGGAGTGTATTTATGAGAGAAATCTGTTCGACGATTTTAACGATACAAAGCTGAATCTGGAATGGGAGTTCGTCCGCAACCCGGATAACGGTTCCTGGTCTCTGACCGAGCACCCCGGATATTTCCGGATCTGGACCAGAGATGGACAGCTGAATGAGATCCGGGCGAAAAATACGTTGCTGCGCAGAGAACAGGAATTGTCCTACGTGGCAGAGACGAAGCTGGAGTTCTACCCGGATAAGGACGGAGAACAGGCGGGTCTGACCTGCTATTACAGTACTGCTACTTATGCCAGATGCTCCCTGTGTTATGAAGGCGGACGAAAGATCCAACTGGTCATCAACCGCAACCACGGTGAGGAATTGATAGCGGAAGTGGATAATGTGAAGGAGACCCCGGTGTATCTGAAGGTAGTGGTGGAGAAGCTGACCAGAACTTTCTATTACAGCTATGATGGTCAAAAATGGGAAAAGGTCGGAGCTCTGGAGAACTGTATTTACCTCTGCGACGAGGGCGTGCCCGACGATCCCAAGCGTCACACTGGTACGCTGGTAGGCATCTATGCCAACAACGGAGGCTGCGGAAGCCGCAAAGCCGCAGATTTTGATTACTTTAAATATGAGGATTAGACAAAAAAGAAGTCCTGGTTTTGGCTAAAAGTGCGAAAAAGTCGCAACTGTAAGAAATCTGTTTGCCAAATAGTCGAAATAATGGTAAAATGATTATGATTCGAAATGTAAGAGCTTACATTTTTGAATCGACAGGAACACATGCAACGCATAGTTTCATACATCTCTTTTCAAAGGATCCCGGGTGAGCAACCCGGGATTTTTTGTGTATCCGAAGCAGCCGGGAAGAATTACCCGGGAAGAATTACCCGATCCGCAGGTGAAACTTTTTGCAAAGATACAGCGTCAAAATAGTATGATGCCAGGGTGCTATGTGCCAGTGGCACATGTCTAGCACGGACCGGAGCGGAGAAGCGGGAGTGCGTAGCACGGAGCAATCAGTAGGCAGCAAAGTCGTTTTTTTTTGACTAAGACATAAAAAGCAAGATGTGTTACAATGAACACTGGATAAAATCATTGCATGCAATTTTCATAAAGAGAGGAAAGGATATATGTCGGACAGAAAAAAAGAACAGGCGGTGGAGCGTGCCCTGACGGAAGGATATGAGAAGTATTACCGTCTTGCCTATAGTTATGTACATAATGAAGCGGACGCGCTGGATATTGTACAGGAAGCAGCCTATAAAGCAATCCTGAAAAGTGACAGCCTGAAGGAACCACAATATGTGGAGACCTGGGTATACCGGATCGTAGTCAACGAGGCCTGCAGCTTCCTGCGGAGCCGGAAGGAGAGCACAGATGTGGACGAGATCCAGGCGGCAAGTGAAGATACCTATGAGAATATTGATTTGAAACGGGCCATAGAAAATCTGGATCCCAAGGATCGTGCCATCGTTGTTTTACGATTCTTTGAGGACAGGCAGCTGGAGGAAATCGCGAGGATCCTGGATGAAAATCTGAGCACAGTAAAGAGCAGACTGTACCGGGTGATGAAAAAGCTGCGGCTGAATCTTGAAGGCAGCACGGGGTGATCCCTAAGGCTGTTGCCATAGACATTCGCAGGATGCAGATGGATATAGGATATAGATAAGATATAGGAAGAGATAGCATGGCCGGTTCCAGGAGACCGGACAGATGGAGAATAGATATGACAGAACAGGAACAATTGAGACAGTTAAAAGAGGAGTATGAGAATATGACAATACCCGAGGCGGGACGGGAACGGCTGCAGGCAGGCATCGACAGAGCCCGGATGGAGAAAAAAAGAGCAGAGCGGGCCAGAAGACGTTCCACGTGGACTGCAGTAGCGGCGGCAGCGGTTGTGCTGATCACTCTGCCCAATACCAATGGACAGATTGCCTATGCCATGGAAAATATTCCCGTGTTGGGAGGTTTCTTCCGACTGGTGACGGTGCGGCAGTACAATTACAGTGATGAAAACCATGATGCGGAGATTGAACTGGCACAGATCACCTATGGAGAGGATACGGGGGAAGGTATTCCCGCGGGAGAAGGTTCTCCAGTAGGAGAAATGGCAGTGGGAGCAGCGGCTCCGGAAGGAATGGATGCCGGAAGTACGGAAGGCACCGGGAAGGAGGCCGCCACGGCAAAACTGTCGGAGGACGGTGTGCAGGAGATCAATCAGGATATGGAGACCACGGTAGACGAGCTGATCCGCCAGTTCGAGGATACCTTATCAGAGGAAGGGTATCATGGATTGCATGTGTCTCAGGAGGTTGTTACGGATAATGCACAGTATTACACTGTAAAATTGAGCGCTCTGGAGACGGAAGCCAGCGGCTACGAGCATAATCAGTTTTATACGATCGATAAACAGACAGGAAATGTGGTGGCACTGGCGGATTTGTTTGCAGAGGGAAGCGATTATATCTCCGTGATCAGTGAGAATATTAAGACCCAGATGCGGGAGCAGATGGTGGCGGACGAAGGTGTGATCTATTTTCTGGATGATGAAGACATGCCGGAATTCAACTTCCAGAGTATTACGGAGCAGACGAATTTTTATTTTAATGAAAGTGGAGAACTGGTCATTGCCTTTGACGAATACGAGGTGGCTCCCGGTTATATGGGAGCCCCGGAATTTGTGATCCCGCAGAAAGTGACGGCAGGACTTTTAAAGTAGACAAAAGAATATCTAAAAGGGAAAACTCCCGCATATCATGAAACAAAAAGATATGCGGGAGTTTTTTATGCCATTGATCGTGTTGGATGCGGGTCACGGTGGGGGATGGCCGGAAATACAGCTACTATTCTATAACCCCAGTGTTTATGCGGGTTACAGGATTCATTCTACCATGAGGTAATAGTGGAATTCAAGGGTATTTGTATCCTTGTAGAACACAATCTTACGCACAATGCCGCGGAGGGCTTCCGCTTTCAGGTCATTCGGTGCGTCACTTTCGATAATATCCAGGACAGACTGCACACGGCTTAAGAACTGCTCTTTGTAGTTCTCGGGACCGGAGGCAGCAGTCGTCAGCTCTGAGAGCAGGACTTCCAGGTCTGCCCGGCGCTTCTCGATCATCTCTTTATTCCGCTTGTAATCTTCCAGCGTGTCGATCTCGTTCATGTAAGCTTCCCGGATACGTTCCAGTTTTCGATCAAGAGAAGTGAGTTCACGCTGGTAACGCTGCCTGTCCAGCTCTACAGTCGGCTCATAGGTGCGGACAAGTTCAAAGGATACGTCCGTGACGCTCTCCAGCACCTCATGGAGCGACGTAATTACGGCAGAGGTAAGTTTCTTTGCAGAGATGTATTGTGAGCCTGTATGAAGCCCTTTCATGTATCCCAGACACTGGAAGCCCTCGCCGGAGATATAAGTACTGCCGTTAGGTGCTTTCCGGGGATAACCTTCTTTGTGGGACAGGGACTTGCCGCAGATAGGGCATTTTACGAGACCGGACAGCCAGTGCTTCGTGTGGGAGACCGGATGCTCATAGCGCTGCATGATCTTCTTGCTGCGCTCCCGGCGCTCTTGGACGATGTCCCAGGTATTCTGATCGATAATCGGGGGATGGTGGCTGTCACTGATGATCCATTCCTCGGGATCCCGCAGGGTACTGGTGGCACTGGATTCCCGCATGTTATAACGTACCTTGCCGATGTAAAATGGATTCTCCAGTATGTAGATCACACCTTCCTGATCAAAACGCTTGCCAGTCTTTGTCTTGTATCCATGGTCATTCAGATCTCTGGTGATGTAATTGATGTCACTGCCAGAGGCGTACATATCAAAGATCTTCCGGATAATGGCAGCCTCATGCTCTTCGATGACAGGATTTTCATTCGGGGCTTTGGTGTATCCCAGTGGCATCTTACCATTATAGAGACCCTTGCGGGCGCGGGAGAGCATGGAACGGCGGACTTCCCCGGAGAGGTTGACGGAGTAGAACTCATCCTGCCACTCAATGATCATTTCAATGAGGCGGCCATACATGCCGTCAATCAGCGGCTCACTGACGGATACCACATCGATTCCGAGCTTTTTCCGGAGCATGGACTTGTAGAAAGTACTCTCGTCCTGATTCCTGGCAAACCGGCTGAACTTCCACAGGACAATGACATCGAAGGGCTTCGGCTTGGTCTTTGCCATTGCAATCATATTCTGGAAAGCATACCGGTTACTGGACTTGCGGCCGGAGCGTCCGTCCTCTTCGACAAAGATATACTCAGACGGCAGCAGGATGTTATGCTGCAGGCAGTATCGTTTGATCTCCTCCAACTGGGACTCAGGGGAATACTCCAGCTGATCATCGGTACTGACACGGATATATGCAGCACCGGTACGGATCCGGTCCGTGGACTCAGCAGATTTACGCATCACTTTCTTTGCCATTGCACATTCCTCCTAAGTAAATGTACGGAAAAATGGGCATAAAAATGCCCGGACATATGTTTGCATTGCAATCTGCCCGGGAAAATGATAAAATGCACTTGTTCAAGGTGATTTTATACGGGATTCCCCGGTAAGATCGGATCAGCTCCGGTGTTGGCGCACTGGGGCTGATTTTTTAGTTTTTAAATTTATCAGTGTTGCAGCAACGTTTGCAAGGAATATAACCAGCCTGTTGTGCATCTTTAAGACTAATGCGCTTAGGATTTTCCAACCCTGAGCAATGTTGCAGGCTATGAAATTTATTGCTGTTTTCCGATATCCAAACGCGATCCTCTTGTGTAATATTAACGTTCAAAATTTGCCCGAGATAAGTTATATCCTGAGGAAAAATTTTACAATGTCTATTTAACTCAACATCCAATGTACGACTCAAGCGGCTATAAGGATTTTTATATTCAAAAAGACTAAGAACAAATAGTAATTTACTTAATCCACGGATAGGGACGGGTTCGTCCTCACCGAAAATTTCGTGTGAACGTAAAATGTTACTGCTTGTATAATTATATATGCGTCCGCCATGTGCAGACATATTGCGATAGTCCATACAAATAAACAAGGTATCCATCATCAGTTTGCATAATGCCTCTTCTGAAAGACCTAATTTTTCAGAATTATACAGATAAGAAACCATCAATTTCTTTTGGGGCATTTTGAATTGATCGATATAGTTGATTATTGTGGAAAAATAAATACTTTTGAATAATATCCATGGTGGTACAATTCCATATTTTTCCATATAATGATGAATTGGTTCTTTGTCAGTGGTTAAAGCCTCATTCATTGTATGAAGAATGCCGTTAAGAGAGAAGCGCTCTTTTCGCTTTCTCTTGTTTTGGTAATTACGATATTGTAGATAAGAAGAAGGATCTACCCCAAATGATTGAGCAATTACATTGGCAGCAATCTCTTTAATATGCTCTTCTAAATCCTGCATAGAAGCCATTACTGTATTACGTAGAGCTTTATCAAAAAAATATAGAGAAGATATTTGCTCAAAGCTTACACCATCGCGGTACATGATTGTATCATCGGATTTAAGAATATATGGGTCTCTATAACTTTTAATCAGATTGGAATAACCAAACAGTCTCAAGCCGGTAAGAGCATGATCTTGGTCATAGATAGTTAGATTTTGAGATATAAGCTTTTTCAACTGATCTTCAGGTGTTGAATAGTAGATTTTATCTCCCATGAATCATTGATCCTCCTTTGTATGCAAAAAGAGCCTTGGAATACAATTCCAAGACTCTTTCGCGACCGCACAGCAGTCATTCACTAATTAGTGACATTATATCATATGCAAAAATCTTGTCAAGTATTCTAAACAAAAAATATATTATGTAAATTGTTATTTTTGGAAAGTTGCACCGGTGCAACTATATCAGCTCTAGCACGGATAATACCGGCTCGAAGTAGATAACATAATTATCATATTGCACGCAGATACCGTACTTGCTCCGATAGCATTGCAGGGCCTCCTGCAGAAACTCTTCTGTGACACCCAGGTAATCAGCCATCTCATAAGAGGTAGTATAGTGTGCCTTGTGGCAGGAGATGATGCCGTGTAGTCCGACCAGCTTATTGTAGCTCCAGAGACGTGCTCGGAGCTCCTGCTTGCGGTTGGCATCGGAGGACTGATCGATAATGTCTCCGACGGTAGTATGGTAATGACCAAGCTCTTCTGCAAGCACGCAGGCCCTCTGTGTGGATCGCCGCACGGTCCGGTTAATACCGATCACATCATTACGGATCAGACCGTCTGCCAGGGACTGGAACGGAGCATCTTCTATTACATATACATTTTCATCGGCAGCTTCCTGCAGTAAGTTCTCATAGGTCAATTCGCATCATCCTTTTTTTCAGGTCTTTTCAGAAGGTTCATATCAGTCTGCATCTTTTCTGTCTCATCAGGATCATCTGCATGATCATTGCGAGCAGCAGCCACGAGGGTATCGAATGGAATCGCCATTGGAATAGCAACAGCTTTATGGTTAGCGGAATATTGCAAAATCTGAGATAATTCTGATATTCGTTTTAACGCCTCTGCTTTTCCCTCCGGATTTAAAATATTATAGAATTCACATATTCTTTCAAACGTTTGATCGATGGATATGTCGGTATCTGGATCATCCCACCCCATAAGTTCTTGCGGAGTAATTTTTAATGCCTTTGCAAACTCACGGATTTTTGACTCTGCCAGATCTACTTCACCCTTTTCGATTTTGGCTATGGAAGATCTATCCTTATACCCAGTTAGTTCTGCGAGACGATCCTGAGACATCTTTAACTCCAAACGTCGAGCTTTAATATTCTTATATAGAGCAAGCATGGCTGCACTCCTTCCTTAAGTTGTTGTAAGCTTATAATAGCACTTTGTGTAAAATAATTCAACAAAATTATTAAAAACTGTTGACACAAATTCACACTGGTGATATAGTGAATTTAGTTCACGAAAAGGAGATGATTAAAAAGTGGCAAATGTGGAACTGCTTAAAAAGAAAATAAGTGATTCTGGGATGACTGTGTCTGCGATAGCTGATAAATCCGGCATTTTGCGAGAGACATTGTATAACAGGATGAAATCCGGCAATTTTTATGCTTCAGAAATTGTGGCATTAACCAATGTGCTTCGCCTTACCAGAAAAGAAAGAGATGATATTTTTTTGCCTTAATGTGTGAATATAATTCACTATACGGATGGGGAAGGAGGCACAGGAGTGTGTGTAAGAAGGTAAAAAGAAACATCTTAGCTATATTGATAACAATCATCATAGTAGAGCTGATGTCCTATGTTGGTTTTTGGGAAACGGAGAAGTTTAAATATAGCTGTATGTATATGCTTATATACTTATGCATCAATGAAGTCTTAAAAGAGAATTGATCAGCGCTTTAAGTTCTTCCGTATACATGCTCAGCAAGTATGCTATTATCCAGCCGAAAAGGTTCAGAAGTTTAGCAATGGCCGGCTTGGTTTTGAATCCTAGTTGTTTAAGAATAGAACTAGGCAATGAAATCATGATTTTCAAAGCACTAATAGGATTTAAGCAGCTGATAATGTCTTTCCTGAGAAAATTCCTTTGCATGAGGAGGTCATTGTATAGATTGACAGAGGAAAGGTAGTTACTATAATCTGACGCACCATATCCAAGAGAATCTGAGTAATAAGACTTGAATTCACATATGTCGGGATATTTTGCAAGAACGGCATTTAACTTCTCTCGATAAGAATTACCGGTTAGGGAATGAGAATATGAAGCGGGAGATGTGGACTTTAAAAAATCACACAGTGAGTCTATGCAGGAGGTGATTTTAACAAATTTAGCAGCATTGCGCAAAATTGACCAGAAATATATCACAATTAAAAGAATTACAAGGAATTTCAACATTATATGTAACCTCTCATATGAATTTACTTGGCTCTGGCGGGAGCCTGTAAGGAAAGTATAAGAGAAAACAAAAGTGAATGCAACTATCATCTCATCACTAATAAAGGAAGGAGGCTGCCATAAAGACAAGTTTATCACAAGAATGGGAGTCGCAAATGAACTTTTCAAAAAGGAGGAATAACAGGTGACATGGATTCTTGCAATAATAGCAGCGATTTGTGCAACAGGTTGGGCGTTTAGTCGGCTGGCATTCAAAACACTGGTGCGATGTTTCAAGGAAAAGGGATATCCAATGGTTAAAGAAAAAGATATCCAGAGGAACATGGTCAGCATAATAAAAGAAATTAACTGGGTACCGATTGCTTCTGGAATCTTTGGAGGGTTACTGGGAGTAATCCTGTCAAAAGTAATTTTCTAAATTTAAGAAGGAGGAATAACCAATGGATCAGAAGACTGTAGATCTCACAGTGAGTTGTAATACCGAGGAAGCGGAAGCAAAAGCAAGCCACCTCGTAGAATTGTTGAAAGAAGCCAGCGCATTGGTGGATGAGCTGGCCTCTAAGGGAATCAATATAAGGAATGATTCGTTCGTTCCTGAAGATAGTAATGGGAAACGATTCAAAGTTGGGAAAAAGGGCAATGCACCTAATTGAAAATATTTTCTTTTATGTATTTCCAATCATTGGTGTCTAACCAACCTTGATAATTAGTGGGTTTTACTTCGACGACTATCATTCGATCATTTTGATCCAAGTGGGGTGTTATCTTATTTGAAATCTGATCAGCCGTTAAGAATGACTTGATAAGAAAAGAAGATTTCCAATAAGTACACCATGCTCCGGTTGATGAATCTTTTATTGCTTGAATTACTTCATCATATTTTTGTCCGGTAGCATTTAGATCGTAAGTAATCATGTAGGCTGCCATAAACATGCCTCCTCTCTTTTGTACTCGGCTCTGGCAGGAGCCTGTAAATAAAGTATAGGAAAAGAAGAGGTCGGATTCAATATGGTAGGCATTTCGATTTATCGAAAGAATCATTTCGGAGAATCGAAGTGCAGTAGGAAGGAGATGACAGGAATGGAGAAAATCGACAGATTATATGCTCTGCTGGAGCGTGATGACATTGACGAGGACACCAAGGCAGCGCTGCGGTGAGCAATCTTCCAGTTAGAGAACGCAACTTAGACAACCATAGCACCATAAGCTGTAAAAAAACAGTCAGGAGGTACATATGCGGATTGTAAATTTAATCCACATCGGGGACCAGATATTGTCACTGGATGACATGGATCCAATGAAAAAGGCAGAGATTGCCTTACGGCTGAATGAACAGAGTCTGAAGACTCTGGGGTATGCAGCCAAGAAGAAAGAGGAATCAGCGTAACCACAGGTATCCGTGCCCTGTACGTGGTGTATTCCCAACACCACACTCCCCTTTTACACAATTAGCGTGTGTGTCCAGTCCTCCCCTGGCTGGGCACCACGTAGAGGGCATGGGGACAAGCATCATATTATAGATCACGCTTTGTGCGTGGTGCATCTTGCTGCATCACCATATGACGGCATATCATCCACTGCTATGATGGTATGTTGCCCTCTTTCTGGTGGTACCCGGGTAGATCAGCACCGGGGCCACGCAGAGAGCGTGATCGGAAAGGATATACATGGAAATGATTAAGTATTATGCCAAGGAAGTTGTGAAAAACAAAGACGGTCACAAATACTGGGAAGCCAGCAATTCGCAGCTGGCCGGGTATGTCTATGATGAAGTGAAGCAGTCAGTGCCAGAGGCGAAATATTATAACTTTGACGGCTTGCAGATTATTACGACGAATGACAAGCAGGAGCAGTCATTGCTGAGCACACTGGAAGTAATGGAGGACCTTTGCAATGAAAGGATAATCCAGATACATAGACTGAGAGATCAGATATACGGAGGGGCTACGGATGTATAAAAATATTGCGATATCACTCCTCGGAGCGTGGGTTTTGAGGGATGTTTTTGGGACAACAGAAGTAAGAGAGCAGATCGCCATAGTCATGGGCCTGGCGGCTATGCTTTTTATTTTTTGCCTTTTTTGCGAGGATCAGCTGGAAAAATTACGGAAAAAGCAGGAAAGAATCCGGGAACTGGAGCAAAAGTTGGAAGAACTGAAGGGAGGCAGAGCAGGTGAAAACAGAACAGTACTACATGGACAAGCTGTTGAAGATGGGAGACGAATTTACGAAGGCGGTAATCCGGAAGGACTGGTTTCAAGCGAAGTATCTGTATGACAAGGCAAGCGCGGTCACGGTATTTCTGGAAGCACCGCAGGAGATCCGGGAACAGTTATTCGGACGTTACAACGAGGAAAGAGACGAAAAGGAGCAGGGTGCCTTTGATGACCGCTCCATAGCAAAGGTTATGCGGGAATGCCTGATCAAGAACAACCTGGGCTTTGAGTGCATGGTCTACCGGATCCCGGGCGAGGCAGGCTACTACGGTGCCAGACCGGCGGCAGACGGTTATTACATGCCGACCGATCAGAACCCGGCATATTTCGCGCAATAAAAAAGCCGGCATTTGGCGATGCCGGCGAGCTCACAGAGCTACTTATATAGACAAGATTATTGTAACTCTGTAAGCCAAAAAAGTCAAGAAAAATGGGGCTTTTCAAAGCCCCTGCGCACTTGATAAAGATATTAAAGTTAGGATACAGAGACATGGTTAAGAGAAAGAAAATAAGGCTAAGGCATGGGGATGTGCTGGATGTAGAAGAGTACCATGATGGGAATTATGGGGGGAAGGGTAAGACCAGACAGAAGAAGGAGAAGCCGACGAAGGAACAGGTGCGGTTGATCAACCGGAGGAATAAGGCAAGGCTGTGTCGGTGGAGGCTGATCCAGTACTTTGACCAGGGAGACCTGTTTATCACATGGACCTATGCGATGGAGAATAGACCTCCTGATATGGCGGAAGCGCTGAAGGACTTTCAGAAGGCAATGAGTAAGATCCGGAAGATCTACCGGGTAAGAGGAGCACCGCTCTACTGGATCCGCAACATTGAGCGTGGAACCAAGGGAGCCTGGCATATCCACCTTGTGATCAAGCAGACACCGGATGGTGATGCGGCTGCTATCGTGACCAAGGCATGGACAAAGGGTGGCACCTACGTGGCGGAGATCCGACACAGCAAGTTTACCGGCGACGATATGGAGCAGCTGGCAGACTACCTGACCAAGGACGAGCACACAGCGGAGATCAAGGCGGACGGCACACCGGGCAAGCCCAGAATTGCGGAGTCCTCCTACAATACCAGCCGCAATATGCCGCTTCCGAAGCCACGGACGGACAAGCTGGTCCGCTGGAAGCCGGAGGTGAAGCCACCAAAGGGATATTACATAGCCAGGATGCATGAGGGCATCAATCCGGTCACAGGATTTTTGTACCGGAGTTACACGCTGATCAGATTAAAAACGACCGAGCGGAAGAGACCGCCGGGGAGAAGGAGGTGTTGATTTTGACAATAGAAATGTTTGTGAGCGCAACACTGCGCGGATCCGCAAAGGGAACGGGCAAGGTCATGTATACCCTGCGGACGAAGAAAAACGGTGAAAACTATGAAAAGCCGCCGGAGATCGGGAAGGCGGAGAGCACGGCCAACCGTCTGGTGTTGTGGAGCATCTGTAGGGCGTTGGAGAGACTGCCAAGTAATCGGGAAATTGTAATCTACACGGAAAACAGCTATATCGCATCCGTGATCAATCAGTGCTGGCCGGAACGGTGGGCGAGAAACGGCTGGAAGAACAGCCGTGGGAAAGAGATCAAGGATGCGGATCTGTGGAAAAAGATACTGGAAGAGGTCCGGGAAGTAGGGCACTGCATCACCGCCGTGGAAGGCAGGCACGAGTATTCTGATGCATTCAGCTACAATATGCCCAAGATAGATGTGAAATCTAACATTTTCACAAAAGTGGAATTTGAAGAGGTAACACCAGTAAGTGACAAGAGTTAGAGAGTATTTTGTTGAGTTCAATAAAATATCAAAAATAGAACATTTTGACAGGAAACCGTGACAAATTTTCACGGCTTGAAACGCTTTAGCACAAAAACGATACGTTTTTTGAAAAATTGCACCGGTGCAACCGGGAAAGGAGAACAGATGGAGAAGAAATTCGGAATATTTAATACCGTAGAGGAGTTAAACAGGGCAGCAGCCGCCCAGAAGGCAGAGGGAGACCTGGAAGCTCTGATCGGACTGGCAGTGGAGAACGGACTGGAGAAGGACGATGCCGAGGACTACATGGACAGTGACGATGCCGAGGATACCCTGTGTAATGAGACAATGGCGGCAATCGGCAAGCTAAAACTGGAAGCAGAGGACCTGAAACTGGAGAGCCAGATGAAAGACTGGAAAGATTTTGTGGTCCAGATGTTGATGGAATATCCGACACAGCACATGGAAGAGGACGGTGCAGCTCTGGCTAATGCCGTATTTAATCCGGATAAAAAGCTTTTGGATGTGCTGGCAGCAGGACTGAAACTGGCATCAAAGAACCGGGTAACCATAGATAGAAGAATCACAAAGGAAGCAGGACTGCCGGAGAGTGCCGGACAGATCGGCATGTGTGGCAGGGATGAACTGAAAAAGATCGTGCTGGATTATTACATGGGAGAAAAGAAATGATTGTATACAAAGCAACGAATAAGGACATGATCTGCACATCCGGGGAGGGATTGTTCCAGTATCGTCTCGGAGTACCTGCAACGGCAGAAAAATCAAAGTGTGCTGATACCGGTCTCCATGCCTGTGAGTATGTATTGGATTGCACATGGTATTACGGAATGGGTAAATATAACAGGTATTTTAAAGCAAAGGCAGAAGGGGACATAGCAGAAGACGGACACGATACCCGCATTGCATGTACGAGGCTGACACTGCTGAAAGAACTTACCAACCGGGATATTGCAAAAGAAGCCATGCTTTACATGATACATCATCCTCGACGGGATAACTGGAAGACTTCCCGCCATATGGTACAGGTAAATGAGAACACGGCAGAGATTAGGATCCCGGACGGAATCGCCATTGCCAGGGGACAGCATCCAAAAGTAAGCGGCTGTGCCGGAGCACATTTGGGGCTGATCCGGGAAGAAAAAGGAAAGATCACGGCGGCCAAGATATTTGATGTGGACGGAGTCTATATCCTGCCGGGAGTGTGGTACACCTTGGAAGACCTGGCAGAAGCAGAAAGGAGGCAGCAGGCATGAAGTGGACAGAAATACTCAGGACACCGGTGATACCGGCAGATAAAAAGAGAAATAAACAGATCACGTTCCAGACAACGGAGAATTATCTGATACTGGATATCTGGAGAGGTGGAAATAACATCTGCCGCCATGCAATCAACCTGAAAACATGGGAATACGGCACATATTTTCCGGATACCGGCATAAAGCAGGCAACAAATATCAACAGCTGTACAGATAACTATGAAAGAGAGTACTGGGATTACCGGCTGAAAGAGAAAGAATGGCTGACACCGGAGCAGATCAGGGAACTGGATATCCTTACCAGAGAAAAGAAGGATTGGGTAAAAGATGTATTGCAGCGCATAGAGCGGATGGAGACAGACTATAACGCAGAAAAGCGGGAACAGGCCAGAAACAGTAAGGAGGAGCGCATCCGTAGATTAATGGACAAATGTCCAAAACCGGGAAAAGCAGTATATGACTGGATCACAGAACAGATGGTAGGAGATCTGCAGTATGCCTTTTATGACAAACAGAAAAAGACCTGCCATTGCACAGCCTGCGACGGAGATTTTCCGGAAGAGGCAGCATGCATCCCTGTGAAACATAGAAAGCAGATCACCTGTCCGCTGTGTGGACATCTTCTGACCGTTGATAAGAGAGCGGATATACTCATCGTTGCAACGGACTGGCTTACCATGATCCATAACGTGGATGATAAACAGGGAGTGGAACGGCATTTTAAGGTAAAAGTGGAGTGGGACAGATACGGAACAAGAACCACGGAGCTGGAGGAGCACATCCGGCTGATGATGCTGCGGAACACAAAGGATATCATGAAAATCTATTACTATGGGAGCCTTTACTGGCCGGGATGGAGCACCGGAAACAACAGCAACCGAAGATGGCACAGCACCTATCTGTATCCGGACACAGAAGGTATTCAGGCCGGATTACATGGAACGGCATATGAGGCATGGACAGATGTATTTCCGAAGCTTGCCCAGATGGGAATAAAAGCGCACTATGACGGTCTCATGGTGGAAAGAAACAGAGAGTTTACCGGTATCGCAGAGTATATGGCCAAAGGGCGTTTTTACCGGCTGCTGGATGAACTGTCACAGTGCATCACCTACTGGGGCGGATATTCCGGGAGCACGATTGATGTATCCGGAGAAAATGCAGAGGAGATTCTGCAGATAGAGGATAAACAGCTGATCAACCGTCTCAGACAGGCAGACGGCGGAATGTGTATGCTGCGCTGGCTGCAGTGGTCCGACCTAAAAAAGAAGAAACTGTCAGAGCAGTATTTGTCCTGGGCAGAAAAAAATAAGATCGAACCGGATAACTATCTGCAGTCGGAAGCGGGAAAATACCTGACACCGGAGCAGTTAATGAATTACATCAACCGGCAGAAAAAAGAAAGCTATCCAAGCAGAACGATAGCGGGAGTCTGGGATCAGTACGAGGATTATCTCAGTATGGCAAAAGAACTGGGAAAACACATGGATGATGCTCTGGTGCACCGTCCCCGGGAATTGAAGCGCCGGCACGATGAAGTCAATGCAGAGATGGAACTGCGCAGGGAAGAAATCCAGCGGAAACGGGATGCAAAAGAAGCGGCAAGGCAGGCGCAGGAGATGAGAGACAAGTATCCGGGATATGAGGAGATCCTGTCTGAGATCCGTGAGAAGTTCGAGTATGAGAATGATACCTTCTGCATTCTGGTACCGAAGAATTTCATGGAGATCACAGCAGAGGGAATGGCGCTGCATCACTGTGTTGGCAATACAGAGCGGTATTTTGACCGGATTATCAGCAGAGAGACGTATATCTGTTTCCTGCGGCAGCAGTCATCCCCGGATAAGCCTTTTTACACGATAGAGGTGGAGCCGGGCGGTACCATCCGCCAGCACCGGGGAGCCTACGACGAGGAGCCGGGCATAGAAGAGATAAAGCCGTTCCTGAGGGAGTGGCAGAAGGTGATCCGTAAGCGTATGAGCAAAAAAGACCATGAGTATGCGGCACAGAGTGAGATCCTGCGGCAGAAAAACATAGAAGAACTGAAGGCAAAGAATAATACTGTGGTCCTGGAGGGACTGGCGGAAGATCTGATGGAGGTAATCTGAATGTATTTTGTAGACAAAGAAAATAAATCATGGACAGTCAAAAGAACAACGATAACAGAAGGAAAGATATACCTGCTTCGTTTCCGCGATAACGGAATCATAAAGTGGGCACATGTAATGGTAGATAAGATCGAAAATGAAACGTTATCTGTCCGTACAGGAGCTAACTATAACCCCTTTACAGTACGCTTCAGCAATATAGTGAAAGTATATGACGGCGGAGAGATTCCTAAGATGTTCGAGAGGGATACAGACACAATGAAAAGATTATACAGAGGAGAAATATATTCGGAGACCGAAAGAAGATTTATAGAAGGAGACAGATGATGGAGCAGATCATATATCGAAAATCATATCAAGAATACAAACAGGAGCTGGATGCGGTACTAACTAGAACAGCGGAGGATTTTGTACAGATTGGGTATCTGCTTAAGGTGGCCAGGGATACCAACATACTGGCAGACAGTGGATATGCTAATGTGACGGATTTCGCAAAAGCGGAATATGGCATAGATAAGACTCAGGTGAGCCGATTTATCAACATCAATGACCGATTTTCAGAAAACGGATACTCGGATCACCTCATACCGAATTATCAGGGATTTGGATATGCAAAGCTGACACTGATGCTGCAGATTCCGGATGAGATCAACGAGGCGTTACCGCCTACACTGTCCAAAACAGAGATACAGGCCGTCAAAGATGAGGTGGATGCGGAAAACAAGATATCCGACATCGAAGTAGAAATCGAAAAGGCAGAGGCAGCAGCCGTTACGGACAAGCCCATGCTTCCACCTGATGGATCACCGCTGTACAGAAACCTCTGGCAGCTGGGGAAAGAGCAGGAAGAGCTCTTCCGGAAACTGTGGATGGCATGCTTTATGGAAACAGCAAGTGGAAACAGAAATAATGTAGAGATCATGGATGTACTGATTCCACAGGGAGACGCAGTGTATACCGTCCGGATCCCTGGAGAGCGCAGGACGCAGATCATTGTAAATTCCGAAGGTGCTACGGTAGTCAACCTGAAGACGCTGGAGCGGAGTAGATACACAGAAGATCAGATCTGCCTTGTAGTACGGTCACTCATAGATGGAGGCAGCAACCCTGAGGAGAGGTACAAGGATCTCTACGGCGAAGAGCTGACCGTGGAAGAAACAACGGTAGTTGAACCGGTGCAACCGGATGAAACTCCGAAGGAAAAGAAACCGGAAAAGCGTAAGGAATCCCGTGTGACCAAAGCAAACACCGAAAAGAAAAAGCCGAAGGAGCCGGACAAGAAGCCGGAGCAGATGACCATACCGGGAGCAGAGCCGGCTCCGTTACCGGAAGATGTGGAAACACAGGTAACTGACTCATGCTCCGGAGAATCTGAACCGGAAAATCATGATACCGTAACCATGGTCACGGAAGAACAGGTACCGGGACAGACAGATCTGCAGAGTGACTTTCCGCAATACTGCCCATCCGAAGGAGACCAGCGCACAGCTTATCGTCAGTCCATCCGTGGCAGCGTGGAGAACCTGGTACGATATGTCGAGATGGATCTGATCAGCGCTGCCAGGCAGCAGTTGTCCGATATCTCTGGATACCTGGACAAGCTGGAAGAACTCAGCAAAGGAGGCGGTCCGGATGCCAAAGATGTCGAAACAGGCGAGAGCGCGGGAGTTTAATGCCGCCTCTCGTCAGATCATCAAGGAGCGGGATCTGTACCAGTGCATCTTTTGCCAGATGGGGTACCACATGGAAGACGTCACCTGGTACGGACAGCAGCTGTTAAGCATCATGCATTATATCCCGAGATCCCGTGGCGGACTCGGGATCCCGCAGAATGGAGCCCTGGGATGCCAGAGCCATCATGAGATGCTGGATAACGGAAACAAGGGCAGACGGGAGGAGATGCTGCAGATGTTTAGGCAGTACCTACAGGATCATTACCCGGACTGGTCGGAGGAAACCCTGACCTACAGTAAATGGAAATAATGTATATACAAATTTGTATATACAAAACGGAGAAATTATGAAAGCACGAACTGAACTTATCTCAGTACGACTGACACCAGAAGAAAAACGGCGAATGGAATATTGCGCTGAAATGATGGGAATTACACAGACAGAACTTATAGTGCGCGGCATCAATCATTATTACGACAGTGTCAGGGAAGCAATGAAGAAATTAAATAAATAAGCCTTTTGGAGTGTACTCACGAATAACCATAAACATAGCCACGGGGCGGCCGCTGGAAATCCAAGAGGCAGCAGTCGTCCGGAAAGGAGACAACAATGCAGTATAAGGACTGGGACGGAGATCTTCTGCCGGATCCTGCGCCGCGCATCCGCAACATACATATAGGTGACATAATCAAAACAGTACGTAAGGTAATTGAGGAGCCACTGGAAATCCGCGGACGTGGTCGGCATCAGGTCATAAGCGAGACAAGAGAATACGAAGTAACCGCGATTTACACACATATGATTCAGACCCACGACTGCAAGACAGGCTTTACGAGGTGTTTTTCCTACGGCGAACTCACAACGATGGGACTGGAATGGCAGGGAGAACAGAAATGAAGACGGTCGAAAAGAAAATTCTGCCCAAGTACTTCCGGGCAGTCCGGGAGGAAAAGAAGAACTTTGAATTGCGAAAAGATGAAGATGATGTACAGCCGGGAGATGTCCTGATCTTAATGGAGTGCGCAGGTGGAGAATATACTGGCCGGACAGAGGTGCGCCGGATCCGGTACGTGCTCCGGGATGTACCAGAGTATGGATTGATGCCAGGACACTGTATCATCGGATGGTAAAGGAGGATGCTATGAAAAATAAAAATGTGTGGTTTGCTTATGCAGCAGCCTGGATATCTACGGCAACAGCGGTGATATTTGCTATCAAATATACCGGATCAGCGTGGTGTTTAGTGGCACTGGTGCTGCCGGCAATGCAAAAGATAAGTATCAGCAATGATGAAGAGAATGGTAAATAACTTAGGATTTAGCAAAGGAGCGGTATGTATGAGAAAGAACTTAAAGGAAGCCAGAAAGGCAGCAGGGCTGACACAGCAGCAGATCGCGGACAAGCTGGGAATCGGCTTAAGATATTATAAGCAGATCGAAGCTGGTGACAGGACGGGAGATTTTACTCTATGGGATATGTTGGAGGATATCACAGGAATTCATCAACGGAAACTCCGAGAGATTTCAGATAGTCATCTCGACCAAGAAGATAATCAGTCGGAACATTAAGGATATCTGCTATTTTTACCAGTGCTTCTAGACTGGGTAAACGATCGTTAGATTCGTAAGCCCTGTAAGAGCGGATGTTGATAAATAGAGCATCTGCCATCTGCTGAGCGGTGATCTTTTTAGCTTTGCGAATTTGATTCAGTCGGGATCCTAACATAAGTGCCTCCTAAAAAAGTATTGACGGTGAGCAAATTGTACACTATAATGCGTGATATAAATAGTGAGCAATATGCTCACTGTAAGAAGGAGGAAAACACAATGGGAGAAATTCAGAAGATTGAGTTAAAAGGAATTCGGGTATTAACAACCAAGCAGATTGCGGAGGCATATGAAACAACAGAAGAAAAAATACGATGGAACTTCAAGTATAACCGGGATAAGTATATTCCCGGCAAGCATTATATTGTTATCGAAGGGGAGGAATTAAGAGAGATGAAGAGAGAGTGTGAATTTCACACTCTCTTCAAACAAGCAAAGAGCGTGTGCTTCTGGACGGAAAAAGGAGCATTGATGCACGCAAAAAGTCTGAATACGGAAAAGGCATGGCAGGCATACGAGTACTTGGTGGATGCGTATTTCAAGGATAAGCACGAAAATACTCCGAAAGCTCTGCCGGAGAAGACAACACCGGCAATAGAGACGAAGAAGAACACCATCCCGGAAATGCGAAACCCCATATGGATATTTAATGTTCTCTATCAGTTCGCAAAATGTAACAAGATGAATGTGAGATCACTTGACATGAAGAGCAGATGTTTCTCTATCCTAAATCAGAATCAAATAGGGATAAGGACGCAGATGAAACTGGAAACAGTAAATTATGAGCTTGCATATGAATTGTCCCATGCCATGATTCATTATGATGCTGGGAATATTATAGACAGTCCGTTGCGTAAGGAATACGACCAGCAGGCAGAGAGAGCTGCGGATATGCTCATAAAATTATTGGATAATGTAGAACAAAGTATTTAGGTAAACTGAAATTTAGCGAAGGAGTGATAGAAAAAGCATAATAAAAAGACAAGTGCAGAGAACCTGCAATCGATGACAATAAAACAGCGGTAGATTCATCCGACCAAAGATAACATCTACCGCTTACCTGCTTACCAGTATCATACCATAGGATCTGCTGGTAGGCAATGAGAAAATGAGGTACAGCCTATGACAAAGACAGACCTGATTAATGACATTGCTTTCGAAATGAATGATATTCTGACACCGGAACAGATTGACAAAGTAAAGATCGTGTTTTTAGTAAAAATGCAGGACTATGACATTTCGGCAGCCAGGCAACTACCAATGGTGGAAGAGCATGATAATGAATGGCTGATGAAACGATACTGGATTGACAGCGTGGCAGCAGGGCTCAGCGAGTCCACCATCAGAGGATATATCGGGCGCATCAAGGAATTTTTTGACTATGCCGGGAAAAATTATAAATATGTCACAGCGCAGGATATTACGGATTTTTTGGCAATAAAGGCTTACAGAGATCACATCAGCCAAAATTATAAATCCACAATATACCGTTATTTATCCACGTTTTTTTCCTGGGCGTATCGTAAAGAGCATATAACCAAAAATGTCGCAGATGGCGTGGACAAAGTCAAGCAGATTCAGGCACAGAAAAAGAGACTGACAGATGAAGAGATAGAAGACATCAGGGATGTATTGGCAGCTCCGAAAGAAAAGGCTCTGTTTGAACTGATGTTATGTACGGGGATGAGAGTAGGGGAGATAGCACACCTTAATATCTCCGATCTGGATCTGATTCATAAAACGGTTACTATATGGGGCGAGAAGAGCAATAAGTACCGCACCGGCATGCTGACCCCCAAAGCAGTCAAAGCATTGAAAAATTACATCGGCAACCGTCCGGGAACAGATCCAGTGTTCCTAGCTGACAGGGCGCCGCATAATCGGATGAGAGAGTACGGCATAGAGAAGCTGGCCAAGGAGATGGCAGTCTGCGGTGGGGTGACACGGTTGACCGCAACGGTCCACATTTACCGGAAGACTTTCGCATCCGTCCTGTATCGCAAAACAGGTGACGTAATGTTAGTAAGCAGACTCCTCGGACATTCCAACCCAGAGATCACTGTAAAATATTATCTGGTGGATGACATTGAGGAAATGCAGAACAAATACAACAAAGTGGCATAATTGCACCGGTGCAACTCCGGCGCAGAAGAAAGGAGAAAGCATCGATGCAGAGAATTAACAGAGCAAGCTGGAGGATTATCGAAACTATATTATTACGGTATCCCCAACGCAAGAAAGAATATGAGGAGTACATATCGGACATTATGGCATCATCGGCGGGAGGCAGCAGTCGTCCATCGGATCCTGCCAAGGAAAGAGATAAGGCACAGTCTGTCACAGAGGCAAAAGCCCTGAAGATGACATCCGTATACCATGAACGGATCAAGAAAGAGATTGAGGCAGTGGAATTTGTATATAATTCTCTTCGACCAGAAGAACAGAAGGTAATAAGAATCAGGTACTGGAGTAAAGGTCTCAGAGCACCGATTCCCTACCTAAAAATCGGTGGTGCCTCGTACAGTGAGAGACAAATGAAGAGGATAGTTTTTAAGACTATAGAACAGATTGGAAGGTATATTGGGGAGTTAAAGTAAAAGATGGCATGATTTCGCATGTCAAATGTGATAATATAGTATCGTGATAAATTAGTGACAGGGCAATGCAGATAGCTGCGTTGCCTTTTTTCGTGGAGTTGCACCGGTGCAACTTTAGAGAGATGGTGAGCAGATGGCAAAAGGCAAATATAAATATTGGCTGACACCGGAAGGCTTACTAAAGCTGGAAGGATGGACAAGGGATGGACTAACAGAAGAGCAGATCGCTGGTAATATGGGAATCTCCAGGTCTACATTAAATGAATGGAAAAAATTGTATCCGGACATTTCGGACACCCTAAAAAGGGGAAAGGAAGTTGTGGACCTGCAAGTAGAAAATGCGCTCTTGAAAAGGGCACTGGGATATCGGTATACAGAAGACAAATATGTAAGCGTTCCGATGGAGCAGGAAGAATATAGTCAAAAGCTATTTGAATATATGAATCGCTACAAACTGGAGCATCCGGAGGCAACAGATGATGAGCTGATGCTTGTAAGAGAGAAGTTTCCCAAAACAAAAGAAATGCTTGTGGAACGAAAAGTAAAAGAAGTAGAGCCGGATACCACAGCCCAGATATTCTGGTTGAAGAACCGAAAACCGGATAAATGGAGAGATAAACAGGATGTCCAGATCTCCGGAGAACTCAAGTCCGAACAGAGTAAACTGGATGACCTGATCAGACAGATGCGTGGTGATGGGTAATGAGCGCAAGTAAACTCCTGCTGTCAGAGAAATACAAAGCATTCCTGAAATGCGATGCTCCGGTGGAATTTCTGGAAGGAACCACGGCGGCAGGTAAAACGACGGTAGGAATCTTCAAGTTTATGCTTAAGGTAGCAGAAAGCCCCAAGAAGCTTCACATCATTGCTGCGGATGACACCGGAACTGCTGAGAAGAACATCATCAACAAAGACCTTGGTATACTGGATGATTTTGGCATTCTGGTGGAATATAACGGCAGTGGAACCAAAGACGATAAGATTCCACATCTGATTCTGCATACTGGCAGGGGAGATAAAGTCATTTATGTGCTGGGCTACGGTAATAAGAAAAAGTGGAAGAAGGCCCTGGGAGGACAATATGGCTGTCTGTACATAGATGAAGTAAATACCGCAGACATAGATTTTGTCAGAGAAGCATCCATGCGATGTGATTATCTGATGGCAACACTAAACCCAGACGATCCGGGACTGCCGGTGTACAAAGAATATATCAACTGTGCACGTCCTCTTCCGGAATGGAAGGATGAGACACCACAGGAAATCATAGAGGAACTGAAAGAAGAGCCAAAGGACGGATGGATCCATTGGTTCTTTTCTTTTAAAGACAATGCAGGCCTTCCACCGGATAAACTGCAGATGATCCTGCAAAACACACCGAAGGGAACAAAGATCTGGAAAAATAAGATCCAGGGTCTCCGCGGAAAAGCGACAGGGTTGGTATTTTCCAACTTTGTCAGAAAGAAACATGTTGTTACTGCTGCATGGGTGAAGAAACAGATTGCAGATGGGAAGATCCGTTTCAGGAAGTTTACGGCCGGACTGGATACATCATATTCCTCAAAATCTCCGGATACCATTGCAATGATCTTCCAGGGCATTACGGATGACCGCAAGCTGATCACACTGGCTGAAATGGTGTATAGCAATGCTGATCTCAGTGTGCCGTTGGCACCATCTGACACAACGGTAAAGTTTATAGCTTTTCTGGATAGATGCAGATCGGAATGGGGATTTGCAAAAGAATCCTTTGTTGACTGCGCGGATGCGGCGACAATAACAGAACTTCGGAAGTATAAGCGCCTGCATGGGTGCCTTTACAATTTCATTGAGTCCTACAAAAAGGTAACAATACTGGATCGTATCAATTTACAGCTGGGATGGATCCAGCAGGACTGCTATCTGGTAGTTGAGGATTGCACAAACCATATCTCAGAATTGGAACGCTATTCATGGGACGAGGAAGAGGATGTCCCGGTACCGGAGGATAAGAACGACCATACGATCAATGCAAACCAGTACGGATGGATTCCATACCGGAATATGATTGGATTCGAGGAGGATAAACAGAGGTGAACCTGATGGAAAAGATAAATGAGAATATCAAAAGAGGTATACGGAGCTGGCTGAATGTTTCTCCGGCGAATCCTTATGTGTTCAATATCAATGAGATGATGGACTTCGAGGGGAATGCGATCCGAAACCGCATCTGGTATCGTGGTGACAGCAACGAACTGGAGCAGTTCTATGAGCAGAATGCGGAATATGCAGATAAATATAAATTCTGGTCCAGCAAGAGTACACCGGGGATGGAAATGCGCAAGATCCACACAGGCCTTCCGGCGCTTACGGTGAGAACTCTGGCAGCAGTAGTCCTTCCGGATATGGGGGAATTTGAATTTTCCTCAGAGAACGAAAAACAGAAACAGATATGGAAAGACATTGCAAAGCCTGAGAATAATAACTTTGCCGACAAGGTAGAGGATGCAATCAAAGAGGCGCTGTATATCGGAGACGGGGCTTTTAAAGTGTCCATTGATACAGAGGTCAGTGAATATCCGATTTTAGAATGGTATGCCGGGGATCGTGTCGAAATCATCCGGAAAAAGGATAAGGTCAGGGAAGTGATATTTAAGACACCATACAGCGGAGGTGGCAAGACATATGTGCTCAATGAGATATATGGATATGGGTATGTAAATAACGAGCTTTATCTGGACAACAGAAAGGTACCGCTGACTACATTACAGATCACCAGCTCACTGGAAAATGTGACCTTTGATAAAAGCGTTATGCTGGCGGTGCCTATGATGTTCTATAAGTCGGCAAAATATGAAGGACGTGGCGGAAGTATCTTTGACGGAAAGGTGGACAGCTATGATGCGCTGGATGAAGTATGGAGCCAGTGGATGGATGCGCTGAGAGCAGGAAGAGCCAAAACATATATTCCGGACTGTCTGGTTCCGAGGGATCCGGAAACAGGAGCTGCGATAACACCGAATCCGTTCGATAACAGATATTTTGCAGCAGAAGGAGACCAGCGCGAAGGGCAGAAAAACGTAATCAGTACAGACCAGCCGAGCATTCCTCATGACAGCTATCAGGCTTCCTACTGTACGGCACTGGACCTTTGCCTGCAGGGGATCATCAGTCCTTCTACACTGGGGATTGATGTAAAAAAACTGGATAATGCAGAAGCGCAGCGTGAAAAGGAAAAAACAACGCTGTACACAAGAAACATTATCGTGGAAACTCTTCAGACAGTATTGCCACAGGTAGTATCCATGTGTATCAACGCATATCACCTGATGAAGAATGAGGCAGTGGAAAGTGTAGAGGTAAATCTCCCATTTGGAGAATATGCCAATCCTTCATTTGAATCTCAGGTGGAAACAGTTGGTAAGGCAAAGCAGAGCGGAATCATGAGCATTGAGCGCTGTGTGGAGGAACTATACGGTGACAGTCTGGACGATGATTGCAAACGAGAAGAAATCGCAAGGCTCAAGGCAGAGCAGGGGATTCAGAGCATTCCGGAGCCGGAGATCAGAACGGATGCAGGAGAATTCAGGATAAACGGATTTACTGGAGGTAGTGATGGAAGTAAAAGTAGCGAAAAAAACATACCGGATGAACCGGGAGGAGTACCAGGGGCTTCTGAAGGTGGCCAGTGAGCAGGTACCGAAAGGAATCTATGCAGTGGAAAAAGGTAATTATGCGGAACTCCGATGTGATCATTGTACCAGCGTCACGCAGATCAAGACATTGACCAGACAGTTCAGAAGCCAGGGATTCAAGGTATATGCAAACGGCAGGTGATTAGATGCCTAAGATAAATTCAGAATATGATATCGGAGCAGCATTCGAAGCTATTGAGAATGAACTCATTGCTTCCATGATCCGGAATATGCGAAGACATAAGATTGAGGAAATCGATGAAGATAAGCAGTGGTCCATGTGGCAGACAGAGCAGCTCCGGTCGTTGGAAAAGTACAGAAAAGAGAATCAGGAACGATTTGGTACAAAATTTAAAGACATTAATAACCGGATCGAAGTGCTGATCAGTACTGCCAGGGATGAAGGAGATATGGAGCAGGAGATAGCCATACTGGAGGCTATAAAGAAAGGTTTCCCAGCAGGAAGAGTAAGTCCGGGAGCATCGGCGGCATTCTTCCGGTTGAACCAGAGGAAGCTGGAGGCGCTGATCCGGGCGACCACATCAGACATGGAAAAGGCTGAGACAGCCGTCCTGCGCATGGCAAATGACCAATATCGTAAGATTATTTTTAATGCTCAGGTATATGCCAACAGTGGAGCAGGGACTTATGAGAAGGCGGTAGACATGGCTACAAAGGATTTCATTGCCGCAGGTCTTAACTGTGTGGAATATGCCAATGGATCCAGACACACATTGGCAGACTATGCGGACATGGCAATACGGACAGCCAGTAAGCGTGCATACCTGCAGGGGGAAGGGCAGAAAAGGCAGGAATGGGGGATATCCACGGTGATCATGAATAAGCGTGGAAATCCCTGCCCCAAGTGTTTACCGTTTGTTGGTAAGATACTGATCGATGATGTATGGAGCGGTGGAAGCGCCAAGGATGGACCATATCCCCTGATGAGCGCGGCAATAGCAGCAGGACTATACCACCCTAGATGCAGAGACAGCCACACTACCTATTTTCCAGAACTGGAGGATTTGGATAATGAATACAGTAAAAAGGACATAGAAGATATCGAAGAACAGAACAGGAAAGAAGCAAGACAGCAATATGCAGAGAGACAGGAGAAAAAATTCCATAGATTAGCATCATTTTCACTGGATCCGGAGAATAAAAGCAAGTACCGTGCGAAGGAAAAAGAATGGAGTCAGGAAACGGAAGACCGGTATAAAGTTCCTGATGAGGTGAAAGTGCCGAGATCGGATACTCCGCAGATCATGATCGATTTAGTGGATCAGTACACAAGAGATGAGTGCATCAAGATAGATGAACTGTCAGAATATGCATTTTCGTATGATCTTGATAATGATTTGATAATTATCAATCCGAGACATCCGCAGTATGAAGAGGAGAACTACAAGCATGTGCTGGCGCATGAAATAGCCCATAGAATTGATCATAATGAGTATGGCAGTCCCATGTATGCTGAATTCGCAGAGGCAATAAAAAATACAGAAAACAAAATATTGCAAAAAAAGGAGAAGTATCAGCAGAGACTTGCTGTGAGTGGCGATTTAGAGTACAATTACTTCATCAGTGATATAATGTCATGCATGACAGATAACGTGATTGCCGGAGCATATGGACATGAATCACAGTACATAGGTAAACCCGGATATGCGGAGTCGGAGATATTTGCGGACGTATATGCTGCATTGTATCAGTCGGATGATATAACTGTAAAATTCATAAAAAGCGAATTGCCAGAGCTATATGAAGCATTTATGAAAGTGCTAAAGAGGTAATTATGTTCAAAAAAGAATTTGTTGAAAAAATGAAAAACGATGAGGAACTGCAGGAGTTGCGCAGGAAAGTATTATCTTTCTCCGAAAAAATGGGAGATGCCGCATACATCATCGGAAAAGATAAAAGCTATGAGGATTATAAAGAACGTTTACGAAGAATGGTAAAAGAACATGAAGCCACCGGTCAGTAGATTGGTGGTATTTTTATCTCGAAAAAAGAAAATTGCACCGGTGCAACAAATAATCTGGAATCAACACGCTTCATGGCGTGTTTTTTTATGCCCAAACACGAGCAAGGCAATAAACTGCAGCGTGACCGGAGACACCGAAGACAATGGATCGCAGTAAGGGTGACACCCTCAAAATGGAAAGGAGCACGTTATGTTTTACAAGACAGTAAGAAGATTCTTAGACCCCGATGGAAGCCAGGGCGGAGCACCGGCAGGAGAACAGACTGATCAGCAGTCACAGCAGAATGCAACACCGCAGATTGACTATGGGAAAATCCAGCAGATGTTGGATGGAACGCTTGCGGCAAAAGAGGATACGGCATTGAAAGCCTATTTCAAGCAGCAGGGACTTTCCCAACAGGAGGTGGAACAGGCTATAGCAACCTTCAAGGAACAGAAGGCGGCAAATCAGCCGAATGTGGAAGCATTGCAACAGCAGGCTGCAACCGCAGCAGCTGAGGCAAGACAGGCACAGATCCAGCAGGCAGCGACGATGGCAGCAGTCGGACTGGGAATCAGCGTAACATCCATTCCCTATGTACTGAAGATGGCAGATTTCAGCCAGACAGTAGGACAGGATGGAAAGATCAGCAATGAGAAACTTACGGAAGCCCTGAATAAGGTGCTAGAGGATATTCCTGCATTAAAGCCGCAGGAGACAGATACTACAGGTTTCCTTCATGTAGGGACAGGCGGAGATCCTTCGCAGCATACACAGCAGGCAACCGTACAACAGCAACAGACACCGACCAAAAGATGGAATCGGTGGAACTAAGGAAAGGAAGGTATAAGATATGCCTAATTTAAACTATGCACAGCAGTGGAGTCCTGAACTCCTGCAGATTCTGATGCAGGGAGCGTTAACCTCTCCCTTCATTACATCTAATGTAAGATGGCTGGATGCGAAGACATTCCACTTTACACAGATGAGCACCACTGGTTATAAGAATCACAAGAGAACCGGTGGTTGGAACATGGGATCCTTCGATCAGACAGATGTTCCGTTTACAGTAACCCATGACAGAGACGTTCAGTTCCTGGTAGACAAGGCAGATGTGGATGAGACCAACGCAACTGCATCCATGCAGAATATCTCCAGAACCTTCGAACAGACTCAGGTAGTGCCTGAGACAGATGCCCTGTTCTTCTCCCGTGTGGCACAGGTGGCACAGAAGACGGAGGGATATCACAGCCAGACCGCTATTTCTGCTTATACCAAGGCAAAGGTATTCGGAATGCTGAAGGACATCCTTGCGAAAGGAAAGTTGAGACGGTACAAGGCAAATGGTAGCCTGCTCACGTATGTGGCCAGTCCTATTATGGATGCACTGGAGCAGTCCACTGAGTTTACCCGTAAAATTGAACTTACACAGATCGCTGAGGGTGGTATCGGCATCGAGACCAGAGTAACGGAAATCGATGGTGTACCCATCATGGAAGTTATCGACGATGAGCGTTTCTATGATGCTTTCGACTGGGAGCCTACTGAGGGCGGATTTGCTCCGCTGAAAAAAGTTGCAGCAGACAGCACGCATAATATCGAAGCGGTAACCGGAGCTCATAAGATCAATGTACTGGTGGCATGCGGACAGACCTGTAAGACGGTTCCCAAGATCGCGTCTATCTATTATTTCAATCCCGGAACACATACCGAAGGAGACGGATACCTGTACCAGAACAGATCTCTGTCTGATACCTTTGTATTCCCGAATGGTCGTGACGGCAAAGTGGACAGCGTCTATGTAGATGTGGATACCACAGAGTACACCGGGGAGTAAGGAGAACCTATGTCATACGAACCTTATGTAAGAAAAGAAGAATACAAAGATAGCTATAATGGCAGCGTGATTCCTGACGGAGAGCTTGAAAGAGCACTTCGTCAGGCCTCCCGGCATATAGACAGCCTTACCTATAACAGGATTGTGGCAGCAGGATTTGACCGGTTGACAGAGTTTCAACAAGAGACCATAAAAGAGGTTATTTGTCTGCAGGCTGACTTTGAATATGAAAATGCAGATGAAATCAATACGATTTTATCCGGGTACAGTATTAATACTGTGTCTGCACAATTCGGAAGCTCCTGGAATGTGTATCAGGATAAAGGTGTTGCCATGAAGAAAGATGTGTACGCACTGTTGGCCCAGACAGGTCTGTGTTGTAGGTTAGCGAGGTGATGAACATGAAATATCCTTGTCTTGTTCCTAAAAGGTTATGCAAAACAGATATTTCTGTAGTAATAGAGCGGGAAGGTGTGAACGAATACGGCGAACCGCTGGAAACAGTGAATTACTCCGGAAAATGTAATTACCAGGATAAAGCAAGAACAGTTCTGACTACAGAGAAAAAGCTGATTGAAATTACCGGTAGCGCTTTATTTCCGGGAGATATTTGCCCAGAACTGCCGACAATATCCGGAGGAAAAGCGGTAATCTTCGGTGCAGAGCGAAGAATTCTGGAAGGCAGGAAAGCGAGAAATCCGGATGGTACAGTAAATTATACGGAGGTGCTGCTGATATGATCAGTGTTAATTCCACGGTAAAAATGAATTTTCCAAAGCTGCAGCAGCTGACACGGGCGCAGGTGCAGGCACTGGAGCAGACGGCGGAGGCTCTTCACATGAATGTAGTACAGGCTCAGGTGTTCCCGTTCGATACAGGTCACCTGCAAGAAGATAGCACCTTTGTAGATTGCTCCGAGAGCAGCCAGGGAAAAGTCAGTATCATATCCAGCACACCCTATGCAAGACGGCTTTATTTCCACCCGGAATATCATTTCCAGAAGACGGAGAACCCGAATGCAAGAGGTGAATGGTATGAGGACTGGATCTCTGGGAAAAAATCAGAGTACTGCCAGAAAGCATACAAACAAATATACAGGAGGATTGCCGGATTATGATGTTATCAGATGTGCGGGATTATGTGGAATCCCTTGAACTGGCAGACCAGGTATATATGGGAAGTCTGCCGGATAAGCAGGAGAAGTCCATCGGCGTTTATAACAGCAAACATCAGCAGGAGTATAAGACAGCATTAGGAGGACCACAGCTTGTATCTTACGGGACGAAATATGTCACCCTGTTGATTCATTGGAATAAATCGCCGAGAGAGTCGGAAAAGGCAGCCATGACAGCATTTGATGCGGTGAAGGCTGCAAGAAATGTAACGGTCAACGATCAGTTGATAAAATTTATACAGCCTCTTTATGAACCACAGGATGTCGGAAAAGATGATGCCGGTATCTGCGAATGGGTCATAGAGATGGCTGTTATTTATGAGAAAGGAAAAGGTGAAAAAGAATGAGCACACCTATTACAGGAGTATATCCATGCTATGAAAACCAGTTCCAGATCAATGCGGCAGCAAGCGGTGTAGAAAAGAAAATGGTTGATATTGCGGACTGCGAGACATTCAGTGTATCTTTCGATAATGGAGTAGAGGAATGGCATCCGTTTACAGAAAAAGGATGGGTGAGACGCCTGCTTACCAGTAAGGGAGTTACCATATCCGTAACTGCGAAACGTAACGTAGGAGATGCCGGTAATGATGCTGTAGCAGCACTTGCGTGGGTAAACGGCCGCTCTGCAGAGAAAGATGTCCAGTGGACATTCCCCGACGGAACCGTGGTGCTGTTTGCCGGAGCAGTCGTGAACGTAAAGAACATTGGAGCAGGAGACTCTACAGCTGTGGCACCGTTGGAATTCGATATTATGAGCAATGGAAAACCTGAGATTACTCCCGCAGCATAAAAACAGGAGGCTATTATGGCAAAGAAAATCGTAGATATTACAGAAAAGCTGAGTTTTGACGAGAACCCGGTATTGAAGATTAAGGATGTTACCGTAGAAGTAAATTCCGATGCAGCCACTGTGCTGAAGATCATGGGTATTTTTTCGAAGGGTACATCAGCTAAAGAAGTGTTGGCGGTATATGAACTGATTTTTAATGAGAAGGATCGGAAAAAGATCGATAAACTGAATCTCCAGTTCAAGGATTTCCAGACAATCATCATGGCAGCAGTAGACATGATCACGGGAGACGAAGAGCCGGGAGAGCAGTGACCCGTACTATGATCTGATCGGAGATTACAGTCTGATCGTATCATCCTTCCAGGCGCAGTACGGGATTCGGCTGTCAAAAGAAATTGATACCATGAAGTGGGATGAGTTTAGGGATCTTCTTATTGGAATCGGACCGGAGACACCGCTGGGACGGATCGTAGCAATCAGGGCCGAGGAGGATAAGGATATTTTAGACCATTTTACTCCGGAACAACACAGAATCAGGAATGAATGGCGTGCAAACAGAGCAAAAAAGGTAGCACCTGATAATATGGCAGCAGTACTTGATCAACTGAAGAATGCGTTCATTTCTCTGGCAGGGGGCGATATACATTGAAAAAGTAGATAAGAAAAAAGTAGTGTGTCCTTACTGTGGGCATCCGGTGAATGCAATGCAGACGGAAGATGCACATTGCAGGGGAATTTATTTCCGATGTAAAAATAAGGACTGTAAAAAGATTTTTGAGTTGAAGTTATAAGACGCTGTGCCGATGTGCCTGTCTTAGAAGGCAGGCTGGTTATGAGTGAAGCTACAAGCGTTGGACAGATCGGACTCGATCTTGTTGTAAATAAAAAAGATTTTAATAAGCAGATGAGCGGCATCCAGAACCTTGCCACGAAAGTTAGCAAGAAACTGGCTGCCGCTTTTGCTGTAAAGAAACTCGTAGATTTCAGCGCAAAGTGTATCGAACTGGGATCAGATCTGAGCGAGGTGCAGAACGTTGTAGATGTGACTTTTCCTGCAATGTCAAAGCAGGTAGATAAGTTTGCACAGAATGCCTCAACAGCGTTTGGCTTATCCGAAACAATGGCAAAGAAGTATACAGGTACCTTCGGAGCTATGGCAAAGGCATTCGGATTTGGTGAACAGCAGGCATACGATATGTCTACCACGCTGACTGGACTGGCAGGAGATGTAGCATCCTTTTATAACATTACACAGGATGAAGCATACACCAAGCTGAAATCAGTATTCACAGGAGAAACAGAGAGCCTTAAGGATTTAGGCGTCGTCATGACGCAGACGGCCCTGGACGCTTATGCAATGGCAAATGGCTATGGTAAGACCACAGCAGCAATGTCAGAGGCGGAGAAGGTCGCACTACGGTACTCTTTCGTGCAAAGTAAACTTGCGACGGCATCCGGGGACTTTATGCGGACTTCTGACGGCTGGGCTAACCAGGTAAGGATCCTGAAATTACAGACGGAGTCTTTTATGGCGGCAATCGGTCAGGGACTGATCAATGTATTGACACCGGCTATCAAGGTGATCAATACATTGATGGGGAAACTGGTGCAGCTTGCGAATGTATTTAAGGCTTTTACAGAGAAATTTACAGGGAAAAAGGCAGATAATGTTGCTTCGGGAATGCAAGCAGCAGAGGCTGCTTCGGCAGGTGTCAGTGAAAATATCAATGCCGCCGGGAAGGCAGCAAAGAAATTGGGAGGATTACTGTCCTCAGATGAATTGGATTTACTGCCCCAGAAAACTGATACATCTGCGGCAGCAGGAGAAACATCTGGAATAGACATTGCAGGACTGCAGACCGCAACTAAGACAGCGGAAGAAAGTGCTGATAAAATCACGCAGAAATTTTCCGATGCATTCAAAAAGATTCCGGGTGTCAGGACATTTATTGATCAGCTCAATAATGGACTAAAGAAGATTGATTTTGCCGGTCTGAAAAAGAATTTTACCAGAGTAACGACACAATTACAGCCTCTGGCAAAGACAGCAGTTAAAAATCTTGAAACCATCATAGATCCATTGGGTGGATACATGGGGAACAGGATAGGAAATAAGATCGCTGTTACAGTTAAGTTGGTAGATATTGGACTGGATGGAATTGCTGGTTATCTGGAAAAGAACAGCAGTAAAATACAATCCTGGAGCGAGGATGTCAGCCAATCTATAGCAAACGGGTTCATCAATCTCACAGAGATTAATGAGCAGACCTACAATAACCTGCTGGGGGCACTGGATAAGGCAAGACCGGAAATCACAAAGGGACTAGAAGATATTCTGACAGGTTATAATGATTTCGGTATGTCCCTAGGGACGATCCTTGCAAGCGGATTTGATATAGCTACAGAGCACACGTCACAGTGGATGCAGGATAACCAGGAACTGCTGGAAGGTACACTGACAGAATTGTTTGAATTTGGTGGCGAATGCGCATCACTGGTCGGTCAGATTGTAGGAGATTTAGGAAATTCACTTACAGAATGGTGGGATTCCAACGGCAGCAGTGCTTTCGGCAACATAGTTGATGCCTGGAATGATATCAAGAAGACGGTTTTAGAACTGTGGAATGATATTGTGATGCCAGTACTGAATCATGCCAAGGAAGCGTTGCAAGAACTATGGGAAGAAAACCTCAGACCACTATGGGATAACATTCTTGAACTGATTAGTTCAGTAGGAGATTTTCTTGCAGCTACATGGAGCACAGTAATTAAACCAATTATCGGGTATCTGGCACCTACAATCAAGCAGGTGGCAGACATTGTGATAAACATCATGTGTACTGTATTCGCCACCGTGTCAGACCTTATATCCGGAGCTATGAAAATATTAGGGGGACTGTTGGACTTCCTCACCGGAGTGTTTACAGGCAACTGGAAAAAGGCATGGGAAAGCTTACAGAAAATTACGGATGGAATCTGGCAGGCAATATGGGGATCTATCAAGGGAGTATGTAATCTGATCATTGACGGTGTGAATGCAATGATTTCACTGATATATTCTACACTACGCAATGTGGTAAATGGAATCGGAAGCGTCGCAAAAAAGGCAGGAGATCTGGTAGGAAAAGACTGGGGGTTTGAGATGCCGAGTGATCCTCCGCAAATTCCAAAACTGTGGAATGGTGGATATGTCAAGGCAAACACACCTCAGCTTGCCATGATCGGTGATAACCGACATCAGGGAGAAATTGTATCACCGGAAGATAAGTTACAGAAAATGGCACTAAGCGCAGCACAGGCGGCAGCGGGATCGGGAGGATCCATATCTGCGGAAAAGCTGGATAAGATCATTACATTGCTGGAGACTATCATCAGAATATTGGCGTCAGGCAATACGATAGAAATCAATGGTGTAAAATTTGCGGAACTACTGAAAAAGATAAACAGGGAGTACTTTAAGGCAACTGGAAATTACCTGTTGCTGGATGTATAAGGAGACAGCAGGATGGCATTTCAGGCATGGTTATTAAAAGTGGGAGATACTGATATTTCAAAGTATGTAGATATTGAGACCTATAAGGTGAGTCCGGATCAGCGTGCAGATCTGGACTCTGACAGAAATGGTTTGAATATTTTATACCGGGAAGTTGCAGATCATTATACAACAAAAATTGAGTTCAATACGATTCCACTGGAAGCATGGGAAATGACAGAATTTCTACAAGCAATGGAAAAAGCGTACATAAAGGAGAAGGAAAGAAAGGTTATTGTAACTTATTTCGATGTAAATACCGGAGGATATAAATCGGGAGAAATGTATGTACCAAATTATACAGTAGAGACAAAAAGTTGGAATGGCATGGAATTATGGTATAAGCCATTACGTGTTGCGTTCCAGGAGTATTAAGAGGGAGAGGAAATGATAGATTATAAATATAAAGATTTTTATAATGACACATCTGTCTCCAAAAAAATGCAGATTGAATGTAGTGATGGAAGTGTGCTGAATGAGGAGGACTGGAAAGGTGAAAGCGCAGAACTCACAGAGAGACTATGCTCAGAGAGTGAAATAAGTTTTGGCAGATGTGAGGCGAGTACTTTCAAATTGAGGGTCAGGGAACGGGTAGTACCTCTTGCAGGGAAAAAGATATCAGTATCAGTAACATTGGAAGGAGTCGATGAGGCTCCTTTTATGATGGGAGTTTATAAAGTGGATTCTGATGTACCTACGGCAGATAGAAGATATCGGGATATTGTGGCCTATGATGCCATGTACGACCTCCTGAATGCAGAGGTAGCTGGGTGGTATAACAGCCTGACATTTCCAATGACGCTTAGACAGTTCAGAGATAGCTTTTGTGCTTATGTCGGTGTGGAACAAGAAGAAATCACACTGGTCAACGATGATATGGTGGTAGAAAAAACTATCGATCCGGGAGAGCTCCCGGGGAAAACGGTTATTGAATCCATCTGCGAGATTAACGGATGTTTTGGGCACATCGGTAGAAATGGAAAACTGCAGTATGTGGTGCTGGAACAGATGATCGAGGGTCTGTACCCCGCGGATGATCTGTATCCGGCAGATGACCTTTACCCTGCAGATCCGATGGGAACAGCGGAGGTATCCAGGAGCAATTATATCTCCTGCCAGTATGAGGATTTTGTAGTCCAACATATTGATAAGCTGCAGATCCGCCAGGAAGAGAACGACATCGGTGCCATCGCTGGTAATGGCAATAATTGTTACATCATCGAGGACAACTTTTTGGTGTATGGCAAGTCTGCTGCAGACCTGCAGATCATCGCAGACAGCGTCCTCAGCGCGATCGGTGTCGTATGGTACCGTCCGGCACAGGTGGAAGCCCGCGGCAATCCCTGCCTGGAGGTAGGGGATGGCATCTTGTTGCACACGACTCGGGAGACCATTTATACCTATATCCTGCAGCGCACATTAAAAGGCATACAGGCACTTCGTGACAGCTATACGGCGGAGGGCGAGGAATACAGGACCGGACAGGTCAATGGCATTATGAAGTCCATCATCCAATTGAAGGGTAAGTCGAATGTCCTTACACGGACAGTGGAAGAGACCCGGCTGGAAATGAAAGATATCGAAAATGACTTATCTACAGAGATAAAAGTGGTAGCAGGAGAGGTTGAATTAAAGGTATCGAAAGATAATCTTATTGCAGAAATAAATCTGACACCGGATAAGGCACTGATCAAGGCTGAGAGGATAGATCTGGTCGGGCTTGTAAATGCAGATGAGATGGTGATCAAGTACGCGACCATCGAAACCTTGAATACTACCAAACTGGAACTAAACAACCTGATTGCCACCAAGGCAACCATAGACTCTCTCAATGCCGTCAGTGGCCGCGTAGGATTACTGGAGGCGGATCATGTGACTACATCTGATCTGTCAGCCGTATCAGCCCGTCTGAGCAACGTGGAAGCCAACTATATCAGCGCCAGCACTGTAAAGGCAGACTACATGGAGGTATCTAACTGGACATCCTCTGGGGTGATTAAAGCGGACAGAATCAGCGCTGCGACTATCGTAAATAAGCTATCAAGCGTTGATCTGGTCAGCGTAAGAGCAATGGGTGTCAGCGGGTACATGAATTATAAAGGTACAGTAGTTGCGTGGAGAACAAAAACCATTAGTGGGACTGTTATAACTTATTTGGGACCGGAGGATTAAGAGATATGAGCAATTTAGAAATCAAGGAATTTAGTCAGGCAATCGCAAATTTTGTAGAAGCATCTCCGTTGCCGGAGGAAGTTAAGCGCATGGCATTGCAGGAGAATTTGGCACGACAGGAACAGAAAGCCAGGGATGCATTGATGGCAGAGATTGCGGCCAGGGATGCTGCCGAGGTTGCAAAACAGGAGGTGAAGCAGGATGCAGAGAGCGTATGACTGGGAAGAGGATTACTGGGAGAATAAACCATCTATCAAAACAGCATTAAATAAGACCAACATGGACAAGCTAAGTAATGCGACTCGCATTATTGACGAGCGTGTGATTACACTGGATCTGACTAAGCTGTCAACTACAGAGGCTAATGGGATGATCACGGGAATTACCATTAATCAGGATAATGGCGATATTACGGTTACTTATTATTCTGGAGCAACCAAGGTATTACATACCCTGATGGCACAGATTGCCATCAACTTCGGCTATGATCCGGTTACCGAGCAGCTTATTATCTACTTAAAAGATGGAACAGAACAGTACATAGATATGTCTGCACTCATCACGCAGTTTGAAGTTTTAGACTCGGATACTATTTATTGGACCATCGGGGAAGATGGCAAGGTAAAAGCTGATATAAAGAAAGGGAGTATTACGGCGGATAAGCTGCAGCCGGATTACCTGGCGGATATTACCGTACAAGCAGAAACGGCAACACAGCAGGCATCTGCGGCGGCATCATCTGCAGCACAGGCCAAGATAGATGCGGATCGAGCAGAATCGTATGCAAAAATCACTGAACCTAAGTTCTATCTGGATGAAACCACGATGAACCTTTATATGAAGGATGGCGCAGGAGTGGATTTTGTAGTAGTTGATAATGTTTTATATTGGAAGGTAGCATAAGGAGGACAATGACATGGCAGCACCGGAAGGTTACAATGCTCTCGGAAAAATCGGAATATCTTACAAAGGAGATTACGACTCCAATACCACATATGAGCGACTGGACGCGGTTGAACATAACGGCAGTACATATCTGGCTATTAAAGATGCTCCGGACGGAGCTCCCAGGGATGATAAGGTAAACTGGATCTATCTGGCCAAAGGGTTCAGCGGTGACATCGGAGATTCAGAGATCACTTTTACCGAGGCAGAGAACCGCGAGAACATTAATACGGGCGAGAGCGTAAAGACGGTCTTTGGCAAGATTAAAAAGTTTTTTGCGGACTTGACCGCACCGGCATTTGCACAGATGATCACCACAAAGGAGGATCTGTTAGCTACCAAGGCTACCGGATATGTGCCAGATGCCAAGGCGGTAGCAGATGCATATACTGAGTTAAATGGCAAGTTAAACCAAGATGCCGATTTGACTTTAGTAAATTGTGTATCGTGGAGTTCCGATAATAGCATTTCCAAAATTGGTAACAGGGTATTTGTCACAATAGGCGTACAAATTACATCTGAGCAGTCTAGCGGATCATTAATCATTACCAATATTGCAAAGACATATTACCCTAAAAATGCGTATGTTAGAGCAAATGCAACAGGTGGTACAAGCGGCAACAATCATAATATTTATATTAATAAATCTAATGGTACGATAATATTAAACCCATCAACGGAACGGTATTATTCTGCCAGTTTCTCATATTTGTCAGATTGAGATTTATTTGAAGAAGCAGCCCAATACCTTGGATTAATTAATTATTTATATGCCACAACAAAATTTAATATAAATGTTGCATCATTGCTAACATTTGCAATTTGATATGCATAAAACTTGCTATTACTTGCAAATCTTACACTAACTGCCCAATCACAATTTGCAAACACCCCAAATACATTTGCATTGTTTGGCAATCCAAAGTCAGACAAGGAGCCTAAAAAGGACTGTTTATTCGCCACTAATAGAGTAACAGATGTTGATATTGATGCAAATTTCAAACCATTTAAATTGCCATTTAGCGTCGTAGTAGATCAGAAGGCGGGCACGGCCTTAAACAGTGCCAGAAAGGAGTCCTGTAATGGGCTATATCAAATTTAAAAATAAAGAGACCACACAGCTGGTCGTTGTATCAGAGGAGAGCCCTCATGTGATCCGGATCACCGGAGACAACCTCACAGTAAATACCAATGGCTTCCGCCTCTATCTGGACGCAGACTGCAAATATCCGTTGGATAATGGCGAGTATGCGACATACACTACTTTATTCAGGCAGGGTGACGGCTGGTATGAGCTGTCCGATGACGGATCCGTATATGTTGAGCCGGTTGCACCGGTGCAACCTGAACCGACCGAGGAGGAGCTTGCAGAGTTGGCCAGACAGCAGCAGATCAGTCAGCTAACTGCGCAGATTGATGGTCTTAAAGCACAGATCGCCGCCAGTGACTATAAGGTAATCAAGACCTATGAGTACACACTTCTCGGCGAGCAGACCGAGTACGATATGGAGGCTGTCCATGCAGAGAGACAGGCTCTCCGTGACCAGATCAATAGCCTGGAGACCCAGCTGGCAGATCTGACAGCAGAGTAGGAGGTTGCCTATGAGAGTGAGAGACGGTCCATAAACCAATTACATAGTAACCAAGAGCCAAGAGCCGATTACTTCCTTCAGGAAGTGACCGGCTTTTATATTTGAGTGAGGTGCGGCAACATGAACGAAACCGAAATGGAACATCGGCTTACGGAGGTAGAAGCCAGAGCAAAATCAAATACTCACCGGATTGATAAATTGGAGAAAGTGACAGAAGAAATCCATATAATGTCAAACACAATGATCCAACTGGTGGAAGAGGTAAAACATACCAACGAGACTGTGGCTAGTCTTGACAAAAAGGTAGATAAGATGGATAGCCGGGTGGATGAGATGGAGAGCGCCCCGGGAAAAGAGTGGAGCGATGCAAAACGCACACTATTTAATACTGCAGTAGGAGCAATCATTACATTCCTGATTACCGGACTGATCTTCGCGGCGGTCAAGGCATTTTAAGAAAGAGAGGATAACATTATGGATTTATCATTTTTATTGCAACTCGTAGACCCTATTATTTTGGGAATCTGTCTGCTGACAGGCTATGTGCTTAAGGAAGCATTTGACAAATTTCCGAACAAGTTTATTCCGTTGGCATCATTGAGCATGGGAACTATCATTGCAATCATTATCCACCTGCAGGCGGGAATCAATGCAGAGGTTGTGCTGGGCGGTATGATCTCTGGGCTGGCGGCCACCGGTATGTACGAGCTACTGCGGAACCTGCTGGATTTTGACGGAAAGAAGGAGGAATAAGCCATGATGAAGGGCATTGACGTAGCAAAATGGAACGGAGTTATCGACTGGGCGAAGGTGAAAAAGGCAGGGGTAGAGTTTGCCGTCCTGAAAGTCATCGATAAATCCAATAAAACAGAGTCGTCTTTTGTCAGAAACTATGCGGGAGCAAGCGCACAGGGACTACCGTTGGATGTTTATAATTACCTGTATACTATCACTGAGGCAGCAGCCAGGGAAGCAGCCAAAGCAGTGGTAAATGCACTTGCCGGGAGAAAGATCGGAAAGGTATGGGCGGATGCGGAGGATGCCTGCCTTAAAAATAAAGGTATTCAGTTGATTCGGATCCTTAACACCTATAAGGCAGTGATCGAGGCGGCTGGTTATGAGTTTGGCGTGTATACTGGGTTGTCCTTCTACAACAGTTATATCAAACCTTACAAGGCTTATATTGACTGTGATTTCTGGATTGCAAGATATCCATCTACGAAAGATATGACAATTGCTATGGACCCGCCGGCATCCAAAAAACCGGCTATCTGTCATAATCTTTGGGGCTGGCAGCATTCCAGCCGCGGCAAAGTGTCTGGAATCAGCGGATATGTAGATATGGATATCTGCTATGTGGAACCGGACAGCACTGGAAAGTTGCAGTCTACTACGGTATATTATCCGAGATATACTGGAACATCCACATCTATCGTGGCAGCGCTGAATGCGATCGGAGTAAACTCCAGCTATGCAAACAGAAAGCTGATTGCAAAGGAAAACGGTATCACTGGATATGTCGGATCCGCAAAGCAGAATACCCAGATGCTGACACTGCTGAAAAACGGGAAACTTAAAAGAATCTGATTGACGGAATAATGATTAGGGGATATTATAATAATATCTCTCTTTCTTAAAAGAATAAGGTGAAGAGACGGAGAACATGAAGGGGTGTTCTCCGTTTTTTTACGTTAAATGGCAAGTTAAGTATGAATAGTGGTATAGATAACATTGATATATCCACTGGTGATGCTACAATTTTCGGTGTTCCAGTATCCGGATGGTATGTTGTAATAAGCATAGGCAGAGACAGTCTGACCCAAGGCATACAAATTGCAATAGGATACTTTGGTACATCCAAAAGATATACAAGATCTTTTGCAAACGGGGTGGAGACTGTTGATTGGACAGAGTTTTAGGTAATAATCAAAGTCGTTTCTAAGATGTACGCTTTACTTTAACCAACCTTATGCCATGTATTATCCAATTGCGAGTAAATCCACACCTCAAAAGCATAGTCTATGCCAAATGATATGCATGCTTTTAGTGTAGCTCCATCGAACACACATAAATGTATGAAATTGGATGTGGCAGGAATTACGGGTACACCATAATTATTATGCAAATAATTGTGATCTCCATGCATTATAGTTATACTATCTAATCTATTAACACAGTTATCTAACTTGCCATTTACTATACAAACATAAAAATAATAGTAGCCGTATTTCCGGTCACGGTGGTGCAAACCCGGGGGCCACATATAATGGAAGAAAGGAAAGCGAGGATGTTCTGGCGCTGACACTGGCGGTGGGGAGTATTTTGGAGGAAAATGGAGTGGATGTGTATTATACCAGAACCACGGATGTCTACGAGTCCCCGTACCAGAAAGCACAGGAGGGAAACGAGGTGGGAGGAGACTATTTTGTCTCGATCCATCGGAATTCCAGTCCTTATCCGAACCAGTACAGTGGCGTGGAGAGTCTGGTCTACAACCGCTACGGGGCGGCGGCCCGGATGGCGTACAATATCAATGCCAGACTGGAACAGGTGGGGTTCGTGAATCTGGGAGTAAACGAGAGGCCGAATCTGGTGGTGTTAAACAGCACGAATATGCCGGCGGTGCTGGTGGAGGTTGGATTTATCAATACGGATGCAGACAACGAACTCTTCGACAGCCGGTTCGATGAGATCGCCCGTGCCATTGCTGATGGAATTCTGGAGAGTGTTCAGACCACACTACATTCATAAAAGCGTCTGCTGCGCAGCCGGCGCCGCTTTGGCGGCTCACCTTTTATTTCATTTGCGTGGAGCTCCGCTCATAGAATACCACAAACGAGACTTAGAATGCGAGCATCCTAAGTCTTGTCTGCGGCATCCTATGGCTGAACTTTTTACCTAAACCTTACAAATATCTTACCGTACTGCGATATTATGTGAATTTCCTTCATGCTAGTATGTCCTTGTAATCAAGAAAAAGAAAAAACAAACAACATGGAGGAACATTATTATGAGAGTAAGACACAGTAAAGGATTAGCTCTGGTAGGAGCATGTATTTTATTTGCCATGAGTCTGGCAGCCTGCGGCAACAGTGACACTGCAGCAGATGCAGCAAACACAGCATCTTCCGCAGAAGTAAGCAGCGTTGCAGAGAGCACCGTAGCAGAGAGCAGCGTAGCTGCACCCGCTGAGACCACCACAGATCTGTCCGGCAGCATTTCCATGGTAGGAAGTACTTCTATGGAGAAATTAGCCAATGCACTGAGCGAAGCTTTCATGGAAGAATATCCTGATGTAACCGTAACCGCTGAGTTCGTGGGATCCGGCGCGGGCATCGAAGCTGTAACCAATGGAACCGTAGATATCGGTAACTCTTCCAGAAGCTTAAAGGATGAGGAAAAGGCAGCAGGCGTTGTAGAGAACGTAGTAGCTATTGATGGTATTGCAGTATGTGTAGACCCTGCTAACGAAGTAGCAGATCTGACCAAAGAGCAGTTGACCAACATTTACAATGGCACAGTTACCAACTGGAAAGAAGTTGGCGGTGCAGATGAGCCTATCATCGTGATCGGTCGTGAGGCAGGTTCCGGTACCAGAGGCGCTTTCGAAGAGCTGGTTGATCTGGTAGACGGCTGCAAATATGCAAACGAACTGGACAGCACCGGTGCAGTAATCGCAAAAGTAGCATCTACGCCCGGAGCTATCGGATATGCTTCCCTAGATGCTTTGGATGACAGCGTTAAGGCACTTTCTCTGGAAGGTGTAGAGGCTACCGCAGAAAACATCAAGGCCGGCAACTACTTCTTAAGCAGACCCTTCGTAATGGCTACTAAGGGTGAGATCTCCGAGCAGAACGATCTGGTACAGGCATGGTTCGACTTTGTACTGGGTGACGAAGGACAGCAGGTTGCTTCCGAAGTTGGTCTGATCACTGTAAAGTAAAAGCCTCACGCAGAAAAAGGAAAAAAGCGATGAATAGTGGAACACACGCTTCCGTAATGGGAAACAGAAAAAATAAAGCGGTCGTGGAAACTGTGGCACAAATAGTATTTACCATTTGTGCCTTCTTCGCCGTACTGGCGGTAGTTTCTATCACCTTATATATGATCATCAGCGGTACCCCCGCTATTATGAAAGTAGGTCTGGGAGAGATCCTGTTCGGCAGGGAATGGATGCCAACGGCGGCAGATCCGAAATTCGGTATTCTGTGGGTTATCCTGACTTCCATCGTCGGTACGACGCTGGCTATCCTGCTGGGTGTGCCCATCGGCGTGCTGACGGCAGTATTCCTGGCAGAGGTGGCACCCAAGCCCCTGGCTGCCATTGTAAAGCCTGCGGTAGAGCTGTTAGCCGGCATCCCTTCCGTTATCTACGGACTGTTAGGAATCTACTTACTGAATCCTCTCATGTATAAATTAGAAAGACTGATCTTCCAGGGATCCACGACACATCAGTTCACCGGCGGTGCAAACCTGCTGTCAGCCGTGATCGTACTGGCGATCATGATCCTGCCCACTGTGATCAATATCAGTGAGACTTCCATCCGGGCGGTTCCTGCAGGAATCAAATCCTCCTCTCTGGCCCTGGGAGCCTCCCATGTACAGACTATTTTCCGCTCCATCCTTCCGGCAGCAAAATCCGGTATCGTGACGGCTATCGTTCTGGGAGTGGGACGTGCCATCGGCGAGGCTATGGCGATCACACTGGTATCCGGTAGCAGCGTCAATGTGCCGTTGCCATTTAACTCCGTGCGATTCCTGACCACAGCTATTGTCAGCGAGATGGGATATTCTTCCGGACTGCACAGACAGGTGCTGTTCACCATCGGACTGGTGCTGTTTGTATTTATTATGATCATCAATATCGTACTGAATAAAATACTGAAAAAGGGGGCGGATGACAATGAATAAGGACACCTTATATGTAAAAAGAAAACGCCCCACAGACATGCTTTTGCTGGCAGCCATTTATGTCTCTGCCACACTGGCGGTGGCATTTTTACTGGGAATTATCCTGTATGTCTTCGTAAAGGGCATCCGCACCGTTAACTGGGCATTTTTAACGACGGTGACCAGTGCCAGAAAGCAGACCACCGGTATTGCAGGCAACCTGTTGAATACCCTGTACATCATCGTGATCACTCTGTTGATCGCGACCCCAATCGGCGTGGGAAGTGCCATTTACCTGAATGAATATGCAAAACCCGGCAAGCTGGTCTCCATCATTGAGTTCACCACGGAGACACTGTCCGGTATTCCTTCTATTATTTTCGGCCTGTTCGGTATGATCTTTTTCGGAGAGACTTTGGGCTTCGGCTATTCACTGCTCACCGGTTCCTTTACCCTGACACTGATGGTGCTGCCCCTGATCACAAGAAATACGCAGGAAGCATTGCGCACCGTGCCGGACAGTTATCGTACCGGTGCGTTGGGAATGGGATCCACGAAATGGCATATGATCCGGACGATTCTTCTGCCGTCTTCCATGCCAGGTATCGTCACCGGTATCATTCTGGCACTGGGACGTATCGTGGGAGAGTCTGCGGCCCTGTTGTTCACTGCGGGAAGCGACTACAAGCTGCCGAAGTTCACCGGAGTTTTCGGAGACAATCTGGCAAAGCTGGCTCACAAGGCCATGGAGTCTGGTGGTACCCTGACCATCGAATTGTATTTACAGATGCAGAAGGGACAGTATGATAATGCTTTCGGTATCGGTTGTGTTCTGATCATTATCGTATTGATCCTGAACCTCCTGACCAAGCTGGCGGCGAATAAACTGAGACGAGAGTAAGAGAAATCACAAGAAGGAGAAAACATATGGCTAACAGTAAAATATCCGTGGAAAACTTAAATCTCCATTATGGAGAGAACCACGCACTGAAAGATGTAAATATGGAGATCGCAGACCACGCCATTACCGCATTTATCGGTCCCAGCGGCTGCGGCAAATCTACTTTTCTACGTTGCCTGAACCGGATGAATGACCTGGTGGACGGCTGCAGAGTCGAAGGAAAAGTAATTCTGGATGGAGAGGACATTTACGATAAGCGGGTGGATACCACACTGCTTCGTAAAAAGGTCGGCATGGTATTCCAGCAGCCCAACCCTTTTCCCATGTCCATTTATGACAACATCGCCTACGGTCCCAGACTGCACGGCATCAAGAATAAAAAGGAACTGGATGAGATCGTGGAGCGTTCTTTGCAGGGTGCCGCTATCTTTGAAGAGGTAAAGGATCGCCTGCACAAATCCGCGTTGGGACTGTCCGGTGGACAGCAGCAAAGACTGTGTATTGCCAGAGCACTGGCAGTATCTCCGGAGGTACTTTTGATGGATGAACCCACCTCCGCACTGGACCCGATCTCCACGCTAAAGATCGAGGAACTGATGGAGACACTGAAGAAAAAATACACCGTGGTCATCGTAACCCACAATATGCAGCAGGCAGCCCGTGTGTCGGATGACACCGCATTTTTCCTGGTAGGGGAAGTCATAGAGAAAAATGCAACCTCCGAGATCTTTGCAAGACCTCAGGACAAACGGACAGAAGACTACATCACCGGACGGTTTGGATGATTTTGAATGAAAAGATAGGAGGAATGGGAGATGTCACCCAGAGTATTATTTGAACAGGATCTTGAGACTTTGAAAAATAAAGTATCCGAGATGGGAGAGCATGCAGAGATCAGTTATGACCGTATGGTGTATGGAATTCGTGAGAACAAAGAAGACATTCTGAAGACACTGTTGAATACAGATCATACCATGGTGGATATGCAGCGAAGTATAGAAGCTATGTGTCTGAGCCTGCTGACCAGACAGCAGCCGGTGGCCAGAGATATGCGTCTGGTATCCGCAGCGCTGAAAGTGGTACCGGATATTGAACGGATCGGAGACCATGTGGCAGATATTGTGGAACTGTACCTGCGTATGGGCAACATGAATCCCGAAGGAAAACAGGAACATCTGTTGCTGGAGATGATGGAAGAAGCCAAGGAGATGATCCACAATTCCGTGGAGGCATTTGTGGAAGGTGATGAGGCAAATGCAAGAAAAGTAGTAGAACATGATGATGTGGTAGATGATCTCTTCAACGAAGTCAAAACGGAAATGATGCAGGCTATCAGAGAGCAGAGCCTGGATGCGGATCGTGTGGTGGATTATCTGATGATGGCAAAGTATTTGGAAAAAGTGGGCGACCATGCGGTAAATATCGCAGAGTGGGCCATCTTCCGCATGACTGGAGATATGGAAGGTGCGAGATTGTATTAGGATTCGATAATCCCGGCAACGATGCAGAGCCCCAATTCGCAAAACTGCTCCTGCGGAGCGTTCCTTTTGCTCATTGAGGCTTGCTCGCCAAAGAACTATTGTCATATGCTCTTACAGATGCCAACAGCTGATAATCCTAGCAACGATGCAGAGCCCCAATTCGCAAAACTGCTCCTGCGGAGCGTTCCTTTTGCTCATTGAGGCTTGCTCGCCAAAGAACTATTGTCATATGCTCTTACAGATGCCAACAGCTGATAATCCTAGCAACGATGCAGAGCCCCAATTCGCAAAACTGCTCCTGCGGAGCGTTCCTTTTGCTCATTGAGGCTTGCTCGCCAAAGAACTATTGTCATATGCTCTTACAGATGCTAGCATCTGACGAGCATAGAACAATAGTTCATGGCTCTGTATCGTTACAACTTTACATAAATTTTACATTCACTGGTAACGCATTTTACATAAGCAAGATAAAGTGTAGATAGAAACCAAAAATGTAAAGTATGTTATGTAAAATGAGAGGATTAGAGTATGAGCTTTTTTGATTTACTGAAGATGGTAGGAGGACTTGCATTATTCCTGTATGGAATGAATCTGTTGGGTGACGGACTGTCCCGGGCATCTGGCGGACGATTAGAACGCATTCTGGAGAAACTGACCAACAACCCGTTAAAGGCAGTGCTCATGGGTGCGGTGGTCACCGGTGTGATCCAGTCCTCCTCCGCTACCACTGTTATGGTAGTCGGATTTGTCAATTCCGGTATTATGAGTCTGAAACAGGCAGTAGGTATCATCATGGGTGCCAACATCGGTACCACGGTGACCTCCTGGATCTTAAGTCTGACGGGCATTGAGAGCGATGCTTTCTGGATCCGTATGCTCAAGCCCAGTTCTTTTTCCCCGATTTTAGCGATCGTGGGTGTGGGTATTTTACTGTTTTCCCATAAAGACAAATTAAAAAATGCGGCAACCATCCTGGTGGGCTTTGCAATTCTGATGTTTGGCATGGATTCCATGAGCGCGGCAGTTTCACCGCTGGCAGAGGTACCGGAGTTTACCAATCTGCTGATCGAGTTCCAAAATCCCGTATTCGGTGTGCTGGCAGGACTCATTCTCACAGCGGTGATCCAGTCTTCTTCCGCATCCGTAGGTATTTTGCAGGCACTGTGCATGACCGGAGCGGTAAGCTTTGGCGCAGCAGTTCCCATTATCATGGGACAGAATATCGGTACCTGTGTTACCGCCATGATCTCCGGTATCGGTGCTTCCCGCAATGCAAAACGTGCGGCTCTGATTCATCTGTATTTTAATATTATCGGAACGATCCTGTTCCTGGGAGTGTTCTATACGGTCAATGCCATTCATCCCTTTGCTTTTCTGGGAGAAGTGGCAACACCTTTTGGAATCGCAGTAGTTCACAGCTGCTTCAATATCGCGGCTACGCTGGTATTGCTTCCCTTCTCCAACGGTCTGGTGAAGCTAGCCTGCCTGACGCTGCCGACCCATGAGGACGTGAAGGAAATGTCCGAGACAGACAAGACTTTAAGCTTACTGGATGTACGTTTCCTGGAGAAGCCTGCCTATGCCGTAGAGCAGAGCAGACTGGTGGCTTCTGTGATGGCGGATAAGTCCAGGGAAGCCATGGATCTGGCTATGGAGCTGCTGCATAATTTCGATGAGGCGAAAGCAGAGCAGGTGGCACAGATGGAGACGGATGTGGACCGCTTCGAGGATGAACTGGGAACCTATCTGGTGAAATTGAGTTCCAAACAGCTTTCCAATAAGGATAGTGAGACTTTAAATACGATTCTGCACTGCATCGGCGATTTTGAGAGAATTTCCGATCATGCCCGCAACATCAAGGAAGCGGCACAGGAGATGCATGACAAGCAGCTGGTATTCTCCGAGAAGGCGCAGGAGGAACTGAAGGTATTCGAGAGAGCGGTACACGATGTGCTGGATCTTACCATGACCAGTTTTAAGAACGGAAATCTGAATCTGGCAAGACAGGTGGAGCCGTTGGAGGAAGTCATCGATGGACTGAGCCTGGATGTGAAGCAGCGCCATGTACGCAGACTCCGTAAGGGAAAATGTACCATTGAACTGGGCTTCATCTTATCCGATGTCATTACGAACTTTGAGCGTGTCAGCGATCACTGCTCCAATATTGCAGTCTGTCTGGTACAGGTGAATGAGGATGAATTCGATACCCACGCTTACCTGGATGAACTGCGCCAGGAAGATAACAAGGACTTCCAGAGCAAAGTGCTGGCATGCCGTGAGAAATACCAGTTACCGCCCACAAAGCAGGAACGTCTTGCGGAAAAGAATGCAAAACTGCTTGCGGAGTGAGGATTTACCGAGGTATAGTTAAGAAGAGAAAGCACAGTCAGAGAGGAGTGCTGTGAGATGGCTTTGATCTATGTAGTAGAGGATGACAAAAATATTCAGGAGATCGAGACCTTTGCCCTGGCCAATGTGGGCTATGAGGTAAAAGGTTTTGATTCCGCCATGGATTTCTATGAGGCGCTGAATGATACCACACCGGATCTGATTTTATTAGACATCATGCTGCCGGACGAGGATGGTCTGAGCATTGTGAAAAAGCTGCGTACCAGACAGGACACGGTGCTGGTGCCGGTGATCATGGTCACGGCGAAGACCACGGAGATCGACAAGGTCAAGGGACTGGATCTGGGGGCAGATGATTATATTACGAAGCCCTTCGGTGTCATGGAACTGATTTCCCGGGTAAAGGCAATGCTCAGGAGAAGTCAGAAGAGTCAGGAAAAAGATAAGGTGCTGAAGCTGGGGAACATTGTGCTGGACCGAGAGAAACATTCTGTCACGGTAGGCAAGGAACCTGTGGAGTTGACCTACAAAGAATATGAGCTGTTAAAGCTTCTGATGACCAATGCGGGCATTGTGACCACCAGAGAACTGATCCTGGACCGCGTCTGGGGGATCGATTTTGAGGGAGAATCCCGGACGTTGGACATGCATATCAAGACGCTGCGGCAGAAACTGAAGGAAGAGGGCAGTCTGATCAAGACCGTGCGTAATGTGGGATACATTATGAACGGCGAGAAAGCGTAACAGAAGATGAAGAAAAAGATTAACAAAATGATGATCCTCATTGCCACGGTAACGATTTTGCTTACCATGGTACTGATCACAGTCGTGTATTATGATCTGTTCCGCAGACAGGTGCTGGAGGATCTGAAAAGCTATGGTTCCCTGTTAAAAAGCTGTTCTTCGGTAGAAGAGATCAAGGAAAACGGAGTGCCGGTGGAATCGGATCTGCGATTGACGCTGATCGGCAGTGACGGACAGGTATTGTATGATAATGAGGCAGATTCTGTGGCCATGGGGAATCACGCTTCCCGTCCGGAGATCCGGGAAGCCATGCGGGACGGCGAAGGTGAAGCAGTCCGGAATTCCGAGACCTTGTCCCAGTCCACCTTTTATTATGCCATCCGCCTGGAAGATGGCAGCATCCTGCGACTGTCCAAGGATGCCAGAAGCATTTACAGCATTTTCAGTCAGGCGCTGCCCATGATGGTGGGGATCTTTGTGGTGCTGCTGGTGCTGTGCATGGTGGCGGCCAGAGTGCTGACCACGAAGCTGGTGGCTCCCATTGAGAAACTGGCACAGAATATCGGGGAATGTACAGAGATGCAGACCTATGAGGAACTGACACCGTTCATGACCATGATCCGCAAACAGCACGAGGACATTATGAAAAATGCCAGAATGCGGCAGGAATTCAGTGCAAATGTATCTCACGAACTGAAGACTCCGCTGACATCCATCTCAGGATATGCGGAGCTGATTGAGACCGGAATGGCTTCGGAGCAGGATACGGTGCGTTTCGCCCACGGAATTCACAACAGTGCCAACCGCCTGCTGACATTGATCAACGATATTATCCGGCTGTCGGAGCTGGACGGAACGGAAGAGGAAGCGGATACGGAGCTTTTGAATCTTCATGAAATGGCGCAGAGTTGTGTGGAAATGCTGGAAATGAGTGCGGAGAAGCACAATGTGACCATAGCGCTGAACGGCACGGAATGCTATGTGACAGCCAATCGCCAGATGATGGAAGAACTTTTATATAATCTGTGCGATAACGCGATCCGGTATAACAATCCGGGAGGAAGTGTGGATGTACAGACCTACTCCAGAGAAGGACATACCAATCTCGTGGTAAAAGACACCGGCATCGGCATCTCCAAGGAGCATCAGGAGAGGATCTTCGAGCGCTTCTACCGTGTGGACAAGAGCCGCTCCAAATCCACCGGCGGCACGGGACTGGGCCTTGCTATCGTAAAACATATCATCGCCAAGAGCCACGCTGAACTGGAACTGGAGAGCGAACCCGGAAAAGGAACGACGATACGGGTGATTTTCTGAGAACTTCGAGTTCAAATTTTCTAAGACTTCATTCGAGAGAGTGGAGTCTTTTTTACGCATGATATTCCGCCAGCAGCTGTTTCGCATAAGCAACACAGTCTCTGTGCAGAGCAAATTTTTTGCCATCGCACATGATGACTTTGCGGAAGCCTAGCTTCTCCATGTATCTGCCGTTAAGGATCGTCTTGACGGTGGGAGCGAAGAAGGTAGGGTGGTTCTCTATCTGGGAGAACAAATTGATAGCGGTGGTGGCTACTTTTACGGTGCGGCCGTCCTTCAGGGTGACGATGACATTCCGGCCTTCTTCTTCGGCGTAGAGGATGTCCGGTTCGGTGACATAGACGGTATCTTCATCCTCTCGAAGCTCTATGAGAGGAACTGCCTTAGACATAATATCCAGAGCATGGTCAATGCTCTGTCCCAGTTCCGCTACTTTGATGGGCTTGTCCAGAAAAATAACATTTTCCGGATAGGACTGTGCTCTGTAATTGATCTTGGAACAGCACATGACGATGGGTGCGTTCACCCCCTGGGCAATCAGCGCATTTGCCACTTCTGTACCGGTGATGCCTTCCGTCAGACACATATCAATATAGAAGGCATCGTATTGCATGGGATTGGACAGCAGTGAGGTAGAATTACCGAAAGAATCGGTATAAATGATACCCGTAGACGCTGCTCTTTTGTCGGATTCCCGCTTTAACAGACGCTCCAGCTGCTTTCTGTCGGCTACATTATCATCACACACTGCTATATGCATATCGATACCTCCCAGACTTTATCTCATATAAAAGAAGTATAGCATATTTCCTATTTGAATAAAAGGGCAAAAAGCAGTACCTGTACCACCAGGATCGCCGGCATTCCGTACTTGAAATACCAGTGCTTCGTCTTATGACGGAAGTGCTGCATTCCCAGAATACATCCCAGACTGCCACCCAAAAGCGCCGTGAAAAAAAGAGAAGCCTCCGAGATGCGCCAGGCACCCCGGATGGCTCTTTTTTTATCGACACCCATGATCACATATCCCACAACATTGATGATCACCAGATACAGGATCACCACAGTAATTATAGTCTGTGCAGTTATCATAGACACCTCATTATTTAATTCTTAGTTACCAAGTTTCTTCTCGTTCTCCTGTAACTTCATGGCACGAACCTTCAGAGACAGACCAAACAGATTGATGAAGCCTTCTGCATCGTGATGGTCGTACAGATCACCGGTGGTGAAGGAAGCCAGGTTCTCATTGTACAGAGAGTAAGGAGAAGTGGTTCCGGCTTTGATGATGTTGCCCTTGTAGAGCTTGAATTTCACTTCACCGGTTACATATTCCTGGGTCTTCTCGATGAATGCCTGCTCAGCCTCACGGAGAGGAGTGAACCATTTGCCTTCGTATACCAGACTTGCGAACTTTGCACCCATTTCTTTTTCGAATGCGTAGGTGTCACGGTCAAGGATCAGCTCTTCCAACTGCTGGTGGGCCTCCATCAGGATGGTACCGCCGGGAGTCTCATAGACACCACGGGACTTCATGCCAACGACACGGTTCTCTACGATATCTACGATACCGATACCGTGCTTACCGCCCAGCTTGTTCAGGGTACGGATGATATCGGAGACCTTCATCTTCTCACCGTTAACGGAAGTGGGAACACCCTTTTCAAAGGTCATGGTCACATATTCACCCTCATCGGGAGCCTTCTCGGGAGTCACACCAAGTACCAGCAGATGCTCGTAGTTAGGCTCGTTGCCAGGATCTTCCAGTTCCAGACCTTCGTGGCTGATGTGCCAGATGTTACGGTCACGGCTGTAGGAAGAATCGGTGGAGAAAGGAAGATGAATGCCATGAGCCTTGCAGTATTCGATCTCGGATTCACGGGAGTCCATGTTCCATTTGTCGCTTCTCCAGGGAGCAATGATCTTGATATCGGGAGCCAGAGCCTTGATGCCCAGCTCGAAACGGATCTGGTCGTTACCTTTACCGGTTGCACCGTGGCAGATGGCTACAGCGCCTTCTTTTCTGGCAATCTCTACCAGTTTCTTGGCGATCAGGGGTCTTGCCATGGAAGTACCTAACAGATACTTGTTCTCGTATACGGCATGAGCCTGTACACAGGGAACAATATAATCATCACAGAATTCATCGATAACGTCTTCAATATACAGCTTGGAAGCGCCGCAAGCCTTTGCTCTCTCTTCCAGACCGTCCAGCTCCTCTGCCTGTCCGCAGTTTACGCAGACACAGATAACTTCATAGTCAAAATTCTCCTTCAGCCAGGGAATGATAGCGGTAGTATCCAGACCGCCGGAATAAGCCAAAACTACTTTTTCCTTCATGATAAAATCCTCCGTTTTATAGTGTGTATGATGCCAGGGGCAAAAGCCCTGAAAATGCGATGTGCAAAGCACGAAGCAATCTGTAAGTATCAGATGCCAGGATCGTGTGTTACGCTCTGACAATTACTATACAACATTATAATCGCAAAAGCAAGCAGAAAAGTTGCATAAACAAATCATAAAAATGAATAAAATAAATTAAAATATGCACATAAATGCATATAATAAAAAATATACAGTATATTTATGCATAGAATATGCTGTCTGATGAATAGTACGGTAACGACCATATAAGATGCGCCGGAATCGTCAAAAGTCAGTCGCTGATCTTTTCAATTCCGGAGATATCACTGTCGATCATCAGAGAGTAGTTCGTATAATAGACCACGAAGCCAGGCTTGGCACCGGCCGGCTTTTTGACCTGTTTTTTCTGGACATAGTCGATCTCCACCTTTTCCTGCTCCCTGCCCTTAGAATAGTAGGCAGCAAGTCGGCCGGCCTCTTCAAAAGTCCGGTCCGGCAGTTTCTTCCCTTCGGTCTTTACCACTACATGGGAGCCGGGAATACCTTTGGCATGGAACCACCAGTCATTTCCGTTGGCGAATTTGAAGGTCAGTTCATCGTTCTGGAAATTATTTTTTCCCACATAAATATGAAATCCGTCGCTGCTCAGATAATGGAAGGGCTTGCTGGTGATCTTTGCTTTTTTCGTGCCGCCCTTTCTGCGGATGTAGCCGCTCTGGGTCAGTTCCTCCTTGATCTCCACCAGATCTTCCTCTTTCAGGGCGATATCCAGGGCCGTGCTGATGGTCTCCAAGTGGTCGATCTCTTCTTTTACCTGAGTAGTCAGTTCGGACAATGCTTCATAAGTACGCTTTAGCTTTCCGTATTTGTCAAAATATTTCTTCGCATTTTCCGTAGCGGAAAGAGTAGGATCCAGGGGGATCGTCACCGGTTCGTTGGTATAGTAATTTACCGCCGTGAGAGATTTGTCACCGGGCTTTGCACTGTAACCGTAAGTATTCAACAGTTCTCCGTAGATCCGGTATTTTTCCCGCTTCTTCGTATCCTTCATCTGGGCCAGCTGCAGATCGTATTTTTTAATATCCCGTTCCAGAGCGGTCTGCACGATACGGCGCAGGTCAGAAGATTTCTGACGGATCCTGGTCAGGGTATTTTTCTCCGCATAAAAATGCTCCAACAGGGCGGACATGGAGGTGTAGGATTCCAGATGATCCGCTCCGGTGCTGTACATGGTCAGGGGAACCGCCGCGTATTCCACGGGGCGGGTGCCGGTGTAAGCGATGCAGGGGGAGAAAGTTTCTTCCTTGATAGAAGTGACCATTTTGGAGAAAACTTCATACAGGGCATGATGATCCTCTGCCGTCAATGCCGCTGTAGGGCGTTCCCCGTCGATGCCTGCCTCGTGGCACAGTTCCTGTGCCAGTACCGGGGAGATACCGGTGAAGCTTCCGTAGATTGCCTTGAAGACCGATTGAGGCTTGGCGGCAAGGGTTTCCCGGAAAGTAGTCTCGTCGCAGGTCAGGGCATCCAGTTTATCCTGGGTGTGGGCGATGAAGTAGGGCTTGCCGGGCAGGACTTCCCGGACACTGCTGACTGCGGCGGATACCCGCTTGATACTGTCGATGATGGTATTGTCATCGTTGCAGAAGATCAGGTTGCTGTGTTTGCCCATCAGCTCCATGACCAGCGTCTTGTGGCGCAGATCCCCCATTTCATCCAGATGCTCAATATCGATATGCACGATACGCTCCAGCCCCGGCTGGGAAATGTTCACGATACGGCCGTTCTGTAAGTGCTTGCGCAGCAGCATACAGAAGTTGGGGGCCGTCATGGGACTGGGTTTGTTACTCTCCGTCAGATAGATCAGGGGCAGGGAAGCGCTGGCGGACAGAAGCAATCGTTTCTGCCCTGTGGGCTGCTTGATGGTCAACAGCAGTTCGTCATTTTCCGGCTGGGCGATCTTATATAATCGGCCGCCGATGAGTTCTTTTTTTAATTCTGATATTACACAGGCAATGGTAACGCCGTCAAAAGCCATGATTTCCTCATTTCTGCTCTTTGGATCCGGGAAAAACAGAACATAAAGAGCCACAAAATAGATATGCTGCAAACGAAAGCACAGCATAGTTATTGTAACAGATTTTTATAGGAAAGAAAAGTATGCGGAAAACAGAATGAATATTATTCCACCATAATGCATAAAACAATAAAAATAGTATGAATATATGCATAAATATACACAACAATCCGAGAAACGTGCATAAAAATGAAAAAAGTAGTAGACATTTAGACAAAAAGTGGTATCATGGAACTATTCAGAGTCAGATAAATATCGGTACATATTCGTCGAATGCTTGCATTCGTAAGAATATGTGATGATATTTATATGACGAAGTAACCACATGAGCAAAAATCCAGCTGCGTAGCAGCGATTTTGCGAATGGGGTTCTGAATAGTTCAAAAATAGAATTGCGTGAGCAGCTTGCTGCGAAGCAATTCGTTGACACAAGTATGGCGGCGGCAGAAGCAATTCGTTGACACAAGTATGGCGGCGACAGAAGCAATTCGTTGACACAAGTATCGCGGTGACAGAAATAAAAAACGATGACATAAACAAGAGAGGTAGAAAAATGATCAGAGTAGGAATCATCGGAGCAACCGGTTATGCCGGAGGAGAACTGGTAAGGATCCTGTTAAACCACAAGGATGCCAAAATCGTATGGTACGGTTCCCGAAGCTATATAGATAAGAAGTATTATCAGGTATACCAGAACATGTTCCAGCTGGTGGAGGATATCTGCAAGGATGACAATCTGGAAGAACTGGCGAAGCAGGTGGATGTGATCTTTACCGCAACCCCTCAGGGATTTCTGGCGGGCCTTTTGACAGAGGAGATTCTCTCTCAGGTGAAGATCGTGGATCTGTCTGCTGATTACCGGATCAAGGATGTGGCCACCTATGAAAAATGGTACGGCATCGAGCACAAATCTCCTCAGTTCATTGAGGAAGCAGTATACGGACTCTGCGAGATCAATCGTGACAAGATCACGGAGAAGACCAGATTGGTAGCCAACCCCGGCTGCTACACCACCTGTTCGATCCTGACGGCCTATCCCATGGTCAAGGAAGGCATGATTGATGTGAACACCCTGATCGTGGATGCCAAGTCCGGTACCTCCGGTGCAGGAAGAGGCGCCAAGGTGCCCAACCTGTTCTGCGAAGTGAACGAGAACATGAAAGCCTACGGCGTGGCAAGCCATAGACATACCCCCGAGATCGAGGAGCAGTTAGGCTATGCGGGCAACTGCCAGGTGACCATTAATTTTACCCCGCACCTCGTACCCATGAACAGAGGAATTCTGGCAACCGAGTATGCAACACTGAAGAGAAAACCGGACGGTACACTTCCTACCTATGAGGAAGTAAAAGCTGTCTATGATAAATATTATGCAAACGAGAAATTCGTCCGTGTGCTGGATAAGGGTAGCTGCCCCGAGACCAAGTGGGTGGAAGGCAGCAACTACGTGGACATCAATTTTGTCATTGATGAGCGTACCGGCCGTATCATTATGATGGGTGCACTGGATAACCTCGTAAAGGGTGCCGCAGGACAGGCGGTACAGAACATGAACCTGCTGTTCGGGCTTCCTGAGAGCGAAGGCCTGGAGCTGGTTCCCTGCTTCCCTTAAAGCAGATACGGAAAGGATTAGAAAGGATAAAATACATACATGAACAAACAGTTTACGATCAAACCCATGACCATAGAAGATTATGACGGTCTGCATGCCCTCTGGATGACCATTCACGGTTTCGGTATCCGGAGCATCGATGATTCCAGAGAAGGTGTGGAACGTTTTATCAACCGGAATCCCGGCACCAGTGTGGTAGCCATCGGGGAGGATGGAGCCGTAGTGGGCGGCATCCTCTGCGGCCATGACGGACGACGAGGCTGTCTGTACCATGTATGTGTCAGAGAAGATTACCGAAGACTTGGCATCGGCAAAGCCATGGTCGTCCACTGCATGAATGCTCTGAAAGCGGAACATATCAACAAGGTCAGCCTGATCGCTTTTACCCAGAATGACATCGGAAACGCTTTCTGGAAATGCATTGGATGGACAAAGCGGGAAGACTTGAACTACTACGACTTTACTTTGAATGAAGAGAACATTACGGCGTTTAATAAATAGAGGGTAGGATTGTGGAAGTGCGTAGCACGAAGCAATCCGTAGGCATCAAAGTCGGGGGCTTTTGACCCCGACATCATAAATAAAACGGAAGCGAAAGGAGATTATTCCAACATGAAACAGATCCAGGGCGGTGTGACCGCAGCAAAAGGCTTTGAGGCAGCAGGTGTGGAGGCTGCCATTAAGTATCAGAATCGTAAGGATATGGCACTGATCGTAAGTAAGGCACCTTGTACCGTAGCCGGTACTTTTACCTCCAATGTGGTAAAGGCGGCTCCTGTACTGTGGGATAAGCAGATCGTGGAACATTCTGCATTTGCACAGGCAGTGGTAGTCAATTCGGGAATCGCCAATGCCTGCACCGGCAAACAGGGACTGGACTGCTGTGAAGCAGAAGCGAAATGTGCCGGAGAACTGTTGGGCGTGCCCACCGATGCCGTACTGGTTGCATCCACCGGTGTCATCGGTATGCAGATTCCCGTAGACAAGATCACCGCTGGCATCGAGAAACTGGTGGCAGCCAAGGCAGATACTCTGGAGGCTGGCTCCGATGCAGCCCATGCCATTATGACCACCGATACCATTTCCAAAGAGATCGCCATCGAGACACAGATCGGTGGCAAGACTGTGACTCTGGGCGGTATGTGCAAGGGTTCCGGTATGATCCATCCGAATATGTGCACGATGTTAGGTTTTGTAACCACAGATGTGAAAATTTCCAAGGAGATGCTGCAGAAGTGCGTCAGCGCAGATGTAGTGGATTCCTTCAACATGATCTCCGTGGATGGAGATACTTCCACCAATGATACACTGCTGGTGCTGGCCAACGGCATGGCTGGCAACGAGGAGATTACCGCAGAGGGCGAGGATTACGACAACTTCTGCAAGGCACTGCATGAGATCACCACATTCCTGGCAAAGAAAATGGCAGGAGATGGCGAAGGCGCCACAGCACTGTTCGAGACCAAAGTAATAAACGCAGTCAGCAAGGAAGATGCCAGAACTCTGGCAAAATCCGTGATCTGTTCTTCTCTGACCAAGGCAGCTATCTTCGGACATGATGCCAACTGGGGACGTATCCTCTGTGCACTGGGTTATTCCGGAGCCAAATTCGACCCGGAAAATGTGGATCTGTATTTTGAGAGCAAGAGCGGCAAGATTCATATCTTCGGTAATGGTGTGGCATGTGATTACAGCGAGGAAGAGGCCACGAAGATCCTCTCCGATCCGGAAGTCACCGCACTGGTGGATATGCATATGGGTGAGGCAGAAGCTACCGCATGGGGCTGTGATTTAAGCTATGATTATGTGAAGATCAATGCGGACTATCGTTCCTAAAAAAGAACGACCGGAAAGATAAATGACAGGCGGATCACGGTATCTGCGGAAATGAGGATAAAAATGGAAAAAGATATGGAACAGGTAATGAAAAAAGCAGAGGTGCTGATCGAGGCGCTTCCTTACATACAGAAATTCAACCGTAAGATCATCGTGGTAAAATACGGCGGCAGCGCCATGAGCAATGAGGAACTGCAGAAAAACGTCATCAAGGACGTAACGCTGTTGAAACTGGTAGGTTTCAAGCCCATCATCGTTCACGGCGGCGGTAAGGAGATCAGCCGCTGGGTCGGCAAGGTCGGAAAAGAGGCAAAGTTCGTCAACGGTCTGCGTGTCACCGATGAGGAGACCATGGAGATCGCGGAAATGGTACTGAACAAGGTAAATAAGAGCCTTGTGACCATGGTGGAAGAGCTGGGCGTGAAAGCAGTAGGTGTCAGCGGTAAAGACGGCGGCCTGCTTCAGGTAGAGAAAAAATATTCCGACGGTCAGGACATCGGGTATGTGGGTGAGATCACCGGCGTGAATCCGGATATTCTCTTTGACATGCTGGAGAAGGATTACCTGCCCATCATCGCTCCCATTGGACTGGACAAGGATTATCACACCTACAATATCAATGCGGATGATGCGGCCTGCGCTATCGCAAAAGCAGTACATGCGGAGAAACTGGCATTTCTGACGGATATCGAGGGATTGTACAAGGACATCAATGACAAGTCCACATTTATTTCCAGATTGACAGCTTCCGAGGCAGAGGGACTGATCCACGACGGTTACATCGGCGGTGGTATGCTGCCGAAGCTGAACAACTGTACTTCTGCGATCCGCAACGGTGTAAACCGTGTGCATATTCTGGATGGACGTCTGGCACACTGCCTGTTGCTGGAGATCTTCACCAATCAGGGTATCGGAACTGCGATCGTATCCGATGAGGAGGAAAAATAAAATGAGCGACACCATGAAAGAATATATTGCAGAGGCGGAAAAAGACCTGCTGCATACCTATAACCGTTATCAGATCGTTCTGGATAAGGGCGAAGGCGTACATCTGTATGACACCGATGGGAAAAAATATCTGGATTTCGTAGCGGGAATCGCTGTATTTGCCCTGGGCTATCAGAACAAGGCATACAACGATGCGCTGAAAGCGCAGATCGACAAGGTGATCCACACCTCCAATTATTATTACAACGTGCCTGCCATCGAGGCGGCTCGTAAGATCAAAAAAGTATCCGGCATGGATCGTGTCTTTTTCACCAATTCCGGTGCGGAAGCAGTGGAAGGTGCCATTAAGGCTGCCAGAAAATATGCGTATCTGAAGGATGGCTGTACCGACCATGAGATCATTGCCATGAATCACTCCTTCCACGGCAGAACCATGGGAGCTTTGTCAGTAACGGGCAATCCCAAGTATCGTGAGGCGTTCCAGCCCATGATCGGACATATCAAATTTGCAGAACTGAATGATTTCCAGAGTGTGCTGGATCAGGTGACAGACAAGACCTGTGCCATCATTATGGAGACTGTACAGGGCGAGGGCGGACTGCGTCCCGCTAATGAAGAGTTCTTAAAACAGGTTCGTGATCTGTGCGATGAGCGGGATATCCTGCTGATTCTGGATGAGATCCAGTGCGGCATGGGACGTACCGGTTACATGTATGCATGGCAGCGTTTCGGCGTGAAGCCGGACATCATGACTTCTGCCAAGGCACTGGGCTGCGGTGTACCGGTAGGTGCATTTATGATGACGGAGAAAGTAGCACAGCATTCTCTGACAGCGGGAGATCATGGAACCACCTACGGCGGTAACCCCTTAGCCTGCGCAGCAGTGGAAAAAGTGCTTGATTTATTCGAAGAGGACCATATAATAGAACATGTGAGAGAGGTGGCTCCCTATCTGGAACAGCGTCTGAACGAACTGGCAGACAAGTATGACTGTATCAAAGAACGCCGTGGTGTGGGACTGATGCAGGGACTGGTATTTGACCATCCGGTAGGAGACATTATTAACAGAGCATTGGAGAAGGGATTAATTCTGATCAATGCCGGTGCGGACATTATCCGCTTCGTACCGCCTCTCGTGATTACCCGGGAAAATGTGGACGAAATGATTGCTATTTTGGACACCTGTATCGAATAAGAGGTTTAGGTGAATTTATGTTTTTGAAAAAAAGAATTATCGCTACAGCAGCTGTGACCGCCATGGCTGCTGCAGCTGTTTACGGAAGTACGCAGGAGATGAGTCAGACACAGGAGAGCGGAAGCGGACTGCAGCTGTTTCGAGGAAAGGAGACAATCTATTGCTGGTATTCCGATGAGGCATTGTCCGGTTATATCAATGCGGCAGCAGTATCCTTCGGAGAACAGAACAGTGGAGTCCGTGTGATTCCCGTACTTACTTCTGACAGTGAATATCTGGAAGCTATCAATCAGGAGACCCTGCATTCCGATCAGATACCGGATATCTACCTGTTGAGCAGTGACTCTCTGGAAAAGGCTTATCTGGCAGGACTGGCATCGAAAGTGCCTGACACTGTGGGAATCTGCAATACAGACCATTTTTCCCAGGCGGCTCTGTCTGCGGTAACCTATGATCAGAAGCTGATCGGTTACCCGGTTTATTTTGATACCAGTGCGTTGGTATATAATGAAGATTATCTTCGAACCTGGGCAACCCAGCAGGCGGAGAAGGAACTGGCGGGAAGCAGTGAGAATGATGAACCCATAGGGGAAGGAGAAGAGATCATCGAGGAAGATTCTCTTCCGGAAGACCAGACCACGGAACAGGTGACAGCGGATGAGGCAGCGGTAAATGCGCTGGCAGAGCAGTATTTCGCGGAAGCACTTCCCTCCACAGTGGATGATCTGCTGAATATTGCAGATACCTTTGATGCACCGGAAGGTGTGGAAGGTGTCATGAAATGGGACGTGAACAATATTTTCTACAACTACTGGATCGTAGGCAACTACATGATCGTAGGCGGTGATCCCGGGGATGACAGAAATGATATTGATATCAATAATCCGGAGACCATTCAGTGTCTGGAAGTGTACAAGGCACTGAACCAGTTCTTCTTTATTGAATCCGATACGGTGACTTATGATTCTGTGATCCAGGACTTTATCGATGGCAAGACCATGTTCACCATCGGAACCACGGATGTGATCAAACGGCTGGAAGAGGCAAAAGCGGACGGCAGCCTTGCATTTAATTACGGAATTGCCCGTATGCCGGATGTCAGCGCCGAACTGCAGAGCAGATCTTTGTCTGTTACGGGAGCGGCAGTCATCAACAGCTATTCGGAACACAAGGAACTGGCGGACTGTTTCGCAGCGTATCTGGCAGAAGGATATGCGGACGGCCTGTATGAACGCTCCGGCAAAATGCCGGCAAGTCTTCAGGCGGCAGAGAATGCAGACAACGGTGCGCTTATGATCTTTGCCGATGAGTATGCGGACAGTGTGTCATTGCCGAAGATGCTGGAGACGGGAAATTTTTGGATGCAGCTGGAAGTACTGTTTTCCAAGGTATGGAACGGTGACGACGTGACTACTCTGGTACAGCAGCTGGACGAGACCATAGCCGGACAGGTAGGTGGTACAGAGAACTAAAACCGTTACAATAAAATATGAATGAACGAACCGGTCACAGGATAGACTACTACTAAAAAGAAAAGGTGGTAGAATCCTATGATCGGTTTTTTGATTGCTTTAGTTTCCGGTGCGTTGATGAGTATCCAGGGAGTGTTCAACACCCAGGTGACGAAATCCACCGGCATCTGGACCGCCAGTGCATTTGTGCAGTTTACAGCATTGCTGGTATGTCTGGGAGCATGGCTGTGTACGGAGCGGACTTCATTCTTGAAGATAGCGCAGGTGGAGCCCAGATATATGCTTTTGGGAGGGGCCATCGGAGCCTTTATCACCTACACTGTGATCCGCAGTATGGATGCCCTGGGACCGGCCAAAGCGGTAATGCTTATTGTGGTCGCTCAGCTTGCTGTAGCATATATTATCGAACTGTTCGGATGGTTCGGTGTGGAGAAACAGCCCTGGGAGTGGCGGAAAGCCATCGGCATGGCCGTGGCGATTGTGGGTATTGTGATTTTCAAGTGGAAATGATCCAGAGCTATCCTCGTAGCGGCAATTTTGCGAATGGGTTCTGAATCGTTACCACAAATGCGAAAACGGCTTGTAAATTCCGTGTGATTCCAGTACAATGAAAGTTAACAGCATAGAGAGGCAATCCCCTGAAATTTTGTGAAGGAATCAGGAAAATGGAAAGGGGACTATGATGTTTTCGATAAGGTTTTTTAAAACAAAATATGCAGGTTTGATCGGAATGGTTTTCAGTCTGGTGATGTTCATGACCGGCTGTCAGAGGAAGGATGAGGCCATTGTGCTGATTCCATCCGGAGAAGATGTGGCGGAATTTCCCTCACTGGAAGCGGTGGAACAGGCAGCGGAGTCTGCAGGCAGCAGCGTGACAGTGCAGGAACCGGCAAAGGCTGAACCGCAGATAATATATGTCTATGTCTGCGGCGCAGTGCGGGATCCCGGAGTCGTGGAAGTGCCGGAGGGCAGCAGAGCGGAGGAAGCCCTGCGACTGGTCGGAGGTATGACAGCGGAGGCGGATCCTTTTTATGTGAATCTGGCGGAAACGGTGACGGATGGTCAGAAGCTGTATTTTCCAACGTTGGAGGAAGCGGAGACTCTGGAAGCCGAGGTAAAAGCGACGGCGGAGGGACTTGTGAATATCAACACGGCACCTGCGGAGGAATTGTGTGCGCTGCCGGGGATCGGAGCTTCCCGGGCGGCAGATATTGTGCGCTACCGGGAGCAAAACGGAGCCTTTCAGACGAAAGAAGACATTATGAAGGTACCCGGGATCAAACAGAACGCGTATGACAAATTGTGTGATAAGATCACGGTACAATGAGGGCTTATGCCGGGACCGTGAAGAGAAAAGTAAGGGATAGAGAGGTTAAGGAAAGATGGCAGGCAAGAAAGTGCTGGTAGTGGATGATGAGAAGCTGATCGTGAAGGGAATCCGTTTCAGTCTGGAACAGGACAACATGGAAGTGGATTGTGCTTATGACGGTGAGGAAGCATTGCAGATGGCGCATAACAAGGAATATGACATCATATTACTGGACGTCATGCTGCCGAAGCTGACCGGCTTTGAGGTCTGCCAGCAGATCCGCGAATTTTCCAATGTACCGGTGATCATGTTGACCGCCAAGGGTGATGACATGGATAAGATCCTGGGACTGGAATACGGCGCGGACGATTACATAACCAAGCCTTTTAACATTCTGGAAGTGAAAGCCCGGATCAAAGCTATCTTCCGCAGAATGGAGCCGAAAAAAGGAACCACAGAGAACACCGGTATTCTGGAAAGCGGCGATATGAAGCTGGATCGTGACGGCAGAAGAGCCTACATCCAGGGCAGGGAGATCGGACTGACGGCCAAGGAGTTCGAAGTGCTGGAACTTCTGATGCTGAATCCCGACAAGGTATACAGCAGGGAGAATTTGTTGAAGCTGGTATGGGGTACGGATTATCCCGGTGATGTGCGTACAGTGGATGTACATATCCGGAGACTGCGTGAGAAGATCGAGTCCAATCCCAGCGAGCCCAGATACGTGCATACCAAATGGGGTGTCGGGTACTACTTTAATAATAAGTGAGACTATGAGAACCGGCAAAGATAAGAGGAAATGATTCGCCATGCTTGCATGTAAGAATCAATTTCTCTTATCTTTGAAGGTGGCTCGAATAGAGCCACCGCCACGCAAATGAACAAAAGTAGCTGCGAAGCAGCGGAGAGCACGATTTATCGTGCGGTTTTGTGAATGGCATGGAGAGGTTCGGAACTGAGGTTTTTATACTGTGAAAAAATGGAATAAAGAACGTTTTGCAACTATATGGGAAAAGCTGGAGAGCATGATCGCGCTTCGAAGTCTGCGGGCGAGGATCTTCCTGCTGACGCTGGTGATCGGCCTGGTGCCTTGTATTGCCATGCGCCACGGTATCGTGAGCAATTACGAGGATCTGGCGGTGGAACAGCGGACCACAGTGGTACAGAACCAGTTGATGATCCTGGCCAATCATCTGATCAGCAACAATTATTTAAGCAGCCATGGTGTCAGAGAGGACACCGGCAATTCCAGAGAAGTCATCAATGCGGAACTGGAGATGCTGTCCAATCTGTATGAAGGCCGCGTTATGATCATCAACAAGAATTTCAAGGTGGAAAAAGATACCTACGGCATCAGTGAAGGAAAGACCATCATTTCCGAGGAGGTCATCAAATGTTTTCAGGGGGAAAACATTTCCCATTATGACCCGGAGCACGGTTACATAGAAATGACCACTCCCATCATGGATACCACGGCAAACACTACGGACGAAAACGGAAAAAGGAATCCGGATGCCATCCGGGGCGTTATGCTGACCAGCATTTCCAATGACAGTATCGTAAATGCCAAGGAAGTGCTGAATCGTAAGGCGTACATTCTGGAAGTGATCATGATGGTGGCAATCCTGGCACTGGCTATCATACTGTCCAGAGCTTTGACGAGACCTTTCAACAGAGTCACACAGGCCATCAATGCGGTAAAGGAAGGCTTCAGTGATGAGACGATCTCTGTGCCAGATTATGTGGAGACCGTACATATCGTAGATGCGTTCAACCAGCTGTTGAAGCGGATGAAGGCATTGGACGATTCCCGACAGGAATTTGTGGCAAATGTGTCCCACGAGTTGAAAACACCCATGACATCCATCAAGGTATTGTCGGATTCCCTGCTAGCACAGGAAAATGTACCGGCGGAGCTGTATCGAGAATTCATGGAAGACATTGCTTCCGAGATTGACAGAGAGAACCAGATCATTACGGATCTGTTGGCACTGGTAAAAATGGATAAAAAGGTACAGGATCTGAATATTGTATCGTTGAACATCAATGATCTGACGGAACTGATCTTAAAGAGACTGCGGCCCATCGCCCGGAAGAAGGATGTGGAAGTGGTATTTGAAAGCGTCCGTCCTGTGGTGGCAGAGGTGGATGAAGTCAAGATGACCCTGATCATGACGAATCTGGTGGAGAATGCCATCAAATACAATAAGGATCATGGCTGGGTGAAGGTGATACTGGATGCGGATCATCAGTATTTTACCTTTGAAGTCAGTGATTCCGGAATCGGTATCCCGGAGGAGGCTCTGGCACATATCTGCGAGAGATTCTATCGTGTGGACAAGTCTCATTCCAGAGAGATCGGCGGAACGGGACTGGGACTGGCGATCACCAAGAGCGCCGTCCTGATGCACAAGGGATCCCTTACGGTGACGAGTACCGAGGGGCAGGGCTCCTGTTTCCTGGTGAAGATCCCGCTGACATATATCGCCTCTTAGACGGAGCTGTTGTAAGAAAGATTGTGTAGTTATGAAGAGAGTTAAAAAATATGTTTTGACCGGTATGCTTCTGATGTTGCTGGCAGTCCTGACCGGCTGTGGCACGAGAGAGCCGGAGACCGGCAAAAAGATATCGGTGTATTATGTAAATACCGCAGAGACGAAGGTTGAGGTTCATGACCAGTATCTGAACACCAAGACACCGGAGGAACAGTTGGAAGAGACCATGACATTTCTCTCCACCACCCCGGAAAAGCTGGAATATAAGGCGCCTTTTGACATGGGATTTCAGGTTCTGGATTATGAAGTGGAAGACGGAAAACTTGTGATCAATGTGGATAAGGCATATTCCGAACTTTCGGTCACCACAGAAGTACTGGTGCGGGCGGCCGTTGTAAGGACACTGACGCAGCTGTCCAATGTGAAATATGTGACGATTACCGTGGAAGGCAGTCAGTTATATGACAATGCAGGGGAATTGGTAGGCTGGATGAATGCCGAGCAGTTCATCAATAATGACGGTAACGAGATCAACACCTATGAACTGGTGAAGGTAAAGCTGTATTTTGCCAATGCAGACGGTGATAAGCTGATCGCGGCCTACAGAGAAAAGCATTATTCCACCAATACTCCGTTGGAGCGATTCGTGGTGGAGGAACTGATCGCGGGACCCAGCGGACAGATTGAGGGTCTGTACCCGGTGATCAATCCGGAGACCAAGATCATCAATATCCTGACCAAAGATGGCATCTGCTATGTGAATCTGGATTCCAGCTTCCTGACCGTGGTGAACAATGTTTCCACGGAGGTAGCAGTTTACTCCATCGTGAATTCCCTGGTGGAACTGGATAATATCAATAAAGTACAGATCCTGGTCAACGGCGAAGTGCCATCTACCTTCAGCAATTCCACTTTTGAACGGAATCTGGATTATGTAACGACTTTGGAACAGTAAATTTTGAATTTATGCGGGACAGGACTGTTTTTGCGTTGGACTGTCGGAACAGTCCTGACTGTGGGCAGGCGGGATTGCCTGCGGAAGGGAGCTTAATGAGACGACCGCTTTTTATGGCGTGTTTGTGTCTCGTGATAGTGCTCACCATAGGAAGAATACTGACGGGGGCAGACACCGGGGATGCCGGCGTACTGCCGCCTGACGGAAGTCCGGTGAGGATCACGGGACGGATAGACACAAGAACTTCTGAAACGATTATTCTGAAATCAATTTCTATTATTCAAAACGATCTAAAATATTCCTATTCTGGAAAATTACAATGTGAGTTGACAAACACACAGGAGGTACAGAGCCTGAGACTGGGCCAGCATATTGTTCTGGAAGGCTTTTTTTCGCACTTCGATGCTGCGACCAATCACGGGGAATTTGACGTGCGGGCCTATTCTGCGGGAAAGGGCATCGGTGGCAGAGTGCGGAAAGCACAGGTTCTGGCAGCGGAGGAGGACTATAGCTTTTTGAGAGAAAAGTTGTTTGCCTTTCGAAGGAGATTACACGACAGACTGGCAAAGGTATTCCCGGAGAAAGAGGCTTCCGTTATGCAGACATTACTGCTGGGGGAGAAGGAAGAACTGGATGAGGAGGTAAAGGCGCTGTACCAGAGGAATGGGATCGCCCATATCTTAAGCATTTCGGGGCTACATATTACTTTGCTTGGGATGGGATGCTACCGGCTGCTTAAGAGACTGGGGGCTCCGGTCAGAGTGGCAGCAGCGGGAGGTGCCATGACACTGCTTCTGTACGGTATGATGGTGGGCATGAGTGTATCCGCCAGCCGTGCCATAGGAATGTATCTGCTGCAGATGTTGGGGATATTCGTGGGAAGGACTTACGATATGCTGACAGGTGTGGGGCTGTTGGCGGCATTGCTGGTGTTGCAGCAACCGGAGCGGCTTGGGGATGTGAGCTTTTTGATGTCTTTTGGGGCGGTGCTGGGGATCTGCTTGTTGACACCGGTGTTTGCCGGGGATGGTAGGGAAGATAATGCCGGTGTGGAAACGGCCAGTGGCGTGGTGGCATGGCTTCTGACCGTGACAGATATTCTGGGTGATTCCGCTTACGAGAGGAACAAGTACCGGGAAGGCTGGCGGAAGGTGGTGTATGAAAGGCTTTGGCGCATGGTGTCAGCACTTAAAAGCGGTTTTGCCGCCAGTGCCGGAGTTATTCTTTTTACGCTGCCCATACAGCTCTGGTTCTTTTATGAGATCCCTGTCTACTCGGTATTATTGAACCTGCTGGTGTTGCCCTTTATGAGTGTGGTGATGGCAGGGGGAATCCTGTCATTGATCCCTGGACTGGGAATTGCAGGGACGGTGGATTGTCTGATCCTGTGGTGGTATGAATGGATCTGCGAACGGTTCGGAGAACTGCCGGGAGCGGTATGGTGCGTGGGCCGCCCGGCAAAGTGGCAGATGATCGTTTATTATAGTGGGCTATTTGTGTTGATCATTGGCAGGAATTATGCGGAAAAATGGAAGCGACAAAGACTTTATGCAGCTTATGTGGCGGAAAATAATCATGGAGACGGACACCGCACTGAAAGAGAAAGGCAGCGTCGGGAAACACGCGGAGTGGATGATAGCGGTAGGGGTAGAAAAAGAGAGAGTAACAGAAAAAAGATGCAGCACTCTGACAGGTACTCTGAAATATGTCCCACCAGATGGCGGCATGTTTTAGCAAATTTTTGGTATACATGGCAGGGAGTGATGACATATAGGAACGGAGTTATGTGCCGAATTGTAGCCGCAATGATTTTGGTATTAATAGTTGGTTTACTGACCGGCAATTTTGATCGGGGAAGCCGTGTGACTTTTCTGGACGTGGGACAGGGAGACGGTATCGTGGTGGAGACCGGGCAGGGGGCATATCTTTTTGACTGCGGCAGTACCAGTCGGAGGAAAATCGGTGAATATGTGTTGAAGCCTTATCTCAAGAGCCGGGGAATCCAGTCTCTACGCGGTGTGTTTGTATCGCACCCAGATGAAGACCATATGAATGGCATATTGGAACTGCTGGAGAACGGTGGAGAATGGGGAATTACCGTGGAGCAGATGTTTCTGCCTGCGATTACGGAAGCGGAGCGCAGGGAGGCTTTTGAAAAATTGCTTGTTGCCGCGGAATATGCCGGAGTACCGGTAAGTTACATAAAATGTGGCGATGAGATCAGGGATAGTCTCCTCCGGCTGCGGTGTCTGCACCCGGAGGAGAATACGACCCTTGCGGATGCCAATGCCTATTCGGAATGCTTCTACGTGGAGGTATTTGCGAAAGCAGTGAAGTGGGGCGCGGCAGAGGGGATGGAAGCAAGTGGAGAGGGCGGAAGAGCTGCTAGCGAAGTTTACGGTGAGAACGGCAGCTTTGCTGTCGGAGTTACTGGTGAGAGAACCGGTCATGGCGATACCGGTGAAAGGAAAAACTTCGGCGTGGGTGCCGGGAAGCTAAGCATTCTCCTGACAGGGGATGTGGAAGGCGAAGGGGAGCAGCAGCTGACACAGGAATTGCAGACGTTGAAGACGTTACAGGAAGCGAAGACGTTACGGGTAGCGCAGGAATCACAGGCTTTGCAGAATGCGCAGAAATTGCAGGAATCGCAGGAACCGCGAGAACAGCAGGAGTTGTGGGAATCACGGAGACAAGGAGGCTTCAAGGTAGACATCCTGAAGGTAGCGCATCACGGCTCAGGCTATTCCACCAGTTCTGAGTTCCTTGCCGCCGCCGGCCCCGCTGCCGCCATTATCTCCTGTGGTCGTAACAATTCCTATGGCCATCCCCATGCTGCGACGCTACAGCGCCTGGAAGATGCTAAGGTCCCCTGGTACCTCACCACTGACTATGGAGCCCTGACAGTAACCGTCGACAGTCACGGAAACCGGCTGCAAGGGTATCTGAGAAGGAAATAAGCCGTTGGGGTTCTAGGTAGTTGGGGCGTGAGAGGAAGAAAAGTAAGAATAAGCCCCGGAGAAGTCAAGAAGCCGGGGCGTGAGAGGATAAAGTCTATATAATGGTGTAAATTACAAATCTATATAAAAAGAGCCAAGTGC
>ERZ791801.220-NODE-220-length-68776-cov-12.991604_pt1 | contig 68776 bp, 54 predicted proteins | sample MGYA00510309_ERZ791801 | MGnify/ENA primary metagenome ERZ791801 (study PRJEB30046, sample SAMN00791979) | human gut metagenome | study: EMG produced TPA metagenomics assembly of the A metagenome-wide association study of gut microbiota in type 2...
TCATTCGTTGCTGTTGTTCTCAGCGGCAACTCTGATATCTTATCATAACCGCTTTCGTTTGTCAACAACTTTTTTGAAATCTTTTTTCGTCTTGGAAAACTTTGTTTTCCGTGACAGGTATTTATGTTAACATATCTGTCAGACTTTGTCAACAACTTTTTTTGAAATCTTTTCAAGTTTCTTTCGAGTTGTTGTGTTGTCTCGGTGCTGCCTCAACAACGAATCTGAGTATATCATCCCCCACTGTACTTGTCAACACTATTTTTCGAATTTTTTGCACAAATTATCCCCTGCTACGTCAATTCCGCATAAACAGGGGATTTTTGCCATGTTTCTATTCTGTTTTTTACTATTTTACAAAGAACGGAAGCTTTTGTCCGAGCTGTTCCACCAGATATGCCAGATAGTTATTTTCATACAAACATGTAAGTATTCTGCTGTCTCTGGTATAATCTACGATCACCTGGCCCAGGGTTCCCAGGTCTCTGAAGATATTAAATGCGTATATTGTCCAAACAATTAGAACAGTTTCTAAGATTCCAACCACAATACCTAGTAATTTGTCCAGGCTATGTACTATAGGTAGTTTCACGATCATCTTTGCCGAGAAAAATACGATATTAAGAAGATGATGCACCAAACCGATCGCCGCCAGCAACAGTATTGTCAGGATCACATTGAATATCTTTCCATCAAAGTAACTGCTCAGACCATTCCCGATCAGGAACAGCACCACACAGGTAATCAGCAGGGAGATCAGAGAGATCAGGGATTTTACCATTCCCTTCTTGTAGCCGTCCATCACCATGCAGATCAATACTACTGCCATGATGACCAGTAATAAATTCAGATTCATTGGTATACTCCTTTATTTTAACTGTATCGTATCTATTGTACTATCTGTCACCAGATAATATTTGTAGGAACCTCCTGCAGGAAGCAGAAGCCGGGCACTCTTACCGAAGCTGCCATGGTATTTTTCCACACCGTCCGTTGTAAAGATCTGGCACTCCGATTCGTTGTAGATCACCATGTCATCATCCCCGAAGAAAATATCCGTATAATCCACATCAAAATAGTAGCTGCCCACCTTTGCCGCCGAAGTATTGTACACATCCATGCGGTACTTGGTCTCCGCCTGGTCCGAAAGGAACACCAGTCCTACATATTTATCGCTGTAGAAAACCGACTGGATCTCGTCGTCATACAGGTATTCTCCCGCCGTCACAGGCTTCTGGGTACCCGAATAGATCATAAGGCGGCTGTCTCCTACCGCAAACACTGTATCATTATTCATAAACTGCACTTTCGGCACGACCAGGTCGGAATAAGAATATGCGCTGACCATATAATCACTCTGATTCTCGCCCACCGGTCCGAAATTGTAGAATGTCACATTACTTTTTACTACGCCTGCATCCACATACAGGTAACTGATTGCCAGAAGCTCTCCGTCCGGTGACAAACTGACGGATACCGGATAACCTCCATCCGTCATATGCGCCTGTCCCGTGTAGCTGTTGGTACCGTCCGCTTCGTAAGTCATGATCCATGCCACATCCGTATCCGCCAGCACTGTTGTCACTCTTCCCGTTTCCGACACTGTGATATTTCGGATCGGCATGGTCGTTGTAATAGTTCCAAGTTGCTTGTCCGTATTCTGCACGTAGATCTCACGGCCGTTATAACTGCCGATAGCTGCCACATCGCCACAAGTAGCGATCTTCACATCCTGAATCACATAAGTCTGATTCCACTTTACATTTCCCTTGGCATCCGTACAGTGAGCGCCGTCTTTACTATATGTAAGAATACTGTTTTTCAACCGTATGTCTGTGGCATCCGATGAGACCTCCCGGCTAGTGGAAGATACGGTGTCATATCCCGTATAGATATGTCTCTTTGCCTGTACCACCACAAGAGCAAGTGCCGCTCCCAAAGCCGCCACCACCAACAGCACCCGGTACACGATTTTCAGCCGGTGTTTACGGATCTTTTTCTTATAGTCATCCTGACTCTTTTGCCGCTTTTCTTTTTCCTTCAGATAATTCTTGATATCTGCTGCCATGTATCTGTTTCCTTATGTATTATCGTAACTATTAAGAATCGCATTCGCAAAATTACTGCGGCGCAGTCTGCTTTTTGCTCATGTAGTTACAGTATAACACACTTCCCCTTTTTGAAAATAAGTTTTTTACGGGAGAAGGATTTCCTGACCGATCTTGATATCATCGGGGTCAGCAATACCGTTCAGGGAACAGATCTCAGATACTTTACTGTTGCTGCCGTAGTTCCGCAGAGAAATACCGATCAGTGTGTCCCCTCTCTGGATAGTATAATGTGTGGGTTGAGCAACCGCCTCCACTGTAGGAGTCTCTGCCACTGCAGGTTCTGCCGTCTGTGTCACATCCTGTATTGTTTCCTGTGTCGTGTTCTGTTCTGTTGTCTCCGTCACATCTGTCGTATTTTTTGTGACATTGCTGTCCGCAGAGGTTCCATCCGCTACACTGCCCGTATTTTCTTCCGTCGGATCTACAGCACTGTTCCCTGTTCCATCCATTGATGCATTTTCCGTGCCTTCCGGCATCACTGTCTCTGCTGCAGTCCCAGTAGTATTTCCCGCCGCAGCATTTTCCTGTCGCAGGGCATCCTCCAGCTTGTCCTCCGCCACCAGTGTGCTGATCTGGCTCTGTTCCTCCACCGCATCCGGCAGTTTCTGCTCCATCAGGTTGCTCATGGCCTGCCTGGCTGTCTCCCCCAGGGATTCTCCGGTGCTTTCCTGCCGCATCAATGCCAATGCCATCACGCAGAGCAGAACAAAGACACCGGCAGCCGCCATTTTCATACGACGCAGTCCAGTCGTTGACATGGGTATAATATTATCCGGTTCCCTGCGTCTGTTCTCTACCGCTCTGCGATATTCCACAGGTGCATTCTCCGTATGTCCGGCGGCACGGAAGGCATTTCCGCTCTCCTGTCTCTGTCTGCGTTCCTCCTGCCGTTTCTTCACCACTTCGTATTTTTCCTGATCCACCTTCTCCGGTTCTGCCTCTTCCCCCCGGTTCTCCAACATATACGCCAGCATACTGTCATTTTTTTCATAGAACTGCGCATACCCCGCCACATACCGGCAGATCTCCTGTTCGCAGATCTGGAAACCTTCCACCATCTCACCATTCAGTATCTGGTAGCCTAAAAAGGTCATTTCCGAAAAATACTTTCTCCGCAGCTTCTCAATCTCCTGTTCCTGCGCCTGGGACAGGTGCCGCACCGGCTTCTGCAGGAAATTCAGCTTTGCGGAGCCATAGGCGAATAGATATGCCACACCGTCCTCTGCTGTCTTCCTGCCGTATAATGCTATGGCAATATCCTTGTTCTGTGCCATTCCATTCATTTGTTTTATGTAAGATACCACATAATCTTCCACATAGATTCTGCAGTGCTTGTCCGCCTCTCCGATCTGCGTTATGTTCTTCGGTAATTCCATACAAAAAACACCTCCCATGCCGTTTCTATCAGTTATCACTAACTATAGCATCCGCACAGGAGGTATTTTAGCGTTCTTTGTCGCACCTCTTCAAAAACAGTTCGACAAAGTTTGCACCATATTCTATGTATTCTTAGCTATGCTTCAAACTTATATACGGTAACAGAATCGTATTCTCTGCCGTTCTCCCCGCCAAATACATAGGAGGGGAAATTCTCATGATGAATGGTATCCGGGAAATACTGGGTCTCCAATGCAAAACCGCAGCGGTTGCCGTAGGTCACCCCATCTTTTCCGGGCTGTACATCAATAAAATTGCCTGCATAAAACTGCACTCCTGGCAGGGTGGTGTATGCCTTCATTACTCTGCCGCTCTTCGGGCCTTTTACTGTGGCAATATGCCGTAATATACCGTCATCGTTCCATCCATCGATCACGAAATTATGGTCATAGCCTCCGGTCAGGAGTAACTGCTCATAATCTTCCCGGATGTCTCTGCCGATCTTCTTGGGCTGTGTAAAATCCATGGGTGTGCCTGCTACCGCACGAATCTCACCGGTAGGGATCGATCCTGCTGCCACCGGAGTAAAGTGCGAGGCTCTCAGCCACAGTTCATGCTCTTCAATGCTGCCTGCACCGTGACCGTCCAGATTGAAATAGGAATGGTTGGTCAGGTTGATAATGGTCTTCTTGTCACTGGAAGCATGGTAATGCAGAGTCAGCTCATTCTCTTCACTCAGAGAGTAGGTTACGGATACCTTCTTATTGCCTGGAAATCCCAGCTGCCCATCCTCATCCTCCAGAGAAAATGTCACGCTGTTCTCTCCTATCTCCGCATCCCAGAGTCTCTTATGGAATCCCAGTTGCTTATGGGTATGTAAATTGTTGACACCGTCATTTTTATCCAGCTGATAAGTAACGCCATCCAGCGTATACTCTGCACCGCCGGTACGGTTCGCACAGGGGCCGATCACCGTGCCGAAAAAGCTGTCGTTGCCGTAATAGCTCTCACCATTGTCAAATCCCAGCACCAGGTCGTCCGCCTTGCCCGCGGCATCCGGTACCAGTACGCGCACCAGAGTAGCGCCCAGATCTGTCACCGCTGCCTTCATACCCTTACTATTACTCAGGGTATACAGCGAGATCTCTTTCCCTTCCGGGCTTTTCCCAAATAAACTTTTTGTTACTGCCATTGTCTTTCCCTCCCACTTTTATCCATTTTTATTTCATGCATACTGTCTATAATTCCACTCTGCCCTCTAAAGCGCGGAGTAATGTTACCTCATCAATATATTCCAGATCTCCTCCTACAGGGACACCACTGGCAATTCTGGTCACCTTGATTCCTGTGGGCTTGATAAGCTTGCTGATATACATTGCCGTGGTCTCACCTTCCAGGCTGGAATTGGTTGCGATAATGACCTCCTCCACATCACCCTGCAGACGTTCCATCAGTTCCTTCAGCTTGATGTCACCGGGTCCCACACCCAGCATCGGGGAAATGGCACCATGCAGTACATGGTAAACGCCCTCATATTTGCCGGTCTTCTCATAAGCCGCCAGATCTCTGGTGTTCTCCACCACCATAATGGTACGATGATCCCGTCTGGGATTCGCACACACCGGGCAGAGTTCCTTATCCGTCAGAGTATAGCATTCCTTGCAATAGCGGACATTGGCTCTGGCTTCGATCATGACGTTTGCCAGTCTGTCCACACGGTCCTTCGGCATATTGATCAGGTGAAAAGCCAGTCGTTGTGCGGACTTACTGCCAATCCCCGGAAGGGCTGCCAGTTCTTCTATTAATTTATTGATCTGTCCGCTGTAGAGTTCCATTAGAAAGGAAATCCTCCTAATCCTCCGGTCATTTTGCCCATAAGTTCTGCATTGGCTTCATCCGCCTTGCGCAGTGCTTCGTTGGCTGCTGCCACGATAGCATCCTGCAGAGTCTCGATATCCTCGGGATCCACGATCTCCTCTGCCAGCTTGATGGATGTGATCTCTTTTTTACCGTTGATGGTCACTTCCACAGCTCCGCCACCTGCGGATGCGGAGAACTCCTTGGTCTCCAGTTCCTTCTGTCCTTCTTCCATCTGACGCTGCATTCTCTGTGCCTGCTTCATCAGATTATTCATATTACCGGGCATTGCGCCTCCGGGAAATCCACCTCTTTTTGCCATGTTGCTGTTTCCTCCATATTATTTATAATTGAGTTATTATTCTATCTTACCTTATCTGCAAGTCTGCCGCAATCCCAAATTCACGCAGGATCACTCTTCCTCATCGATCTCCATGTTGATGACCTTACTGAGATCCACATAGTTGTCTTCGAATTCTCTGCTGCTTTCCACCGTCTGGATCGTCACTTCAATCTCTTTGCTGGAAAAATCGGACAACAGCATTTCCAGTTGCTGCTTGTTCTGTTCGTGGGCTTCCCCCTTAAAATAATCGGAAGCCAGTCCGTCCTCCAACACCACCATGAGCTTGTTGTCTCCACCCAGACTTAATCGGGCGTTTTTCAGATACATCTTCATGGGGTTCTCTGCATTTCCCACGATGGCCGGCCATTTCCGTACGATCTCCTGGATATCCCCGGGAACCGCCTTCGGCAACTGTGGCTTCGGCTTTGCCACACCGGCCTGCGGCACTCCCTGTGCTCCGGGAGCTCCGGCAGGCATCTGGGCCGCCGTGACTACAATACCGTTCTCGACCTTTTCCTCCACCTGGCGAATACGATCCAGGACAGCTTCCTGATCCGTCTCCATCTCCGGCTTACACAGCTTGATCAGCGCGATCTCTACCAGGATACGCTTCTGCGCCGCATAGCGGATCTGTCCGGACAGTTCGGAGAAAATATGAATATAGCGGATGATCTGGTCCATGGACAGCATGGAAGCTTCTTCCTTCAGATTCGCCAGATTGTCCGTAGACATGTCTATGACATCCTCCAGATTATCCGCTGTCTGTACCAACATCAGATTCCGCAGATACCAGGTAAAGTCCGTGACAAACTGTACCAGCTCCCTGCCCTGCATGACGATCTCTTCCAACAGTTCAATGCAGCCTAACACATTCCGGTCCATGACGAAGCGCAGCAACCTGCTGAACACTTCCGTATCCACTGCCCCCAGCACATCCAGGGTCATATCGTAGGTCAGTTCTTTGCCCAGATGGAAGGCAATACACTGATCCAACAGGCTCAAGGCATCTCGCATAGAACCGTCCGCTACTTTTGCAATGTAGCGCAGAGCTCTGTCCTCCACCTGTACCTGCTCGGTGTCCATCAGTTCCTTCATACGATCCGTGATGGTATCAATGGAGATTCGTTTAAAATCATATCTCTGGCAGCGGGACAGGATCGTAATGGGGATCTTGTGCACCTCTGTGGTCGCCAGAATAAAAATAACATAAGAGGGCGGCTCTTCCAGCGTTTTTAACAATGCGTTGAAAGCTCCGGGGGAGAGCATATGCACCTCGTCGATGATGTAGACCTTGTATTTTCCCTCCGCAGGGGAATAGGATACCTCGTCGATGATCTCACGGATATTGTCCACACCGTTGTTGGAAGCCGCATCGATCTCGATGACATTCATGCTGGCTCCTGCTGCGATTGCCTTACAAATACGGCATTCCCCACAGGGGCCGTCCTCTGTGGGGTGTTCGCAGTTCACTGTTTTCGCAAAAATCTTGGCCACCGTAGTCTTACCGGTACCTCTTGTTCCGGTAAACAGGTACGCATGGCCGATCCGGTTCGCCCGCAGCTGATTCTTCAATGTCGTCACGATATGATCCTGACCCTTGACATCGGAAAAAGCGTCCGGGCGGAATTTCCGGTATAGTGCTGTATATGACATGTTTTTTCTCTCTTCCTTGTAACTATTCAGAGCCATCAAATATTAGCAGATGCTTGGCGAAAATAATTACTCATTCATTTTCTGTCTTAATCGCCGAAGCAGATGCCCAGCAGCTTCGCTTCCTGTACGATGGTAGCATCGGGATCCACGGTCTTTAACTTGCCCGCTACATCCTCTAACGGAACCCTTACGATCTCACGGTTCTTGTAACCTACCATGAATCCATACTGATTATCCAGGATCAGCTTGCCTGCCTCGGAGCCCAGACGGCTGGCGAATACTCTGTCATACGGGCAGGGGCTTCCGCCTCTCTGCATATGGCCGGGTACGGTGACACGTACTTCTCTGCCGGTCTTCTCCTGGATCTGTGCAGCCACTTCGTAAGATACGGAAGGGAACGGATATTTTTCCATCTTTTTCTTGTAGTCTTTTTTGGTCAGGGCAGCATCTTCCCTGGAAATCGCACCCTCAGCCACGGCGATAATGGTAAAACGGCAGCCCTTTTTGTCCCTGTCTTCGATCTTCTCGATCACCTTATCGATATCATAAGGGATCTCCGGGAGCAGGATGATGTCCGCACCGCCTGCCATTCCGGCATTCAGGGTCAGCCACCCTACTTTATGTCCCATAACTTCCACGATAAATACTCTGCCGTGGGAAGCTGCTGTGGTATGGATGCAGTCGATGGCATCCGTTGCAATATCCACCGCACTCTGGAAACCGAAGGTCATATCGGTGCCCCACAGGTCATTGTCGATGGTCTTGGGCAGGGTCACGATATTCAGTCCTTCCTTGCGCAACAGGTTCGCAGTCTTGTGGGTGCCGTTACCACCGAGAATTACCAGGCAGTCCAACTGCAGCTTATAATAATTCTGCTTCATGGCTTCGACTTTATTCAGTCCGTTGGGATCCGGATCCTGGATCGTCTTGAAGGGGGTACGGGAGGTTCCCAGGATCGTGCCGCCCTTGGTAAGGATGCCGGAGAAATCCTTGTCTGTCAGCATGCGGAAATTACCGTAGATCAGTCCCCTGTAGCCATCGAGGAAGCCATAGATCTCGACCTCTTCCTTACTGTTCGCCAGGGTCTTCACCACACCTCTCATGGCAGCATTTAATGCCTGGCAGTCACCACCGCTCGTCAACATTCCGATTCTCTTCATCGTAGGATCCTCCGTTTTCTATATTTCATTATTTTCTCTTGCGTTTGCTGTAACTATGCAAAACTGTCTTCGTTCTGCCAATACTTATTTCTATTTTAATACATTTATTTTCATCTGAAAATAGTTTGTTGTAATTTCCGGCAGATTTCTCCCCTATGGCAAAACAAACCTCAGAAGCACCGGGCCTCTGAGGTTCGCTTATCATCTTATCATACGTTATTTGAATTTAAACTTTCCTTTGATCATGGTCACGTAGACAGCTGCGCCGCCACCGCCGACCACTACGGCTCCGGCTGCTGCCGCTGCCGCCACGCGGCCTGCGTTCGTTCCCTTACCGGAGGTCTCCGTTATCTGCTCTGTGCCGGATTCCTGAGAGTCGGAAGTCTGGGCGGTCATGGAATCTATCCGCTCCTCCTGCGGTGCTTCTCCACTCGATTCCTGCGTGTCCTGTGCCTCCCCGGAGGGCTTTGCCGCATCTTCCTTACGGTTTTCGTCCGCAGCGGGTGTTGTCGGGGGCACGGGAATTACAGAAGGCTTTACCACACCGGGTGTGGCAGGCGTTGCCGTGGCTGCGGGAGGTGTTACCGCGTCCGTGGCCTTCTGGTCCGTATTGGACGCCTGACTGCTGTCATCGTCGTCATCATCGTCATCGTCGTTACTGGCAGCAGGCTTCTTCGGTGCGATCTCATAACCGCAGACGGTACAGATCTCCGCCCGTTCTGTGGTGGCCGCGCCACCGGATGCATGTTTTTCCGTATTGCTGGTGATTCCACAGACACCACACTTATGCCAGTGTCCGGTCATATCGGACAGATATCCTTCTGCCCAGCTATGATCCGTCTTCGGAAGAACGATCTCTGTCGCTGTTATGCTCTTGCTTCCGTCCGCGGATGCAAAATACAGTCCGCAGACGTCGCAGGTCCAGTATTCGATGCTGCCCTCTGCCTGACAGGTGGGTTCCACCCGGTCGTGGCGGTTCAGCGGGCCGTGACCGGAGTTCCATGTCTTCGATACGGCGGGGCTTGCGTTATAATCATCGGTTTCCGCATAGCGGATCTGTGCAGTCACCTTCTCGTCATGACCGGCTTTCGTGGTTTTGGTCTGTCCAAAGTCCGTTCCGTCAAAGCTGAACTCTACGTCAGTACGATCTGTGGTGATCTGCGCCGCCAGATCATTGCCGCTGACGGTAAAGGTCATGTCAAAGGCATCCGGATCCGGGGTATCCTCGCGGTCTGCTTTTGCGGTGCGAAGGATGTACACATCAACATGGAAATCCTCATAATTCTGTGACTGTAATTTAACCGATAATATGGCAGTCTTGCCGATATCTTCCACAGTATTTTCTCCCAGGGTAAATATCAGCTTTCCTTCCGAATATTCAACCTTGGAATCTGCTGCCAAAATGTTCTCTGAATCCTCTCTCGTTATAACAGTCATTACTGTTTTTCCCAGATCTTCGGGCAACCCCGGTATTTGCACAGCCCTCTCTTCCTTGGCTGCCCAGCTGTATTGCAGTTTCAGATCTTCAAGGTTCCAGGCTGATGCCGGTTGAATCATCAATTTCACCGATGCGGTCAACGTCTGATAGTATTCCGGATGTTCCGGAACAAATGTCGCCGTATAGGTCTCGCTGTCACTGACATAAGGAATCTCATCTCCGTCGATCTTCCAGCTTCCGTCAATAACATTATTCCCCAGCTTCGCTGTCAATCCGTTCACTGTAAGGCCACTCAGTTTCGTGCCATAGGTTCCGCTGGCAATGCCATCACCCTCTGCCGTAAGTGCTGTCGGGGCGATATTCACAGTCAGATCCTTCGTTGTCTGCTCCGGGAAGAAAGAAGAGTTTGTCCCGGTGTAAACGAGGCTGAAAATGGTCTCGCCCACGGTCTGCGCCTTGTAAGTTGCGGTGCCGTTTTGGATCTGCTCTGCGCTTACCACCATGGTATCCCCGATCCGGATCTCAAAACTGCCCTCCGTATCTTCCGCAAAGAAGGTCTGTCCGTTTGTCACAAAGTTTACCAGTGCCTTTACTTTAAAAGTAATATTCTCTCCATAGGTGGGAATGTTGGTATCTGCTCTCTCGAACGACAGACCTGTGGTGTAATTCACACCAACTGCATTATTCTCCCCAAGAGAAGGGTAGTAGGCGATTCCGTTCTCTTTGCCGTTGGCTTTCTTCGTCCAGATGTCAGGGTTAAAACCCTCATCTTTTATTAGCTTTTCAAAGAAGTCGGGTGAGGTCAGTTGCAAGGTAGAACGTCCCCGTTTCCCCTCTTCCTCTTCTTTTACATCATAAACATCATTATTGAAATAGCAATTCGTTGTACCGTAATATCCACCGTTCACTATTCCTGCACAATGTTCATCACTTGTAACAGCAGCTATACTAATGCAATGATCAATAACTTTAAATGGACTATAACCACAGATTCCTGCCGCATTATACTTTCCCTGCACGTCTCCTGCAAAAAAGCACTGGGAAATCTTAGTATATTGTCCGGCATTGCCGCTGATTCCGCCTGCCTCAGCCCCTTTTACCGTTCCAGTAAAGGAGCAGCCATAAATTTCACCCACAAACAAATTTCCGCAAATTCCTCCTGCCTCGGCATTCGAAGCAATCACTCCGTTGGCAGCCAACAGCATTACCTTACCGCTTTCGCTGAGCTGGTTTTGCGTGTAGCCAATCTGGGCAAACAAACCAGAACTATAAACATCATTTTCTTTTGTCATATCCACATGGCTTATCGTATGTCCGTCTCCACTGAATTTTCCTGTGTACGGAATTCCTGGATCTCCAATGGAACTGAGTTGTACTCCACTCACATCAATATCGTTCCCCAGGACATAGTTTGCACTCCATTTTGTCTCATCCCTATCCTGTCCGATGGCTGCGAATTCCTCCGCCGTGGTGATCAGGGTATAGGTATCCCAGTCGTTACCATTCGTTGTAACATCATAGTTGTATACCGGTACGGGAGCAGTCTTCGTCTCTCCGATCTTTGCCACCTTTGTCAGATTGATATAAGTCCCTGTGGCTGTACCGAATCTACTTCCTGTACCTGTAGCCACTGCAGTGTTGGTATCGACACTGCCCTCTTTCCAGATTGCAGAATTTAAACCCTCCGGAAGTGCACCGCAAAGCTGGCTGGTAGTCAGGGGAATCACCTTATCGTTTGCTCCTTCTCCCACACCGGCATTATTCAAATCACTGTTGTAATAGCAGTTGCCGATAAAGTTCATATAATTCGAATCCGTGCTTCCAGCTATGCCACCAACCTTTTTGCCATTCCCTGTAATCTTACCACAATTCAGGCAATTACTGATGTTATACCCATCCGCTGATGCACCGGTAATACCACCTACAGAGCTATCCTGTTGACGAACTGTTACAGCACCTATATTATAACAGTATTGAACTACGCCGTTTCCAACGTTTCCTTCATAACTGGCACTGCCCATGATTCCACCTGCTATAGAATTTCCACTTACTGAACTGCTATTGTAGCAGCCGGAAATATTTCCTATCAGACTTCCGCATACACCGCCTACGCACCGAAACGCACAAATCGTGTTTTCGATACTATAGCAGTCAGAAATATTTGCTCCTCTTCCAGCAATTGCGCCCACAAAGCTATGACCAGAAATATTAGCCCCCCTTACTGTGACACTTTTTATATAGCTGGAACTAGCGGTAAAGTTTTTGCACTCTCCAAACAGCCCCACATAGTCTCTATCTCCTGTAATTGTCATTCCGGTTATTGTATGTCCGCCGCCGTCAAAGCCTCCCCAGAAAATCTTGCCATCTGTACCTATCGGCGTCCACTCCTTACCGCTAAGGTCAAGGTCAGAAACCAGCCGAAAATGCACCCTTTGATAATCCTTGCCTTTATTCACCTGCTGCGCCAGATACGCAAGCTGCTCTGCATTTTCAATCAGCCAGGGATCATTTTCCATACCGGTGCCTCCGGCAAACCCACTTGCAGTCGTACCGTCCCACACATCCGTCTCCGCTCTCGCACTCACCGGCACGGCGATCCACACCAGTGCCGCCAGTGCCAGCAGGGCCAGCCTCATCTTTACACTCCATGCTTTTGTATTTTTCATAATATTCCCCCTTCATATTTTTATATGGAATCCCAATCGTATTTCCATACTACCCGTATCATTTATTATACCGAAAAGTCAATAGTAACGTCAATATTTTCCATACGATTCGTCTCATATTTTTTACAAAATTTTAATCGAGCAGGCTGGCTCATCGTAAACACAAAAAAGGAGCCACCAGATCTCTCCGGTCACCCCTCGTTGCCTTCTCTGAAAAATATATCCAGTTTTCCCAGACATTTGATCAATGTCTTCATTTCTTCCTCGTCCAGATCCCGTATGATGGTGTGGATCATTTTCCTGTGGAAATCTCTGTGATGGAAAAAAGCTTTTCTCCCCTTCTCTGTCAGGATCACCAGCACTACACGTTTATCTCTGGTGCTGCGGTTGCGGGTGAGATATCCTTTTCTCTCCAGACTGTTCATATTCGTGGTCAGGGTACCCACGGTAACGTGGAGTTCCCCAGCGATACGGGACATACTCTTTGGTTCCTCGATACCGATAGCCTCCAGAATGTGTATGTCATTATTTGTAATATCCTTGAATTCGTCTGTTATGACCGCCTTTGCCTCTGCGTCCATCACGTTATGGAACAGATTCACCAGCAATTCGTTCAGCATCCGGTTGTTGCTTTTTCCCATAGTTACCTCTACGATATCTGGAATTTTTCTTTCGTATGTCCGCAATCCTCCGAAGCCGCCTTCTCTGACGCATATCCGCAGTCTTCCTGCGCTCCGGATCATTTTCAGTATACCGTCTACCAGGTCATCACGCAAGCCCCAATCGTAAGCCCGGCTCCGAATCCCGCCAGAACGATACGATCGCCGCGGTGCAGCTTTCCCTGCCTGTGCAGTTCGTCCAGAAGCACCGGAATGGAGGCAGAGGACAGATTGCCTACCCTCTCCAGATTTGTAGGAAATTTTTCACGATCCGCATGAAGGCGTTTCGCCACTGCATCAATAATACGTGCGTTGGCCTGATGCAATACGAACATATCAATATCCGGCACAGCAAGTCCGGCATCTGACAGTGCTTCCTCGATGCACTGCGGCACCCGTCTGGTGGCGAACCGGTACACTTCCTGTCCATCCATCTGAATATAATGTTCTCTGTCATCCGTCTGCTGTTTTTGATCCGTTTTTGCCGCTGAAGTCCTTGCATATGGGGTTGTCAGTTCTCTCGCTCCGCATTGCAGGACTCCGCCACCGGTGCCGTCGGAGTGCAGTGCCCGGCCCAGAATGCCTGCTGCCGGTATCCGTTTCTCCTCCGCCGTCTCCTGCATCCCTTTCTCTGTCTCCGGCAAAGCGTTACTGTATTCCACCGCCCGAGACTCCGTCCTGCATCGCTCCACAACTACCGCCCCGGCGCCGTCTCCGAACAGAATACAGCTGCCCCGGTCCTTCCAATCCACCAGTTTAGACAGTACCTCACTGCCGATGACCAGCGCATTTTCCGCAAGTCCCGTCCGCAGATAGGCATCCGCGGTATTCAGTGCAAACAAAAATCCGGAACAGGCCGCATTCACATCAAAAGCCAGTGCATTCACTGCGCCGATGTCCGCCTGCACCTGACAGGCGCAACAGGGCAGATACTGCTCCGGAGAGCAGGTTGCCACCAGAATCAGGTCGATCTCTTCCGCTCTTTTTCCTGCCTGTTCGAGTGCTTTACGGGCAGCTTCTGACGCAAGTGTCACAACCGTTTCGCCAACTGACACATGTCGTTCCGCAATACCGGTTCTCTCCCGGATCCATTCATCCGAGGTTTCCACCAGCTGTTCCAATTCTTTATTTGTAACGATCCTTCCCGGAAGTGCACTTCCGGTTCCGGTGATTCTTATGGTTCTCACGCCATTTCCTCCATGATATCCACTGTTCTTTCTATTTTCTGCGCCCGCCAGGCATTGCTGCCGCAGAACAGCAGTCCGTTATCCACATCTCCCATTGCCGCATTGATCAATGCTCTGGTGATGCAATACGGTGCTGTCTTCGGATCGCAGGTCTTAATGCAATGTCTGCATCCGGTCATAAACCGTTCCCCGGCCGCCACCTTTTCCAGAAAAGCATTCTGTATAGCTCTGCCCGGCATTCCCACCGGGCTTTTCACAATGACAATGTCTTCTTTCTGCGCCCGGAGATACTCCTGCTTGTACGCCTCCGCCGCATCACATTCCTCTGTGGTCACGAAACGGGTTCCCATCTGTACCCCCGCAGCCCCGAGGGACAGGCAATGCTCCAGATCCCTCCGGTCATAAATACCGCCTGCAGCGATCAGTGGAATTTCCAGTTCTGCTGCCTGCCGGATCATTGCCGTAAGTTCTCTCTCATAGTTCTCCGGTGTGTAAGCATCCAGTTCTTCCCGCTTAAATCCCAGATGTCCTCCTGCCAACGGTCCCTCTGCCACGAGAAAGTCCGGCTTTCTGTCGTATTTTTTCATCCAGTATTTCGTGACGACCGACAGGGCACGGGTGCTCGACACGATCGGCGCTAACATCGTCCGGTGGCTGCGCCCGGGCATTCCGTTTTCCGTCTCTGCCACAACTCTGGGCAGATCTAACGGCAGTCCCGCACCGGAGATAATACAGTCGGTACCTGCCAACACTGCTGCCCTGACATAATCCTCGTAGCGCTGTGTTGCCACCATGATGTTGACACCGACGATACCGCCTCTTGCGATCTGCCTTGCTTTTTCTATTTCTTTTCCGATAGTGCGCAGATTACAGGCGATGGGATCTCTGTCAAAATCCGGCTCCCGGAAACCGATCTGGGCAGTAGAAATAATGCCGATCCCACCGGCGGCTGCCACTGCTCCCGCCAGACCGGACAGACTGATTCCCACACCCATGCCTCCCTGGATCACGGGAATATCTGCATGTAATTCCCCCAGGATCATTTTTCCGTGCTTCATCCCACATCACCTCTCATTACCGCTTTAATACTTGCGGAACCTTTCATAACGTTCCTCTGCGATCTGTTCACCGGTCATGCCGGTGTATTTTTGCAGGAATTCCTTGATATGTTCCTTGAGATAACCGCCGATGGCCTCCACGGTACTCTGGTCTGCTCCGCCGTATTCCGGTACGATCCGCTCAATGACACCAAGCCGTTTCAGATCTTCCGAAGTGATGTTCATGACTTCACTGGCTTCTCTGGCACGGTCAGCATCCTTCCATAATATAGAAGCAAAGCCTTCGGGAGACAGGATCGAGTATGTGGCATTTTCCATCATCCATACCTCATTGCCTACCGCTGTAGCCAGTGCCCCGCCGCTGCCTCCTTCTCCGATAAGGATGCACAATACCGGTACCTTCAGGGCCGACATCTCCAGCAGGTTCCGGGCAATAGCCTCGCCCTGGCCTCTCTCCTCTGCCTCCACGCCGCAGAAGGCTCCCGGCGTATTCACAAAGCTGATAATGGGCCGGTTGAATTTCTCCGCCTGCTTCATCAGACGCAGTGCCTTACGATACCCCTCCGGCATGGGCATACCGTAATTGCGTCTGGCACACTCCGCAAAATCCTTGCCCTTCACATCTGCCAGCACTGTCACCGGCTGCCCGTCCAGGAATGCCACTGCACCTACCAGTGCTTTATCATCCCCATAATAACGGTCTCCGTGAGCCTCCACCACATAATCAAAAATGTAGGGAATATAATCGGTCGCTGCCGGTCTGTCCACTCTCCGGACAGTCTTGACCTTTTCCCATGCCGTTCTGGGGAGTGTCAGGAATGAACGCTCCTTCACGATCTCCGTAGGTTCAAAATGGAAGTCAAAATTTTTCTTAAAATCCGCATAATTCCCCTCACTGCACCGATGCGTCGTGATCAGGAAATATAAGGTCTTCTTCAGATTCTCCCGGCGGACGATACCGTCCACAAAACCATGCTCCTGCAAAAATTCCGCTGTCTGGAAGCCATCAGGGAGGCGCTGTCCCAGAGTCTGCTTAATAACTCTCGGTCCTGCGAAGCCGATCAAGGCTCCCGGTTCCGCCATGATCACATCTCCCAGCATGGCAAAACTGGCCGTTACACCACCTGTAGTGGGATCTGTCAAAATAGTCGCATAGAGAAGTCCTGCTTCTCCATGCCGTTTGATCGCTGCGGAGGTTTTTGCCATCTGCATCAGTGACACGATTCCCTCCTGCATTCTCGCACCGCCGGAACAGCAGAACAAAAATACAGGCAGCCGCAATTCTGTCGCCTTTTCAATTGCCTGGGTGACTTTCTCGCCGACCACATGCCCCATACTGCCCATCATAAATTTGGATTCGCAGATGCCGATCACAGCCTTTTCCCCGTAGATCTCGCATTCACCTACGGTCACAGCTTCTTTTACGCCGGATTTTTCCCTGGCCTCCGACAGCTTTTCTTCATAGCCCTCATATTTCAATGGATTGTTCTCTTCTATCTCCTCGAACCAGGGCTGAAAGCTTTTCCGGTCTGCCACCATGCGGATCCGGTTGTGGGTCTTCACCCGGAAATAATAACCACACTCATAGCAGACATATTTATTTTTCGCTGCCCGGTCTCTGTTTATCATTTTCTTACATTTCGGGCATTTGATCTCTGTTTCTGTATCTACACTTCCCATACCTGCACCTCTTATTCTGCGTCACTTTTATCTCTCTGTCCCACCCATAAGAAATCACTTCCGCAGACTATTTTTATTTCAACGCAAAGGTAAGTTCTGCCTTCGCTGCCAGTTTTCCGTTTACCGTGGCGATCGCTTCCCCGACACCCACCGGTCCCTTACTGCGGATAATGGTGGTCTCCAGCTCCAGGGTGTCTCCGGGGCGCACCATCTGCTTGAATTTTGCCTTATCGATCCCGGCAAAATAAGCGGTCTTACCACGATGCTCCGGCAGAGACAGAATTGCCACAGCCCCTGTCTGTGCCAGTGCTTCCATGATCAACACGCCCGGCATCACCGGATTCCCCGGAAAATGCCCGGCAAAATACGGTTCGTTAAAGGTCACATTTTTGCGTCCCACTGCCCGCACACCGGGCTCTAGCTCCTCGATCGTATCGATCAGCAGAAATGGATGTCTGTGGGGCAGAATCTCCATGATTTCCTGTGTATTATAAACTGACATTGTTCCTCCGTTCCGCGAATGCTGTCGTATCAACTACTTCCTCGCATTGTGCAATCGTCCTCGTTGATGCTCTGCCTTCTATCCTGTGTCCTGAACATCTGCTGCGGTTATTCTGTGTACTTCTTCAACAACAGACTCGCATTATGTCCGCCGAAGCCCAACGAATTGGTCAATGCATAGGGCACCTCTTCTTTGTAGCTGTCCCGGCAGTAATTCAGATCAAGTTCCTCCTCCGTCTCACGCAGTCCCACGGTGCGGTGGATATAGCCTTCCTGAATTTCTTTTACGCAGGTGACAAACTCCACTGCACCTGCTGCTCCTAAAAGATGTCCCACCATGGATTTGGTGGAATTGATCTTCATGTCATATGCATGTTCTCCAAATGCCAGCTTGATCGCTCTGGTCTCGAACAGGTCATTATGATGGGTGCTGGTTCCATGGGCATTGATATAGGTAAGCTCTTCCGGTTCCACACCACCGTCTTTTAAGGCATTCAGCATGGCGGTGGCTGCTCCGCTGCCATCCTCCGCAGGGGATGTAATATGATAAGCATCCGAAGAACAGCCGTAGCCGGTCAGTTCCGCATAGATCTTCGCCCCGCGCCTCTTTGCATGCTCCAGCTCTTCCAGTACCACGATAGCGGAACCCTCTCCCATGACGAAGCCGTTTCTCTCCTTGTCAAAAGGAATGGATGCCCTTTCCGGATCCTCACTAAATGACAGCGCTGTCAGTGCCGAAAATCCGGCAATTCCAATGGGGGTAATGGAGCTTTCCGTTCCTCCCGCTATCATTACATCCGCATCACCGTACTGGATCGTACGGTATGCTTCTCCGATGGAATGTGTACCGGTTGCACAGGCAGTGACCACGTTCAGGCTCTTGCCCTTCAGCCCATAGGCAATGCTGACATTGCCTGCTGCCATATTGGAGATCATCAGAGGCACCAGCATGGGGCCTACCCTGCCGGGGCCTTTTTCCTTCAGGCGGTCATATTCCCGCTCCATGGCCTGTAAGCTTCCGATGCCGCTTCCTACACTGCAGCCCACCATATAAGGATCTTCCTGTTCCATAGTAAGACCCGCATCCGTGATCGCCTGTCCGGCAGCCGCTACAGCGAACTGGCAGAACTGCTCCATTCTGCGGGCGGATTTTTTGTCCATATATTGTGCGGGATCAAAATCCTTCACTTCCGCCGCCAGCTTACAACGGTAATCCGCAGTATCAAAATAGGTGATAGGACCGAATCCGGTCTTGCCCTCTTTGATACCATTCCAGAATTCCTCTACGCTGTTTCCAATCGGAGTGATAGCTCCCATGCCTGTTACTACAACTCTTCTATTTTTACCCATACGTGATATACTCCCTCGCATCCTGACTTATTTTCTATCCTGCTGTACTGTTAGCGGACATATTTTCTATTCTGCTTTCCTGTTGCCGGAGGTATTTTTTACATTGCCATACCGCCGTCCACGCACAGCACCTGGCCGGTAATATAGTCCGAGGCATCTCCTGCCAGGAACAGAACCGCCTGTGCAACATCCTCCGGTCTTCCCATTTTCTTAAGCGGGATCTGTCCAACCGCATTATCCTGTACCGCCTCCGGAAGCTTATCTGTCATATCTGTCCGGATAAATCCGGGTGCCACGGCATTCACACAGACATTCCTGGATGCCAGTTCTCTCGCTACACTTTTCGTCAGACCGATCAGTCCCGCTTTGGAGGCAGAATAATTAGCCTGCCCTGCATTTCCGGCGATGCCACTGACAGAAGAGATATTGATGATTTTCCCATATCTCTGCTTCATAAAGGTCTTCGTCAGATGCCGGATCATGTGAAATGCGCCTTTCAGGTTCGTATCCAGGACTGCATTGAATTCTTCTTCCGTCATCCGCACGATCAGATTGTCCCGTGTGATCCCGGCGTTATTGACAAGGATGTCAACTCTGCCGTATTTCTCTGTTACTGCCTTTACAAAGGCTTCACTCTCTGTAAAATCTGCAACATTGCATTTCACAGCCTCCGCCATGCCGCCTTGGCTTCGGATGTCCTCCGCCACTGCTTCCGCCGCCTCTGCAGAGCCGTTATAATTAATGATCACCGTGGCTCCTTCTGCTGCCAGTGCCTGTGCCACTGCTTTTCCGATGCCTCGTGAGGCCCCTGTGACAATAGCAACTCGTCCTGTCAGACTTTTTCCTGTCAACATGCCAGCTCCTCCATCACCCGGTCCAGATCCTCCGGTTTCTCGATATTGTATACTTTGACATTTCTGTCAATTTTCCGTACGAAGCTGCTGAGTGTCTTCCCCGGACCGATCTCTATGAAAGTATCCACACCATCTGCGATCATCCGCTCTACGCTCTGAGTGAAATGAACGGGACTGGATACCTGTTGTTTCAGCAGTTCCGCAACCTGTGACGCATCTGTCACATAATCCGCTGTAACGTTGGACACATAAGGAATCCAAGGGGTTGACAGCTTGACGCTTTTCAATTCTTCTGCCAGCTGTTCTCCTGCATTTTTTAACAGGGCTGAATGGAACGGTCCGCTGACCTTTAAGGGTACACAGCGTTTTGCGCCTGCTTCCTTCAGCGCTTCCGATGCTGCCTCTACTGCATCTGCCTCCCCGGTGATCACGATCTGTCCCGGGCAATTATAATTTGCTACGGAGACGACTTTGCCGGTTTCTTTTGCTGTCTGTCCGCAGATTTTTGCCACGGTATCTCCGTCCAGTCCTAATATTGCTGCCATGGCTCCGCCTTCCGGATAGGCCTCCTGCATATAGATACCACGCATCCGGATGATACGGAACAGATCCGGCAGCTCCATCACACCGGCTGCAGCCAGTGCCCCATATTCTCCAAGGCTTAATCCTGCTGCCATCTCTGCTTTCAGACCCTTTGCCTCCAATACTTTCAGAATAGCCACTTCCATGGTCAGCATGGCGATCTGCGTATATTCTGTAATGTTGATATAAGGATTTTCCTCAAAAGTCAGCTGCTCCATAGAGTACGGATGTCCACTATCCGCCTGTGCTTCCCGCTTATCCTGCCAATACAGATTCTGGAGCACCTTGTCTGCCAGCTTCCATACCGCCTGTGCTTCCGGGTAAGTATCATAGAACTCCTTGCCCATTCCTATGTACTGGGAGCCCTGTCCCGGGAATAAATATGCGATCCTGCTCATTTTGTCCTCTCCTAATTACTATGTGATGCTATTGTTCTCCTCGGTTACAGCACATTTTTATAATGCGCCGTTTTCCATATAACTACGCCGCCTGTCGCTGTTCGAAATCTGTTGTCAGCGGTTACCTGTCGCTATATTTTTTTATGCTGTCCTTGTGCCGCTATGCACTCCTGCGCCTGCTGCACTGTTTCTTCAATAATCTCACGGCAGGTCTGTTCTCTGCGGATCAAGCCTGCAATCTGTCCCGCCATCAGTGTTCCGTTTACGGTATCTCCGTCCTGCACTGCCTTCCTGAGAGATCCCAGCGTCAGCTTTTCCAGTTCCATGAAATCGGCATTCTCTTTTTCCAGCTTCAGATACTCCCTGGTCATCTGATTACGTAAAGAACGCACCGGATGTCCGGTAGACATTCCCGTCACCACGGAATCGATATCCTTTGCCTTGATGATCTGATTCTTGTAATTTTCATGGACGATGGATTCCTTTGATGCGACGAACCGGGTGCCCATCTGGATACCTTCCGCTCCCAGCATAAAAGCCGCCGCCATGCCTCTGCCATCGGCGATACCTCCAGCTGCGATCACCGGGATAGATACCGCATCCACTACCTGCGGAACCAGCGCCATGGTCGTGGTGGAACCGATATGTCCACCGCTTTCCATGCCTTCCGCCACCACAGCGTCCGCTCCGGCACGCTCCATCATCTTCGCCATAGCCACACTGGCTACCACCGGAATGACTTTCACTCCGGCATTCTTCCACAGTTCCATGAATTTTCCCGGGTTTCCAGCACCAGTCGTTACCGCTTTTACTCCTTCTTCCACGACGATCTTCGCTACATCCTCCGCATTGGGATTGAGTAGCATGATATTCACGCCGAAGGGTTTGTCAGTCAGTTCTTTGCATTTACGGATTTCCTCCCGGACAACCTCAGGCGGAGCGGAAGCGGCACCGATGATGCCTAAGCCTCCGGCATTTGATACCGCTGCTGCCAGCTTATGTTCTGCCACCCAGGCCATACCGCCCTGGAAAACGGGATATTCTATTTGTAGAAGTTCCGTGATCTTTGTTTTCATTGTCTTTCTGATCCTTCTCGTCATTCTGCGTTATATTACATATTCTGATGATACCAAGGTCAAAAGGTCTAAGCCCACATGAGGGCAGATATGCAGTCCTTATGCATGCTCCTGAATATATCTGATAACATCACCTACTGTTGCCATATTTTCCAATTCCTCGGAAGGAATGGATACACCATATTCCTCTTCAAACGCCATTACCAGTTCAAACAGATCCAGGGAGTCTACTTCCAGATCCTCCTTGAAACGGGTTGCCTCTGTGATTTCTACATTCTCCTGATTTAACTGTTCTCTGATGATGGCTGCTACTTTTTCTAACATGTTTTTGCTCTCCTTATGCATTTCATTATTGTGTTTCTGATACCTTGCTTTACTACTTTGTCGTCTCCGGCGTGTTTGCCTTTCATTTCAAATTGTTTTGACTATCAAAGTATTTATCTGCAATATACTACGCGGATGTTGTTCTGTCAACATCTTTTTTTATTATTACCGCTTACAAACTTATTATCATCACGTAAGCAGTAACAATCTCATTACAAAAGGTTTTTTCGTTTCTCCCCTTGCCAAACCGGCATTTTTCAGATAAAATAATCTACGTTGTAATCTTTTGGAGACGTATCGAAGTGGTCATAACGGGGCGCACTCGAAATGCGTTAGCCCTTTTCGGGCACGTGGGTTCAAATCCCACCGTCTCCGCGCATAAATAAAGCCGGTAATCTGCGAAAACAGACTATCGGCTTTTGTATTTTAGAAAAATGTGATTATTGGTATTTGATTTTTTCAGAAAAATGTGCAAAACAGTTGTTTATTTTTCAGAAAAATGTGTTATGCTATTATTATTCCCGAAAAGGACGGTGTATTTATGAAGCGAAATGCAATGCAATCCCTGATAAACTGGAAAAACGACCCGGAACGAAAGCCTCTGATTTTGCGAGGTGCCAGACAGGTGGGTAAAACCTGGCTGATGAAGGAATTCGGACAGACCTGCTATGCTAATTATGTCTATTTCAACTTCGATGAAGAGGATGAATTAAAATCCATTTTTCAGGCGAACAAAAACCCCCACCGCATTATCGAATTGTTGTCCATGATAAGCGGTGAAAAAATCCAACCCGGTGAGACTCTGATCCTTTTTGATGAGATCCAGGAATGTCCCGAGGCCTTAAACACTCTGAAATACTTTAAAGAAAAAGCGAACGAATACCATGTGGTTTCCGCCGGAAGTCTGTTGGGAACCATTTTAGCCCAGCCAAAATCTTATCCGGTAGGCATGGTAAATCTACTCGATATTTTCCCACTGACTTTTGACGAATTTCTCGAAGCTACGGATCCTGCCCTATATACCTATTATGACAGCATTCAAAAAGAGCAAACGATCGAAGAGATTTTTCACTCTCGTCTATCTGAAGCATGCAATTATTATTTTATCATCGGAGGAATGCCGGAGTGCGTATCCTCCTGGATCAAATACAAGGATCCGGCAAGAATCTCCCAGATACAACGGGAGTTAATCGAAATATATGAAAATGACTTTTCAAAGCATAACGGGAAGATCAACAGTGGTCGTATTCTTCTAGTATTCCGCAGTATCGTTGCTCAGCTTGCAAAGCCAAACGAGAAATTTATGTATGGTGCTGTCCGCGAAGGAGGAAGGGCAAGAGATTTTGAAGAAGCTATCGAATGGCTGGTCTCGGCAGGAATGCTCAATCGCGTATATAATGTCTCCAAAATGGAGCATCCACTTTCAGCCTTCGACAAGCTGGATCAGTTTAAACTATTTGTCTTTGATACCGGGCTGCTTAAGCATATGGCCGGTATCGACAACAGTGCCATTCTGTTAAAATCAAGCTACCAGTTCAAAGGAGCATTAACGGAAAATTATATTTTACAGCAGTTGCAGGGACAATTTGAAATCGCTCCCCGGTACTACTCTGATAAAAACAGCGAGATTGACTTTGTGCTTCAAAACGGAACCGATATCATTCCGGTGGAAGTGAAAGCCGGGGAAGATAAATCCGCTCCCTCTTTCAAAAGATATGTTGCAGAAAATCACCCTGCTGCAGCCTTACGTTTTTCCAAACGCGGCTACCGGAAGGATGGTGACATCACCAATCTTCCACTGTATCTTGTATGTAAGACCAGAGATTTACTATAAATATATTTTTCTAAAATAGATCAGACATTTTTCAGCATTTCCTGCATAACCGGGTAAATCTGCTCCGCCATGCGCAGGAAACCCAGAGTATTCGGGTGGCAGCCGTCGACGGTGCATTCAGGGCGTCCGATCTTGCCGAAGAGCTCATGTCCGTCGACAAACCAAATCTTCTCATCGCCTCTGCGTTTCGCCGCCTCGTAGGTAGCGTGGACGACATCTCTACGGCAGATGCTGTCCTCTGGCTCCGCATCGGTATCGGGACGGCTGAGGAAGAGCACCGGAACATCAGGATGCGCTTTCCGGATGATCTCAAAAAACGGTGCATGGGTCTCCGCCAGATGCTCCGGACTCGGCGAATTGTGATCATAATCCATGACAAAGAGACTCATCTCGGGAAATCCCGCAAGATATTCCGCGAAATCCTCTTCGCCTCGTGCGCTGCCGGAAAAACCCATGTTACGGTAGTCCGCATCCAGCCATCTGCTGACGATACTGGTGTAAGCATTTCCGGGTCGGGGTGCGCATCCGCCCTCTGTAATCGAGGAACCGTAAAATACGATCGGCTTTTCCACGGTATACTCGGGTGCTTCCCATAGCTTCGCGCTCTCCTCGATGCCGATCTGCATCTCAAGGAGATGATCATTTCTCGGCAGATTGATCGTTACGAGTACCTCCTCTCCCGTGAGGTCAAAAGTCTTCTCCACTGTAATCTCGCCCTCGATATGGATCTTTGGCGCGATGTAACCGAGATATGTCGCCTCTGTGCCCTTTCCGAGATAAATATCTGCGCCCGCCGAGCCGGACAGCGGAATATTGATATCCTCTTTCGTACCCGCAAGAGTCATTTTTACATATAATTTCTTTGCATCCGTCTGAAAGCGGACTCTGCCGCCGACAGCTCTTCTTCCGAGGTAGCCGTACTGTGGGAAGCGCTCCAGTGCCTCTTCGGGCAGCCTGAAAAAATGTCTTTTCTCACTGTCTGCCACAGCGAGACCGTAGATTTTCAACGGTTTCTCCGTGATATCATATAATTTCATCATGTCTTTTTCCTCTCATCCACTCAATAGCATCATTCGCTAAGGTTTAATGCTGGCTCCGGCGGAACTGCCCCGGTGTCATGCCGTATTTTTTCTTAAAGCTGGTCGTAAAATAGGATGCATTGCTGTAGCCGACAAGCTCACAGATCTCCTGTATGCTGAGGTTCTCCCGCTCGAGGAGTAGTTCTCTCGCCCGCTCGATGCGGAGCGCCACCAGATAGTCAGGAAAGGTGCAGCCGCATTTTTCATGGAAGAGGCGGCTGAAATAGGACGGTGTAATATGATATTTGTCCGCAAGATACTGGGCACTGATATTCGGATCGCCATAATTGCTCTGCAAATACGCTATCGCCTTCTCCACAACGTCCTCTCTGCCCGTCTGCCGATTCCGCTCGAGGATCAGCCAGATTTCTTCTGCCATCCGGAAAAACCAGTCCTCCGCATCGTCCATATATTCATAGGATGCCAGTTGTCCCGCCAGTACCTCGTAATCCTTCTTCGTCAACGGTTCAAAACGGTATTGCAACGAATTCCGGTAGGTCTGCATCTGCCCAGCGATCTCCATCAGTGCATCCTGCGCTTTCTGGATCGATAGCTTTTTGAGTTCCCCGACAATCCTGCGGTACTCCGCTGAAAAGCCTGTCCGATCACTCTGCCGGAGTCTCTGGATCAATTCTTCTGATGACGGTGCCTGTTCCCCATTTAACGCCCTCTGCGCCATCTCTCCTTCCGTAACCACCGCACCCATACCATAGATAAAACGGTATGCTGTCGCTGCCCGCGCCATCTGATACATGAGATTTAACTCCGCAAATCCCTCTGTTTCGCCCTTTTCTCCACTGATTCCCACATCCATGCCGATATGGATCAGCTCTCCGGTGACTTCAAGGATATGCTGCGACGCCACCGTCACACGTTCCTCCGTTACGCTCTCCTCACTGAACAGAATCACCGCGATAAACTCACGGTCTACCGGCAAAACGAGGACGTTGCCCAACTCACGGAGCGTCTGCTCGACGATCGTCTTGATCGTCTCCATCTCAAAAGCGATCGCTTCTTCCGTGTTATTACTGTGCAGATCCTGGATATCGCTGAGGCGCATGACCACGACACGAATCCGGACACCCGGCTTGGCGTAAATCTCTTCCACCCACTCCGGCAATTTTGCGGTTTTCTCTCTGCTGATTAGATAAGCTGCAAGATCCTCCTGCTCTTTGCGCAGGTTGATATGGTTCAGTCTCTGCACCATCGTCTGATAGGTCTGGGCGATGCTGTACAGCTCCGTATTCTCCAGCTGTCTCGCCATTGCCTCGGAGGGCAATCCCTCCTCGCTGGCAGTCCGCACCATCTCGCCGATCGGATTGTATACACGATTCGACATCAGCAGCGCGAGAAGTAGTACGATGATCGCCACAAGCAGACCAATTCCCAAAAAGAGGAAGCCGACCCGGGTCATCGATCCGGTGAGATGTCGGTAGGAAATCAGCCATACCAGCGTAAATTCGTCATCAATCTCCGTAGCTACGGACAGGAATCTCCCCTGCTCCGTGCGCACAATCTCGGCGGACGTCTCGGTCAGATTTCTGTTTTTCCACAGAATATCCTCCAGACGTTCCCCGACCCGGTACATCTCCCGCGTTCCCTGCTCATAAACGATATTCCCGTCCCTGTCGATCAGCAGGAACTGTTCCTCCTCCGTCTTCGGCAGGGTTGAGGTCATGATCTTGTCGAGATCCATGTTGACTTGGATGCCGCTGCGTTTGCCCCCAGTGGTGGGATCCATCGATCCGCTAGTCAGGCAGAGGAGGTTCTGGCTCTTTCCATAGATATCCAGATATGGAATGACCGCACTCTCGTGAAACGTGCTCATCTGGAAAATATCCAGCATCCGCGCATCCCCGTTCTGGTCGATGGGATAGGAGGGATTTGTGCTTTTGATCAGATAATCGTCCTCGAGCCAGACATAGACGGAGTGAATCATCGGATTCACAGAAACAAGATTCGTAACCTCCTGCGCCGCGATCCCCGCGGTGTTGTCCCATGTAAATGTATTCCGGTTGATCAGCTTGCGGATATAGACGTCATTTTCGAGCACTGTTACCACATTCTCCATGGATTTGCCGTAATTCTGCAATACCAGTACATAGGTATCCATCCGGCTCTCGTAATCACTCTCCTGTTGCTGGATCTGCGACACACGGAACCACCCAAAGCCGAGAATACACGACAGCAGAATGCAGACTGCTGCCAGTCCGAAGCACACCGCAAATATTCTCCTCAGAATGATCTTTCCTCTGTATTTCTGAACTATCTTCATCCGAATTTTTACTCTCCATCTGAATCTTTTGTTACACTTATTCTATCTGCTCCGCCGCCCAGAAGCCTTTTAATTTTACAAACGGCGGTTCCGAAGTGCTTACCAGCCGGGCACTCATCCGATTACCCTTCCACGCAAAGTCCATCGCAACGTGCCCTTCCTCCTCATCAATAAGAAAGCTATGAAATACAAAATGTCCCAACATCCACTGTCCACGGCACATGCAGGTATAGTCTGTCTCCGGGAACTTCTGGTATTCCCATGTGTCGTCACCATAATACCACTCGTAGGTTTTCTCTGCTGACACAAGTATTATGATACGTTGCTCCCAGTCAAAGACAACCGTCTCCCAACCACTGGAATCGCAGGCTGCTCCCGCTTTGTCCTGCATTCCATAAAAGTGCCAGTGCTCTACACCGCGCCGTCTCTCTCCGGCTGGCAGTTTTTGTGTATTTGTATATTCCGGCATTCCTGTCACCGCAGGATATACCGTATCATAAAAGCAGTCATAGATCATCTGCAGTCCCGCCGGATTCCCGATCGTATCTGCCATCGTAAGGAATACAAGATCCCGTTCGGGGTAACAGAGCGCCAGCTGACCGCCCATTCCATAGAATGCAAAACCATCATAACGGGTCTTCCACATCATAAAACCGTAACCCAGCTGCTCGTCAAACGTCGGCTGAAGATTCGTCGGCACCTGACAAGCGGTCGCCTCCCGCAGGAAATCCGCCGGAATCAGCTGCTCACCGCCCAAAACACCGCCGCGGCAGCATAACATGGCAATCCCCGCAAGGTCACTCAGCTTGCTCACAAGACCGCTGCCGCCCTGGCTAACACCATAGGGATCCTTGAGAATATAGGCTTCCTCGGAGAATCCGACCCTGCGAAGCACCTTTTTCCGCAGATAGTCCAACATATCCATACCTGTCAGCTTCTCCACCAGCGCCGCCAGCACATGGGACGCCGATGTGTCGTAATTGAACACCGTTCCCGGCACATGATCCGGTGTCACCCGGAAAAAGGACTCCACCCAGTCACCGTCATAGCGTTTAAAGGTCGTGGATTCATAACAGGTACGCATCGTAAGTAAATCCCGGATCGTCATTTCTTCGCACCATGGATGTGCGCCACCCTCCGGCAGCTTTTCCGGAAAATACGTACAGATCCGATCGTCTAAGCCAAGCTTGCCCTCCGCTGCCAGCAGTCCCGTCGCCAGCGAGGTGAAGCTCTTCGTAATCGAATACATCCGGTGCAGGCTGTCCCTATGAAAAGACTCCCAGTAATGTTCGCCGATCAACTCCCCCCGATAAAGGATCTGATAGCCGTGCATATTTAACCGCAGGCTTTCCATCCGCTGCTCCATGCTCCGGACTGCGTTCTGCCATTTATTGTTCATCCCGAAATCTCCTCATAATCTTTATTATCTATTTTAATCATCTCTATTTTAAGAAAAAAAGCTGCCTGTTGCAAGAACAGGCAGCCCGAAAATCATTTATTAGCCAGAAATTCGTCGTACTGCTTCCGGATCTCTGCTACATAGGTATCCCAGCCTGCTGCCTTCAGTGCAGATCTCAGTTCGTCGATATTGGAGTCATAGTCCTTCAGACCTGCCAGCATGGGCTTTGCAAGCTCATCCCATACGCTGTCGATCTGTGCCTTCTCGGTCTTGATATTGGAGTAATCAATATTGAAGCCGAAGGTTGCGGAGGGCTTTGCGCCGTTATCCCAGTTCTTATATACTTCCATAAACTCATCGGTATAAGCAGTACTCGGGGTGGAAATATTTACGTTGTAGATCATCCACTCATAGAACAGCTCATCGTTATTTATCTTGGATACTTTACCATCGATCAGCTCGTAGTCGGTTCCCTCTATGCCATATGCAAACAGGTTTGCCAGCTCGGTATTCTTCTGTAACAGGTTCACGAACATCGCTACACGGTCAGCCTTGTCGGATGTGACGGGTACCTGGAATGCTGTGTTCTCGTAACTATTTTTGTAGATCGGCTTATCGGGACTGATATAGTACTCAGCAGTCTTGCCTTCGGGTACTACCGTCTGGAGACCCGGCTCGTTCTCGATCAGGGTAGTGCCGCAGGTTCCTCGCATCAGAGAGCTCATGTTCGCCTGGAAAGGCAGGGTTACAGTGTTGGTCAAAATATCCTTTGGGATCAGTCCCTCGTTGTACCAGTTATTGTACAGCTTTACAGCTGCCTCAAACTCCGGAGAATCCACGAGGCTTACGAATTCCTTGGTATCCTGGTCGATCCACAGATTGCTCTTGTCTACAGTAATCAGATTGCGGTCGCTGGTACCTCGGATGATGTAAGCTGCATCTGCCAGCTCGTAGGTCGCATATAAGCCGTACTGCTCTTTTGCTTTTTCAGCATATGTGGTAAGGTCGTCTAACGTTGCGATATTGTCCATGCCGATGGCATCCATGATATCCTGTCTTACACATACGGTATTGTATACACCGGCGGTCGGCTTGTTACCGATAGGGATTGCATAAACACCGCCGTCATAACGGTAAGCGTCGAATGCAGTAGCATTCATATTCTCGTGCCAGTCGGGCAGATATTTGTCAATCACATCGGACAGATCCTGTAAATAACCCTTGCTGTAGCTGCTGGCAGCCCAAGTGGGATCTACGATGCAGGCATCGAATTCCTGTCCGGAAGCGATCATCAGGTCAACCTTGCCACCTGCGCCGTTCTCGGTCCAGGGCAGATACATCAGTTCTACCTTGGTGTTGATCTCATCAATAAATACTTGCTGATATTTTTCTTCCATTAACTGCTGCATACGGGGAGATTCCTCACCGAACAATACAACCGTGATGGTATCCAGAGTATCGGGACGCAGCGGGTTGTCGCTGGTACTCGCATCCGTACTCTGTGCGGCACTGCTCTGCGCGGCGGATGCCGCGGCGCTGCTGTCATTCTGTGCTGCATCGGAACCGCAGCCTGCCAGTCCCGCCATCATGGTTCCTGCCATCAGCAGGGAAAGTGCTTTTTTACTCCAGTTTCTTTTCATAAGTAACCTCCTATGTTTTATTGTACTCTATGTTGCTATTTTTTAGAAACCTTTTTTAATAATCCTGTGTTATCCCTTGACTGCTCCGACGATCACACCTTTGGTGATATATTTCTGTGCGAAAGGGTAGAGTAGTATGATCGGTCCGACCGTCACACAGATTGTTGCCATCTTGGTCGTCTCCAACGGAATATTGATGTTGTATCCGAGGGAGGCATTCGCCTGATTTGCCATGAACTGTACGTTGGAGAGCATATTGTACAGATAGTACTGTAAGGGATACATATTCTGTTTATTGATAAACATCAGTGACAGATAATAGTCGTTCCAGTAGCTCAGTGCATAGAACAGTCCGACCGTCACGAGACCTACCTTTGCCAGTGGGAAGTAGATCACTCGGAAGATGCAGAGATAGTTCGCCCCGTCAATCTTCGCCGCTTCCGCCAGTTCCTCCGGGATGGACTTGAAGAAGTTGCGTAGCAGGAACACGTTGAAGGCGTTCATACAGCAGGGCAGCACCAGTGCGAGGAAGCTGTCTGTCAGATGGTAATATTTGGTACACATGATGTACCAGGGCAGAAGTCCTGCGGAAAAGATCATCGGGATGTAGAGGAACATATTCAATGCGCCCTTAGGCTTGAACTCTCTCACGGTCAGCACATAGGCAAAAGCCGCAGATATAAGAACCGAGAGAAGTGTACCGAATACTGTAACGCCAATGGTCACCGTATAGGCATTCAACAGGTTTTTACCCATGGATCCGAGGATCATCTGGTACGCTGAGAGGCTGAACTTTTTCGGGATGACGCGGTAACCGTTGACCGTTACGGAGGCTTCATCCGCGAAAGAGGTTCCGATCGCGAGTAGCAGCGGATAGAGACATACAATTGCGAAAATCGCTACTAGTATGTAAAATATTGTAATCAATACCCTGTCGGAGGCACAACGTTTTATTTTTTTCTGTTTTTCCATGATCTTCCTCCTAGAATAATTGATAATCCTTGTCAAAGCGTCCTACCAGCCAGTTGGAGAACAGTACCAGAATAAAACCGAAGATGGACTGGTACAGACCCACGGCAGAACCCATTACAAAGTCACCTACACCGATAACCGAACGATATACGTAAGTATCGATGATATCTGTCGTATCTAACAGCATCGGAGACAGATTTGTGATAGACATCATCATGGTCAAGTCGCCGCTCATAATCTTACCGATGGACAGCAGGAACAGGATGATAATCGTCGGCTTCAGCAGAGGGATTGTAATGTAACAGATCCGCTGCCAGAGGTTCGCGCCGTCTACCTGCGCCGATTCGTAGAGCGAGGTGTCGAAGCCTGCGATTGTCGAAAAGTAGATGATACCGTTGTATCCTGCGGATTTCCATATATTGCACAGGGTGAGGATGACTCTCCAGTACTTCGGATCGTTATAGAAATCCAGGCGTTCGAAGCCAATGCTTACCAATAAGTTATTGATCGCGCCGCCGTCGTAATTGAGCAGTGCTCTTAAAATACCACCTGCCACTACCCATGAAATAAAGTAAGGCATGATCGACAGCGACTGGCTGACCTTGAGGAATTTCTTGTGACGAATCTCGTTGAACATAATTGCGAGCCCTACCGCTGCCACCGTACCGAATACGGTATAAAAAAGATTCAGGATAATCGTGTTCTTCGTTGCCCTCCATGCGTTACTGAAGTTGGCGAAGAAGAATTCAAAGTTTTTCAATCCCACCCAAGGACTTCCGAAGATTCCGTCCTTAAAATTGTAATCCTTAAATATGATGACCAGTCCCGACATGGGGATGTAGGCAAACATCAATGTAAGTGCGATTCCGGGAAGTGCCAGCAGCCATAACTGATAATATTTGCGAAAGTGTTCCGCTACTTTATTGTTCCCATGTGGTCTGTTTACGACCTGCCCTTTTTGTTTTCCAGGCATTGCATTTCCTCCTCTCTGTAATCCGGCGCCGTGTCCGTCCGTTGCATTATACATATCATGCCTCCGGAGAGATTCTCAATCCAAAAAATTTCAAATAATCTCAAAAAATAACAAATGACAAGAATTTGAAAGCAGTTCATTTTTTTATAATTGCGTTGCTGAAACCCAGTATTTACAATTGTTTTTGAAATTTTAAGATCTATCAGAGATTGATCAAGGAGGAATATTAAGAAAATGACTACGATACACGTATCTAAAAATGACCCGTCCGCGTTCTCAACGTTACAGGAGGCGATCCTGTCCATCGACGATCGTCATGATGAGGCGATCCGGATCGAGGTGGCACCGGGCATCTATGAAGAGAAGTTATTTATCCGCAAAGAAAATATTGAGATTGTGGGAGATGATCCCCTGACGACCGTCTTCCGTTACGGCGACGGTGCAAAGAAGCCCCGTCCGGACGCCTCCGGAGAGTATGGAACGTTTAATACGGCGGTAATTTTTATCGCCGGGAAAGATATTACGCTGCGGAATCTGACGATTGAGAGCACCGCCGGTCCCGGATATCTCGCTGGGCAGGCGCTGGCAGTCTATGCAGCAGCCGACCGGTTGAGCTGTTACAACTGTCGTTTCACAGGGTGGCAGGATACAATCTTCAACGGAGATCCGATGACTTGTAATATGAAGAAACTGATGCTGCCGGACTTCTTCCAGGCTTCAGAAGTGCCGATCGTGCATAAGTTCTATCGGAATTATTTCAAGGATTGTTATGTCTGCGGCGATGTGGACTATATCTTCGGACCGAATACTGCATTCTTCGATCACTGTGAGATCCATTCCATCGCCAGAGTCAGCGAGGGAAAAGCATATATCACCGCCGCCAGCACTCCCGCAGGACAGGAATTCGGTCTTGTATTCTCGCATTGTCGGATCACAGGCGAGGAGCCGGACTCCGTCTATCTCGGTCGTCCCTGGAGAGACTGCGCGAAGACAGCGTTTATCTGTTGTGAGCTGGGGGATCATATCTGTCCCGAAGGCTGGCAGAACTGGGGAAAAGTTCGTGCAGAAGTGTTGTCAGATTATATTGAATATGGGAACTTCGGTCCCGGTGCGGACTGTTCCGGACGCAGCCCTCTCTCCAGATGCCTTGTAAATCCGGAGGTGGAGACGTATTTCTCCAAAGAAAACGTCCTCGTCGGCGAGGACGGATGGATACCGGCGGAATAATCTCCCGCCGGACCTGCTACCATTTTCGCTGCAGCTGTCGGACAGTGTCTAATTCTCCCGCAGAATCTGCATGATCGTATCATAATGCTCCGGATCATGCGGGAAGGTGCAGCCCGAGCAATCCTTGATCCGTCTGCCATTTTTCTCGAAATACCTGGGATTCCCGGGGCAGTGCTCCAAGCGGTACATGGGGCAGTAGCAGAACAGGCAGTTGAAATCTGCAAGTCCCTTGTGGCAGGGGAAATATTTACAATCTTTATTCTCAAAAAAACGATAGGAATTTTCCATTTGCAACACTCACATCCTTCCATAACCTGCAAAGTTTGCGCATTGGCGCAAATTTGCGTGTGAAACATAGAACTTCTTCGCGAAAGAGCCTTTGCTCTGAGTGATTAGAAGTTCTTTTCACACTTTACACTACACTTCTTCCGCCATACACATTCCATGGGCAATACCCTGCTCCTTCAGCTGTTCCTCCAGCTGGTTCAAGGCATCATCTTCATCTTCTGCAAACACCATCGCCTGATAGACTTCCTCCGGTCCTTCCGGCGCCAGTGCTGTCACCTCATACATCTGCATGGCAATTACCTCTTTCTTCCTCAAAATACGCATTCACCCTTCTCTTTATTTTATACCCGTTTCCCCGTTTTTTTGCAAGCGAAAAGCGCCACTCCGGGGAAGAGTGCCGCTTTTCAGGAGAGATTTATGTATTGAATGTTGCTTGCGAAATATTAACCCTTGACGCTTCCCATTGCCACGCCCTGGACAATGTACTTGGAAAGGAACAGGTATACGATGATAACAGGGAAGATGGAGAATGCAATCGTTACATACACCTGACCCATATCAAACTTCAGGAAGTCTGCGGAACGCAGCTGAGCGATCAGGATAGGTAATGTCTTCATCTTGTCATCATGCAGAACCAGTGCCGGTGTGAAGTAGTTATTCCAGTTCGCTACGAAAGTGAAGATCGCCTGTACTGCGATTGCCGGCTTCATCAGCGGCAATACGATGGAATTAAATGTACGGAACTCACCGGAACCATCGATTCTGGCTGCCTCTACCAGAGACAGGGGCAATGCACTTTCCATGTACTGCTTCATATAGAAGAAAGTAGCAGGTGCTGCGATTGCCGGGATGATCAGGGGGATAAAGTTATCCTCCAACTTCATATCAGCTACCAACTGGATAAATCCGAGTGCGGTAACCTGGGTAGGAATGGTCATGATTGCCAGGATAAAGGTAAACATGAACTTCTTTAACTTAAAATCATATACATGGATCGCATATGCGGTCATGGTAGAGAAGTAGGTACACAACACTGCACTGCAGGTTGCTACGATCAAACTGTTGATCATGCCTCTGACTACCGGCAGGGTTCCTGCCATGACGCCCTTCCAGTTCTGGATCAGATGTGTGCTGGGCAGCAGGGTAAATCCCTGTGTCAGCTCACCTTTGGATCTGGTTGCATTTACAAACAGTATATAGAACCAGAACAGGCAGAGAAAACTCATAATAACCAGTACGATATATGCAAGTGCTCTTCTGGCATGAATGCCCAGACCTTTTTTTGTCTCGTTTGTTTCTACGCTCAACATTTCTGCCACCTCCTACTTATCCTGTTTGCCGTTCGAGAACTTAAATACGATCAAGCTCAGGATACCTGTGATAATGAACAACATTACAGACAACGCACCACTCATTCCGTAGTTCTTACTGTACAAATGGTTGTTCAGGTACATGATCAGGGTCATGCTGGATCTCATAGGATCGCCCTTACCGTTGGTCAGAATCTGAGGTACATCGAACATCTGCAGACCACCGATCAGGGATGTGATCATTACGTAGATCAGAATCGGCTTCAACAAAGGTAATGTAATCTTGAAGAATACCTGGGTAGAGGTTGCTCCGTCTACCTCGGCTGCCTCGAAGAGGGAAGTATCGATACCCATCATACCTGCCATCAGGAGGATCGTTGTATTACCAAACCACATCAGGAAGTTCATCAATGCTACCAGACCTCTGGTACTCCATACGTTTGTAAGGAACTGATATGGCTCTTTTAAGACTCCGATCTGCATCAGCATTTCATTGATAGGACCACCATCAGAGAACAACGTGAAGAACAACATTGCAAATGCGGAAGCCATGATCAGGTTCGGCAGATAGATAACTGTCTTGAAGAATCTCTGTCCCTTTAATCTAAGGCTGGGATCCGAGAACCATGCACCCAGAAGCAGAGATATGATGATCTGCGGTACAAATCCCAGTACCCACATGATCAATGTATTCTTGGTGTACATCCACAGGTCCGGATTGGACAACATCTTTGCATAGTTACCAAATCCGATGAAATTCGGTCCGATCTGTGTCAGTCCGGAACGGTAATTCTCAAAAAAGCTGTAATAAAATGTCCGGAACAACGGGATCAACTGGAATAATACATACACTGCCACAAAGGGGATCAGGAAAATATAACCCCACTTATTATAGCGTACCACCTTTCCGCGTTTTACCTTTGCCATAATGATTCCTCCCTTTTGCCGTCATACTCTCTTAGCGACTTTACGTTTTTTCGTGCCATCTTTTTTCCGATAAGGCTCGCAGCAGCTCTCTTCTTTTTGTTCTTAATTATCTTCTTCCGAAAAAAGCTTCTGCCAACCGGGAATTTTGAGAGAAAAACCGTGCCTACCTGACCAGCCAGGCAGGCACGGTTCTCAATTCCTTATTGTTTCGCTATTCGCTTATCGTTTCAGATTAGTGAGTAAGCTCAGGATACTTCTCTTCAACACCCTTGTAGAACAGATCCAGTGCATCATCCAGAGAAGCCTTGCCATCGAAGTAGTTCTTCATAGCATGCTGGAACTCTTCGTTACATCCCTGATCATATGCAGACAGGTTGCTCAGATCGATCTTCTCAGCGCCTGCGCAGAACATAGCCAGAGGATTCTGTCCGCCCAGTACCTTGCTCTGATAAGAGGTATCTGCTGCCATAGCTTCCATAGCGGGTTTGTTGTTTACGAAATCATCATCAGCTACAACGATCTCTTTCATGATGTCTTCATCAGCGGTCATCTTAAGGATGATATCCTTAACCAGAGAAGCGTTGTCAGTTCCGGTAGCGCCGCAGATCCAAGTACCGCCCCAGAAGAAGCCCTGAGGTCCTTCAGTAGCGCCCCAGCCACCCTGGTTTGCGATAGATCCATCGGTATCAGCTGCCATGGAGAAGTTGATCAACCAAGCGGGTCCAAAGTAGCAGAATACTTTGCCATCGGGATAGAAGCCTTTGCTCCAGTCATCAGACCACAGGTCGAAGGTACCGGTTTCCTTAGCGTCAACCATCTTCTTGGAGTCATCAACCCACTTCATCAGGTTGTCATCGATTACGATCTTGCCATCCTGTACCCATTTACCGGATACGTTGTTGGAGTATACACGATAAGTATCGTTTACGGAAGATACCATGTTGTAACCGCCTGCTTTCATCTTCTCAGCGGTTGCGGTAAAGGTATCCCAATCAGATACAGACTTCTGAACCTCTGCAGGATCATCGGTTCCCAGAACAGCCTTAGCAGCTTCACGGTTGTAGATCAGAACGCCGGGGCAGCCCTGCCATGAAACACCCTTCAGATTGCCGTTGGAGTCGGTAACAACATCCTTGGTGTACTGATACTGGTTAGCCAGATCTGCATCGGTGATGCCCAGATCCTTAACAGGCATTGTGTAGTCGGTATCAACATATTTCAATGCGTAGTCAGCCTCAATCAGGAACAGGTCGATCTTGTCATCAGCTGCTGCATCAGCCTGCTTTAACAGTGTTTCATCCAGATTGTTCTGATAAGCGTTGTCATCAGAAGGAGTGATGTTCCACTTTACAGTGATGTCACCGATCTTACCGGTGGTTCCGTCTACTTCTTCATATCCGGGATAATGATCTGTCAGACGGCTTTTGAACTCCTCGTTCCAGCAGTAGATGTTGAAGACTTTGCCTTCTTCTGCTGCAGGCTCTGCTGCCTCGGTGGATGCAGGCGCCTCGGTCTTAGCTTCGGTGGAAGCTGCGGGTGCCGCATCGGTGGATGCTGCAGGAGCTTCATTGCTGCTGCCACAACCTACCAGCATGCTGGCAAGCATAGCAGTTGTAAGTAAAGCACTAAGTACTTTTTTCTTCATGTTTGTTTCCTCCCATTTTTTGTTGAATGTTTGTTGTAAGTGTTTGTTGCATTTATATTCATATGTCGGCGGTTGCGTCGCTTCCATATAAATGCCTGATTAATTGTCTGTCGGAATTCTGGCCACCGACTTGCCTTCAGCAACTTTCCCGGGTACGATGACCTGTTCTATGATGGTGGTCTTGGGTCTCTCAATGAGACTGATCAGTTCTCTGGCTGCCAGGCATCCGATCTGTTCTGTATCCTGTTGGACTGTGGTCAGTCTGGGCTCCAACTGCCTTGCTGCCTGTATGCCATCATAGCCTGCTACCGAGATATCTTCAGGGATCTGTAATCCTCTCTGTCTGATAGCGTTGATGCCTCCGAAAGAAGCAAAGTCATCCGGATAGATGATGCATGTCGGTGGATCCGGCAGATCCAGCAGTTCGTTGGTGACCCGGTAGGTGGTCGTCGTATCTCTGTAGGCTGCTTCCCGAATGTACTCATCCGGGATTTCCAGTCCCAGGCGTTCTGCCGTCCGGTAGAAGCTGGATAATCGTCCCGAGGTAACTGCCGACATCGCTCCGTGGATATAAGCGATCTTCCGATGGCCTCTGCTGTAGATGTACTCTAACAGCTCCTTCATGCCTGTCACATTGTCCGACATGATTGCGATACGATTATTAAACAGATAGTCGATGGTGACCACCGGGATGGAACTCTGTACTAATTCGATGACTTCGGGATCCCCGAAATCAATACAGGCGAGCACCACTCCGTCGAAGCCTCTGTACCTGCTGTGTTCCAGGTAGGACATCCGATCCGGCCGGTTCTTGCAGCTATTAATGAATGTAATGTCGTAACCGCTTTTCTCTGCCGTCCTCTTGAAACTGTCCAGTACACTGGAAAAGTAATCATGAGTAAGACCGCTTCTGGCCTCGTCTGCGAAGAGAACTCCGATGCCGTAGGTCCGGTTCGTCTTCAAAGCTCTTGCGGAAAGGTTCGGGGAATAACCCATCTCCTTTGCTACCCGTCTGATATTTGCTTTTGTTTCTTCTCCAATGTCCTTGTGGTCGTTCAATGCCTTGCTGACAGTTGCAACGGAGACTCCACAAATCTTGGAAATGTCTTTCAGTGATGCCATATCTTTCTCCTGTTCCATGTCTTCGTCATTCCGTCCGACCTGTTTTGTAACTTAATCGTTTTCGTAGTTTTAATATATAACACCTTTGAGCATTTTGCAATACTTTTTTGCAGTTTTTTTCAAAAAAGTATTCACTTTGTCTATAATTAACAATTTCAGATAGGCTGTTTTGTACATTTGGCTTGTACATAGATTGTGTTTCTTCTATATAATGGCAAAGTGTGCGATAACGTTTGCTATTATTTTGTTTCGTAAAACCGGTGTTTCGAAGGTTCTTTCATTTTGTATCTTCTGCCCATGTTTCCCCACTGTTTTTGTATACATTGCGCATTTTACGGGCTTTTTCAAGATTCGTATTGCATTTTTCCCTTTGCTTCTGTATAATACAAATCAGAAATCCGGAGCACTTAATCGTTTACTTAACATTAAGCACTCCGCAACGAAAAAACAAACACTCAACATACAACAACATGAAAGAAGGAGATTTTCTTATGAAGTATGGTCATTTTGATGATGTGCATCAGGAATATGTCATCACCACTCCCAAGACTCCGCTTCCCTGGATCAACTACCTGGGCTGCAATGAGTTTTTCAGTCTGATATCCAACACCTGCGGCGGATATACTTTCTATAAAGATGCAAAGCTGCTGCGTCTGACCCGTTATCGTTATAATAACGTACCGGCCGACATCAACGGTAAATATCTGTACATTAAGGACGGGGACACCGTATGGAACCCTGGCTGGCAGCCCACGAAGACCGAGCTGGATTCTTACGAGTGCCGTCACGGTATCGGTTACAGCCGATTCACCTCTTCCAAGAACGGTGTCAAGGCTTCCGTGCTCTCCTTCGTTCCTCTGAACGATAATTGTGAGATCTCCCAGCTGACCCTGACCAACGGTAGCTCCGAGGACAAGAAGCTGTCCGTATTCTCTTATGTAGAGTGGTGTCTGTGGAACGCTGACGATGATATGAAGAACTTCCAGCGTAACTTAAGCACCGGTGAGGTCGAGGTACAGGATTCCACCATTTATCACAAGACCGAGTACCGTGAGCGTCGTAATCATTATGCGATCTATTCCGTAAATACGAAGATTGATGGTTTCGATACCAGCAGAGATGCTTTCCTGGGTGCTTACAGGGGGGCTGATTCTCCCGAAGCTGTAGAGAACGGCAAGTGCACGAATTCCATGGCAAGCGGCTGGTCTCCCATCGCTTCCCATCAGATCAACGTGGATCTGGCAGCCGGTGAGACCAAGACCTTTATCTTCGTTCTGGGCTACATCGAGAACCCCGAAGACGAGAAATGGGAATCCTACGGTGTGATCAACAAGACCCGTGCCAAAGAAATGCTGGCAAAATACCAGACCGATGCACAGGTAGATGAGGCTTTTGCAGCATTACAGACTTACTGGAAACAGCTGCTGGCACGCTACACGGTAGATTCCGCTGACGAGAAAGTCAACCGTATGGTCAACACCTGGAACCAGTATCAGTGTATGGTTACTTTCAACATGTCCCGTTCCGCTTCCTATTACGAATCCGGAATTGGCCGTGGTATGGGTTTCCGTGATTCCTGTCAGGATCTGCTCGGTTTCGTACATCTGATTCCGGACCGTGCAAGAGAGCGTATCATTGATATCGCTTCCACCCAGTTCCAGGACGGCAGTGCTTACCATCAGTACCAGCCTCTGACCAAGAAAGGCAACTCCGATATCGGCAGTGGCTTCAATGATGATCCTCTGTGGCTCATTGCAGGTACCAGTGCTTATGTAAGAGAGACCGGCGATACCTCCATCCTGACCCAGATGGTTCCTTTTGACAACGATATGAGCGTAGCTGCTCCTCTGATGGATCACTTAAAACGCTCCTTAGACTATATCATCAACCACAAAGGCCCTCACAATCTGCCTCTGATCGGCCGTGCCGACTGGAATGACTGTCTGAACCTGAACTGCTTCTCCGCTCATCCCGGAGAATCTTTCCAGACCTTCGGTCCCAGTGAAGGACCCGTTGCAGAATCCGTATTCATTGCCGGTATGTTCGTAAAATACGGCGAAGAATATGCTCAGCTGTGCGAGCTGATGGGTGACGATACCGAAGCAGCCCGCGCACGTAAGGAAGTACAGGCAATGTACGATGCGATCCTGAAGGATGGTTGGGACGGCGATTGGTTCGTACGTGCTTACGATGCTTACAGCCACAAAGTAGGTTCCAGGGAATGCCGCGAAGGTCAGATCTACATCGAGCCTCAAGGCTTCTGCGTACTGGCCGGTGTCGGTGTGAAGGAAGGGCTTGCCGAAAAGGCATTGAATTCTGTAAAAGAGAGACTGGATACCAAGTATGGTGTCATGATCTTACAACCTGCATACACGGAGTATCACCTCGAACTTGGTGAAGTATCCTCTTATCCCCCCGGATATAAGGAGAATGCCGGTATCTTCTGCCACAACAATCCCTGGGTATCCATCGCAGAGACCGTTCTGGGCAGAGGTGACAGAGCTTTCGAGATCTACCGCAAGACCTGTCCCGCATACATTGAGGATATCAGTGAGATCCATCGTACCGAGCCTTATGTATATTCCCAGATGGTAGCCGGTAAGGATGCAAAATTCCACGGCGAGGCAAAGAACAGCTGGCTGACCGGTACTGCTGCATGGACTTTCGTAAATATCTCCCAATACATACTGGGTGTATATCCCACTCATCAGGGATTGTCCGTAGATCCTTGTATTCCCAAGGGCTTCGGTGATTTCTCCATCACCCGTAAGTTCCGTGAGGGCACCTATCACATTCAGGTAAAGAACCCTCAGAACGTGGAAAAGGGTGTCGTATCCATGACCGTGGACGGCAAGGCAGTAGACGGACACATCATTCCTTACGAAAAGGGCAAGGAAGCATACGATGTAGTCATTACCATGGGTTAACAGTTCTAATAAACATAGTTTAAAACGATTTCTATCCTCCTTAAAACCCCGGCAGTTGTTGTAGCTGCCGGGGTTTTGCATTGGATATTCGTAGTTTGCGCTACAACATCTACACCATAAGGACAAGCAGGCCGTAAGCAGACGTCGGTACTTATTGACCGTATTGGGGTCAATTATGTACCGCTACGTTCTGCGCCAGAGCGAGAGCGTGCCTGCGGTTCTTATGGTGTAGATGTTGTGGACGTTTTTGCGGCTTCCTTCCGGGACTCGATCACGTGCCGGATGGCTGTCAAATGATATTATTTTCTCCATTTTTCTGAAGCAGCTTCCGGTATGTGGCATCCATTCCCAGTGCTCCCAGCGGGGCTGTGATAAGGATGGCCAGCACAGCCACGGACAGAACGATCTTGCCGCAGGACAATCCCATCGATAACGGCACAGAGCCGATAGCAGCCTGCACTGTGGCCTTCGGCAGATAGGCTATCACGCAAAACGTCCTCTCCTTCTTATTGAGATCCGTTCCCAACATGCACAGTGCTACACCGGCGGAACGGAACAGCAGCGCCAGCAGGATCATCCCCACCGCTGCCGGTCCAGCTTCCATAGTATAGCGGATATCCACTGCCGCGCCCACCAGCACGAACAGCACCACCTCCGCTGCCAGCCACAGTTTACCGAATTTAGCAGACAGTCTGCCGGTGACTTCCCTAGGTGCCCGTATTTTCAGCGCGCAGGCCATGCTCACCACCGCCAACAGGCCGGAGAACGCCACGATCCCCTTTAACAGGGTTTCCAAATCCATTAATAAGAAGGACAAACCCATGATGATAATAACTTTCATGCTGTTGCGCACATAACTACCCTTTCGGTACAACAGTTCAAAAAGCTGCCCCAGTAGCCAACCCACCAATGCACCGAACAACACACCCGTCAGGATCGATACCGGGATATTCACAAAATCCAGGGCATTGACCTGTCCACCCTGTGCCATTCCAACAAAAGTGGAAAACAATACTATGACATAGATGTCATCACAGGAAGCCCCAGCCAGAATCATCTGCGGAATGCTTTTCTCCGTACCATAGCTGTTCTCCATGAGATGCACCATCCGTGGCACCACCACTGCCGGTGACACTGCTGCCAGAACTGCTCCCATAACTGCCGCATCCACGCGGCTGATGTTAAGGATCATGGGCGCAAATATCACAAAAGCCAACAGTTCGCAAGTGGCAGGAACACAAGCCAGCATGACTGCGGAGCGGCCCACTTTTTTCAGATCCTTCAGATCCAATGATAATCCGGCCTTCAATAAAATGATGATCAGCGCGATCTGCCGCAGTTCTGATGAGATATTCAGGATTGACACATCCAGCAGATCCAACACATAAGGCCCCAGAATAATACCCGTAAGCAGCATCCCGATAATACGGGGCAGGTGAATCCTCTGGCAGACCGCCGCCATGAGTAATCCCAGTAAAAAGATCAGTCCCAGTGATGTAAGCATAAAAATTCCTCCGTTTTCTCGCAGCAGGACATTTTGAATTCCAACAAAAAGGCTGGTGTCCCCTGCATATTCTGCAGAAGTCATCAGCCAAATCGAATTCGTATGTTCAAATTCCGGCGGTTCGAAGCCTGTGCTTCCGGGAGAACCTCATTCCCGATGTTCTTATTATATACACGGTGCCCGCCCATGTAAAGGCCCATATTTTGCAAATATACCCGCCAGCATCCTGTACTCCATTAAAAAATATCTGCTGTGAGATCATCCCCGAAGTCTGCTGCCGGAATCTCAAAGTCAACAATTCCAACTGCATAGGACTGTAATACATACTGGCCGGATTCAAATACAAAGCCATCCTCTGTAATGTAGAATGTAGGGTCTGCGGGGCCATTATCCGTACCTGCAATGTCCGGCCCATAAATTTCCTGATAGATAGCATTCAAATCTTCCGTACCATCCAACACCACCAGTTTGATACTCTTCTCGTAATCGTTAAAGAAGCAGTCCTCCTTTGCCTGCATTTCCGCTGCCTTTGCTGTCACCAGTTCCAGTGCTTTGTCGCGGAATCCGCTCCCCAGACTGTCAAAAGTAATTCTCTCTCCGGTCTGCGTATAATAGTTCATATAGTACAAAGTATACCATCCATGAGCCCCCTGATCATACCCTTCCAGCCCCCACGACAGGCTGATCACCTTATCATCCGCGCGGATCACACGGAAAGTAAGATCCTCATAGCTCTGCTCATACACCGGCATATCCTCATAAAGTGTACCAAACTCCCCGTTCTCGATTCCTTCTACAAAACTGTCTACATATTCATCCAGCTCTTTCTGAATCTTCATCTGCACCGTCTCATTGCCCGGAATCGTCACTGTAACTGTTGGATAGTAATAGGTATAACTTCTGGTCTTGTCTTCGGGATCACTGCTACCCTCGTGATCCTCTGTGGTAAACTGCACCCATTCACTTCCCTGTATTTCACTCTGGCCTTCTGTCGGTTCCGTCTGTGTGGACACTTCCGCAGTCTCCTCAGCCCCGGCCATCGTCTCTTCCGTCGTCTGACCGCTCTGTGTCTCCTTGATGCTGTCTATAACTGTCTCCATCTCCGGATCCGTCACCATCTCCCGGTTTCCGCAGGATGTAAAACCTAACAGTGCTCCCGCAAATACTGCTGCAAAAAATATTTTTTTCATAATCCTCGCCTCCTGATGCCAGTATATCTGCCGATTGCATCATATCTGCATCATTTTTATAATTTTTCTCGATTTCACTTTTTAAATATGATAGACAATTCCCATATTTTGAGCTATAGTAAAGCCAAATCTAAGTATGATTAAAAATAAGAATACACATACTATAAAAATCAACCCGAGGAGGACTGTTATGAAAATATTATTTTATGATACCAAAAGCTATGATAAAGAATCTTTCGAGGCAACTCTGAAAAAATTTCCCGGCATCCAGATTGATTACATCCGGTCGGATCTGGATCCCCGTACTGCTGCTCTGGCTGACGGCTTCGATGCCGTCTGTGCTTTCGTCAGCTCCAATGTGAGCGAAGCCACATTAAAAATTCTCCACGAAAAAGGTGTCCGCCTGGTCCTGCTGCGTTGCGCAGGATACAACAACGTGGATCTGGAAAAGGCAGCTGCATATGACATATGTGTCATGCGTGTCCCCGGTTATTCTCCGGAAGCTGTCGCAGAGCATGCCATGGCTCTGGCTCTGGCCTGCAACCGCCGCTTATACAAAGCCTATAACAAGGTCCGGGAAAATGATTTCAGCCTCGCAGGACTCATGGGCTTCAATTTCTATGGTAAGATTGCCGGAATCATCGGAACCGGCCGGATCGGTGCAGCTATGTGCCGGATCTGTAACGGTTTCGGCATGAAAGTCATCGCCTACGATGTCTACGAGAACCCGGATCTGAAAGATTTCGTCACCTATGTGACCTTAGACGAATTACTGGCGCAAAGTGATCTGATCTCCCTTCACTGCCCGCTGATGGATTCCACCTACCACCTGATCCAGCTTGACACCATCAAGAAAATGAAGGATGGCGTCATTCTGGTAAACACTTCCCGGGGTGCTCTGGTCAAGACCGAGGATCTTATCGAGGGCATCCGCCTGCACAAGTTCGCCGGGGTCGGTCTGGATGTCTATGAAGAAGAGACGAAAAACGTCTTCGAGGATCGTTCCGATGAGATTCTGGAGCATTCTACCACCGCAAGGCTTTTGTCCTTCCCCAATGTCATGATCACATCCCATCAGGGATTTTTCACAAAAGAAGCACTGGAAGCCATTGCAGAGACTACCTTGCAGAATGCTCTGGATTTCGAAAGTGGAAAGAAGAGCCCCAATCAGGTGCAATAAAATATTTCCAATCGAGTAGGCGGACTCATCGTATACACAAAAAGACGGATGGCCCTCCCAAGCCATCCGTTTTTCTCGTTTTTCAGTTTCCCGTCTTGTCCTTTTTCTCTATCTCTTACAGTTTTTACGATCATTCCAAATTCAGTTTCTGACCAACTCTGATCACATTCTGGTTTGTAATCTGTACATTTCTGCGAAGCAACTGTGCCAGAGTCATGTGATTTCTCTTAGCGATCCTGGAAAGCGTATCACCACTCTTTACCGTATAACCGCCCTCTGTATACCAGATGCTCTCGGAAGGTCTGCGGTCAGTAACAGTTACCAGATAATTGCCGCCGCGCTTCAATGCGAACATGGACTGTCCGGTGGAAGTTATGGTAAAGGATCCGCAATACTCCAGGCGTCCCTTCTCTGTATTATAGCGATACAGGTTTGCACTCTTGCCGGAATTGTCCTTGCCTACATTTACATGAATGTTGACATTCACTCCGAAGTTGCCGGTATCTCTGATACCCAGCTGTCTGTTCACGGTTCCGGACTTTGCGGATACCACATTTGCCGGGATTGTGTTGCTCGTCTGGTCTACTGTCAGATCAATATTCTGAATCTTTGACAGATCTTTATTCTTCAGATCCTGTCCACTGATGCTCAGTGCCACACCGTTTCCGCTGTGGAATGCCACCGTCAGCTTCGTACCTTTAATGGTATTCAGTACATTCTGAGGCACCTTGACTTCACCGCTGCATACAAAGTTCATGTTGACACTTGCAATAGCAGGATTTTTCATCATCTCCGCCACCTTATCCTGTACAGAGTTGCTTACATCCGTCCAGTCTACTGCAGGTGCTGCAGAGGAACCGCTGTTGTCATCATCATCGTCATCATCGTTGTTCACCACATCTGCCGCTACCGTAAATACAGCAGAAGGGGTTCCGGTCATTCTGGCTCCAACACCTTCCGGTACTGCGGAAGTCACTGCCAGGAAACCGTTCATATTGATGGTACCGTCCGTATTTCTGCGAATGCCTCCGTGGATTGCACTGTTCATATCCATGTTCTGGAACCATTCTGCTGTAGCTGCTATTCCTTCACTGTTGGTAGAGTTTTCGCCTCTCCAATAATAGTTCATTGCATTTTCGTAGGCACTGGTCTCCTGAGTTCCTTTCGGTTTGAACTGTTCTGCAACCGTCTGCCCTGCTGCATTGCTGCTATCCTTAAAGGACAGGATTCCTTTTGCTATAAATGCAGTATTCTTTGCGTCATTTGTATAGAATGCCACGTTAAAGGACTCATTGTTATAACTGGTAGAAGAATATGCCTCAATATCCGGACAGCTGTTGGAATCAATACCCTTTGCCTTATTGCCGAATGATACACTGTTGCGCAAAATATGATGTCCGCTGATGCTGGAACCACCCATCTTGAAGCCGTTACCGTTACCGGCATCTACTTCCTGTCCGTTCTCATCCAGTACATAACCGTTCTTGAATGCCACGCAGTTCTGAATGACCACCTGACCGATAGCTCCGGTCTCTACCTTGGCGAACAGATCCCAACCGTCATCGGCATTGTATGCTGCAATACATCCATCAAATACATTACCCTCACCAATCGTCAGCTTAGCTGCAAATCCGTCTGCATCCTCATATCCCGCATCTGCGTTCAGATATGAAGTACAGTTCAGGATCAGGTTATAGGAAGGCCAGTCGCTTCTTCCGTCTGTGCTCTTGTAACGGCTGATCTGAATACCAGTATTGCCGTTTCTATATGCCATAATATCATCCAGTGTATTGTGACTGCCGGATACCTGAATACCCTTGAGGGAATTAGCAGAACCTGTTACATCAAATCCCTGGAAATACCAGTAATCACCTGCCAGGATCATACCTGCACATTTTCTCTGGAAATTCAGTACCGGACGAGAAGTGCTGTCCGGATCGGCAATCATATAGATTCTGGCATCTGTAGTTCCACTGACACCTCTGTCTATCGTCACCGTCTTATCCAGTGCATAAGTACCGCCCTTCAACACGATCATCTGGCCCGGAGCCACGCTCTTCACTGCGGTATAAATATCCACAGGATCACTGTTGGTACCGCTTCCCGTACTTCTTCCCTCAGGAGCAGCATAAATAACCGTTCTACCCTTTACATTATAATTTACTGTAAAGTCAAATGTTACTGTATCATAGCTACTCAACAGAGAATACTCTGAAGGTCTGTAATCCGCATTCGGGGTAAACTCTACATGGAAAACGTTGCTTCCGCTTTTCAGTGTCGTATGGGTATATACCTTGGTATTTGCCTTTACACCCGCATCTGACAATACGGTTTCATTGTCACTGTTGGTAATTTTCAATGTTCCGTCCGCATTGCCGTAATATACCAGTTCGTAATCCGCACTGTTGGCTACAGAAGCAGAATCAATCGTATAATTCGGTGTTACATAAGTGACCGGTCTGGATTCTGCCGGAGCATCTTTGGCCGGATCGATTGTTGTCAGCACTGCATTGGCAACGCTGATGGTTGCAGTTCTGGAAGCGAAGAAACCTACATAGATGTTCTCTGCATCCAATCTGGTCAGTTCGTCTCCGTCTTTGCCGTGATAGTATTTATTGGTTACGGTCTCACCGGTTTCCACATTGGTATAGCTCAGGAAATAACCGGTATTGTTTCTCTGCAAAGTCATGTGGAAAGTGGTCTGCACGTTCAGATCCGTAATATCCTTCACAGCTTCTGCAGAATTGGTATATTTGCCTACTATGTTATAAGTTCCCGCGCCGTTTCCGCTGTTTGCAGCACTGGTCTCCAGAGTAGTCATGGTAGACCGGAAGCCCTGATCTGTAGGACTGTCGTTCATATTTTCCGGTGTTACACCTATTTTTTCCTGGGAACCGATACCAAGTTTCATGGTGTATTTGTCTCCGGCATCAGATACCTTGCCTTCTGTGGCATCCCAGAGATATTCCACCTTTGTAGCACTCAGCATATAGGAATTGTTCCAGAAAATACCGGAATCTCCATTCTCACCCACACGGTCAGCTGCCATAAGGCCAAAGCCTTCCTGTCCGTTGGTGTATGTCCATTCGTCCACCGTAATATCTGCAGATAACGTAAAGTTCTCTGTTGCCGGATCAATCGTGGTGTAGTAGAATGCCAGACCATCCGTTGAAGCTGCTACCAGCTTTCCTTTGCTGTTCTTCTCCCAGATCTTCAAATCACCTGTATCCAGGCTTCCACTATAACCGTTATTCGCTGTTTTGTTGTCAACGCCCTGACCAAATGCTGCAAAATTCCAGGTCTTCACTGCATCTTCAGTGATTGTCAGTTTTACTTCCGCCGGAGTGGATACATTTTCTCCTCTGACTGCAGCTACCTGAAATGTATATTCCTGACCTACCGTCAATCCTTTGATCGTCTGAGCCAATGCAGTCACTCCTTCTTCAACAACCGTGCCGTCCATAGATACCTTGTAGCTCTCTGCTTCGGCAACTGCCTGCCAGGTTAGTTTCACATTGCCGTGTCCCTTATTCTCAGCATTTAAGCCCTTCGGCGTTGCCATAGGTAATACAAATTCTATTGCTGTTGTTGTATTACTTATCTTAGAAGATTCCTCCGAACGGATCAATTCCGCCTTGAAGCTATAAGTGCCAGACGCCGTCGGTTTAAATTCCACCTCTCCGGATTCCCCTTCTGCAGTAATAGATTGTTTTTCCACCGTTTTGCCGTCCGCATCATACATTGTCACTTCCAATGCCTCTGCTCCAAGTCCTCCCACCTGTGCAGTATAAGGGACAGAAATGGTATCCCCTTTCGCAGAAGGTGTTCCTAAAACGGGATCCTTAATCTCACTCCAATCCAATGCAGTTCTATAGTCTACAGTAATGCTGGTTATTTTTATTTTCGAACCGCTTACATATAAGTAGTATGTTTTTCCTGCTTCTACCGGAAGAACGAGATCCTTTTTACCAGACTCTTTGTTGTCTAATTTGAGAATTTGTTTAGGACCGTTTTCCGTTTCTTCCAAAAAATAATAAGTCTTAGTAGCAAGGGATACTGTAACCTTCAGGTATCCATCTTTTATTGCTTGCAGTTTCAGTGCTGCCCCGGTTTTAGGAATACTTCCATTACTGGGACTAGGATTTGAACTTCCTTGTATCGCCCCATTATTATATTTCATATCTCCCAAAACAGAAATTCCGCCATCATACGTTGTTCCTGCTGTCAGACCCTTGCTCAGATCCAATTCATACAGGTCTTTTTCCGTTCCACTCTGCACAGCAGCCATTGCTGCATTCGCATCCTGTGTTGTCGAAGCTGCCGCAATACCTTTTTCCTCTCCCAACACTTCTCTGGCTGTTTCCGCATTTCCGTCAGAAACCGTCTCACTTACCTGTTCTACCACAGGTTCCGTTTCCTCTGCCTGTACAGAGATGGGGCTGATTCCCATTCCCGACAGCACCATGGCTCCCGCAAGAAGCAATGCCATCAGTCGTTTTCTCTCTTTTCTTCCTCTCCTGCCTAACATTCCCATACCTCCACTTAGCATGTGTTATAAACGATTATATTTGTAAGCTCTTACAACACTATGTACTATATATTAGCACTATCGCTTCACATTAGTAAACCATTTTTGTGTATTTTGAATATTTTTGGAAGTTATTCATATATTTTTTGAGTAATTTTTAGCTAATATTTTTGCGCAACATTTATTTTTTATAAAATATGCACATTTTCTCATGAAATGTCTATTTAGGAAGAGTAAGCGTTTACATTTTCCTTCTGCATTCATTTCCCATAGCCGCAATATCTCTTGCCAAAAGTTATATAAACTTATATAATAATTACAAAGTTATATACACTTATATAAAGTTATATAAGATTTTAAAAGTTATATAAACTAATATAAGAAAAGGAGGTTTTCATTATGAGTACCAATCCGTTTACGTTATCTTTTGGAAAAAAACCGTTGCAATATATCTCCCGTCTCACGGAAACAAACCAAATTCTGGAAAGCTTTTGTGCCGAGATTCCATCCAATCAGATCTACATGATCACCGGTGTCCGTGGCTCTGGCAAGACTGTAATGATGACAAATATTGCTTCGGAATTACGAAAAAGAGAAGACTGGATCGTTGTGGAACTGAATCCTACCAGAGATTTACTGCAAAGTCTTGCTGCAAAAATCTACAGCATTCCCGAATTACACACGCTGTTTATTAATGCAAAACTTGACTTTTCTGCTTTTGGTCTGGGAGTATCCATTGAAAACGCTGCTCCGGTCACGGATATCGAAAACGCTCTGGAACTCATGTTGAAATATATCCAGAAAAGTGAAAAAAGGTTGCTGATCAGCGTTGATGAAGTGACGAATTCCAAATATATCCGAATCTTTGCAAGCTCCTTTCAGATTTTTTTACGAAACGACTATCCCATCTTTTTACTGATGACGGGATTATATGAAAATATTTATAATCTTCAAAATGATAAAGTACTGACCTTTTTATACCGTGCACCCAAATTAATCCTGGAGCCACTCAATTATACCGCTATCCGCAAACAATATATGGATATCTTTTCTCTGGATATAGATGCTGCCGGAGAACTGGCTTCACTGACCAAAGGCTATCCTTTTGCCTTTCAGGTACTTGGTTATCTCTACTGGGAAAATCGCGATAAAAAGACTTTGGAACAGATTTTGCCGGAATATGACCAATATCTGGATGAATATGTATACAGTAAAATATGGTCGGAATTATCCGATCTGGATAAAAAAATCGTAACTGAAATGTCTCTCAGCGGAGAGACTCAGGTAAAAGCTCTCCGTGAGCGATTAGATATGAAATCTGAACTTTTCTCTGTCTATCGTGAGCGTTTAAAGAGAAAAGGTGTCATTATTTCCAAAGAATACGGGAAAGTCACGCTGGCCTTACCTCGCTTTGATGAGTTTGTAAAAATACAACAGCTTATGTAGCTGGGAGGCACAGCGTCTATTCCACGCCCCGCAGGATAACTTTCCCCACATATTTCCGGGCCAGTTCCTCCATCTGTTCCAGTTCCTCTCTGGAAAATGCGCCGAACGGATCTACTCCGCCCGGTTTCACATCGTCACATTCCTCTGTCTGTATCATCCGGTACAGGCAGTTTTCATTCTCTTCGTAATTCTGAAGATAATACGCAGGGCATCCCGCAATCCATTTACCGATTTTCTCAAATTCCGCCACGGTATGAATTCCCTTTACCACGGTAGTGCGGAATTCATAGGGGATGCCACTGCTTTTCAGGATGCCGATACTCTCCTCGATGCGGGAGATATCTATATGCGGCAGTCCCGCCGCCCGAGCATAATTATCCCTGGAAGCCTTAATATCCATCGCCACATAATCAATCAGGTGCTCCTGCAACAATTCCCACAATACCCCCGGCATATACCCGTTGGTATCCAGCTTAATGGGATACTCCAGCTCCTTGATCTTTTGCAGGAACGCCCGAAGGTCCCGCTGCAGAGTCGGCTCTCCTCCGGTGACACAGACGCCCTGGAGAATCCCCTGCCTTTTTTTCAGGTACGAGAGTACTTCTTCCTCCGGAATGAGCGGCTGGCAGCCGGGATCCAGCACCAGTTCCCCGTTGTGACAAAACGGACAGCGAAAATTGCAGCCCCCTGCAAAAACAGTGGCTGCAATATGTTCCGGATAATCTAATAAAGTTGTCTTGTTAAAACCATATATCTGCATAGTCTAAGTCCTCGGCATAGTGGAATCCCGCACCACCAGTTCTCCGTCGAACACGCAGTGCTGGTGCTTCGCCTTTTTCCCGATGATGTCGAACAGGATCCGGGCCGTCTCTCTCGCCATGCTGTCCACCGGCTGCTTTAAAGTCGTCAATGACGGGATAACATATTTCCCGATTTCCACACCATCAAAGCCTGCCAGAGAAATATCCTCCGGCACCTTGTATCCGGCATCAGACAAGGCTTTCCCGGCACCGATCGCCAGCATATCGGAGATTGCGAAGATCGCCGTGCACGGAATCTGCTTCTCCAGGAATTCCTTCGTCACCATATAGCCATTCTCCAGGGAGTAATCTTCCAAATCACTCCTCATAGGCAGGATCAGTTCTTCTCTTACTTCTATTCCGTTATCCTTCAACGCCTTTTTATAGCCCTCCAGACGCAGCTTACCGATGGAAGCATCCGTTTTGCGGGCACAGAGGATTGCAATATCCTTATGTCCGTTCTTGCACAGATAGTCCACCATCTTGTAGCTTTCCTTGGTATCATCCACCGCTACGGAGGAATAGGTGTTGCGGCTGAAGCCCTTGGGTAGCATTCCCGTGGTACTTAAGATAAACGGCACATGAAGCTGTGCCAGCTTTTCCTCACTGTGCACCAGATAACCGCCGAGGAAGATAATGCCGCGAAGTCTTTTTTCCTTGACCAGCTTCAGTGCCACTTCCACTTCGTCCTCGTCATAGTCTACATGCTGCAATACCATGGCGTAAGATTTTTCCTTGATCTCTTCTTCCAATACCTTGATCATCTGGCTGAAGAAAGAGTTGTTAATACCTTTGACCAGTACTGCAATTGCCTTGGCATCCTGACGTTTCAGGTTTCTGGCACTGTTGTTTGGTACGTAGTTATTCTCTTTGATCACCCGCATGATCATTTCCTTGGTCTCAGGATTGATGTCCGGGTGGTTATTTATGGCACGGGATACCGTGCTGACACCGACACCGCAGATTCTTGCGATGTCTTTGATCGTGATTTCCTCCATGGAGCACAAACCTTTCCAAGCCTACGGACCTATCTGCCGTACAGCTTCGTCATACTGCGGATCCGTCCTGCAAGCTCCTTTGTAAAATCTCCGTTCCCCATTCTCCACTTCCAGTTGATGCCCAGTGTGGAAGGAATGTTGATGCGGGCCTCCGATCCCAGTCCAAGATAATCCTGCATGGGAATGATCGCCAGATCCGCTACGCTGGACATTGCGGCACGCACAAATTCCCAGGGAAGCTGCTCTCTGGGAATCGGCTCTCCGTCCGCATTTTTCAGACGCAGATAGTCGTCACAGAGCTTTTTGTCAGCTCCCTTCAAGGTGCCATACCACCCCATCACAGTATCATTATCATGAGTTCCCGTATATACCACGCAATTATGTGTATAATTATGCGGCAGATAATCACTTTCCTCACGGGAATCAAATGCAAACTGCAAAATTTTCATACCTGGATAACCGGATTTCTTCACTAATTCTATCACAGATGGTGTTAAAAAGCCAAGATCTTCTGCAATAACTTCTTTTTCTCCCAATTTTTCCTTCATGGAACGGAAAATATCATATCCCGGGCCATGTTCCCAGTGGCCGTGCTCCGCAGTGGGTTCCCCATAGGGAATCGCATAATAAGCATCGAATCCACGAAAATGATCGATACGTACCACATCATAGCGTTCAAAGCAGGCTGCCAGCCGCTGCATCCACCAGGCATAACCGGTCTCCTTGTGATGTTCCCAGTTATACAGAGGATTGCCCCACAGCTGTCCGGTGACGGAAAACGCATCGGGAGGGCATCCCGCCACTGCTACCGGCTCACAATTCTCATCGAACTGGAACAGCTCCGGATTCGCCCAGGCATCTGAGCTGTCAAATGCCACATAAATGGGAATATCCCCAATAATCTTGATGCCGTTATCGTTGGCATAGGTCTTTAGTTTCTCCCACTGTACCTGGAACAGATACTGCTGGAACTGGTAAAACATAATCTCTTTCGCATATTTTCTGCGATATTTGTCCATGGCAGCCGGGGTTCTTAGCTTGATATCCTCTTCCCAGGCTGCCCAGCAGATGCCGCGGAAACCATCCTTGATGGCCATATAAAGTGCATAATCCTCCAGCCAGTATGCATTCTTCTGTACAAACTCCTGAAATCTCGCATCTTCTTCAATATGACTGTTATCAAACGCTTCCTTCAACAGGCGGAAACGGCTCTTATAGATTTTGCCGTAATCCACGGAATGGATATCCGTGCCGAAGTCATAGGTATTGCACTGCTCTGTGGTCACATAGCCTCTCGCCACCAGATCCTCGGGATCAATAAAGTAGGGATTACCCGCAAAAGTGGAAAAAGACTGGTACGGAGAATCTCCATAGCTGGTGGGTCCTAATGGCAGAATCTGCCAGTAGGCCTGACCGGCTTCTTTTAATCTGTCAATAAATTTATATGCTTCCTTGGAAAAGCAGCCGATTCCGTAGCGGGACGGCAGGCTGCTCACCGGCAGTAATATTCCGCTTTTTCTCATATTAATAACCCTATCTTTCTATTTTTTAGCCCTTAACTGCACCGGCTACCACGCCCTCGATAATGTACTTCTGACAGGTCAGATAGAAGACGATAATAGGAATCACGGACAGTACCAGCAGTGCCATCATGGCACCCAGATCCTTTGCACCGTAAGAACCTACCAGGTATTGTACTACAACCGGTATGGTCTTGTAATTAGTACTCAGGCCGATCACCAGATAAGGCAGCAGATAGTCGTTCCAGATCCACATGGCATTCAGGATGGCTACGGTGATGGCAGTCGGCTTTAAGATTGGCATTACGACACCAAAGAAGGTCTGCAAAGGGTTGCAGCCGTCGATCATGGCTGCCTCTTCGATGTCCAGCGGAATCGATTTGATGAATCCACAGAACATGAACACGGACAGGCCGGAACCAAATCCCAGATACAGCAACACCATTCCGGGAGGGTTGTTCAGGTGGGTCATATTAGCCAGCTTAGACATAGTGAACATTACCATCTGGAAAGGCACGATCATGGAAAATACGAACATGTAATACAGCACGTTGGTCACGCCGGTTTTCACTCTGGTCAGATAGTACGCAGTCATGGAAGTGAACAGAATGATCGCTGCCACGGAAAATACAGTGATAAATGCAGACCACCCGAAAGCTGTGAAAAAACCGGTTTTTTCAATACCATTCACATAGTTGGTCAATCCCACAAAGGTCTCTGCGGTAGGCAGTGCAAACGGATTGTTGCTGATGAACAGTTTTCCCTTAAAGGAGTTGATCAGTACGAAGAAAATAGGTGTCAAAAATGCAACTACCAGCACACACAGGATACAAAAAATGATTACATTGGAAGTTTTTTTCTTAGTCATTATTGCTCTACCTCCTTACGTCTGGTAAGTACCAGCTGTCCCAGGGCAATGACTGCCACTACAATGAAGAACAGTACTGCTTTGGCCTGACCGACACCTTCAAATCCGTTTCTGCCATAGAAGGTATTGTAGATATCCAGAGCCAGCATTGCGGTCTTTTTGCTGGGAGCACCGGCAGTCAGCGCCAGGTTCTGGTCAAAGAGCTTGAAACTGTTGGATACAGTAAGGAACAAACATATAGTAATAGATGGCATAACCATCGGAATTTTCACTTTGAATAATGTCTGTAACGAAGTAGCTCCATCGATCTCTGCTGCTTCGATCAGATCCGTAGGTACATTCTGCAGTCCGGCTACATAAATGATCATCATATAACCGATCATCTGCCAGTTCATCAGGATAACCAATCCCCAGAAACCATAGGTAGGATTAGCTACCAGTGTGGTCTCATATTTCAACAATACCGCATTGATCATCTGCTGCCAGATATAACCCAGGATGATACCACCGATCAGGTTCGGCATGAAGAATACGGTACGGAACAGGTTGGTTCCTTTGATCTTTCTGGTCAGCGCCAGTGCCAGAATGAACGCAAATACATTAATGGTAATGATGGATACAACAGAAAACTTTAAGGTAAAACCGAATGCGTTGACAAAATCTTTGTCCGCAAAAATTTTGATATAATTTTCCAGGCCTACAAATTGTGCATTTGTAATCGTTTTAAATTTGCAAAAGGACAGATATACGCCCATAACAAACGGTATGATAAATGCAAAGGAAAATGCGATCAATGTAGGCAGTACAAAAATGGGAAAATATCGTTTTAATGTCTTTTGCATAAGCCTTCTCCTATTAATTCCTTTTTACATGATATTCCGGGTTTTACAAACACGGGGGCCGTGGTACCACCACCGCCCCTGTGTCTGAAGTTATATAAGATGGATTAAGTTATTGTCTTTTTATTGATGGAGCTTAGTTAGCTGCGGTTGCGGCCTTTTCAGCTGCCCATTCGTCAACTACTTTTGTCTTTACAGCGTCCCAGTCGATGGAACCGGAAGCGTACTCCAGAAGAGCTGCACCGAAGTCATCCTTGAACTGCTGGCTGGGGAAGGAAGTGAAGTTCCATGATACAGATGTCTTGGAGGTATCTGCCATGTAACGAAGAACTTCCTGTGCCAGAGGATCGGTGGGCTTTTCGTCATCGCTAAAGGTGTTGAAAGGAGCGATGAATCCAAGGTCGTTGGTTACTGCTGCCTTACCGGTCTCAGAAGAGAACAGCCACTCAACGAATGCGATAGATGCTGCCTGATCCTCAGCAGAAGCTTCCTTGTTGATGCAGAAGAAGTTCTCAGTACCGGTGCACAGTCCCTGATTCTCTTCACCTTCAACGCCGGTATAAATAGGAAGGAACTTAACATCTTCAGCCTTAACGGTGTTGCCGTCTACGCCATTGATCTGGCTCCATCCCCAGTTACCGTTCTGTACCATTGCTGCCTGGCCCAGAGCGAACTCAGCCATGGAGTCGTCTACAGACTTGCTTCCCAGCAGGCCGGGTGCTGTGCAGGAATTGTTGATGTACAGATCGAAAATGTTCTTGAAGTTATCGGAGTAAGTGAACTCCAGGTTATCGGTATCGGTGATACCCTTGTCCTTGAACTCGTAGTATACAGGGATGTTAGCCAGATGAGTCTGCCATCTCCAGTCTTCACCGGGAGTCAGGGATGTAGAAGCGAATACGCCTTCAATACCCAGTTCATCTTTCTTAGCCTGCATATCTTCTACAACCTCTTTTAACTTGGCGAAGTTGTTGATCTCATCCATGCTTGCTGCCTTAGCACCATCCAGTGCGAAGTACTTCTGCATGATAGCGTCGTTGTAAATGATACCGTAACCCTCTACTACGTAAGGGATTCCGTATACACCACCATCTTCGCCGGTGATTGCCAGGCTCTTATCCATTAACCAGCTGTACAGGTCTGTATCCTTTAAGTCTGCACAGTAGTCTTTCCAGTTCTGATAACCGATAGGTCCGTTGATCTGGAACAGGGTAGGTGCTTCCTTGTTAGCGATCTCAGACATCAGGGTCTGCTCATAAGTACCACTTGCTGCGGTTACAACCTTTACAGGAACACCAGTCTCCTCGGTATATTCCTGAGCCAGCTTCTGCCATACTTCGTCAACTTCAGGTTTGAAGTTCAGATAGTATACAGAGCCTGCTGCCTCTGCGGTCTTCTCTGCGGTCTTCTCTGCCGCCTCGGTAGTTGCTGCTGCGTCCGTCTTGTTGTCGGTAGCAGGGGTGGTTGCTGTTGCATTGTCAGCATTTCCACAACCGGTCAGCATGGAAGCTGCCATTACTGCACAAAGTAAAACACTTGCCAGTTTCTTCTTCATAATCTTACCTCTCCTTTTTTGTTGGAACGGGAACCCTTCATAATTCTTGCTATACTCCCGTCAGGTTGTCGGAAACGGTTTCGGTATTGTTCCCGGTAACGTTTCCGTTGCTGTAATTAGAAAATAGCACATTCACGAACTGGTTGCAAGTGCTTTTCTGTAAATCCCTGGAAGTTTGTATATTGTTCTCAAAATACTTCTCGCAGTTTTGTGCATTTTCACAATGACTTTATAATTCTTCTGCCGCTTATATTCTTTTTTCAAATAATTAACCCCTCGAGCGGACTGTCTCCTACTCGATTTTTATACTTTGCACACCATCTCGCTTAAAAGCTCGATGATGTACATTCGCCAGGTACAGATTCTTGTGCAAACACAAATCTGTACCTGGCTCATCGTATACACAAAAAGAGGTGCCGCCTCATCCTTCTGCAGCACCTCCCGGGTTCTTTTTTCTATTTTATTTTTACAGATACTTTTTCCAGCCTTCCGGCAGATATTTTGCCGTGCTGCGGAGCATATCCCTTACCAGCTCTTCCACCTGTTCTCTGGAAGCTCTTCCTTTCACCTGCGGATCCTCCAGGAATGCTTCCACCACCAGATCAAAATCACACAGAATAGCTGCTTTCAGAATCCGCTCATGGTTTGCCACATGGGGATCCACCAGCTCCTTGATCTGCTCCGGAAGCTCTCCGGCATACAACGGGCGGATGGCATCTCTCTCGAATACCGCATTGGTCTCTACAACCGCACTTTCCGGCAGATTGGCAATCTGATGTCCGGTATTGGGAATATTGACATTGCTGATCTTGCGGGTCAGTCCGCAGAGTGCCTTGATCAGCTGGATACCTTCCTCCCCGGTAGGCTTCAACTCGATCTCTTCCTCACCGGCTGCCAGTCTCGCGCTCTTTGCCAGACGTTCCTGCAGATCCTTCTTTCTCCAGTCTACGGTAGTCAGACCGAATTTCCATCTCTTTACCGTCTCGGGATCTTTCAGGTAACTGTCACCCACACCGGGCATGAATTCCACCAGATGCCTGTCGCCTGCTGCTGCGATCAGACCATATTTGCGGAACAGATCAAATTTCACAATATGGGCACACTCGAAAGTAGAGTTCGCCCAGTTTTTATCTGCTTCTTTGTAGCCGTCTTCCTTATGCTCCTCGGTATATTTCCGGTAAATGGGGAACAGATCGATTCCCTTATAGGAAGCATAGTCAAACCAGGTGAAATGGTTGATACCCAGTACATTGATCTGAATATCCTCACGTTTCACATCCTTAAGCCCCATGGTCTCTTCCAGAATACCCTTTAACACTTTCTGGGTACCGAATACTTCATGGCAGCATCCAAAAGCTTTGATCTCCGGAAAAACATAGTACAAAGTCTTCACGCACAGGGACATGGGGTTGGTGTAATTAATGACCCAGGCTTTCGGTGCATATGCCCTGATGGCCTGTGCGATCTCCACATACATGGGAATTGTACGCAGTGCTCTCATGGCACCGCCGGGGCCTGCGGTATCTCCTACAGACTGATAGATTCCCAGTCGTTCCGGCATATGTACATCCACAGCCATCTCATCAAAAGTTCCCGGCAGAATAGAGATCACGATGAAATCCGCACCGGTCAATGCGGACTGTAAGCTGTCAGAAACAGTATAGTTCCATTTGCCCACCACATCCTCTCTTGCAGAAAGTCTGTTGCCGATGATCTCATTGTGTTTTGCCGCCTCCGCATCAATATCATACAGGCGGATGGTTCCGGACAGTTCTTCATCCATGGCCAGATCCGTCATAAATGTCCATGCCCATCCTCTGGAACCACCGCCAATATAGGCGATCTGTAAATCTTTTACCTTTCCGTCTGCATACTCCATTTTTGTATCCTCCTTATGTGTTTCCGGTCCTTGGGATCCTCTGCTCCATCGGCCCGTACTGCCTTCTCTATATTGCACATTATAGCCTATGGCTGTATAATAATCTTGCTATTATTTGCGTATTTTTTTCCATTTTCGTACTATATTGACTTTTGTTTTTATACAAGTCCATAGATTTGTAATATAGCCTGCGCATACTGTTTTTCAGAATGCAGTCTAATATAGCACTAATATAGCATAGGAAAAAGGAGATCACTATTATGTTTGAAACAGGGGATTTTCAGACACCGGCTCCACCGGAATCAGGCGTTGCGGACAATGCTGTTGCTTCGACGCCTCAGGATCACTGGCTCTATAATGAGCTTGTAGACGGATTCCACATCGACCGTGTTGTACGGGACTATAATTATTCCATGGATATCCGTCACATTCACGAAGAATACGAGATTTATTATCTTTTAGAGGGGGAACGGTATTATTTTATCAACCAGCAGACCTATCTGGTCACCCCGGGAACGCTGGTCTTCATTGACAAGGAGCAGATCCACCGCACCGGTATGGCTTCCGCCGGACCACATCACGACCGGATCGTTTTAGGAATCATGGAAGAGCCTTTTTCTACCTTTCTGGCATCTTTCGGAGGATTGCAGCTGCAGAGTTTTTTCACGGAGCAGGGCAGTATTCTGACACTGCCAGAAGAAATGCGCCCCTATATCCAGTCTCTGTTGCAGGACATTGCCTCTGAGCTGATCCACAAAAAGCCCGGCTATCTTCTGGCCGCCATGACGAAGCTGGCAGAATTTTTCATTGCCGTGCTGCGCCTGCAGCCCGAGGGTCCCGTTGTCTCATTCCCGGCCAGGCATTCGAACCCGAAGTATCAAAAGGTCGATGAAGTGGCGCACTATATTGTAGGACATTGTACTGAGCGGATCTCTCTGGAGGATCTCGCTGGGCGGTTCTATATCAACAAATTTTACCTGAGCCGTATTTTCAAAGAAGTCACCAGTTTCACCATCAACGATTACCTGAATGTCAACCGCATCAAAAAAGCCCACCGGCTCCTTCTGGAAACGGATGACAGCATCACTTCCATTGCGGAACAGTTGGGCTATGAAAATATTACTTATTTTGAACGGGTGTTTAAAAAATACCGGAATATGACACCGTTAAAATACCGGAATTATTATCGGTCGGAGACAGAGTGACCTATGAATCTGCAGCTGTCTGAACGTATACTCCTTGTCTGCTTCATGATAAGCCGCTCTACAACAGATCACTCAGTCTTGCAAACTGCTCCAGTGTCAATGCCTCACCTCTTACGGTAGGGGACAGGCCCATCTGTGCCAGGGCTGCTGCCGCAGATTCCTTGGTGATGCCTGGGCGGCCCGCATTTCCCAGACCGTTCACCAGGGTCTTACGGCGCTGGTTGAAGGAAGCCCGGATCAGGGCGAACATCTTCTTCTCATCCTTCACCTGTACCGGCGGTTCTTCGTAGCGGGTCAGGCGGATGACCGCGCTGCCCACATTCGGTCTCGGGATGAAGCAGTTGGGCGGTACATTCGCCACGATTTCCGGCTTTGCATAATACTGCACCGCCAGAGACAGGGCGCCGTAATCCTTCGTGCCGGGGCCTACCTGCATACGGTCCGCCACTTCCTTCTGCACCATGATGGTGATGCTCTTCAGCGGCACACGGCTCTCGAATAAGCCCATGATGATCGGTGTCGTTATGTAATAGGGCAGGTTTGCCACTACCTTGATGGGGCGTCCTCCGTTTTTTTCTTCCACCAGCCGGTTAATGTCCACTTTCAGGATATCGTCATTGATGACCGTGACGTTATCATAATCCTGTAATGTCTCTTCCAGAATAGGGATCAGTGCCTTGTCGATCTCCACGGCCACCACGGTGCCTGCCCGCTCCGCAAGATACTGGGTCATGGTACCGATGCCCGGCCCGATCTCCAGCACGCAGTCCTCCTTCGTGATCTCCGCAGAAGAAATAATCCGGTCCAGAACCGTCGTGTCTATAAGAAAGTTCTGTCCGAATTTTTTTTGAAAATTGAAATGGTACTTCTGCAGTACCGCAATGGTATTCTGGGGAATGCCCAAATAAGCCATAATAAGCCTCCTTAATAATACTTAAAATCCTCTAAAAAATGAATACAGTCATACAACACCAGCACATCCATTCCCTGTTCCGGTTCATATTGCTCCATCAGTTGGAACAGTTTCCCGTTAAAATACCGCAGATCTACCACATAGATATTCTCGTAATGGGTCGTGAGCAGCGGAATCAGGCTGTTGGCATAAGAATCCTTGATGACGAACAGCGTCTTGCCGGGATTATATTCTGTGTGGATCTCAATAAATGCATGATTGTCATTCAGAAAAAAGCCGTACTGATTCTTGGTATCCAGATAATCCGGTGCATACAGAGAATCAGCCGTGTCCGCAAAATCATACGTCACCGATACTGCTTTTTTCTCCGTCTCCGGGAAATACTGTATGCTATCCTTCGTCCAGTCCACATTGATACGGGACTGCAGGGTTCCCTGAAAATTCTCCGACACCGTCTTCATGCCGTTTACATCATACGGGTAGGGGAAACGTCCCACACTGTCCGCCCAGGCCAGAAAACCGTAATATGCCCCCAGACTGGTCCAATGATGATCCGTGCGATAATAGATGGGCTCCCGTGCATGCTCCTGCAAAGCGTGATACACATCTATATAATGCTCTTCTCCAATAGAATTCCTTACCTTCGTAAGCAGCCGTTCTTCGTCATAATAAGGTGCAAATGCCGGCAGCTTATCCGTGAGAATGTTGTCCGCCGTCGGTACCAGCATGACTTTGGCATCCCAGTGGTTCACCAGCTTTGTTAACGATGCGACACGGGAATTTTCCATCTGCTCCGTATACTCATCGGGATCGTTCACTCCGATCAGATAATGATCCGCTCCCAGATAGACCCCGTTGATCTCTTTTTTCCGGAAACAGATATCTGCCCGGGTCTTAAGTCCTACCCATTTATCCCGTCCTACGAACTGGTCGGACATGTATTCCTCATAAGCATCTCCGTATTCTCCCGTGAAAAGACTCTCCCAGGAAAAGGCAGGGCGGGAATCCAGCACCCGGTTCTCCGCTTCCGAATATACTCTGTCACTGTTCCACAGATCTGCCACTCCCAGAACCAGAAGTACCGCACAGACCAGTCCGATGGTCAACAGCGAATTTCTTTTATCATCCATATGCGGTTCCTCCTTCCCGGTCAGAATCGAAAATACAAAAAGGGATTATACGACGCATCCACAATATACGCCACCGACAGAAGCAGCAGTACTGCCGGAATCACCTTTTCTCCCAACCGGTACAGTGCCATGGCGGGGCCTGTCTTACTGCTTTTCAAAGCATGCACCAGTCTGCCGCCTAGCGGAAGACATGCCACCAATGCGATCACCAGAAGCACCAGATACTCATTGCTCAAAAACATGGCCAGTGAATTCACGGGCCCTACCCCGTTCATTCCAAACATAGCCTGCAGATAAGCCAGAATCTCACCGGGACTTTCCAGTGCAAAAAATACCCAGCTGATCAATACCACCGCCAGCGTATAAACCCTGCCGAACACTTTGGGCACACTCTCCAGAACTTCTCCCAGAAACAGTTTTTCCAGAATCAGGAAAAGCGCAAACCACAGCCCCCAGAACAGGAAGTTCCATCCCGCACCGTGCCAGATACCGGTCAGCATCCATACCACCAGAATATTAAACAGCTGTCTCGGCAAGCCCTTGCGATTGCCACCCAGCGGAATATACACATACTCCTTGAACCAGGTACTTAGGGAAATATGCCATCTGTGCCAGAAATCTTTGACCGAAGTGGCAACGTATGGATAATTGAAGTTCTCCGGGAAATGGAAGCCTAAGACTGCCCCCAGTCCGATCGCCATGTCGGAATAGCCTGAAAAATCAAAGTAGATCTGCAATGCAAAGGCGGCAATTCCCAGCCATGCCATGAGAACACTCATCTGATCCGTTCCCAGCTCCGTTACCTGTTTCCATAATAATCCCAGATTATTGGCCAGCAATACCTTTTTCGCCAGTCCCGTCACAAAACGCTTCGCACCATAGCTGATGGCATCCAGGTCGGTCCGTCTGTCCTGCAGATACCGTTCCACCTGATGATACTTTAAAATAGGCCCGGCGATCAGCTGTGGGAACATGGTCACGTAGACACCGAACTGCAGAATATTGCGCTGCGCTTTTGTATCGCCCCGGTACACATCGATCACATAAGACATGGTCTGGAAGGTGTAAAAGGAAATTCCGATGGGTAACGGAAGATTCAGAAACGGAATCGACGTTCCGAAGACCGCATTCACCGTCTGCATCAGGAAATCGGCATATTTAAAAAATCCCAGGATAAAAAGATTGATGACAATGGAACATAGCAAAAAGATCCTGGAGCGATCCTTCCCTCTGTATTCTTCGATCAGCCTTCCCCACACATAATCGGATATGGTAGAAAAAAGCATGAGGAAAATATAGACGGGCTCTCCCCAGGCATAAAAGACCAGGCTCCCCAGGAAGAGAACCAGATTCTTCATCTTCCGGGGAACCAGGAAATAGCAGATCATAAAAATCGGCAAAAACCGAAAAAGAAACAATACACTGCTGAATACCATTCACTCTACTCCGTATTTACTCCAGAGTCTGTCTGATAGCCTCCAGGGCAAGTTCATTCTGCTCCTGACAGTAAGTGATCACGGCCTCATCGCCCTGTTCTTCCACAGAGGAAGTGTCCGCACCCAACTGTACAAAGCATACATAATCGCCTATCCGTTCCACTCGGGATGCCTGAATCTTGCCCAGATTCATGGGATACTGCATCGTGTCATTCACCAGACTGTCACGGTAGGCGTTCAATGCACTTTCTACCTCTTCTACCTTACCATCTTTTGCATGAATAATCAATAAAGTATCTACATTGACGCTGATCATGGGTGCCTCTCCCAGGTAGGCATCATAGAGCTCCGCACTGACACCGTAGGTCTCGTTCAGCATTTCCCCGGGTATCTCGGAATCCGGCCAGTAATTGTCTCCCAGTGCATCCGTAACTGCCTTTTTTGCACTCTGTAACTCTTTCGCAGCGTCCTTCGGATTCTGTGCAGCGGTTGTACTACCGGCCTCGCCGGTCTCCTGTCCCGCTGCGGTGCTCTCCATGGTGGACTGCTGGTTGTCTGATGCAGCACTGTTATTATCCTTGCCTCCGCAGGCGGTCATAGAAAGTGCCAGAGCACTCATAAGTAACATACATGCTAATTTCTTTTTCATAAAATCTCTCCTTGTTTTGCAGGGATATTTCCCATGTTCAGTTGCAGTATCCCCTTTTTGGGGATCCCTATTCTATCAGACGACAATCCGGTAGAAAAAGTTTCATTAAATTTTCAACAGCCAGAACAGAAACGGCATTGTAGCTACGGACAGCACAGTGGTCAGCGCCACGCCCTTAGAGGTCAGCCGGTAATCACCGTCATATTGCTGCGCCAGCATGACTGTCATGCTGCCGACAGGTGTGGCCGTCATGACCAGACAGACACCCAGAAACATGGGGTCTGTAATGAAAAAACGCAGTCCCCACAGAAGCAGTGCCGGCATAAGCAGCAGCTTCACAACAGAAAAGAGCAGCAGCCGCACATCCGTAAACAAATCCTTTAACCGGATCTGTGCCAGCGAATCACCGATTACCAGCATACTTAATGGTCCGGTGACAGCTCCGATCCGGGTGGCAGTATCTTTGAAGACCATCGGAACCGGAAGATTACTGATATACAGGGTCACTGCAATGAGGCAGGAGATCACCCCCACATTCATCAGCTGCTTCCAGTTCAGCTTTTCCCGCTGTCCGGAGGTCTTCATCCTGTTAATGCCATAGGTATAGATCAGCACACTGTAAAGCAGATTAAAAATTGCAGCATGGATCACTGCTTCACCGCCGTACATGGCATCCAGCAGAGGATAGCCCATAAAGCCAATATTGGCGAAGATCGTCATGACCTGATAAGAACCATAATCTTCTCTGTCTGCCCGAAGCAGTCTCGGAATCAGCTCTGCAATCACAAACATGATAGCAAAAAAGATCAGCGCCACAGCCAGCGTAACCAACAATGCCGCCTTATTTTCCAATGTTTCAGGATTCATGCCGGAGGCAATAATCAGCGCCGGATTGCCGATATTAATGACGATACCGGAGATCATCTTGCCGGTATTTTCCCCGAATACTCCGACCTTTCTGCAGATGTACCCGATCAGCATGATCAGGAAAAAAATCACCATTTGTTGAAGTAAAAGCATACGCTGCCTTCTTTCTGTATTTAATCAGGAAATAGTAACTATTCAGAACCCCATTCGCAAAACCGCGTACATCATAGCACATATGTGCTCTTTTTCACAACAAAAAATTATTGTTTTCCACCCTTTTTGCTTTCTTTCTTTACAAAACTACGGACAGTACGCTATACTTGCAAAGGACTATTGATGGAAACGACGCTGCAAAGCAGCAGAATGTGAGGAAATATGAGCATATTAAACGTAGAACACCTGACCCACGGATTTGGAGATCGTGCTATTTTTAACGATGTATCGTTTCGCCTGCTGAAGGGGGAACATATCGGTCTCATCGGTGCCAACGGCGAGGGAAAATCTACCTTTATGAATATTATCACCGGTAAACTGATGCCGGATGAGGGCAAAGTGGAATGGGCGAAGAATGTCCGCGTCGGCTATCTGGACCAGCATACAGTGCTGACCCCCGGTATGACGATCCGTCAGGTACTGGCTTCCGCTTTTGATTTCTTATACGATATGGAAGCACAGATGAATGAAATCTGTGACAAAATGGGAGATGCCACCTCGGAAGAACTGGAACAGTACATGGAAGACCTGGGAACAATCCAGGATCTGCTGACTATGCATGATTTCTATATGATCGATGCCAAAGTGGAGGAAGTGGCAAGAGCTCTGGGACTGATGGATATCGGCCTGGACCGTGATGTGACAGAGTTGTCAGGTGGTCAGCGTACCAAAGTTCTGCTGGGCAAACTTCTGTTGGAAAAGCCCGATATTCTGCTGCTGGATGAGCCGACCAACTATCTGGATGCGGAACATATCGAATGGCTCAAGCGTTATCTGAATGAATATGAGAACGCATTTATCCTGATCAGCCATGACATTCCCTTCCTGAACAGTGTCATCAACCTGATCTATCACATGGACAATCAGGAGCTGACCCGCTATGTGGGCGATTATGACAAGTTCCAGGAAGTCTATGCCATGAAGAAGTCCCAGCTGGAGGCCGCATATAATCGTCAGCAGAAGGAGATCGCCGATTTGAGGGATTTCGTAGCAAGAAACAAGGCTCGTGTATCCACCCGTAACATGGCCATGTCCCGCCAGAAGAAGCTGGATAAGATGGATGTCATCGAGCTGGCTGCGGAGAAGCCGAAGCCTGAATTCTCTTTCAAGGAGGGCCGCACCACTGGTCGTATCATTTTCGAGACAAAGGATCTGATCATCGGTTATGACGAGCCACTGTCCAAGCCCCTGAATCTGTCCATGGAACGTGGCGAGAAGGTAGCGCTGATCGGTGCCAACGGTATCGGTAAGACCACACTGTTGAAGAGCATTCTGGGACTGATCCCGCCTCTGTCCGGCGAAGTGGAGCAGGGGGATTATCTGGAGATCGGTTATTTCGAGCAGGAAATGTCCGGTTCCGGTGACAACAGCTGTATCGAAGAGATCTGGCAGGAATTTCCCGCGTTTACCCAGTATGAGGTGCGTTCCGCCCTGGCCAGATGCGGTCTGACCACAAAGCATATTGAGAGCCGCGTAAAGGTACTCAGCGGTGGTGAGCAGGCAAAGGTAAGACTCTGCAAGCTCATGAACCGTGCCACGAACGTTCTGTTACTGGACGAGCCAACGAACCATCTGGATGTGGATGCCAAAGACGAGCTGAAACGGGCACTGAAAGAATACAAGGGAAGTATTCTCATGGTCTGCCATGAGCCGGAATTCTACGATGGCCTGGCCACCCAGGTCTGGGATCTGTCCCAGTGGACCACAAAGCTGTAAATAGAAAGTTAGCCTAGCTACGAGCCATGCAAAAATAGAACGGAATACCTCGGTGGGAGCTTGCTCACACAAGAGGTTATTTCGTTCTATTTTTATACTGTGCGTCCAACGGACACACTCGACAGCCGTCTATGAAATAAGATTGACAGCGTTCTTTGCTGACAATCTTATGAATAGCGTGGCTCGTTGCGGAGGATTTTATCTTCGGGACATAGTAGAAGAAAAATGTAGATTACGCCCCGCTTGTCGGAAACTTCCGGGGCTCAACAGAGAAAAAACACGAATTTCGCCCCGCTTGTCGGAAACTTCCGGGGCTCAGCAGAGAAAAAACATGGATTTCGCCCCGCTTGTCGGAAACTTCCGGGGCTCAGCAGAGAAAAAACATGGATTTCGCCCCGCTTGTCAGGAACTTCCGGGGCTCAGCAGAGAAAAAATGTAGATTACGCCC